>OGYF01001307.1_pt1 | contig 21711 bp, 27 predicted proteins | sample 1576451 | NCBI WGS metagenome assembly OGYF01 (sample SAMEA3541505, study PRJEB24748) | human gut metagenome | biome: human gut; feature: human-associated habitat; material: faeces | place: China | collected 2012
AGATGCGCGGACAGGCGTTAGACGGTCCGCTTATGGTGGTAGACGCCAACCCGCGCTACGCGATATGTGCAGCACATCTTGCGAAGCATTACGGAGGGGTGGTCGGACAAGCGGTGGAATCTCCTGTCGGTACGATAACGGCGGCGGATCACCACAGCTTGGTGGCCTGTACGCTTATGAGGCAGTTCGGCACGAGTACGGGAGCTCCTGTAGACCGCCCTGTCGGGACGGTGATGCCGGAAGGCCGCGGCAAGACTGGGCTGGTAGCGGCGTTTCTGACGAAGTATTACGGTGCCGAGAGGGAAGGGATGCAGCTGAATGGTCCTCTGCATACTATCTGCGGTAAGGATAAGTTCGCCGTCGTTACGGTCAGTATCGGCGGAGAAGAGTACGCGGTTTACGATATCGGCATGAGGATGCTGCAGCCGCGCGAGCTGTTTCGCGCGCAGGGGTTCGGCGACGATTATATTATCGATCTGGTTTATGAGGGTAAGTATCTCAGTAAGTCGGCTCAGGTCCGTATGGTGGGCAATTCTGTCTGCCCGCCGATTGCGGAGGCGATCGTCAAGGCCAACTGTGCCTTTATGCAGGAGGAGCGGGAGGTGGCGTAGATGGTCTACACGGGCGACGCTTTTGAAATTCTAAGCACCATGCCTGGCGGAAGTGTGAATTGTATTGTGACGTCCCCTCCCTATTATGCGCTGCGGGATTACGGTGTGGAGGGACAGATCGGGCTTGAGGCGACGCCTGAGGAGTATATTTCCCGACTTGTATCTGTATTTGACGAGGCAAGAAGAGTACTGCGCGGCGACGGTACTTTGTGGCTGAATCTTGGGGACTCTTATAGCGGCAGCGGCAAGGGAGCCGCAACCGATCCTCTGAACGCGAGTTTGTACAAGCAGGGGACGAACATGGGGCTGCTGGGCTCTCAGATATTACGGACGTGTGGAAAGCCGAAGAATTTGCTGGGGATTCCGTGGCGGGTCGCTTTGGCGCTGCAAGAGCGCGGATGGATTCTCCGGCAGGATATTATCTGGAATAAGCCGAATCCGATGCCTGAGAGTGTCGTGGATCGTTGTACGAAGTCCCATGAGTATATTTTCCTTTTTTCAAAGCAACAGCGTTATTTTTTTGATGCGGCTGCGATGAAGGAACCACGCGTTTCGGATGAAAATGCCAATGGATTTCGTGGCGGTTCATATGTACATGATAGCCCTTCAAAGAGAAAAACTGTTGGAAATATCAGGTATGGCGGCCAGAAATATACGGAGAACCCTGACGTTTTTTTTCGTACCAAGTCAGGGAATTTGTATGATAAAAATTATTTGTTACGCAATAGGCGTTCTGTGTGGACTGTTGCTACGGTGCCTTTCAAGGGAGGAGCTCATTTCGCTACGTTTCCTCCTGAACTTATCCGCCCATGTGTCCTGGCTGGGTGTCCTGTAAACGGCACTGTTCTCGACCCATTTTTCGGTTCTGGTACGGTGGGCGTAGTTTGCCGCGAGGAAAACCGCTATTACGTTGGAATCGAGATTAATCCCGAGTATGTGCGAATAGCGCGGCGGCGTATTGCCGCGACGGAGGGAAAGGGGAAATTGAGGATGGATGTTGACGGAGGTGCAATAGATGAGTAAGGCGGCTTATCACAGGGATTTTTCTATTGAGTTGAGCGGGCGGGAGTCGGAGGTCTGGAGATTGGTGGCAAAGGGGCTTACGAACGAAGAAATTGGTAAGGAGCTGTATATTTCGGTCCGTACCGTACATACACACGTTAGGATTGTTTGCGAGAAGATGGGGTTTCGCAACCGGACCGAGGCGGCGGTGGCGTGGGTGAAGCGCCGGATCGCTGCGGAGCTTAGGGAAAGAGGGATGGCTGATGTCTCGTGGATATAATAAGGTCATTTTGTCCGGGAATATCGTTCGCGCTGCCGACGTCCGCATGACGGCCGGCGGGCAGAAGTCGGCCCGTTTTACGCTTGCGGTGGGGCGGTCGTGGAAGGATAAGGCGACGGGAGAGAAGCGTGAGCGCGCGGATTTTATCTCTTGCGTCGCATGGGGCCCCACTGCGGATTTAATCGAGAAGTATACGGACAAGGGCAAGTCCCTGCTGCTGGAAGGCCGCATTTCGGTGCGGGATTTTGACGACGTAAAGAGTGGTACCCACAGATGGGTGACGGAGGTTATTGTCACGGAGGTGGTGCTTCAGGGAGGTGCCGCCGGAAGGGACTCTAACAGCGCCCATGACGGTTATGGCGACGCCCGCCCTGGCGGCCCTCGTGATTTGGGGTATGACAAGCCCGATCTCTTCGAGGATGATTTCCCGATAGATTTTAGCGAGCTCGGCGGCGGCTCGGATGAGATTGAGATTCCGTTTTAGGCTTATGGTATGGATGTTACGCTTGAACGGAGCACATGCGAGCTTTACCGGACTATATATGCCGATCCTCCGTGGATGGAGCGCGGCGGCGGAAAGATTAAACGTGGAGCTGACAGGCATTATACCCTTATGAAGACCACGGAGATAGCTTCTTTTCTGCATGACACGGGGCTGGAAAGTTTTATCGCACCCAACGCACATCTTTATCTTTGGGTGACGAATAATTTTTTGACGGACGGTTTTCGCGTCATGGATGCTTGGGGTTTCAGTTTTAAGACAGTCATCACTTGGTGCAAGGAAGGGAATATAGGTCTTGGGCAATATTTCCGAGGCCGCACGGAGCATTGTCTTTTCGGGGTGCGCGGGATGCTTCCGTATAAGGTTAAGGACGGCAAACGGCAACAGGGCGTTACCGGATTTACAGCGCCGCGCGGAAAGCACAGCGAGAAGCCTCTTTTTATGCGGAGGATGGTCGAAAAGGTTTCGTATCCGCCGTATTTGGAGCTTTTCGCGCGGCAGCGGTTCGAGGGATGGGATTGTTATGGCACAAAGGAGTGGTGTGAGATGAGATGTGTGGACGACTGCGAGTTTTGCGCCGGTATCGACTGGAGCGGGAGGAGTCCCGCGGTCGAATGTACCTGCAGCGGCTGCGAGGGGCGGAGTATCGATCCGTTTGCATATTGTTATTTCGGAAGGAAGAGGTCGGTTGAGGAGGTAAGGCCGGCCGATCCCCGTCAGAGCAGCCTTTTTGATTCGCAGGGGGCGCTTTTTTGATGGCGTCCTCTGTCGCCTTGCCGGTGCCGAAGGAGCACGAGGAACAGAAGGCTTTTATGACGCTGGCCGAGTGTCTGCTGCCGTCGGAGTTTCGTCCGCTGCTGTGGGCGACGCCTAACGCCGCGAAGAGAAGTCCAAAGACAGCTTCGATTATGCTTGCGGAGGGGCTTAAGAGCGGGGTGCCTGACCTGTTTCTCGCCATTCCCTGCGGCGGCAAGGCAGGGCTGTTTATTGAGATGAAGCGGCGGCGCGGCGGGACTGTCTCCGCAGAGCAGAAGGCTTATTTGGCGCTACTGCGTAAAATGGGATACAGGGCCGAGGTCTGCCGCGGGTGCGATGAGGCGCTGGCGGTGTTTAAGGATTATCTGGGTATTTCTGACGGATAGGAGGAGGTGGCGTAGAAATGAGTAACATGCTGATATACCTGCTGGCCTGGCTGTGTGTTAATGCGCTGCTGTACCTTTTTGCAATATGGAAAGAGGCTGGGGTTCTGGAATATGTGGCTATTTTTGTTTTTATGATCACGTCTGTCCCGTGGAAACAATGGCCGCAGTTTTAACCGAAAATTTTTAAGAAGGAGCTGAGGCCCTTGTCCAGAAAGGTGAGCTATATACCCAAAGAGGTGTTGCGGATAGAGGATATAATCTGGCTGTTTGCGGAGTATTGTCCCACTGGGCTTGCTTGCTTTTTTGGAGAGGCAGAGTTTCCTGCGGCGGAAGAGCTGTCGTCAATGGTAGCGGCGAGGTATACGCCAGCGGCTGATGTTGGGCGTATTGATGGCGGACAAAGCACACCACAACAACAGATCGTAGTGGAATCTGCGCTTTCGGTGAAAGATATTCTCGATTCTGTTGGCGGTCTTGAAATGGTGCGAAAAGTGTTCATCCTATACGGCGCCGAGAAGCCGGATAAGGCACGCATACTGAAAGAGATGTCTTTTATCGGCAGGAGCTTTCGATATCCGTCAGCAGAAGAGTTCGCGTACAGGAATCACATGAGCCCGCGGCAATTTTATCGCTGCAAGGAGAGCTCTATTCGGCAGATCGCCTGGGAGATTTACCGCAGGGCAACGCTTTCCGGATTCTGCGCATAAAAATAGTGTCGCAAATCCTGTCACAAAAAGAGGCAGAGTTTTTGTCGCAAAAGATGACAGAGACAAAACAGGTTACACATAGTATCCTGTTAGTGTGGAAATTTTGACGCAACTGTAGAAACATGAACTAAGGAGCCCTCTCTTGCCATGGCAAATGGAAAAGTGAGGGCAAGTTTATTTATTTTTGTCGAACCAATATAGCGTAGATAAAAGCCAAGCTATGTTGTTGATGGCATCTCTAATTTCTGGGGATAGAAATGGAATATTTAAAAGGGAAAAGAAACCCCAAAATATAAATATAAATGATATTATTAGGTCCTTTTTAGATATGTTAACCCCTCCTTTTAAAATGTGGAAGAAAAGCCTCCTACTATTAACTTGTGTTGTTTTTTTGAATTTTGTTGAAAAACAAAAGGCAACTTTTTTAATATATGAATTAGCTTTTTACTAAACAACGCACATTAACAATCTCTGCTATGTGGGAGCTTTTATCGGTTCGAGCGTAGGAGGGGAGGGGATGCCAGAGGAGGTGAACCTTGTGAGGGGGAAAAAACTGACGCCGAAGCAGGCCCGCTTTGTCGAAGAGTACCTGGTTGATCTCAATGCCACCAATGCCGCTAAAAGAGCAGGTTACGCCGCGAAAACCTCATATTCCATCGGACAGCGCCTGTTGAAAAATGTTGAAGTACAAAACGCTATCAACGTAGCGCAAAGACGGCGCTCGATCCGTACTGAAATTAGTCAGGACGCCGTGATTAAGGAGATTGCCAAGATTGCTTTTGGCGATCCGCGAGCTGTGATGAGTTGGGGGCCTGACGGGGTGAAGCTCAAGGACAGCAAAGAAATCTCCGATGACGCAGCGGCATTTGTTGCGGAGGTATCCGAATCGACTACGGAGAGTGGTGGTAGTCTGCGGCTTAAAACGAACGACAAGCTCAAGGCGCTTGAATTACTGGGGAAGCATTTTGGCATGTTCAAGGAGCAACAGCCTGTCCAACAGAGTACAAATAACCTGATTTTCGCTGACTCAAATGCTCTGATTTATCAGGCCGTGCTGGATACAGTGCGCGACACGGCCCGGGCTGTGCGCGAGGGGGCCGTTCTTAGTGGTGATCCCGTCCGAGAGGGCGATATAACGGAGGTATGAACAATGAAGAGGTTGAGGGCGGTACCGACGACGGTTCGGTTTTTTAGGGATAAGGATAGACGCTGTGTCCGTGTCGATTTTAGAGGTCATGCGATTGCGGATGTCTCTACTAAATACGAGGAGGATGCGCTGCTAGACGGAGTGTGTGCCTGTGCCGGTGTTTCGCTGCTGAGCAGTTTTATGGAGATACTTGTCATGTTAGGGGGCGCTGAACGGTATGAGGTGAGATCTTTCAACGACGGACCGGAGGAGGTTCCGGTGAAGTCTTTTAGGTGGGAGGCGGACGCGGAAGCTATGCAGATCCCTGTTGAAGCGCTTTACCGGACGGTACAGGCGTTGTCGGTAGAGTTCTATCCTTTTGTGCATGTCCAGGATGTTTTGGGCGTTTAGCGTTGTTTTGTTTGGAGGAGGTTGCGAGGCATGTGTAAGTATGTAAAGAGACCGGTGGTAGTTGAGGCTGTCAAGTTTGAGGACAGCACAGAGTGTTTTGATAAGCTGCAGGCGCTGGGACTTGATCCTGTGCGCGTTAATTACGCCGATAAGGATAATCCGGTGATCAAGATCGATACGCTGGAAGGTGAAATGACAGGGCAAGTCGGCGATTACGTTATCCGCGGCGTGAACGGTGAATTTTACCCCTGCAAACCAGATATTTTTGAAAAGACGTATGCAAAAGAGGGCTCGTATCCCACGAAACATCTTTCTTTTGGGGCGGCATTTGATTACCTCAAAATCGGCAACGTGGATTACATGCGCCTTCCGCAGTGGAAAGAGGATGTGAAGATAAGAATCCAGCGCCCGGATGAAAACTCGAAAATGAGGGCGCCATATCTCTATGTTGAATCCCGTTTCGGGCGTGTGCCGTGGAAGGAAACGATGATCGAGCTGTTTTCGGATGAATGGGAGGTCGGGTTTGATGAATAGCGTAGACCAAATTATCGAGGCTTATAAGCGTGGGCTGGAGGATGGACGGCGCGGTAGTGACAACAAGAGACCGGCAGATCCTTATGGCGGGTGGATACGTCGTCAACAGTCTGGAAATTCTACCGGCAATTCTCCGGTAAATACGCCTATGGTCACTTGTGAGTTGGAGCGGCAGACGCCTTCGTGTTCCGGGGATGTGCGATAAAAAAAGGTTCATTGAAGGCTAGGAGGTGTCCGCATTGAATGATGTGTCTGATGTGGAGGCCGTCCGCCGGATGGCGGAGGATGAGACGCGGTGCGCATCATCGTTGGTGGCATTTCGGAAACAGTACCTGGCAGCACCCGATGATGTAGATGCGGCCCCATTTCATGAGGAGTGGAGCCGCCTTTTGTTGTATGGCCGCGAGCATGAGGCAATAGAAGGCTATCGTTCTTCGGCGAAGGATCAGTATGTTTTTCAGGCGTATATTATGTATTGCCTCAAGTATCCCACTTATGAACGGAGCTATATCGTCATTATCTGCGCCACGGCGGAGATGGCGGCGCGGAAGCTGTTGGCGATCACGCGCCGCTTCCAGGCCCCGGACTGTGCCTCGATGCGTGTTCATCTGGAGAAGGTCGTCGAGGATTCCGGCAAGGCTTTTCAGGCGCTGTATCGTGACGGCATGCAGGTCAGGGTTGAGGCGTTCGGCAAAGGCGGCGCTATTCGCGGCCTCGTCTGGGGGGCGAAGCGCCCGGATATTATCATCATCAATGATCCGCAGGATCTAGAAGACATGAACAGCCCGGCCACGATGGAGAAGGATTGGGATTGGTTCACATCGGACGTTATTTTCCTTGGGAACAGCACGCGGATTTTTCTCATCGGCAACAATCTTGGTGCGCTCTGTATTATTGAGCGTGTCTTTCAGTTTGCCAGGCAGCTTAATTTCGACTGCCGCCGGTATCCCGTCCTGGACAAAAATGACCGCAGCACCTGGCCGCAGAAGGACCCCACGGAGAAGATGGTCGCCGAGCGGGAATCGTTCCGCGCTCTGGGTAAGATCGATTCCTGGATGCGCGAGAAGATGTGTCAGGTGATGGCGCCGGAGTCGAGGCCGTTGAAGCCGGAGCTGTACGGCTATTACGACCCGTTTCAGCTGGATTTGTCGGGCAGCGTTGTTAAGATTGTGCTGGACCCAGCGATCAGCGAAAAAAAGGATTCTGACGAGTCGGTTATCACGGCCTGCGCGATTCGTGACGACGGGCATAAGGATATTTTGGAGATGGACGTTGACCGGCGTAATCCGTATAAGATCGTGGACGCGCTTTTCCGCATGGTGGCGCGCTGGAATCCCGTAATGGTTGGCGTGGAGGCGATCGCCTATCAGGAGATGTTGGCGCAGGAGATTGAGCGGCAGCAGATCAAGAGAGGTATATATTTTAACGTTGTGCGTGTGCGCGGTATGCGCGGCCGCGCGAAGACGTCGAAGGAGCAGAAGATCCGTATGCGCCTGCAGCCGCAGATGGCCGTGGGGGCGATTCGGCTGCCCTCCGGTGCTGGCTGGGTACCTAAGCTGCTGCAGCAGACACAGGAGTTCCCTTATGGTGCCCACGACGATATGTTGGATACGCTCGCCATGCTGGACGACGTGCGCGAGGATATTCTTGTGCCGAATTTCGACCAGGCCGCCTGTGTCTGCGGCGAGTTTCCGCTTCCAAAGAACTGGCCGTTCTGGTGCTCTATTGTGGCCGACGTCACGGGCGAGTGCGTGATGCTTTTCATGTCCTGTTCGCCGGAGGGCAGGCTTTTTATCACGGATCAGATTTTTATACGCGGCACCCCCGAGGCGTTGTACCGCCGTTATCTGGGGGTGATGGGATCTCGGCAGCCGTTGATGACGGTAGCGCCGGCGGTGATGTTCAAGGATACGCCGGTTTCCCGCGAGGTGTGGGCGGACAGTTACCGCGGCGCGGGGTTCAGGCTGTCGAGTGCGCCGGATGATTACGCGTCGATGTTGACGCATTTGAATCAGTCGTTCGCCGTCCCCTATGCCGGGTCGCCGCCGCATTTGCAGATTTTCCCGCGGTGCAAACGGCTGATTTGGGAGCTGTATCACGCGGTCTCCGGCGAGCAAAAGCAGCCCGACCGTAAGAGTATTCAGGCGCTTATGCTGCTGCTTTCGTGCGGACCGAAGTGGCGCGATATGGCCACGATGCCGCTGCGAAGCGGACGTGCGGTGAATTATCCGCCGCGCGACGTGCCGTAGAAAGGATGTGAGGTTTTTTGGCTGTTTATGAGGATGGTACAGCGCCGCAACTGCCCGAAACGGGACAGTCGCAGCAGGACGGAGAGGGAAAGAAGCAGCGAGCGAATTTGAAGCAGATGGCGCTGCGGGTGGTGAAGAGCGATATTTCCACCGCGAAGTCCGCCAGTGACGCTGAGCAGTCGAAGCGCACGCGGTTTTATAGTCTTTACCGCGCCCGCGGAGATGAGGGGAAGAGCGAGCGTTCGCACAGGAGCACGTTCACTTCGTCCGATGTGATGAATTGTATCGAGTGGATCATGCCGGATATGATGAAGGCTTTTGCCGGCAGTCGTAAGGTGATCGCGGTGGTTCCTCGCGGCGGCGAGGATGTAAAGAAGGCCGAGAAGATAGAGAAGCTACTTAACTGGCAGTTTATGCACCAGTGTCAGGGATTCCTTACTTTGCAGGCGTGGATCAAGGCGGCGCTGGTATACGGCATCGGCCACCTCAAGACGGGCTGGGAGGAGCAGTACGCGCGGAAGGGGTTCGCGCAGCCGGAGGTCATCGAGCCTGATTTTATGCAGATGGTAGAGGACGATTCTATTGAATCGCTCTCTTATCTGGACAGCTACGAGGTTCCGGTACCGGCACAGCAGGCCCGTGGGATGCCAAACGCCGCCTCTTACGGCTTTTCACCGGCACAGGTGGAGATGATGCGCGTCTATACGGACGTGCAGGGAGAGCAGAAGATCAAGACTTATTCCGGCCCGAAGCTGGAGGTTATACCGCCCGAGGATTTTCTGATCGACCCCGAGGCGAAGGACGTGGACAGCGCCCGTTTCGTGATTCACCGCGTCATGCGTACTATCTCTTATCTGCGTGAGAAGGAGCGCGACGGGATTTACGCGAATATCGACCGGGTGGTTCAGCTGTCGGGAGAGGGCAATAACGGCGATTATGACAGCACGGAGGAGGTTGCGCGCCTGCAGGATTCTGCTTCTTATTCCGCTATGGGATATACGGACGACAACGAGGCGCAGCAGATCGGCCGCCGTAAGGTGGATGTGTTCGAGTGGTGGGGAGAGTTGGATGTCGAGGGAGACGGGCGTACGGAGAGTTATCTTGTGGTGGTCTGTAAGAATACGATCATCCGCATGGAGCGCAACCCGTATGCGCACGGCAAGTCTCCATTCGTCGATTTGCTGCCGATTCCCGATATTTTCAGTTACGAGGGTATCGGCTACGCGGAGCTGGCGGGGCCGCATCAGGAGGTCAAGACGGCTGTTATTAAGCAGCTGCTGGATAATGCGTCGTTCACGAATAATCAGATGTGGGAGGTGGATGAGAACGCCGGCGTCGATGTGGACGCGCTGGCGAATCCTTTTCCCGGCAAGGTGGTGTTCACGAACCGGCTCGGCGGCTTTAAGGCGATCACTCCGGCGCAGCTCGACGGTTCCTCTTACAACCTGATCGAGTTCTCGCAGGGGCAGCTTGAGCAGCTTACGGGGGTTACTCGCTATAACCAGGGGCTTGACGCTAATTCGCTGAATAAGACGGCGACCGGCATCTCCGCCATTATGGACGCCTCGTCGAAGCGCAAGGAGTTGATCGCGCGCACGATCGCCGAGACTGGTCTGCGGAAACTCTACCTGAAGATGCTGCAGCTCGACCAGCAGTTTATAGACCAGAATATCGTGATCCGACTGTTCAACGCGCCGCTGGAGATTTCTCCCGACGATCTGGCGGGGAATTTCGATGTCTCGGTGGATATCGGCAGCGCGGTGACGGACGACGATACGGAGGTGCGGCAGCTGTTCATGATGGTTCAGCAGTACCCGATGTTACAGCAGCTTGGCATTATGCGGCCGGGAAATGTGTTCACGATCTGTAAGAAGGTCCTCGATATTTGGGGATATAAGAATACGGAGATGTATTTGTCCGACCCGCAGGAGACGGAAACGGCACGGCAGGCGATGGTCGCCATCGCCCGTCTTGCGCAGTTTGTGCAGGGTACGGGGCAGGTCCCGCCCCTGCAGGTGATTGCAGAGGTATTACAGGCGGCCTATGGGGCGCTTGCGAAAATAGCGGGGCCAGGCCCCGGAGGAGGAATCGTAAATGGAGAAGACGGAGCACCAGCGCAGGCTGGAGGCGGCGCGCCGGGACATGATGGTAAGTTTGTACCCTCTGTTGTCGCGTCTCGATATGGAGGTGCTGGTGAAGCTGGAGGCGGTTTACCAGCAGGAGGCTCACAACCAGCTTTATAATATCGCCATCGAGGACCGTGATGAGTTGGTCGGCGCGGTGGCGAAGATTAAGGGCGCGCGCGATTTTGTACAGTCTGTACGAAGGTGGAAGGGACAGGCTGAGGCGATCGTCTCTGCGGAGGAGCGAAACAACGTATGACGAAGGTGCGGGTCTTTTACGCGGGATCGCCGCCTGATGCGTGGGTGCAGGGTATCGAGTGCCGCGGCCATGCGGGCGGGACAAGGGACGGAGGAGCGGATTTAATCTGCGCCTCCGTTTCTTTGTGTATGGAGATGTTGGAGGAGGGGCTGCGCCATGTCGCTGACCCTGACGTTGTCACCTCGGTGTGGATATGTGAATCCAGGAATCCGGGGGGAAAGGCTATTCACTGGGAGGGGGACGGCGCGGAGGTCCTGGCCGAGACGGTGGCCGCGACGCTGAGGAATATCGCCGCCGCCAACCCGCAGAATGTTTCTGTCGAAGATGTTTTTAATGGGGAGGATAAAAAAGATGAGAAGGTTGCTGAATCTTAGGTTTTTTGACGGTACTGCCGGTTATGGTGAGATGTCGGACGAGGATTTCCAGAATGTGATGGACAGTGTTCGCTATGCCGGGTTTGATGAAGATGATCCCGCGCCTGTGCCTGTGCCGGCGGATGATGACGCGGGTAACGGCGATGATTCGGGGGGTGGCGAATCGACGCCAGGGCAGAATGAACCGCCCGCCGCTCCGGCTGCGGAACCGGAGGTTCCCCCTGCGCAGCCGGAACCGCCGGCACAACAGAGCGGTATCCCCCCGCATCTGGCGGATAGGTACGCGCCGATCATCGACGCTCTGGAAACGGACCCGTCTTTTCGTCAGGCGCTGGCCGATGCGATTGCCGCGCGGCGCAGCAGCGCATATGTTCCAGCCGCCGCGCCGCAGCCTGAGCAGGCGGCTAAACCGGCGGATGAGGATGTCGAGCCGGTATGCGGTGAGGACGAGCTGCTTGAGGATTTCGAGCGGCGTCACGGCGAATGGGAGCGGCGGCAGCAGGATAAGCGGGTGCGGGCGGAGGTCGAGAAGGCGCTTTCAGAGCGGCAGGAGGCCTTTCAACGGGAACAGTTTATCCGCCGCTCACAAACGGTCAACAAACTGGTGCAGCAGGATACGGAGGCTCCGGCAGTGGCCAGTTTCATTCAGAAGAATCCTGCGCCGGCAAGGCTGATGCAGCTGATGAACGAAGATCCAGATGTATTTATGTACGTATATGACGGCATGAGGCAGATCGTCGGTAAGGGTAATTATTTTAAGGAGATTGCTATGAGACAGCGTGGCGTACCGACCACGCAACCCGCCGCTGCCCCCTCTCAGTCCGCTGCCCAGCCGTCCGCCGTCCGTTCTCCGGCTGCTGTGCCGGTAAGGACACACGTGAAGACGCCGCAGGCGCCATTCACGGAAAACGGAGGTGTAAGCAGTAAAGGAGGAGGTGGAGGCGGTGTAAGTTTTGCGGAGATGTCGGATAAGGAGTTCGCAAGTTATATGAAGCGAGTGAGTATGCAGGGCCTGTAGGGCTGGAGGAGGAAAATAATGTTTAATGTTGCAAGAAGGCTCAATCTGAGCTTTTTCGAGGTGAATACGCGGAATTTCCCGACGGAGATTAAGAATTTTTATGACCGCGTGGCGTTGACGACGGCGCTTCCGTTTCTGCCTTTCCGAAAGTGGGGACAGAAGCGGCCGCTGCCTAAGAACAAGGGCAAGGTGATATCTTTCCGCCGCTGGGGCGTGCTGGCTCCGGCCACTACGCCGCTGACAGAGGGTATCACTCCGACCGGCAGCTCTCTGGACTATGAGACGATCACAGCCACGGTACAGCAGTACGGTGACTGGATACCTCTCACGGACCAGGTGCAGGATCTCGCCATTGACGCTGTGCTGACGCAGGTTGTCCAGCAGCTGGGCGAGCAGCAGGGCGAGACGCTGGCGATTTTAGCCCGCAACCAGATGGTCGCGGGGGTAAATGTCAGCTACGCGAATAAGGTCACGTCGAGGTCGGAGGTGGTGGCGAGGGTCAGCGCCGACGACTATGACCGGATCATCCTGAAGCTGAAGATGAAGCTGGCCAAGCGCCACACCGAGATCATCATGCCTACGGTCAAGATAGAGACAAAACCTATTCGCGCCGCCTATATCGCCATCATCAGCCCTTACACGACTGTGGAGTTGGAGAGGCAGCTTGGTAACGGTTATGTCCCTGTAGCGAATTATGCCAGCGGCGTCGGCGTCATGGAGGGCGAGGTTGGCAGTTACAAGGAGATCCGCTTTATCGAAACGACGCACGCGATGGTTTACGAGGACGCCGGCGGCAATGTGGCGGACGGCTGTAAGAGCACCAGCGGTACAAAGACGGACGTCTATGCCGACCTGATTTTTGGCAAGGAGGCCTATGGCGAGACGATGGTTGGTGGTAAAGACACTCACACCGTCATCATCAAAATGCATAAGGACGACGATACCAGCGACACGAGCGACCCGCTGAATCAGCGCGGTACCGCGGGCTGGAAGGATTATTATGTCGCGAAGATTTTAAACGACGACTGGATCGTGCGCTATGAACACGCCGTCAAGTCGTAGGAAGGAGGCGTAGAGATATGACCTGGCCCTATGAGCAGGAATGGCTGGATTATAAGGCGGCGGCCGCCAATGTCGTAGTTTCCGAGACGGCTTTTACGAGCGGCACGACTAAGACGACGGACGCCGGTTTTGAGGACTGTAAGGTGGGTACGCTGCTGATCACGAATGTTACGGCAAGCGGCGGTGCGGCTACGACGACGGTCTATGTCGTCACGGCGGTAGCCGAGGATAAGATAATCACCGGCAAACAGATCAGCAACGCCTCTTAAGCAGATGGCGGATGGGAGGGCGGAGGGATTTCCTTCCGCCTATTTTATTTATGGGTAGGAGAGGATTTTTATGAGCGGATTTTTTGAAGCTGGGAGAAAGTATCGGGTACGTGTAACGGATCTGCATTCGCCGGACGCGGTAACGTTTTCCGTCTCGCTTAACAATATGACTGGCAGATACTATACGAACGAAGATATTGAGATGCCCGGCGAGCTGATCAACGTGCTGCTGGATGCGACGGTGCCCCACGAGATTATCCAGATGGAGCGCGGGTATCCGAAGATTGTCGGTGTTAAGCTGCGTCCGCGTTTTTCCGTTACGCCGCTGGGGATGCCAGCGGTACCTACGGCGGACGCCACGCTTATCACTCCGGGGGTCTCTGCCGGTACCGGCGTGTTAGGCGAGACGCCACCGTCTGACGACGGCGTGCCACTGTTTGACCCGCACGAGGGCGCGGAGCCTGAACCGGAGGCCGAGGATGGCGCTGACAGGCAGGCGGAGCTGACGGGCATGAACAAGGGGGCTCTTATCGAGATCGCCCAGGGATATGGTCTCCGCTATACGGAGAAGAATAATAAGTCGGAGATGATTACCGGGATTCTCGCGGCTGAGGCGGGGGTCTAAGATCTCATGAGCACCGCGAGAGATTTGCTGTTGGAGATCAAGCGGCAGATGGGGAAGGTGAACGCCGCCGAGCCGGAGGAGACGGATGTGCTTGCGTTTCTAAACCGGGCGCTTGAGGGCATCTGGAATTACGGCGCCAGGCTTAACTCTCCGGTGCTTTTTCGGCATGAAGTTTTTACCTCGCCTGACGGCGGTACGGTGCAGATTCTAGGCGGCGCGATGAAGGTGAGGAGTGTGCGCGACTGTGACAGCGGTCTGTTGCTGCCGAGTGTCACGCTCGACTATGCGGAGGCTGCTCCTCTCGCCTCGGGGCGTAGGTGCTACGTGGTGTATCCGGCGCGGGTGGATATCTACCCGCTTGATATGCCCGTTACCGCCGAGATTACCTATCTACCATTTTTCTCCAGGATTAAGGACAGGGCGGATGAGCTGCCATTTTCCCCGGAGTTGGATAACTCGGTTGTTGCTCTGGTAGTGGGGATGATGGGCGGGGCGGAGCCGGACGAGCTTATGAGCCGTGTTCGGTATGGCAACGCAGTCAGCCGCTATTTTAGGCCGCGCGGTGCTGATTGTGTAGTCTGCCGCGGCCCGTGGTGAGGTGAGGTTATGAAAGCACAGAAGATTTTAGCGCAAGTCCGGCTTTATGTTGGCGATGCGGCGAAGGCGAAGTTCGCAGACTGGCAGGTGGTCAGGGCAATAAACGACGCGCTACGGGTGATGGCAGAGGAGAATGCGAAGTCCGCCGGGCTGCTTTTCCGCCGCAGCGCGGAGGTCGTGCTGGCGGCGGAGAGCGGCGTTCTGCCGCCGGATTACCTGAATGTGATCCGCGGCTTCGGTGCGGAGGGGCGGGAGCTTTTACAGGTACACGGCGACAGTCCCGGCGCGGGGGAGTATGCCATTCGCGGAGACGTTCTTTGTTCCGGCGAGCCGCGGGTAACTCTGTGGTATTTCTCGACGCCGCCGGCGGTTGCGGACGGGGAATCGGAGATCGAGGTTCCGGAACGTTACGCTACGGCCATCGCGCGCGCGGCGGCCGCACTGCTTGCCGGCGGCGAGGGCGGGGCGGTCTCGGTAGTGAATTATTTCCTGCCGAATATGCGTCCAGCCGCGCCGCAGCGTAAGGAGGCGCAGTCCTGATGCTGGTCAACGAGTTTATCAAACGTGTATCCGTGAGGCTCGGAGACGAGGCGCGGATCACCTACAGCTCGAAGGAGCTTATCTCCGCTCTCAACGACGCCATCAGCCAGCTCTCTTTGGAGCGTATCGCGGCGCACGACCCGTTAATGATTCGCGAGGTAACGGTTACGCCGGGGCGTACTACGGTACCGGCGGGCTTCGTGCGTTTTGTGGGGCAGGAGCCGTTTTACATCGACGGTGCGAAGTTCGCCTCTCTGGACGGCTCGACGGAGAAGCGGACGGCGCGTTGTTATATGGCGAAGGCCCATGTGGAGAGCGCCGGGGATGACCTGCCATTCGACGACGCGACGAGCCTCGGCGCGCTTATGGATTATGTGGTGGTGCTGGCTGGCGCGCGCGTCGGCTATGCCTCGCAAGTGGAATCGACGCTTGCAGACAGGATGAGCGGGGCCTATACGGGAAGGAGTGCTTCGGATGCCGGTGCAGTCGCGAAAGAATCCTAACTCCAAGGATAAGGTCTATTCGGATTTTCGCGGCGGCGGCCTGAATCTCGGTGCTTCGGAACGTTTCCTGTCGGAGAAGGAGGTCACGGGCGGCAAAAACTTCTGTTATGAGCGCAACGGCGGGCGTTTCCGGACGCTTGAGCCGCTGGAGCTCGCGGCCACCGCGGCGGGGACGGTGACAAGTCTGTACTGGTCCCTCAACTTCGGCATGATCTTTTCCTGCGGCCAGGCTTTATACCGTATCGTGGACGGCGCGCCCGTCAGTATCGGCACCCTCTCCGGCACTGATTTGCCGGTCTACTGCGACTGGGGCGAGGAGGCGGAGAGGCGGCTGTTCGTCGCCCCCGGCTCGATAATCCAATGGTATGACGGTAAACAGTTTGTGACGCAGACCCCCGTGCCGGTAGACAAAACCGACCCCAGCGGCGGCGACAAGTGGAATACCGCGAACGACGTAATGGTCCGCGAGGGACGGCTGCTGCTGTCGCGCACAGGCCGCGACCGGCTGCGCTACTCCGGCATCGGCGACCCTGAGAACTGGCAGAGCGAGGATGAGGGAAGCGGGGACGATATCGACGTCCACACCGACGCCGACGCGCAATGGCTCGACGTCGGCTATAAGGAGGGCGGCGACATCGTGCGTATCCTGCCCATCAGCCGCGATCTTGTCATCTTCCGTTCGGACGGGAGTTTGTACCGGCTGTTCTCGTCTTTCCCGGACTGGACGGTTATAAGGGTGGCAAGCCAGGTCGAGCCGGTGAACCGCGACGCGGTGGCCGCCGTCGGCAACGACATTATGTTCTTGGATAAAGACCGCGGTATCCGCAAGGTCTCGGCCATCTCCGACAACGATACCGACCTTGCGGTGACGGAGAAGGAGGGGCAGAAGGCCAACTCATGGCTGGCGGCGCACTTCACCAACGACGCCAGGCTGTGGACGCTGCCGGACAGGGGCGAAATATGGGTAAAACCCAACGCCCTGAATGACGTCCTCTGCTGGAACGAAAGATACCAGGGCTGGACGCGCATCGATCTCGGCTCGCCGGTGACGGCGGCCTGTGAGGCTGACGGGACTGTATATCTGGCCTTGGGCGCGAAGATATACCGGCTGACGGATTCCTCCGTCTTTCCGGCGATCAGACCGGAGATGGAGATAGAGCTGGCACCGGTATTCGGAAGCGATCGGGCGATGACTGACTATCAGGAGCTTTGTGTGACAAAGGACGCGGCGGCGGTCGCGGAGCTGGAGATCGGGCGCTGGAGGTTTAAGGCGGCAGGAAGCAAGACGGTCAAACATCAGATTTATGTCGCCGACGAGCTGCGGCCCGTGCTGCGCTCATCCGGCGGCACGGTGGTCTTAGATAAGCTCGTGATGAGGACGGCGGAGGTGGTGTAGGTGGGCAATCTGGCAAATACCGAGGCGCGCATTAAAAGGCTGGAAAATCTGCTCAAAGACGAGACGGGGACAGGTGACGTCAAGCAGGGCGGTTCCGTCCTGTACCCTGTCCGGCAGCTCACGCTGTCCGAGGAGACAAGTCACGACGACGCGGGGAACGCGGCGGTAACGGTGCTGGTCTCGTGGAAGTCTCCCGCCGGCAGCCTCGTGCCTGACAAAATAAAAGTAATGCTGAACGGCGTAACCGCCGAGCTGGCGGGCGGCGTCACTGAGCATCGCAAGGGTGGCTTTACGGCGGGCGATACGGCCAAGGTTATCGTCACCGCGGTCTATTCGACTGGCAGCTCGTCTGCGGTGACGGCGCAGCTCATCATTACCGGCTCCGGCGCGGCTCCTGACGTGCCCTCCGGCCTCTCCGCCGTCGGCGGCTTCTGCACCATAACTCTGCGCTGGGGAGTACCAGCGGGGCAAAATCACAGCCATATGGAGATATGGGAGAGCACACGCAACGACAATCTGGAGACGGCGGAGCGTATCGCGCAGGCATATGGCACGGACTTTGTGCGCGCCAACTGCGGAGTAATGGAGACAAGGTGGTACTGGATTCGTTCGGTCGATACCGGCGGCAACAAGAGCGAGTTTGTCGGCCCCGTCTCGGCGATGACGACGGCGATCGAGGCGGAGGAGATAAGGGACGGCGCGGTCACCGAGAGCAAGCTCATCGCGGGGCTTGCGCAGAAGATCAACGACAGCGACGCGGCGGTGCAGATAATAAATCAGGTGCGGACGGGCGAGGTAGACCTCTTCCAGCAGCCGACGGCGCCAACGTCGGGGATGGCCGCGGGCGACCTCTGGATTGACAGCAACGAAGCCGTTTATCGGTATATCGGCGGCGCATGGGTCAAGCAGGAGAACACCTCGGCCTACGAGCTGCTGAAGGCGGCGATCGCGCAGTATACGGTCAAGACGCAGGTCGCAATGGACGGCAAGTTAAAAATCGCGGGCTTCGGGGTGTTCAACGACGCGACGACGGGCAGCGAGTTCTGCGTGCTGGCCGACCGCTTCTACATCTACGGACAGAGCCAGGATGGGAGCTATACGAACGTCAAGGTCTTTTCCGTAGACACGACGCAGAGCCCGCCGGTGGTGGGTATCAACGGCAGCCTAATTGTGGACGGCTCTATCAACGGCAGCAAGATCAACGCCGCCTCGGTGATCCAGCTCGGTACGCTGGTGGACGGGGTGCTTACGGAGGGCAGCCTCATCATTGGCGAGGGCGGCCGCATTCAAATAGGTGATTCGATCATCATCGAGGGCGGCAGCGGCGGCAATTTTTTTTAAGGGACCCGAACAATGAGAATAATCAGCTGGTTATTGGTTCGGGCGGATGTTATCTGAGCAGGGAGTTTCCCGACGGCACGGTGGCGGGCTTTTTTCTGACGCGTATCGCCTCCGTATCGGTTACGGGGAGTCAGTCCGCCGATTTGCCCGGCTATTGGTCGCAGCCGCCGGAGGTGGTGGCGGCTTTTTCGGATATGACGACCTTTTATCCAGACGGCGGGCGTGATACGCAGAGCCAGGCCGTCTCTATCGCCTATGCCTATGCGAGCCGCAGCGAGGCCACGGGCGTCTGCCGGGCGCTGGCAAATATCAAGCTGACGACGGTCGGGGGCGGCGTCCCCATTCCCGGGGGCGATATGCGGCGCTGGGCTGAGTTTTACCAGTCTGAGACGCACAGGGCGGTATTTACGCCGGTGACGGTGCAGAATCCGCAGCGGGTGACCGCCTCTTTTGAGGTGGCGGATTATAACGGCTATAAGACGGCGGCCGACAACGGACGGCTTTATGAGGTGGTGCTGGTCTGCGGGACACAGCGGAGATCGGTATCCAGCGGGAGGGTGACGCGCGACCCACGGAGGGTAAATATAGATGTGACGCTGAATTTAAGCGGCTCCTATTCGGTGGGTTTCGAGGTGACGCTTTCCGGCGGCACCGGCGTCTGGATGCACAGCGAGTATGTGCTTTTTTCCGGCGGGACGGTGACGACCTCCGGCAGCGAGGAGATCGCGGGCGGCACGGCCTATATGCTCGCGGTGGGCAGGTGATTTTATGGCGAGGATTCAATGTATCGACCCCGACGACCGGAATAATTTTATCATTCTTACGGAGGGCAAGGCGGAGGTTTACCGCGATGTGAACGGCGTGTCGCGTCTCTTTTCTCCTTTACAGCAAATATGCGCGGGGGTTCACCCCGCCGACGGCGCGGCGCATCCGCTCGCGGGGCGCTATGAGAGGCCGCCGGCGCTTTTTGTCTCTCCGCGTAATATTCAGACTTATGACGGCGCCTGCCGTTATTTGAATCAGCAGATGGAGTTGGGTGACAGTTTTTTGAACGCCCTCTCCGGCGGCAGGTATGAGGCGGGGCTTACGGGCGGGGCGAAGCTCAAGACGCGCGCCGCGAGTAATGTCTTTTACCCCGTCTATGACGCCCGCGAGCAGATTTATAACACCAGTTTCACCGGCGGCACGGACTTGGTCGCCAACTTTGGACAGCGTACCTACGGCCCCTATCACATCCCCGGGATAACCTACGCGAGGTCGGCGCTCACGGGGGTCGTGGTGGGCAGGTATACCGCCATTGCCGGATATGGGCAGGCTCCGGCGGAGGCGATGGTGGACGAGACGGACCTGACCTTTTCGGTGGGGATATCCCCCGGTACGCAGGCGCCCTCTTCGTGGGGGTCGTCGGTGGTCAGGGCTCCCTATGCGGGGGTGGTTCCGACCTTTGCCGTCGAGGCGGCGGTCTCCGGCGCGGGGAATTATCTGTGGTTCCGCGTCGCGCTTTCACGACCGACGCCCTATTTTACGCATCTTGCGGACCGCGACGGCTATTACGGCACGATGACGACGGTCGGCCCCTATCCGATCTCCGGTTTTATCAGCTACGGCATCGCCGGCGCGAATGTCTCTTACGGCGAGACTACGCTGGCCTCCGGCGGCGAGGTGGCCGTGGTGGAGGTGGGATAGTTGGCGAGGGCTCATATCTCCTCTTATGACCCGGAGGACAAGGTGAACGGCGATCTGGTGAAGATCACCGACGGGAGTATGACGATATTTAATAAGATCGGCGGAGTGCGCCGCCAGGGGGCGATCCTCACGCGGGTATCGGCCGGACTGGCCCCCCTCGGCGGCTGGACGACGCTCGACGGTTATTTTACCGCCGCGCCGGAGGTGCGCCTTTCGCCAAAACGGATGCCCACTTATCTCACCTCTCTGCACCCGGGCACGCAGAGCGTCTCTTTTTCCTGCGAGGTGCGGGAGAAGGGCGAGCCGGGTAAGTATGAGATCAAGCCGGTGGTGAATGTGAAGATGAAGGCGGTCGCAAAGGCGGCCTCGCCCGCGGTCACCTATACGGGCAGCTGGTATGACGCGGGGCCGGTGGAGAACGACCCGTGGGATCAGTCGTGGTGGCCGAGCAACGTCCCCTTTATGACGGGCTGGTATCCGGCGATCGGCGATCTGACGGTGGATTTTTCTTACCGCACGGAGTACCGCTTTCAGTTTCTTTATCCGATAACGGTCAATGTGGCGCTGGACGTGGCGACAAGCTATTACCCGGCGATGGGCGCGGTGCAGAAGAGTTATGCCTCGAACACTGCGGGCGGGGCTTATAGTATCTCCGGCTCGGACTCTATTTCCTACGCGGGGCCGAAGAGCCTCTATTCGTGGCGGCTGAGGCGCAATGTTAATTTCGGCTATCCGGTGGGGCGGGCTTCGGGTTACGCGATTTATAAGGACAGTTTTTCTTTTAACCGTTATAGCTTCAGCTGCGCGGCGCAGTCGAAGGAGATGGCGGATTCCGACCTGCGGGTCTTTTATCTGGCGATAGGAAGGTGAGACGTGTGGCACAAAACAAAACGTTAAAGATAGACGCGGGGGCGGACTATTTTTTTTGTGTGCGGCTGCTGGATCTGGGGGGCGATCCCATAGGGCTTACGGGCTGTTCTGCGCGTTTGATGTTAAAGAGGGAATATGATTCGTCGCCGCCGCTTGTAAGTCTCACCTCCGGCGAGGGGGGCGGAATTACCTTTGAAAGGTATGGCGACGACAGCGCGGAGACGGACGCCTGCTGTGTGCATCTTACGGCGGAGCAGACGGGAATGTTGGTGGATTATACGGTAAAGGATACCGAGGGAGAGGTACAGCCCGGCGAGGGGTATTACGACCTGGAGATAGAGGACGCGGACGGCAGGGTCGTGCGCGCGGTAGGCGGTATGTGGATTGCCGCGGTGGAGGTGACGAGGTAATGCCGCAGATAGTGGAGTATGTCGAGGTTACAGACGGTATGCGCGGACCGCGCGGCGCTACGGGGCCGACCGGT
>OGYF01001323.1_pt1 | contig 21537 bp, 15 predicted proteins | sample 1576451 | NCBI WGS metagenome assembly OGYF01 (sample SAMEA3541505, study PRJEB24748) | human gut metagenome | biome: human gut; feature: human-associated habitat; material: faeces | place: China | collected 2012
TGAAGACATTCTCGTATAAAATTAAGAATTTTCAAACGGAAGGGTGTGTATGTTAGACGTTATAATACTCCACCAATAATTTCCGTCATTCAAATCACAATCTTGTGAAGTCTGTAGACTTTTGTTATAATGGTGTTAGATTATACTAACTATACGTTAGAGAAGACTAACTTCTAGAAGCGAAAGGAACTATATATGTATTTAGAAATAAAAGATATGAAAAAAAGCTTCGGATCAGGCGAAAGCTATAATCAAGTACTAAAAGGAATCACAACCAACATCGGACAAGGACAGATGTGTGTCATCCAAGGAAGCAGTGGTTCAGGAAAATCTACAATGCTAAACTGTATCGGCGGATTAGATACTATGGATTCTGGTTCAGTCAAAGTCGATAGCAATGAAATATCAGGATTAAATGCAGATTAGCTCTCCGAATACCGCAGAGCTAATCTAGGGTTTATCTTCCAGTTTTATAATCTGGTACCAAATCTTACAGTCAAAGAAAATATAGAGATCTGTCAATTTTTAACGGAAGATCCATTGGATATGGAAGAACTGCTAGATACGCTCGGACTAACAGAACATCAAGATAAATTTCCTGCACAATTATCCGGTGGACAGCAGCAGCGATGTGCAATTGCAAGGGCGTTGATCAAGAATCCAAAGCTGCTTCTTTGCGACGAACCGACAGGAGCTCTTGATTCGAAAACATCCAAAGATATCTTGATCTTATTAGAGAAGATCAATCAGCAATATGGCACAACCATGCTGATCGTAACGCATAATAATGCAATCCGCAATATGGTACATAAGGTTATTATCATCAAAGATGGTCAGATCAGTGAAGATTACGAAAATGAAACAAGATTACCAGCAAAATCACTGGAGGATCTTTAGATGGAAAAAGTATTGAGAAAAAGAGCATGGAGAGATTTAAAAGAAAATAAATTCCGCTATTTTGCACTTGCTTTTTTGATTATTATCAGTATGTATTTGGTCATCAGTCTGGTAGGTGCAGCGGATACGATTGTTGATGGAACTACAAAGCAGGCAAAGAAACATAAGCTGGAAGATGGACAGTTTCAGGTATTTGTGCCACTAACGACAAAACAAAAAGAAAACTTTACAAAGAAAGGGCTTACAGTAGAAGAGACATTTTATCTTGATTTTAGACAAAAAGATGGAAGTAAGTTAAGAATCTTTAAGAATCGTAAAAAAGTCAATAAAATTAATCTGGATGAAGGTCGATTAGCAAAAAACAAAAGTGAAGTTGTTGTAGAAAAACGATATGCACAAGAACACAACTTAAAAACAGGATCAAAGATCACGATTGACGGCAACTTCTATAAAATAACAGGAATCGGATCAGTTCCAGACTACGATGCATGTTATGAAAAGTTATCAGACAGTACTGTAGACAGCAAACAGTTTGGACTTGCATTTGTGACAGAAGATGCTTATGAAAATCTAAAAGACAATGAAAATAGTATTCAGTCTGAGGAATATATCTATGCATACCGATTAAATGGTGCAATGACTCAGAAACAGTTGAAAAATAAATTAAAGAAGATCACATTTAACCCGGATGATGTCGATGATCCATATTTTAAAGATTACTGGGAAGAAACTGCAGGAAAGAAAGATGACATCAAAGACGGAATCAAAAAACTTACAGATGCAAGTACCCAGATGTCAGACGGATTAAACAAACTAAGTGAAAACAACGAAACATTGCAAAAAGGTGCCAATCAGATTTTTCAGGCATACTTAAAAACGGCAGAAAGCCAGTTGACCTCCTTTGGTGTAACATCATTGACAGAAAATAATTATGCGAATATTCTAAAAAGTTTGATCGCAAAGTCAAGTGATGGGTTGACAAGATTATCCTTAGAATCAGCAAAAGAACAGCTGGATGCCTTAAAAACATATAGAGATGGAATCAAGGCTTATACAAATGGTGTTAAAAAAGCATCAGATGGAAGTAGTAAGTTAAAAGAAGGAACTGATCAATTGGAAGAAGGAACCGAAGAACTGATGAAAGCATTTGATATGGAAACATCGAATCTGACTCAGTTTTTAAAGGCAGACGATAACATTAGAATTGGGGCAGCGGCAGGTGATCAGGTTATTAATAAACTTGCTGGAATGGTAGCAGGTGTTATTATTATGATCTTATTTACCTATGTAATATCTGTTTTTGTCATTCATGAAATTGAGAAAGAAAATAGTATTATTGGAACATTGTATGCGCTTGGAGTGACAAAGAAGCAGCTTCTAAAATATTATTTGACAGTTCCGGTGATCGTAACATTTCTGGCAGGATTAGCAGGAATGATCATTGGATATAGTCCGATAGGAATTCCAACACAGATGCAGGATTGTTATGATTATTTTTCTATACCAGAGTTGACTCCAGAACTTCTGATCTATCTATTGGTTTATGGAATCATTATGCCACCACTCGTTGCAGTGATCGTAAACTATTTTGTTATAAGAAAGAAACTGTCAAAGCCAGCACTTTCTATGATAAGAAATGAGCAAAAGAAGAGTCATATTTCAAAAGTCAAATTAGGCGATATGCCATTTCCTACAAAATTCAGGATCAGGCAGTCACTGCGTGAGGCAAGAGCCGGATTTACGGTAGTATTTGGAATGTTTATTGCACTGTTGGTTATGATGATCGGTCTGGACTGTTATGTGATGTGTGATCATATCAGCAAAGAAAATAAGAAAGACACAAAATTTGAATATATGTATACATATAAATATCCAGATAAAAAAGTACCAAAAGGCGGGGATGCATGTTTTGTAAAAGGATTGCATAAAGAAGTATGGGGATATGATCTTGAAATTTCCCTGATCGGTATAGAAAATGATAATCCATATTTCAGCGAGGATAAAGATCTTCCGAAAGCAAAGAACAAAGTTGTTATTTCATCTGCAATGGCACAGAAATATGATCTAAAAAAAGGTGACTCGATCATACTGTCTGATGAGGAAGATGAAATGGATTACGCATTTCAGGTAGCAGATATCACACAATATTCTTCTGGGTTATATGCATTTATGGATATCGACAGCATGAGAGATCTCTTTCAGACAACATCAGATTATTACAATATGGTTGTATCAAAGAAGAAACTGTCGATTGACTCTGGAAAACTATATGCAACGACAAGTAAAAAAGCAATTGAGGAGAGTTCAGATGTATTTATCAATATGATGATTCCGATGATGGGAATGATCGTTGGACTTTCTGTTATCATCTTTGCAATTGTCATGTATTTAATGATCAAGGTAATGATTGATCGTTCTGCACAAAATATTGCGTTGATGAAAGTATTTGGGTATCGCAAGAAAGAGATTAAAAAACTTTATCTCGATGGAAATTTCTATATGATTGCGGTTGGTGCGTTAATCAGTGTTCCATTATCTAAGAAATTAATGGACGCGATGTATCCAGCACTGGTTTCTAATATTGCCTGTGGTATGAATTTAAGTTTTTCATGGCAGATGTATGCGATAATCTATGCAGGAATTATTATTACATATCTGGTAATTAATAAGCTGTTAGTGCGAAAGATTTATAAAGTCGGACTTTCCGATGCATTGAAGAACCGCGAATAAAAAATAATAAATAAGTATAAAAATGCAATTAAGATGCCTCCATATGGTAAACTATCCATATGGAGGTGTTTTAGGATGAAAAATAAAAAAGTAGTGGTTGGTATTATAGGTATATTGTTTGTTACAGCTTGTGCGATTGTATTTGTATATTTTCGTGGAAATGCTGCATATGTAAAAGTTAAAATTCATTCATCGAAAGAATATCAGAAGACTATGAACATAGATTATGATCATGCTTACATGACAGGTACCAAAACAATGAATAAATTTTATATCACAAAGCAGAAGCACTTAGAACTGGATAAAGAGAATGCAGGGTATGGAACATGTGAGGCAAGAATTCCTTTGATCGACAATCATAAGAAATCAAAAGGAACGATTCAGATCAATTATTTTAAAGCAAATGACTGGTTTCAAAGCGATATTGACTTGAAAATTAACATAAGAACAATAAAAAAGAGACAATATCTGCAAATTAAGGTAAAATTAAAAGAAGAGGGACATGGAAAGAAATCAGAGTATGGGAAAGTTTCGATACAAAAACAATTTTTATTAAAAGATCATGGAAACTACAGGATCAACCTTGGTGGATGATCAGGAATGGAGAAAATATGATACTAGAGGACATACAAACAAAAAAGATCACAGGAAAAGAAATCTACGGCATATATCAGCCAGATATCTGCTATGTAAACAGAGATGGAATAGAAAGAACTCTACAGGTAATCATTCCAGAAACAGCACAAGATCCAGATAAGAAATATCCAGCAATTTTACATGTACAAGGATCTGCGTGGAAGAAGCAGGATGTATACAAACGAGTTGGAGTGATGGAAGAACTTGCGAAAAAAGGATTTGTAACCGCAATCCTTCAATACCGTGAAAGCGAGATCGCACCATTTCCAGCACCAGTCGAAGATGCAAAGACGGGAATTCGTTTTTTAAGAAAGAATGCAGAGCAATTTAAGATTGACCCGGAAAATATCTTCTTGATGGGAGATTCCAGTGGCGGAAATACGGCATTTATCACAGCATTTACGGCAGATATGGATTGTATGGATACAGGTGTATACAAAGAATATTCCTGTAAAGTCAATGCAGTTATAGATTTATATGGTGTAAGTTGTGTAAAAATCAAAGAAGACTTTCCAACAACACCAAATCAGGGAGAGCCAGACAGTCCGGAAGGATTAGAAATCGGCAGCAAAAATGTCTACGAGCATCCAGAATTATCTGATCAGATCACATGTATGAATTATGTAAAAAAAGAACTTCCATCACCACCAGTTCTTATGATGCATGGAACAGCAGATGATACGGTAGCACCAAACCAGAGCATTCAGTTATATAAGAAATTAAAAGAAGAAGAAAAAGATGCCACATTCTATCTGGTAGAAGGTGCGGATCACGGACATCCATACTTTTGGTGTGAACCAACATTAAGTCTGATCGAGCAGTTTTTCAAAAAACATATGAAATAGCTAGTCTTTGCCAGATGATATAAATTATTGTATAATGATACAAAAAGACCAAAGAAGGAAAAGACTATGACATTACAACAGCTAAGATATGTCGTAACAATCGCGGAGATCGGAACGATCAGCAAGGCGGCAGAAGAACTTTTTGTTTCACAGCCAAGTCTTACAAAAGCCCTAAAGGAACTGGAAAAAGAAATGCAGATCACGATCTTTGACCGAACCAACAAGGGAATTCATGTATCCAGAGAAGGAGAGATCTTCCTTGGATATGCAAGACAGGTATTGGAGCAGGCGGCATTGATCGAAGAGAAATATAAACATAAAAGTGGTGGGAAACAGGAATTTTGCATTTCAACACAGCATTATTCTTTTGCAGTCAATGCATTTGTAGACTTAATTAAAGAATATGGAAGCGAGAATTACGATTTCAGTCTGAGAGAGACTCAGACTTATGAGATCATCGATGATGTAGCTAGAATGAAAAGCGAGATCGGTATTTTATATCTCAATGAATTTAACGCATCGGTCCTTGAGAAGATCATGAAAGCAAATGATCTCAAATTCACAGAATTATTTGTGGCAAGACCACATATTTTCATCTGTGACAAGAATCCACTGGCACAGAAAGATCAAGTGACAATGGAAGACTTACAAGATTATCCATATCTGTCATTTGAGCAGGGGGAACATAACTCTTTCTATTATTCGGAGGAAATGTTCAGTACGGAAGTGCGTTCAAAGAACATCCGAGTGAGAGATAGGGCAACGTTGTTTAATTTACTGATCGGATTAAATGGATATACGATCAGTAGCGGTGTGATCGACAAGGAATTGAATGGAGAGAATATTATCGCAGTTCCGCTTGCAGAAGAAGGCGAGATGCATATTGGGTATGTGACACATAAGAAGACGAAACCTAGCAGACTTGGGGCGATTTATCTGGAAGCGTTGAAGAGGCATGCACAATAAAAATGAAAACGAAGAAGAGGAAGTAAGATGATTACGGGTGAATTAAAGAACAAAGTAGATAAGATTTGGGAGATATTTTGGACAGGTGGAATTACAAATCCATTGGAAGTTATTGAACAGTTTAACTATCTATTATTTATCAAACAGTTAGATGAAGTAGAAACCAGAAAAGAAAGAGATGCGAATATTTTAGGAATTCCATATGAAGGAATCTTTCCAGCTGATTGTCAGCAGTATCGTTGGAGTAAATTTAAGAATCTGGGAGATGCGAATGAGATTTATGATCTGATGATGAACGGAGTATTTCCATTTATTAAGAATCTACATCCAGACGGAGAATCAGCCTACAGCAAATATATGGGAGATGCAATCTTTAAGATTCCAACACCAGCGTTACTTACCAAAGTAATCGATGGAATTGACGGGTTAAATCTGGAAGGAGACAGCAAAGGAGATTTATATGAATACTTGTTGTCTAAACTGGAAAGTGCAGGAAAGAACGGACAATTCCGAACACCAAGACATATCATTCAGATGATGGTAGAACTGGTAAAACCAGTACCATCTGATATCATCTGCGATCCAGCAATGGGATCAGCAGGATTTTTAATGGCAGCACAACAGTATTTGCGTAAAAATCATCAAGATTTATTCTTAAATGCAGAACAGAGAGAACATTTTAATCATGAGATGTTTTATGGATTTGATATGGACCGAACCATGCTTCGAATCGGAGCAATGAATATGCTGCTTCATGGGGTTGATGATCCCAATATTGAGTATAAGGACAGTTTGTCAGAGATGAATACAGACAAAGAAAAGTATTCATTGATCCTTGCCAATCCACCATTTAAAGGAAGTTTAGATTATGATGGAGTATCAGCAGATCTTTTAAAGGTTGCAAAAACAAAGAAAACAGAATTATTATTCCTTGTTTTATTCCTTCGCATCATGAAAATTGGAGGAAGGGCAGCAGTTATCGTACCAGATGGAGTATTATTTGGAAGTAGCCGTGCACATAAGGCAATTCGAAAAGAATTAATTGAAAATCATAAATTAGATGCAGTGATTTCCATGCCATCTGGAGTATTTAAACCATATGCAGGAGTATCCACAGCAATCTTACTGTTCACAAAGACAGGAGCAGGAGGTACTGACAAAGTCTGGTTTTATGATATGAAAGCCGATGGAAGAACCTTAGATGATAAACGTCAGGAAATCGAGGAAAATGATATTCCAGATATCATTGAGAGGTATCAGAATCTAGAAAAGGAAGAAGAAAGAAAACGAACAGAACAGTCTTTCTTTGTGCCGAAAGAAGAGATTGCTGAAAATGACTATGATCTCTCTATTAATAAATATAAAGAGATCGAGTATATTCCAGTAGAGTATCCACCAACAGAGGAAATATTGAAAGATATGGAGGAATTAGAGGTGGAGATTCATAAGAATCTGGTGGAATTAAGGAAAATGTTGGAAGAAAATGATGATTAGTCGATAGAAAAATTATGACTTGTCAATCAATAAATACAAAGAAGTTGTAAGAGAAGTTGTTACATATAGAGACACAAAAGATATTTTTGCAGATATTATTGCTCTTGACGAAGAGGAAAAAGTCTTGAGAAAATCATTAATGGAACTTTTAGGAAAGGGGGAAACCACAAATTGAGATTTGTGGGGATGAGGTAGATGAAGGTAAAAATAGGTGATTTAACAAAAATAAAAACAGGTAAACTTGATGCAAATGCTTCATCAGAAGATGGTCAATATCCTTTTTTTACCTGTTCAAAAGAACCATTGAAGATATCAACATATTCGTATGATTGTGAATGTGTTTTGGTAGCGGGTAATGGGGATTTAAATGTTAAGTATTATAATGGAAAATTTGATGCCTATCAGCGAACATATATAATCGAAAATAATAGTGATGGAAAACTATATATGCCATATTTATATCTCTTTATGGAGGAATATGTCGAGGAATTACGTCGTCAGGCTATAGGGGGAGTTATAAAGTATATTAAGTTAGGAAACCTCACCGATGCTATGATTGAATTGCCTAGCGTTGAAGAACAAAGAAATATTGTTAAAATACTATTTAAGGCTAAACAGATTTTAGAACAGCGAGAGATTGAGTTAGAGAAACTGGACGAACTTATCAAAGCCCGATTTGTCGAGATGTTTGGAAATCCTGATGTTAACGAAAAAAATTGGAATGTGTACAAAATGGAGCAATTATGTGAGATTGGATCTAGTAAGCGTATATATCAGAATGATCAAAGTTTAACAGGCATTCCATTTCTTAGAATTTCAGATTTGGTTAATAGAATGGATACAGGTTCAAAAGATTGTGACTTATTTATTCCAGAAGAACTCTTTGAAAAGTTTAAAAAGCAAGGATTAGTGCCAGCAAGAGGTGATATTTTGCTTACAGCAAGAGGAACTCTGGGAAGATGTTATATTATTCAAGATGATGATGAATTTTATTTTCAAGATGGAATGATCACATGGCTATCAAAATTTGATGAAAAAATTACTCCATTATATATTTCATATTTATTTGAAATGCCTGAATTTAGAAAGCAAATTGATTCGTTACAAGCAGGGTCAACTGTTGCGTATCTTTCGATATCTATGACTAAAGAGTTAAATGTGATGGTACCACCACTTGAACTTCAAAACCAGTTCGCCGCCTTCGTTGCCCAAACCGACAAATCAAAATTTGAGATTCAGAAGTCACTAGAAAAAACACAGTTATTATTTGATTCATTAATGCAAGAATATTTTGGATAGAAAGGGGGCAATATCAAGATGTCAGAATTTAAACGATGGTTAATTGAACGATTTAAAATAGAGCGAAAACGATTTGACAGATCAGGAGTGTATGCTTATACGCAAAGAGCAATGGCATACAATTCAAATAAAATTGAAGGAAGTACGTTGACGCCAGAACAGACGGCATCATTATTTGACAATGGAACATTGCCAGTCAATGATGATTATTATCGCGCGAAAGATGTAGAAGAAATGAATGGACATTTCTTAATGTTTAATTATATGTTAGATACCTTGGAAGAAAAATTGACAGAGAATCTAATAAAACAGATGCATTATGAGTTGAAATCAGGAGTTTTTGAAGACCGAGCGAATGGATATGCAATTGGGGATTATAAGACACGACCGAATATGATCGGAATGTATAAAACAGCATTGCCCAAAGATGTAGAAGCAGAGATGAAGCAACTTTTGGAATGGTATCATAAACAAGAAAAAAGTATGAAAGTACTTGCTGAATTTCATGCAAGATATGAGTCTATTCATCCATTTCAAGACGGAAATGGTCGAACAGGAAGAATGATATTGTTTCGGGAAAGTTTGAAATATGATGAATTGACACCATTTATTATTTTAGATGATAACCGAAGCAGATATTTGGAAGGTTTAAAAGAATTTAGAGAACATCAAAAAGTGGATCAATTACTGGAATTAATGCAAAAAGAAGCTGAAATATATTATCAGGAATGTCAGTATTTTATTTCATAAATTTAGAATAAAGAATGGTTGAAGGATGTTGGTATATAAAAAAGGAGTGTACCAACATGGAAGAGAAAATTGTAACAATACTAAATGAGATGGCAGAGTATTTAACAGTGCCACAGATGAAAAAATTACAGGAAGTAATTCTAAGAACATTTTCAGAGAATGAACCTGAGAAACAACAGATATCGAACAAAGAATTCCTAAAAATGTTCCTAGATGCGAAAAGAGTAGAAGGATGTTCAGAACGTACGATTCAATATTATAAAGTGACAGCAGAACATATGCTTTCACAAACAAAAAAAGAAGTCCGCAAGATTACCACAGATGAAATGAGGTCGTATCTTGCGGATTATCAAAAGAGAAATAATTGTTCCAATGTTACGATTGATAATATCAGGCGAAATATCTCTAGCTTTTTTACGTGGTTGGAGGAAGAAGATTATATTTTGAAAAGTCCGATGAGAAGGATTCATAAGATTAAGACAAAAACAGTTGTGAAAAGTGTGATTACCGATGAAGGAATCGAACAGCTAAGAGATCATTGTACACAAATTCGTGATCTTGCAATGATTGATTTACTATATTCAACAGGCATACGAGTAGGCGAATTGGTCAATTTGAATATTGGAGACATAGACTTTGAAGAACGAGAATGTGTCGTCTACGGAAAAGGAGATAAAGAAAGAAGAGTTTATTTTGATGCGAAAGCAAAAGTACATTTAACTGAGTATATAGAAAGCAGGAAAGACAAGAATCCAGCATTATTTGTTACATTGGATGTTCCGTATGATCGTTTAAAGATCAGTGGAGTAGAGATTCGATTAAGACAATTAGGAAGAGAGCTTGGATTAGAACGAATCCATCCGCACAAATTCCGAAGAACGATGGCAACCAGAGCAATTGACAAAGGAATGCCGATTGAGCAGGTACAAAAGATTCTTGGACATTCACAGATTGATACGACGATGCAATATGCAATGGTAAATCAGAATAATGTAAAGGCATCCCATCAGAAATACATGGCGTAACCAAATAAATTGAAATTCATTCCTTTAAAATTGAGATTTGTGGGGATGATAGATGGCGAGAGTTAAGCTTGAAGATGTTTGTGAGCGCGGCTCATCAAACTTAAAACAATCGGATGTGGTGGACAAAGATGGAGATTATCCTATTTATGGAGCATCCGGTTATATTGGAAATGTGGATTTTTATCATCAGGAGCAGCCCTATGTTGCGGTTGTTAAAGATGGCGCAGGAATAGGAAGAACTACATTACATCCTGCAAAGTCTTCAGTAATAGGAACAATGCAGTATTTACTTCCGAAAGGCAATGTGCTACCAGAGTATCTATGTTATGTTGTGAAATATATGCATTTGGAGAAGTATTTTACCGGTGCAACAATTCCACATATTTATTTTAAAGATTATAAGAATGAGGAATTCAATCTTGATTCCTTAGATAGACAAAAAGAAATTGTTAGTACGTTAAATAAAATAGAAAAGGTTATTGAATCAAGAACAAAAGAATTAGAGTTACTAGATGAACTCATCAGAGCCCGATTTGTCGAGCTGTTTGGTAATCCGCTTGATGGTACAGCTAAATATCCGATTCATCAAGTCGGAGAAGTTGCTAATTCAGTAGACCCACAACCAAGTCATAGAACACCACCGGTTGAAGAAGGTGGAATCCCTTATGTAAGTATCAAGGATTGCGATTATAAAACAGGTAAAATAGATTTCGAAGGTGCTCGAAAGGTCAGTCTTAAAGTGTTAGAAGAACATATGAATAGATATACTTTACATGACGGAGATTTTGTTGTTGGAAAGATTGGAACTATTGGTAATCCAGTGTTTGTTCCAGTACGTAATGACTATACATTATCTGCTAATGTAGTGTTGATCCAACCTAATAGTGAATTAGTAAGTCCGTATTTCTTGAAGTACTCATTTGAATCAGATTTTGTCGAAAGACAATTTGCTGAAGCAAAGAATTCCACTTCGCAAGCTGCATTTGGTATACAAAAAGTGAGGACAGTTGAAGTGATGAATCCAGATTTAGATGTACAAAGAGAATTTGAGATTTTCGTTAAACAAGTCGACAAATCAAAATTTGACATCCACAAATTTCTATATTGCACCAGCAACAACACACAGAGTATAATAAAACCAAGACCAAACACCAAAGAATCAGGAAAAACAAGGGGAGGGAAACTATATGCAGACGAATTTTGACTTTCTAGCACAAACAGATCGTTTCAAAGACTTCGCAAAGCAGGCAGCAGAAGCGGAACGAAGCATTGCCATATCTCCGTCAACCGCAGCAATTTTGTCAAGACGAGCATTAGAACTCGCAGTGCGATGGGTATACGTCCACGATGATGCGCTGACCATGCCATATCGAGATAATATATCCAGCCTGATTCATGAATATTCTTTCCGTAAGCTGATTCAGCCCAAATTATTTGATATGCTAAAATACACGATCAAACTTGGAAATGTTGCGGTACATACAAATACCAATGTAAACTATGATAAAGCTGTACTGTCTTTGCGCTGTGTTTTTCAGTTTTGCAAATGGATAGACTACTGTTATGGTGAGAACTATGTAAACCGCCATTACGATATGAGTCTGCTGCCAGATGCAGGAAAAGAGAAAAAGACACAGGAAGAGTTAGAAAATCTTCAAAAAGAACTAAGCGGAAAAGATCAGAAATTAGAAGAAGCAATCAAGGAAAATGAGGAACTAAGAGCACAGATGACCAAACTTCGTGAGGAAAATGAAACTGGACGAAGTTATGAAGTGGATAAAGATACAGAAGCAGAGACAAGAAGAAAATATATCGACCTTGATCTGGCGGAAGCTGGATGGACGATTGGAAAGGATTGTCTTATCGAAGTACCAGTTATGGGCATGCCAAACAGCAGTGGAAAAGGATATGCAGATTATGTTCTATATGGGAACAATGGGAAACCATTGGCAGTCATTGAAGCAAAACGAAGCAGTGAAGATCCGATGAAAGGAAGTCATCAGGCCAAATTATATGCGGATTGTCTGGAAAATCAATACCAGCAAAGACCAATCATTTTTATAACAAATGGTTTTGAAATGCAGATCATTGACGATGCACAGGATGATCCACAGCGAGTTGTTTCAGGTATTTTCACAAAAGAAGATCTGCAGCGAATGGTGGATCAAAGAACAAGCAAAAAGCCTTTGATTCATTTAGAGATTCAAGATAAAATTACAAACCGGCCATATCAGAAAGAGGCCGTGACAGTCTTATGTGAATCTATCATGAATCATCATAGAAAGCTGTTGCTAGTACAAGCAACAGGATCAGGAAAGACAAGGGTTAGTATCAGTCTGGTAGACGTACTTCGCAGACATAATTATGTAAAGAATATTTTATTCTTAGCAGATCGTAAAGCTTTAGTTTCTCAGGCAAAGAAGAGTTACAGTAATCTCCTTCCAGACCTGACAGTATGCAATTTACTTGAAAATAAAGAAGATCCAGAAAGCAGCAGAATGATATTTTCAACATATCCAACGATGTTACATGCGATTGATGACACGAAGAGAAAGGATGGAAAAAAACTATTTACACCAGCACATTTTGATCTGATCATTGTAGATGAAAGTCATCGAAGCATTTATAAGAAATATCAGGAAATCTTCCACTATTTTGATGCGGTCTTATTAGGAATGACAGCTACACCGAAAGAAGAGATAGGTAGAAATACATATGAGATTTTTGATTTGGAACAAAATGTACCAACGTATGCATATGAACTTGATGAGGCAGTAAAAGAAGGATATCTGGTTGATTATCGGACAAGAGAGTATAAGACAAAGATCATGGAAGAAGGAATCCACTATGATCAGTTATCCGAAGAAGAAAAAGAAGCATTTGACGATGAATTCGATGATGATGAGAATGTAGAGAAAGATATTCCGAATACAGCTGTAAATCGATGGCTGTTTAATAAAGACACGATTGATCTTGTGTTAACCAATCTGATGAGAGAAGGATTAAAGGTAGAAGGCGGAGATAAATTGGGAAAGACAATTATTTTTGCAAGAAACAGCAAACATGCGAAGGCAATTGTCGAGCGTTTTCAGAAGCTTTTTCCAGAAAAAGGCAGTCATTTTATCAAACAGATTGATTACAGCATCAAAGAGTCCGAACATTTAATTGAACAATTCGAAGAAAAGGACAAGATGCCTCAGATTGCAGTATCCGTAGATATGCTGGACACAGGAATTGACGTTCCAGAGATTTTGAATCTTGTATTTTTCAAGAAAGTCAGAAGTTATGCAAAATTCTGTCAGATGATCGGAAGAGGAACAAGACTTTGCAAAGATTTACTAGGGCCTGGAATGGATAAAGAAAAATTTCTGATTTTTGATTATTGTAATAACTTCGAATATTTCAGAGTGAATCCGCATGGAAAAGATAGCGGATTTATAGAAACATTAGCAGAGAAAATCTTTTTATGTAAGGCAAGGATCGTAAGAGAATTACAAGATACAGACTATCAAAAAGATGAAGATTTCAGAGAATATCGAAATACATTAGTGAAAGAATTAATACAAGCGATAAGTGATCTGAATGACAAAAGTTTCATTGTAAAACATCATTTGAAATATGTCCTTCGATATCGAGAACAGAAATCATGGGATATTCTTGAGACAGAAGCAATGGCTGATCTGAAGAAACATATCGCACCAATTATAGAGGCCGAGAAGGAAAATGAATTGTCACGAAGATTTGATTATTTGATGTATAGTATCGAACTTGCAATGCTGGAACGAAAGAATCCTTCGAAAAATATTGGAGCAGTTGTTGGTATTGCAGAAAAACTATCTTTAATGCAGGATTCTGTGCCACAGATTAAAGAGCAAAAATATATTTTGGATAAGGTACAGACAAATGAATTCTGGGAAAAAGCATTTATTCTGGAAATGGATGTAGTCAGGGAAGCACTTAGAGATCTGATTCAGTTTTTACCCAAAAAGACACAGAGAATCGTTTATACAGATTTTGCAGATCAAGTAATAGAATATCAAGAAAACACACCAATTGAGATGGGAAATCGATTAGAAAACTATCGCAAAAAGGTAGAATTCTATTTAAAAGAGCATCAAGATAACATGGCAGTGTGTAAATTACGAAATAACCAGCCGTTACAAAAAAATGATATGCAGGAACTGGAGAGAATTCTTTGGCAGGAACTAGGATCAAAAGAAGATTATACAAAAGAATATGGGGATACACCAGTTGGAATTCTTGTAAGAAAAATCACAGGAATGGATCAACAGGCAGCAAATGAGGCATTTAATGAATTCCTAAATGAAGAGAAACTAAATGCTGATCAGATTCGTTTTGTACGATTGATCGTTGATTATATCTCTGTAAATGGAATGATCGAAGACCGAAGAGTTATGATGGATGAGCCATTTCGAAGTGTCGGAAGTATTGGACAGATTTTTGAAAATGATATGGATATCGCAATGAAGATTATGACAGTGATTGATCAGATCAAGCAGAATGCGGAAGTTACAGTATAAAGCAGGAATCAACGAAAATAATATCAAATCCTATGGTTTTGCATTTGAAGGAAAAAATGTCCTGATCTTAGATTAACATGATTATAACAAAGAAAGGTATAAAATAATGGAACAGCAGCAATCAGAAAAAAAGCACAAACGAAGAGTCAGATATAAAGGGACTCATCCAAGAAGATTTGAAGAAAAATATAAAGAATTAAATCCAGAAAAATATGGAGATACAATTCAAAAAGTCATCAGTAAAGGAAGTACACCGGCAGGAATGCACATTTCCATCTGTGTCAAAGAAATTCTTGAATTCTTTGACATCCAGCCGGGACAAAAAGGATTGGATGCAACCTTAGGATATGGCGGACATACAAGAAAAATGTTAGAAAAGTTACAGGGCAAAGGTCATATCTACGCATTAGATGTAGATCCAATCGAATCTGTAAAGACAGAGAAACGTCTGCATGACGCAGGGTTTGGAGAAGATATCTTAACGATCAAACATATTAATTTTGCCAATATTGATCAGGTAGCCGAAGAAGTCGGACCATTCGATTTCATTTTAGCCGATCTTGGCGTGTCTTCCATGCAGATTGATAATCCAGAAAGAGGATTTTCTTATAAATTTGAAGGACCATTAGATTTAAGACTGAATCCAGAAAAGGGAATTTCAGCGGCAGAGCGTTTAGAAGATATTACGAAGGCTGAATTTGAAGGGATGCTCATTGAAAATGCAGATGAGCCATATGCAAAACAGATCGCAAAAGAAACTGTTGCAACGATGAAACGAGGAAAGAAGATCAAGACAACAACGGATCTTAAAGATGTCATTGAAAGAGCATTAAACTTCTTGCCGGAAAAAGAGCGAAAAGAAGCCGTTAAAAAATCCTGCCAGAGAACATTTCAGGCTTTGCGTATTGATGTAAACAGCGAATTTGAAGTATTAGAAGAATTATTGGAGAAACTTCCAGATGCATTAGCACCAGGTGGAAAGGTTGCAATCCTTACATTCCACTCTGGAGAAGATCGACTTGTAAAACACGCGTTTAAGTATGGGAAGAAAGCAGGAATCTACAGTGATATAGCTAAAGATGTTATTCGTCCATCAAAAGAGGAATGTGCCCAGAACGGACGAGCCAAATCAACAAAGATGCGCTGGGCGATCAAAGTTAAATAAAAATTAAAAAGAAGGGAAATATTAAAAAGAGTTATGCTTTTTAATATTTCTTTTTCTTTTTTAAAAACATGAAAGAAAATGGTTTAAAATGATTGACTTTGACTGAAACTGTGCTATAATGAAGAAAAAAAAGAAACGAATGATTGATTTTGACGTTTTTTATTTTGGAAAAGGAGGATAACCTGTATGAGAATTACAGAGCTGTTGCAGGATGCAACAATTGACCTTGGTGTGAAGGTTAACAGCAAAGAAGAAGCAATTGATCATCTGGTTGATTTGATGGTCAAAGGTGGAAATATTACAGACCGTGAAGAATTCAAGAAAGGCATTTTAGCCAGGGAAGCAAACGGAACAACTGGTATCGGGGGAGGAATCGCAATTCCTCATTCTAAGAACAAAGCAGTGACTAAGGCTGGATTAGCTTCTATGACAGTACCAGACGGAGCTGATTATGAAGCAATGGATGGAGAATCATCTGACGTATTTTTTATGATCGCAGCACCAGCAGAAGGAAGCGACGTGCATTTAGAGGCATTGGCAAGATTATCTGTGATCTTAATGGATCCAGTATTTAAGGACAGCTTATTGAAGGCAACAAGCAAGGAAGAATATCTTGCATTGATCGACAAGAAAGAAACAGAAAAATTCCCAGAAGAGGCGGCGAAGGAAGAAGAGAAGCCTGCTGTACAAGAAGAGAAAGCAGACGATGGAACGATCAGAGTTCTTGCAGTTACAGCATGCCCAACAGGAATCGCTCATACATTCATGGCAGCAGAATCTCTTGAGAATAAAGCAAAAGAGATGGGAATTACATTAAAAGCTGAGACAAATGGTTCAGGTGGAGCAAAGAATGTCTTAACAAAAGAAGAGATTGAAAATTGTGATGGAATCATCGTAGCAGCAGATAAGAACGTTGAGATGGCACGTTTTGATGGAAAACAGGTTCTTCAGACAAAAGTAGCGGACGGAATTAATAAACCAGAAGAACTGATCCAGACAATTTTAGATAAGAAAGCGCCAACATATCATCATTCAGGAGCAGCAGCACAAGAAGATAGTGCAGAAGGTGAAAGCGTTGGACGTCAGATTTATAAACATCTGATGAATGGTGTATCTCATATGCTGCCATTTGTAATCGGTGGAGGTATCTTGATCGCTCTTGCATTCTTAGTAGATAATCAGGCGATCAACCCGGCAAACTTCGGTAAGAATACACCACTTGCAGCTTTACTAAAGACAATCGGTGAACAGGCATTTGGATTTATGCTTCCAATCTTAGCTGGATTTATTGCAATGAGTATTGCAGACCGACCAGGATTAGCGATAGGTTTCGTTGGTGGAGCATTAGCAAATGGTGGTTATACATTTGCAAATATCATGGCATATGATTCTGCCAAAGCCGTTTCCTCTGGATTTATCGGAGCATTATTTGCAGGTTTTGTTGGTGGATATATCATGGTTTTATTAAGAAAACTGTTTGATAAATTACCAAGTGCATTAGAAGGGTTAAAACCAATCTTACTATTCCCAGTTTGTGGTATTTTAATTATGGGTGTTGTGATGATCGCGGTTAATCCGGTTGTTGGAGCGATTAATACAGGACTGAATAACTTCCTATCATCTATGAGTGGAACAAGTTCTATCCTTTTAGGAGCAGTCCTTGGAGCAATGATGTCCATCGATATGGGTGGTCCATTTAATAAAGCAGCGTATGTATTTGGTACAGCACAGTTAACAGTAGCCAATGCAGGACCAGAACAGTATGCGATCATGGCAGCTGTTATGGCTGGAGGAATGGTACCACCACTTGCGATCGCACTTTGTACAACGTTCTTCAAGAATCGTTTTACAGAGAGTGAAAGAAAATCTGGTGTTGTAAACTACATCATGGGATTATCATTTATTACAGAAGGAGCTATCCCATTTGCAGCAGGAGATCCAATCCATATCCTGCCACCATGTATTGTAGGATCTGCAGTAGCAGGTGCATTATCCATGGCATTTAAATGTGGACTTCCAGCACCACACGGTGGAATCTTTGTTATTGGAGTTATCACGAATCCAGTACAGTACTTAATTTCTGTAGCAGTTGGTGCAGTTATTGGAATGATTGTTATGTCATTTACAAAGAAACCATTAAATAAATAAGATTGTAAATAACCATTTACAATAAATTAATTCCTCATATTTTCATAAGCAATATTTATAATAAGTAAACAGAGATTGTGAAATTTTGCAATCTCTGTTTGCTATTTTGATAAAACAATGATATACTAGATAAGATTTTAGAAATCAAAGACAGTTCATTCGTACCATCCTGTCTATAAACAAAACTAGGACTGAGAAGAAGATTTTCAGGATACAGGTACGCGTGCTTGTATCCTTTTTTTGATTGAAAATATATGTAGAAGGGAAAGAAGAAAATGTATCAGTTAACAACACATGCATCCTTTGATTCAGCTCATTTTTTATCGGGTTATGAAGGAAAATGCAGCAATATCCACGGTCACCGCTGGAAATTAGAAGTTACCGTACAAAGTGAAACATTAGAACAGACAGGGCAGATTCGAGGAATGGTTGTCGATTTTGGACAGTTAAAAGATGATATTAAAAAATTAGCAGATGAGTTTGATCATAGTCTGATCATAGAAGATGGAACATTAAAAGAGAAGACAGTAGAAGCATTGAAAGAGGAAAACTTCAAAATGATCTTCGTAGATTTTCGTCCAACTGCAGAGAGTTTTGCAAAATATTTTTATGATAGAGTGAAAGAAATCGGATATGATGTCAAGTTAGCGAAAGTTTATGAGACACCAAACAATATGGCAGCATATGGGGAGTAAATGAGATGGAAACATTTAAAGTAGTCGAAACCTTTGTAAGTATTAACGGAGAAGGAAAGAAAGCCGGCCGTCTTGCTATGTTTATCCGACTGAAAGGATGTAACTTAAACTGCTCTTACTGCGACACAACATGGGCCAATAAAAGAGATGCAAGATGTGAATTATTGACGGCACCGCAAATTGTAGAAAGAATCAAAGAAGCAGGAGTAGAACTTGTTACATTAACAGGTGGAGAGCCTCTTCTTGACGAAAATGTGTCAGAATTGATCGGAAGTATCTTGATGATGCCAAAAGTTGAGATTGAGATTGAGACAAATGGAAGTGTACCGATTAGATATTATAAAGAAAGAGACAACAGATTGACAATGACAATGGATTACAAACTTCCATCCAGTAATATGGAAGAGAATATGTGCCTTGAAAATATGGAATATTTAAAACCATGGGACGTTGTTAAATTTGTTATTGGAAGCAGGGAAGATTTAAACAGGGCAAAAGAAATCATTGAAAGATTCAGCCTTTGTGAAAAAGCAATCGTATACTTCAGTCCTGTATTTGGTAAGATCGAACCAGAAGAAATCGTTGAATTTATGAAAGAAAACAAGCTTAACAAAGTCAGGTTCCAGATTCAGATCCATAAAGTTGTATGGGATCCTGACAAGACAGGCGTTTAGGAGGAAATACTATGGCAATCGATAAAGAAGCAATCAAGGAACATGTAAGAGGTATTCTTGTTGCACTTGGAGATGATCCAAACCGTGAAGGGTTAAAAGAAACACCAGATCGTGTAGCAAAAATGTATGAAGAAGTCTTTGAAGGAATGAATTACAGCAATCATGAGATCGCACAGATGTTTTCAAAGACATTTGAAGATGATCTAAGTGTCAAAGATCATAAAGATATGGTGATCGTAAAAGACATTGACATCTTTAGTTATTGTGAGCATCATATGGCATTAATGTATGATATGAAAGTCTCTGTGGCATATTTGCCAAAAGATAAAGTATTAGGACTTAGTAAGATCGCAAGAATCTGTGATATGGTTGGAAAACGTTTACAGCTTCAGGAAAGGATCGGAAGTGATATTGCAGAGATTATCATGGAAGTTTCAGGAAGTGAAGATGTAGCTGTTTATATTGAAGGATGTCATAGCTGTATGAGTGCAAGAGGAATCAAAAAACAAAATGCCAAGACAGTGACAACAACACTTCGAGGAGCATTTGACACAGATTCCACATTAAAATGGCATTTCATGATGCAGGCAGGAAAATAAGAAAAGGAGAGAAGCAAAATGGCAAAACCAAACAAGGCCGTTGTTGTATTCAGCGGTGGACAAGACAGCACAACATGCCTTTTCTGGGCAAAGAAGAAATATGATGAAGTGATCGCGCTTTCATTTAATTATGGACAGAGACATTCAAAGGAACTAGAATGTGCAAAGAAAATCTGTAAAGAACACGGTGTAGAACATCATATTCTGGATATGGGATTGTTAAATCAGTTAGCACCAAACTCTCTTACCAGAGTAGATATGGAAGTAGATCATGAAGCACCAAAAGAAGGGACACCAAATTCGTTTGTTGATGGAAGAAATATGTTATTCTTAACATTTGCAGCTGTTTTTGCAAAACAAAGAGACATTCATGTGTTAGTAACAGGTGTGTCCCAGAGTGATTTCAGTGGATATCCAGATTGCCGCCATGTCTTTATCTCATCTTTAGAAACAACATTAACACTTGCCATGGATTACGAATTTGAAGTGATCACACCATTAATGTGGATTGACAAGAAACAGACATGGGAGATGGCTGATAAATTAGGCGTCTTTGATATTGTAAGAAATGAAACTCTGACATGTTATAATGGAGTGATGGGTGATGGATGCGGAGAATGTCCAGCATGTAAGTTGAGAAGACATGGATTAGAGGAATATTTAAAAGTCCGTGGATATAAATAAGAATATACGAAAGAGAAAAGGATCTTGTGATGGGATGGTACAAGGTTCTTTTTTTTGTTGTTTATATACATCTGTTGAGGATATGGAGAAGATTCTGGAATGTATTTATTATGGAAGAGATGTAACATTCTAAATTTTAAATTGTAAGTTGGCCAACTGTAGATTTCGAGTATATGATAAAAAATAGGGGATTTTTAAATAGAAGGTAATGTTATTATGCTTGCTTTATAAACATCTCGATAAATCGGTGTTGTTTAAGCCCTTTTACCATCTGTCATCTGTTAATAAATACAAAAATTATTAGCCAGTACCGTATAACATACACACTGTGTAGTGGTTTGAATCACGGAAATTATTGGTGGAATATTATAAAAAGAGATCATGTGTCA
>OGYF01001324.1_pt1 | contig 21475 bp, 16 predicted proteins | sample 1576451 | NCBI WGS metagenome assembly OGYF01 (sample SAMEA3541505, study PRJEB24748) | human gut metagenome | biome: human gut; feature: human-associated habitat; material: faeces | place: China | collected 2012
CGGTAATCATTGGGCTTTTAGCCCTTGTGCAAACCACCCGTTTGACGGGTGGTTATGATTCTCAAAGGTAGGGGATGAGAGACCTATGAAATTTACCTGGTATCATTGGTCCGTGCGGGGTGTCGCAATGCGGGGTCTGCGGCTGAACGATCAAATGAATATGGCTGTGTCGGTGCGCACGAATGGGATTCCAAAATTACGGAAGAACACACCGCCCCCCACGCAGATTCAAGTGGACGAGGACGGAGAGTACATCTATATCGACAAAAAATATTACCTGAAGGACATGGAGCAGCAGGAGGAGGAGCTATAAAATGCGTACCGCGAGAATGACGATTCGGGAAGCAACACAGAAATGGGTGGGCGAGTTCAGCCGGATTCCGATTGGGATTGTGGAAAAGCTCCTGGAAGCGAACCCGGATGAATTGCAGGAGATCACACCCGCCAGTCTGTATGACCGGGTGGATCTGTATGATGGAGAGCATAGCGGGGTCAGCGAAATCACGGGCTATGACGAGAAAACCGGCCTGTACACCGTCGCGATGGACGACGGCGAGGAAATTCAGGCGGAACGGGACGTGTTTGACATCCGGCGCGACGATGATCTGCCCATGTGGGGGACGATGTGGGCCTTTGGGGACTCGTCGGACGAGGATTGGCTGGAGAGAGGCGGCTTGCAGAAGATGGCGGACTGCGGATTCCGGATCTACGAGCAGGAGGATTACGGGGACATCTTCGGCATCGACGGGGCGGGATATGATTTTTATGACGAGCACTGGTGCCCCCTGTACAAGGCGCGTGGACTGCGGTGGCATGATGAAGAAGGGGAGACGCAGGCATGACGAGGAAGGAAATCCGGCAGGCCCCGACGGTCGCGGTGTGGAGCTGCGGGCTGGCGGGATTGGAGATTAAGGGCGTGGAATACGGAATGGAAGATTCTGTGCTCTGCGTCTGGACGGGCGACGACAGCGCCCATCGATGCAAGGTGCGAAGCGGGCGAAGAGGCCCGTATTTTTTGTTTCACGGGCGTAGGGTTTACCTGGACGAGTGCTGGAGGGTGGAAAGGAGGCGCAAACCAAGATGACAGAACTGATGAAGCGGCTGGTGGATGCGGGGTATCCGAGAGAGGAAATGGATCATCACTACGCTGACCTGTATGTGTACGTCAACGAAATCTCGCGGCCTGTAATCGAGCAGTGGTGCGCGGAGCATGGGTGGCGGAACGCGGATTGGATGTGCCCCATCTTCCGGGAGCAGATCACGGGCAGGCAGATGTATGATTGCGCATTCCAGTATGCGGAGGGGGATTGACGTGGAGACGCTGTACAGAGCAGAACTAAAACGACCCTTGCACCTGGTACACGGAAGAAAAGGACATGCGGGCGCTGTCGCGTGACTTTCCGGATGTACACCTTTGATGAGGCGACAAAGGAATGGCGGCACATGGGTTCCCAGATGACAAAAGCAGAGGGAATTGCCGCTTTTACCGTGGCGGCAGGCTATCAGTACGCCGTTTCCGAGGAGGCTGTGCCAGGCGGTTATGCGGGACTGGAGGGCATCTGGACGCAGGCGGGAAGTAAGATCACAAAGACAGAGACCGTGGATGGGGACACACCCAATCCGCAGACGATCTATATCCTGGATACAGAGAGCCTGTTGGCAGGAAATACCTATACTTACAGCGCCTATAACATCCCGCTGGTAGAACTGGAAGTGCAGAAAAAAGATGCGGGAGGCAATACAGAGCTGGTGCCCAAAGCCCGGGTATCTGTCTATGAGGTGCCGGATGGGACAAAGACCGAGCTGACCCAAGAGGAAGTGAACGGCTTTAAAAAGCCCGAGAATCTGGTAGACACTGTGAATACCACCAAAGAAGGAACCGGCTATTCCTATATGGACGGCATTTCTGTGGTTCCAGGCAAGACTTATCTGGTGGTGGAGGATGAAGTGACCGGTACCTCCGGTTATGAGACGATGATCCTGGATGACCGCCGGGTAGTGTGGTACCAGGTGGTGAAGATTCCAGAAGGAACCATGAATAAGCAGACGGTTACCCTGGAAAACGTGCTGGGAGCCGCAGAGGTGGCCATTGAAAAGAATAGTGCCAGCCAATCTTCAGACGACAGCTTGTTTGAACAGGGGTCTGAGATCGTCTATACTCTGTCGCCGAAGGTAACAAACACCTATGCGCTGGATGGATTTACTCTGACAGACAAGGGGCTTGAGGGTTACCATGGAACGGGGAGCACGCAGACCGGCCTGGCCTTTGATACCTATTTGAAGGATCAGTATACCATCAGCCAGGTGCGGCTGGGGCAGGCCAGCCATGAGACTGGGAATTATGAAGCGGCAGAGGGCCATCCAGAGGCCGGCGTGATCAGCGCCAAAGTGACGTTCATTGATTTTAGTGGCGGAGAGCATGCGACAGAGGCGGTCACGGTGTCCTTCGGAGAGCAGGTAGTACAGGCCCCGGCAGGTGAAGGGGTGAAATACGCCCAGGTGAAAGTGGAGTACTATTCCGACGGATTCCAAACGCTGACCGGCTATAAGCTGGGCCAGAACTTTAATCCCGGAGATGTGCAGGTAACGATAGAACTGGATCAGCAGCAGGGCGGCGCCAATCGTCAGTCTCTGGACCGGGTGGTCAATACGGCCGGGGCGGAGATCGCCTATACCCCATGGAGCGCGGCAGGCGTGAAAGAAGCACAGACTACAGATTCTGCGGAAGATGAGGCAGACAACACCTTCGGGCAGCAGGAAGTACCGACGGTGTCTGTGGAAAAAAAGGCGGATGCCGACACAGTCAACTTAAATAACGGAACCGTGGATTATACGCTGACACTGAAGAATGAGTCAACCAATGGAGAAGCCCTGGAGAATCCGATCCTGATCGACCTTCTGCCGGAAGGTGTGGTCGTAGATACGGACGCAAAATACGCAGAAATCACAGGCGGCAATCCATCCGGGCTGTCGATCAGTGAGGATACAGTGATGCCGGTGGCGGAGACCAATGCTATCGTGCTGTATCTCAATGGGAATCTTAAGGCAGGAGAGGATGTAGAGGTCCAGATCCACGCAACAGTTACCAACGCGGCGGCCAGGTATGGAACTCAGCTGACGAACTACGTATTTGCCACCAGCGACGAGCCGGGGATCCGGAGTGATGAGAATCCAAACGCGGCTTCCTTCAAGGACAGCACCGGCGCATGGGCCGGAGAGCTTACCAATGTAGCTGTGTCTCTTCAGGCGGACCAGGATAAGGCGGAAGCGCTCAAGAACGCTCTGGGGACAGAAGGACCGGGAGCCGTGGGAAATTACGGCTACATCGGAGCGTTGGCGGAGATTGGCTGGAACAGCAGCTCGGCTATGACTCTGGTGAAGGAAAATAAGGGAGACCGGGACAGCGATTACAGCTCCAGCCGGCTGGCACGGGCGACCAACGGCGGAACCATTGATTACCGGCTGACGATGAACAATACTTCCAGTACAGAAAACCGTCTGAATCTGACAGTGATGGATCTTCTGCCCCAGGAGGGCGACCTGGTAAGCGGCGGTACGGGGCGCTACAGTGTCTGGCCGGCTTATCTGACAGGAAACATCCAAGTGATGCTGGGAGACCGCACGCTTACCCAAGGGCAATATAAGGTCTACTATTATACCGGTGATATTCCGACCGGAGTGAGCCAGCCCGGGGAGGAGGAAACCGACATCGACAAGTTCTTTAAGGCTGTGAAAGAGGCGCAAACTGGCTGCCCGGCAGACTGGACAGAAGCTAGACCGGCCGATACGGACATCAAGGCATTTATCGTGGCAGTGGATAAAACGCAGATTCTGGAGGCCACAGAAAGCCTGGTGGTAGAATATCAGACCAAAGTGACGAATAAAGAGAGCGGGCTATATACGCCGGAAGAGCTGGAGGATATCTCCTATCTGAACGCGGTCAATAACTTCCAGTGCTACTATGACAGCTATCCGGTAACGGGAACAGAAGATGATGCGAAGCATGCAGACCAGCCTTTGGAGTCCAACAGCGTTTCCGCCACCATTGTACCAAATCCGGTAAAGGTGGGCGGACATGTCTGGATCGATGCCAACGGCGATGGAAGAAGAGAAGATACCTTTGGGACTTATTCCAACTATAAGATCGTCCAGGATATGCTGGACAAGATTGAAATCCGGCTCCATACCTACCGGAACAAGACGCCGGGCCTGAACACCACTGCCTACGGCGAACCGCGCCAGTATAATCAGGGAAGCGGTAATGCGGGCTGGTATCAGGATCCCAATTATGTATTCGATAACCTGGACGCCGGCCTGATGGTGGATGCCAATCTGGCTTATGATGAGGACGGAGAACTGCAGGTACAGCACCTGAAGGGAGATGAACCAAGTACTTATATCCTTTCCGCCTCCTTGCCAAGCGCGATCGTCGGAAAATTCGGGCTGACCGATATGCTGGGAAGCAAAAAGTCTGTGAAACCGGGAGAGATCGAGATTGACGAGCAGACTGACAGCAACTATTCTTATAATGATGAGAGCCAGCGGAACCTGTCCGAGCGGTTCTACCTGTGGGCTACAGATGTGACCCAGGAGGGCAACTGGGACAATACCAAGGACATAGGGCTTGTACTTTACCGGGATCTGGAGATCACCAAGCAGTCGGAACTGCCTGCCGCGGATCCGGTGGACGATGCGGAATTTGAAATCTACGGTTATTTTGATGAAGGAGAAGGGGCAACCGCGGATCTGTCTAAGATGAAACCTATATATTCCGGGAAGACAGAAAACGGCAAGATCACGGTTCCTAACCTGCTGTGGTTTAAAGAATATGTGATCGTGGAGAAAACGGCGGCTCCCGGCTATGAACTTGATGGAGCGGAAGCGGAAGGAAGCGAGAATATTGAGAAACTGGGCGAGGGCAAGTGGCTTCTGGAGATTCCGGATACTGAGAGTATGGTTCGGACTGAGGAAGTGACCATTACCAACGTTCGGGAGACAGAAGTCAAGCTGGAGGCATCCAAGATCTTGACTGGGAAAACACTTGCGGCAGGGCAATTTCAGTTTGAACTGCTGGCAGAGGACGGCCAGACTGTACTGCAAAGCAAAGTATCCAATGACCAGGACGGGAAGGTGACCTTTGCTGATCAGACTATTCAGGGGACAGGCACCCATACGTTCTATATTAAGGAGACCATTCCAGAGGAGGCTTTGGAGAACGGGAATAAGCTGAACGGCATCACCTATGATGCTGCCACCTACCGTGTAGAGGTGACGACAGCCTGGAATTCGGATGAACAGAAGCTGGAAGTAACAGGAATCCAGTATTTTGCGGACAACAGTCAGACGGAAAGCCAGGAGGGGGCGGTCTTTGAAAATGTTTATGACGCCAGCGGCTCCTGGACGCCGGAGGGAACCAAGACACTGACCGGCCGGGATATGACTGCGGGAGATACCTATACCTTTACCGTGAAGGAAGGGGATACCGTAGTCGGGACCGGACGGGCAGCCGGACCGTCCAGCGCCGATAAGCCGGCAAATATCATCTTTGATCCAATCCCGTATACCCTGGAGGATGTGGGCGAACATACCTATACGATCACGGAAGATAAGGGAAGAACAACCGAAAATGGAGTGACCTTTACCGACAGATCGTTTACTGTCACGGTAAATGTGACAGACGATGGCGACGGAACCATGACGGCGGATCCCACATATCCGGACGGCGGCGTGGCATTTACGAATGAATATGTGCCGGAACCGACTGATTATGCGCCGGCTGTAGAGAAGACTCTGACCGGACATAAGCTGCCGGATGGAGAGACAAAGGAGTTTACCTTTACCCTGACGGCAGACCAAGATAATCCGGCGGGAGCAGCCCTGCCCGCGGTCACAACGCTGACCATTCCGATCAGCGGTAAGACTACTGAGGCGGCGGTGACAGCAACAGACGAATTCGGCAACATTACATTCAGCAAAGCCGGAACTTACAGCTTTACTATCGAAGAGACAGCCGGATCAGAAAGCTATTATAGCTACGATGCAGCGAAGTGGACGCTGACGGTAGTGGTCAGCGATGACGGGCTGGGGCATCTGTCCAAGACCGTCTCCTACAAGAGTGACCAAGAAGAAACCATGGCAAATACGGATGCGGCGAAGTTCAGCAACGAGTATCATCCTAATCCGACGACTGCTAAGCTTACCGTATTCAAGGTGGTAGAGGGCCAGGAGCTGCCGGATGATCCGGACTATAAGACCTTTACCTTTACCCAGAGCATGTCATCACCGAATGTAGATGGCGTGACCATGCCGGAGAACAATACGGCCACGGTGACGGTGGAGAAGACCGGAGAGGCGAAAACCGCAGACTTTAAAGACATCACCTTTACAAAAGCCGGTACCTATGTGTTCCGGATCACGGAGGATACCGAGAGCCTGCCGGAAGGATACGACAAAGACCGGGTACCGGAAAGAAGAGCCCAAGTTGTAGTAGTAGATGACAACGGCGCCCTAAAGGTAGACAGTATTATTTACTACCTGACAGAACCGGGAACTCCGGACGAGACAGAGGGTGCTTCAGATTTTACAAACTACTATGACACGACAGATACCGGATTTGCGCCGAAGGTGACAAAGAAACTGATCGGCGATATGCCGCAGAGCAAGACCTTTACTTTTATCTTGACGGCAGATGAGAAGAATCCGTCGGGAGCGACCCTGCCGGACCCGGCAAAGACCCAGGTGACGTATACAAACCGAATTGGTGATGCGGATGCAAGTTTCGGGCAGATTACCTTTGAAAGAGCCGGAACCTTTACATTTACGATCGCAGAGCAGCAAGGGACAGCAGACGACGGCTATACCTATGATCCATTGGAGTGGACTCTGACGGTGAATGTGGAAGATGAAGGCGGGATGCTGCGGGTGAAGAGTTTCTCCTACGCAAAAGATGGAAACCTTGTGTCTGGAGCGGAAGCGGCTGCATTTGAAAACAGCTATAAAGTGAAGCCGACAGAGTACACGCCGGAAGTGACCAAGGCCATGACCGGAGCAGACCGGCCGGAAGAAAAGACATTTGATTTCACTCTGATGCCGGGAACAAATAATCCGACGGATGGGGCCGTGATCGAAAATGGGGACACCTCAGCAAGTATCACTGTTCCAAAAGATACGCCAGTGAATGAAGAGGTAGGAACGGCAGAGAATGGATTTGGCAAGATCATCTTTAAGAAAGCCGGAACCTACACCTTTGATATCCGGGAGACGATTCCAGACGGAGCAAAAACGAACGGCAACAAACTGGACGGCGTGACCTATGACGGCGGCAGATGGACATTAACAGTGGTGGTTGCGGATCACAATAGTAAGCTGGAGGTAGAGAGCCATACTTATACGAAGGCAGGCGGAACCAGCAATATAGAGGCGGCGAAGTTTGTCAACGGCTATGAAGTGACGCCGACAGAATTTACACCGGATGTCCGCAAGACCGTGACCGGAGAGACCCGGCCGGCGGAACAGACCTTTACCTTTACTTTGACTGCTGGAGAACATAATCCGGATGGCGGAGCTGCATTTACAGACGGACAGGCGGCGGTAACCATTCCGGCCGGCGGAACGACAGAGGGAAGCCTGGTGGCGCCGGACAAGGATCCGTTTGGTGTGATCACGTTCACCAAGGCTGGAACCTATACCTTTACCATTACAGAAACAAATGAGGGCAAACAGGGTTATACCTATGACGATCCATGGACGCTGACCGTAGTGGTCAGGGATGAGAAGGGACAGCTGGTGGTAGATAAGGCTCAGACAAAGTATGAGCAGACCGGCGAGACAGACCTGACGGACTATGCACTGTTCACCAACCACTATGAGGTGGATCCCATCGGATATGCACCGAAGATGAAGAAGACGGTGGACGGCAATGTACCGGCCGGCAGAGACGCTGACTTCCGGTTTGACCTGAAGCTTACAAAAGCGGAGCCGGCAGACGGCCTGAAACTGAATGGCGAAGATGGCACAGTCATGACGGACCAGGATGTCCTGGAGACCAAGGTGACGGGAGAAAATACCGGAACCTTTGATGAGATCACGTTCACCAGAGCCGGAACCTATAGCTTCCAGATTACCGAGGTGACAGGAGACACGGAAGGCTACAGCTACGATGACCATATCTGGACCCTGGAAGTGAAAGTAAAAGACAGGGGCGGCAAGCTGGACATCGAAAGCAAGACTTACACGCAGACCGAGAAAGGAAAACCTACCGGAGTTACCAGTGAGGATCAGGCGGAATTTACCAACACCTACGATCCGAAGGAGACCAGTTATACCCCGCAGATCCGCAAGGAGATCACGGGAGACCGGAGATCAGAGGATCAGGTCTTTGACTTTACGCTGACGCCGGACGATAAGAACCCGGCTGGAGCGAGCCTGGAAGCACCTGATATGGATAAGGCCAGCGTAACCGGAGAGGATATTGCAAGATTTAGCACCATCACCTTTACAGAGGCTGGTACATATCGCTTTGAGCTCAGTGAAGAGAAGGGAACAGAAGCAGGATACACCTATGATGAAAGCGAATGGGAGCTGGAGATTGAGGTGGAAGACCAGGGCGGCTTCCTGACTGTGGTAAGCCACACCTACACAAAATTGGATAAGGATGGGGCGGCTGCTGCTGGAGAGACTTCCGGGGAACAGGCTTCATTTACCAATGACTATCAGGTAAAAGAGACCGGATATATCCCGGAGGTGACGAAAACCGTGACCGGCGATGTGCCGGAGGGCCAAGACGCCCAGTTCCGGTTCGCGCTTACAGCAAGGGAGGACAATCCTGAGGGAGCCGTTCTTCCGCAGGAGACAAAGGTTACGATCAACGGAAACGGGGAAGCCTCCTTTGGAGAAATCCGTTTTGAACAGGCGGGAAGCTACCGGTTCGACATTACCGAGATTAACGATAAGCTGACCGGCTACCAGTACGATGGAAGCGTTTGGACGCTGACTGTGGTAGTGAAGGATACCGAACATATTCTGGGCGTAGACAGTATAAGCTACAGCAGACAGGATGGAATCACCTCTGACGCGGCGGACTTTGAGAACCACTATCAGCCGGATGAGGCGGCATACGCGCCCAAAGTAGTGAAGCACCTGACCGGAGACTCTGCATCCAGCCACGCGATATTTGAATTCACATTGCAGGCGCTGGAAGGTAATCCGAAAGGCGCGGCAGCAGGAAGCACATCCGCAACTGTGGAAGGAGCGGGACAGACCGCGTTTGCGCCGATCACATTTGCCAAAGCAGGAACCTACCAGTTTGACATCCGTGAGGCAGATGGCCACGAAGCCGGATACACCTACGATGAACATATCTGGAGACTGACGGTAGAAGTAGAAGACACAGATGGCGTTCTTACCATAGCCGATGTGAAATACGAGAAGATCGGCACCTTTAACAGCAATACCGACGCCGCGGAATTCACCAACGAATACAGCGCGGCGGCCGCGGTAAGCGGAAACGTAAAGACCGGAGATCCGGCAGATCTGCCAGGAGCACTGGCGGCGCTGAGCGTATCGGCATTGTTTATCCTGATCCTGATGGGCAGGAGACGGAAAGAAGAATAATTAAATTCCAGACGTTTAAATTCCAGACGTAGCCTTTTGCAAAAAGGCTACGTCTGGAATTGCATTTTGCCCTGTACCAAAATGACGAAAGGGGTGTACCCGAATGAAAAAGGAACGGAATCCTAACCATCATAGGATTCCGTTCTTTTCTTGCAAAGCTGGAAATCGGACTTGAACCGACGACCCCTTCATTACGAGTGAAGTGCTCTACCGACTGAGCTATTCCAGCGCATTTACGCCCCGATCTTGTCAGGCCACAAAATATATTATATCGGATTTCTGGAGATTTGCAAGAACTTTTTTATGAAATGCGAAGAAATTGTTGAAAGACTTATTATCGAAAGAAAAATAAACTTTACGTGAAAATGGATATATTTTACAATGTGATATAGTCATAAGATTAGAGAGGGGGAACTCATCTATGGTTATTATTGACAAAGCTGCATGGCAGATTGATGGAGGAATTCCAGAGGATTTAGTGATTCGTCATTTTGATACGGTATTTACATGGCTTGCCGATCATAAGATGCTGTCGGCAGAAGGAAAAGAAGAACTCGAAGATGGGATAGACGATGGTAGCTCTTTAAATGAAGAGATGATCACAATAGAAGGATTGGCCTTTTTAGAGGCGTGTTATGATGAATATTTAAGAGTCATTGCAAAGGACAAATACGGCATTGATTTTAACGGAGAAGAGCTTGAGAAAATATATAAAAAATATAGAGAATTTGAAAATTTTATGGCGTGGGCAAAACAAGAATTTGGCTGCCTGATTCCGCAAGAGTATCTGAGTTTTTTGAAAAAGGGAGAGTTTGATTCGACGGTAAGAAAATATTATGTTATTGATGAAGAAAATACGTTAGAAATATCAGAATGGTTTACGCCTGATAAAATACCAGCAATATATAAAAATTGTTGTGAGGAAAAGATGACTGAGAAATATCACCTGCCCATTCTAGATAGTTGCGGCTGCGTAGCCGTACTGAACTGCGATTCCGGAGCAGATACTTATGGGCAGATTTGGTTAAGGACGCCTGCAGGATATTACGATGAGGACAGTCAAGAGAATATCTATGATGAATTGGAATTTGCTGCGGAGAAATTTACGGATATCATCAGTAATTTGAAGGACGCGGAACAACTGGAAGAAATAGGGATCTTTTAATTACCTGAAGCTAATATTCCAGAAAATCCTGAGTTAGCAATGAAAATTCATGATTATATAGAGTCTTTTGCGGCATTCAGACTGAACTAGAACTATAGTACTTTTTTGTTCGCCTTAAACACAGCACTACACGCTATGCTTAAGGCGGGGGGTTGAACTGCTTGATTACTTTATCCATTGCTGCTGCCTGTTGCTGCCGCGCCAAAGAGAACATGCAGATTACATAGTACCGGATGGCGTGAGACAAATTTGGCATATCAAAATCTTTTCCTGCACAATTTTTCTATCAGCTCAATCGCCGCATACAGCACCATCGCCATGATGCATAAAAGGACGATGGACATCAGCAGCCAATCCATCTTGAATACCTGGCTGGAATAGATGATGAGATATCCAAGCCCATTCCGGGCGGCCAGGAATTCTCCGATGATCACTCCCACCAGACACAGCCCGATATTGACCTTCATGTTGCTGATTATGGCGGGGATAGAGCTTGGCAGTACCACTTTAGTCAAAGCCTGCAGCCGGGTTCCCTGAAAGGTGTAGATCAATTTGATCTTTCCGGGATCTACAGTGGTAAAGCTGGTATACAGGTTTAGGATGCTTCCGAAGATCGCAACGGACATTCCGGCCACGATTATGGTAGTCCGGTTGGCTCCCAGCCACACAATAAGAAGAGGCGCCAGGGCGGATTTGGGAAGACTGTTTAAGACAACCAGGTAAGGATCCAGGATTTTCGAAAGTTTCCCGGAGAACCAGAGAAGCACTGCCATCAGGATACTGATGGCAATGACAAGGAGGAAACTTAGGATAGTCTCATAAAGAGTGACGCCAATATGAAGAAAAATGCTTTGGTCCAGCACCATTTCCCAGAAGCATAAGGCTATTTTAGATGGGCTGCTGAAAATGAAAGAATCTATGATTCCTACATTTGCGGTGAACTCCCAGATAAAGAGGAAACTAAAGAAGATCAGAATCCGGGAGATGCGTATGATGCGCTGCCCTCTTCGATATGCGGTCAGATACTGTTTCTGACCGGTTGACAGTTCGCTCATTGGTTATTCAACTCCTTCCAGATAAGATTAAAATATGTTTTAAATTCCGGGGCTCCTCGGCGGTTCATGGGAGTATCCTCGGTCAGGTCGAAGATCAGAGGAATCGTCTGCCGGATAGAAGCGGGACGGCCGGAAAGGACAATGACACGATCTGCCAGAGAAATGGCTTCTGATAGATCGTGGGTCACCAAGAGCGCCGCTTTTTTCTCCCGCCGGATGATCTGACCAATATCGTCTCCTACGCCCAAACGAGTCTGATAGTCCAGGGAGGAAAATGGTTCATCCAAAAGAAGGATATCCGGCTCCAGGACCAGGGTGCGGATCAGGGCGGCTCTTTGGCGCATTCCGCCGGACAGCTCGGAAGGCCTGCTTGCGGAAAATTGTTTCAGCCCATAGATATCCAGAAGCTCATGCGCCCTTTCTCTTGTGCGGGCCGTCAGCATATGCTGGACTTCCAGGCCCAGGATCACGTTGTTGTAGATGGTCCTCCATTCAAAAAGCTCATCGTGCTGCAGCATGTATCCTACATTAGTGGTGCTTTCTTTTAAGTATTTTCCATTGATTTTGATCAGCCCCCGTTCTGGCGTAAGGAGTCCGGCGATGATGGATAGAAGCGTGGATTTCCCGCAGCCGGAAGGGCCTACGATAGCCACAAACTCCCCTTCCCCCAGAGCGAAGGAAATGTCTGTGAGAGTCGAAGTCTCTCCTTCCAGAGTATGGTAGGCATAGTAAATATGTTTTAGTTCCAGAACTCGTTCCATGGCAACCTCCAGTAACGACTATATCTTATTTTATGTGAAAGATAAAAGGAAGGTTACAGCCGCTGTATCAGCGGGAGATGGAGAGAAAATCCTTGTCAGAACAACTGGGAAAAGTTATAATTTTAGGAAGAGGTTTTTACAAAAGGAGAAACAGGTCCATGAATTACCAAAAAGAGCTGGATAAACTGCTTGAGCGTCTGGCGCTGGAAGAACGGACGCCAAAGCTTCTGCTTCACAGCTGCTGTGCTCCATGCAGCAGTTATGTGCTGGAATATTTAAATAAATATTTTGAGATCACGGTATTTTACTACAATCCCAATATTTATCCTGAGAGCGAATACACCAAGAGGATTTGGGAACAGCAGGAATTGATCGGCAGGATGCCGTTTGTCCATCCTGTATCCTTTCTGGCAGGCCCTTATGATCAAGAAAAATTCTATGAGATGGCCAAGGGGCTTGAACAGGCGAAAGAAGGGGGAGAACGGTGCCTGAAGTGTTACGCGCTGAGGCTTGAGGAAGCGGCCCAGATGGCGGTAAAGACAGAGGCGGACTATTTTACCACGACCCTTAGCATCAGCCCTCTGAAAAACGCGGACCGGCTCAATGAGATCGGGACGCGGATGGGAGAGAAGTACGGCGTACCTTATCTGCAGTCAGATTTTAAAAAGAAGAACGGCTACAAACGTTCCATCGAGCTCTCAAAAGAATATGATCTGTACCGGCAGGATTACTGCGGCTGCGAGTTTTCATTGCGAGCCCGCCATTGACTTTAGAACAGAATATGTTAAAATCGATTACAGTATTTTATAAGGAAGGAAGAAGAAACTATGGCACAATTATGGGGCGGGCGTTTTACAAAAGAAACGGAACAGCTGGTTTATCAGTTCAACGCGTCAATTTCTTTTGATAAACGATTCTTTCGGCAGGATATCAAAGGCAGCATTGCCCACGTGACGATGCTGGAAAAGCAGAAGATCTTGACGGCGCGGGAAAAAGAGCAGATCATCGAGGGCCTGGAAGGAATCCTAAAGGATGTAGAAGAAGGAAAATTAAAGATCACAGAGGAATATGAAGACATCCACAGCTTTGTGGAAGCGATCCTAATCCAGCGGATCGGAGAGCCGGGAAAGAAACTGCATACCGGCAGGAGCCGCAACGATCAAGTGGCGCTGGATATGAAGCTGTATACCAGAGAAGAAGTTTGGAATCTGGATGGGCTTGTCAAAGAGCTGCTGGAAGCGATCCTTCAGATCATGGATGAAAATCTGGACACTTATATGCCGGGATTTACCCATCTGCAGAAGGCTCAGCCAGTGACGCTCTCCCATCATATGGGCGCTTATTTTGAAATGTTCTGGAGGGATCGTGAGCGTCTGAAAGGACTGTATGCCAGGATGAATACCTGCCCTCTGGGGTCTGGAGCGCTGGCAGGGACCACCTATCCTTTAGACCGTGAATATACAGCGAAGCTTCTGGGTTTTGAAGGCCCTACATTAAACAGTATGGACGGCGTGTCCGACAGGGACTATCTGATAGAACTCTTGTCAGACCTGTCTCTGGTCATGATGCATCTGAGCCGGTTTTCAGAAGAGATCATCCTGTGGAATTCCAATGAATACCAATTTGTAGAGATTGACGATGGGTACAGCACAGGAAGCAGCATCATGCCCCAGAAGAAGAACCCGGATATCGCGGAACTGGTACGGGGAAAAACGGGAAGAGTATATGGAGCTCTGCAGGCCCTTCTGACGACCATGAAGGGAATTCCTCTGGCTTACAATAAAGATATGCAGGAAGATAAAGAGTGGGCTTTTGACGCCATCGACACGGCCAAAGGCTGCCTGACCCTTTTCGCCGGTATGCTCCGGACCATGGAATTTAAGAAAGACCGGATGGAACAAAGCGCGAAAAACGGATTTACCAACGCGACGGATGCGGCGGATTACCTGGTGAACCGGGGCGTGCCGTTCCGGGATGCCCACGGCATCGTAGGACGTCTGGTACTTCTTTGCATCGAGAAGGGGATTGCTTTAGACGAGCTTCCTCTTGAGGAATATCAGAAGATATCGCCAGAATTTCAGGCGGATATTTACGAAGCTATCAGCCTGAAGACCTGCGTAGACAAGCGGATCACCATCGGGGCGCCAGGACGTGAGGCAATGGAACAGGTTTTAGAGATTTACCATAAAGCCATGGAGGAGCATTAGGAAGGAGAGAAAAGGATGGAACGGAAATTAAGAGTCGGAATTTTAGGAGCTACAGGAATGGTGGGACAGAGATTTATCTCTCTTCTGGAAGATCATCCCTGGTTTGAAGTAGTAACGGTGGCGGCAAGCCCGCGGTCCGCGGGGAAAACCTATGAAGAAGCGGTGGGCGGCCGCTGGAAGATGACCTCCCCTATGCCGGAAGCGGTAAAAAAACTGGAAGTCGCAAATGTAAATGAAATAGAAAAAGTGGCCGCGGGCGTGGATTTTGTATTCAGCGCGGTGGATATGACGAAAGAGGAGATCCGTAAGATCGAGGAAGCGTACGCAAAGACGGAGACGCCGGTGGTCTCAAACAACAGCGCCCATCGTTGGACCCCGGATGTGCCCATGGTTATCCCGGAGGTCAATATCGACCATTTTGACGTGATCGCGGACCAGAGAAAACGTCTGGGAACAGCCAGAGGCTTTATCGCGGTCAAACCCAACTGTTCGATCCAAAGCTATGCGCCATGTCTCGCGGCTTGGAAAGAATTCGGTCCCAAAGAGGTGGTGGCTACCACATATCAGGCCATCTCCGGGGCGGGAAAGACATTCAAAGACTGGCCGGAGATGGTAGAAAACGTGATTCCCTATATTGGCGGGGAAGAAGAAAAAAGCGAGCAGGAGCCGCTGCGTGTGCTTGGCCGGGTAGAAAATGGACAGATTGTGAAGGCGGATCTTCCCAAGATCACCTGCCAGTGCGTCCGGGTGCCTGTACTCAACGGCCACACAGCCGCGGTCTTCATTAATTTTGAGAAGAAGCCTTCTAAGGAAGAACTGATCCGGCGGCTGGAAAGCTACAAAGGATTCCCTCAGGAGGCTGACCTTCCAAGCGCGCCAAAACAGTTTATCCGATATCTGACAGAGGACGACCGTCCGCAGGTAAAACTGGACGTGGATTACGAGCGCGGCATGGGAGTTACGATTGGGCGTCTGAGAGAAGATACGATTTATGATTATAAATTCATCGGCCTTTCCCACAATACGGTCCGGGGCGCGGCCGGAGGCGCGGTGCTGTGCGCGGAAGCGCTGACGGCGAAGGGTTACATCCAGGCAAAATAAACGGAAATCTCTTTTACCTAGAATTAACCTGCTGTTAAACCAGCCGGGATAGAAAGAAACCTATCGGAATGGTATGCTGGAGCATGATTATAAAAATGGCGGATTCTGTAATTTTTCAGGATCTGGAAGAAAAGAGAGGTCAGTACAGATGGAAAAAGAGATTTTGAATTATACTCAGAACAGAGAATTATCATGGCTGAAATTTAACCAGAGAGTGCTGGAAGAGGCAAGGGATATTACGGTGCCGCTTCTGGAACGGATGAAATTTGTAGCGATCTTTACCAGTAACTTAGATGAGTTTTTTATGATCCGCGTGGGAAGCTTGTTTGACATGGCCCATACGGATGCGGGAGCCAGAGACAGCCGTTCCGGGATGACGCCGGGGGAGCAGATCGAGAAGATCTTAGAGGCCGTAGCCCCGCTCTATAAAGAGCGGGATAAGACGTATGCGGATATTAAACGGCAGCTCCATCCATATGGGGTATGCGGTCTGGATTTTAAGGAATTGGAACAAAATGAAAAGAAATATGTAAAGAAATATTTTAAAGACCAGATCCTTCCGATCCTGTCACCCCAGATCGTGGACGCGAACCACCCCTTCCCCCATCTTCTGAATAAAGAGATCTATGTGACAGCCACACTGAAGATGAAGGAGAAAGATATGATCGGAATCGTACCGGTGCCGCAATTTGTATCGGACATTCTGTATCTTCCGGGGCATGACATCCGTTATATCAGGATGGAAAAAGTAATCATGGAATACCTTTCTCTGGTATTCCCTCAGTATGAAGTGTCTGATCCGAATTATATCTGTGTCACCCGAAACGCGGATGTGGCGCCGGATGACGAGGCTTTGGAAGTGGAGGAAGATTTCCGGAAGCTGATGAAAAAGACGCTGCATAAAAGGCGCCGGATGGCGGTAGTGCGCCTGGAGGTAGCTGAAAAATTAAGCCCGGAAGCAGAGAGTTATTTCTGCGAAAAATTCAAGATCAAACCAAACCAGATCTTTCGGACGAAAATGCCTATGAAACTGGCCTATATGTTTGCGATCAGCGGCAATCTGCCGGAACCTATGAAACGGTCTTTGACTTATCCGCCTTTCTCACCGCAAAATTCAGCCCGTGTGCAGGAGAGTATCCCTATGATGCGGCAGATCAAGCGCAAGGATATTCTTTTGTTCTATCCTTATGAGAGTATGAATCCGTTTCTTCGTTTGATCAAAGAGGCGGCCGCGGATCCCTCTGTCATGACGATCAAGATCACCATCTACCGTCTGGCAAAAAAGGCCCGTCTGGTAGAGTATCTGTGTGCGGCGGCGGAGAATGGAAAGGAAGTAACGGTACTGATCGAGCTGCGGGCGCGGTTTGATGAGCAGAATAATATCGACTGGTCAGAACGGCTGGAGGAGGCTGGCTGCCGGGTGATCTACGGCTTTGAGGGGTATAAGGTGCACTCTAAAGTATGTCTTATCACCTACCGGAACAGGAATGAGATTCAGTACATCACCCAGATCGGAACAGGAAACTATAATGAGAAAACGGCGGCAATGTATACAGATCTGTCGCTTATGACAGGCAATCCGGAAATCGGCAAGGATGCTTCCGAATTCTTTAAAAATATGTCTATTGGAAATCTGGACGGCGTATATCAGCATCTGATCGTCGCTCCTACCAGTCTGAAGCAGAAGGTGCTCCAGCTGATGGATGAGGAAATAAGGAAAGGTTCTTCGGGCCGGATCATTATGAAGATGAATTCGCTGACAGACGTAGACTTTATCGAGAAGGTATCCGAAGCGTCACGGGCCGGCGTCAGAATCGACATCATTGTGCGCGGGATCTGCTGTATCCTTCCGGGGATTCCGGGATACACAGACAATCTGCGTGTTATGAGCGTGGTGGGAAGATATCTGGAACATCCCAGGATCTTTAGCTTTGGCGCGGGAGATGAGCAGAAGATCTATATCGGTTCCGCTGATATGATGACCCGGAATACGGAGAAGCGGGTGGAAGTGGCCTGTCCGATCCTGGATCCGGATATTAAGCGGCAGATCAATCATTATCTTAAGGTTATGCTCAGTGACAATATTAAGGCCAGAGTACTGCAAAGCGATGGGACTTACCGTAAGAGAGAACAGAAAGAGCCTTTCGTGGATTCACAGGCGGTATTTATGGAGGAAGCTCTGCAGAGAGCGAAAGAGCGGCCTGTAGAAGAGAAGAAGACTCTAATGGATAAGGTGAAAGGTCTCTTCTCGAAGAAATAGAGAAGGAGTTTGAATGATTTTATGGGGAAGTCACTCTATATTGCGGAGAAACCCAGTGTGGCACAGGAATTTGCCAAGGCGTTAAAATTGAAGACGAGGAGGCAGGATGGGTATCTGGAAGGAGAAGAAGCAGTGGTCACCTGGTGCGTCGGGCACCTGGTGACCATGAGTTATCCAGAGGCCTATGATCCTTCTCTGAAGCGCTGGAGCTTGGAGACTCTGCCTTTTATCCCGGAAGAATTCCGGTATGAGGTCATTCCCGCTGTCAAAAAGCAGTATCAGATTGTGGCGTCTCTCCTGAACCGGAAGGACGTGGATACCATCTATGTATGTACCGATTCGGGACGGGAGGGAGAGTATATCTATCGCCTTGTGGAACAGCAGGCAGGAGTCCGCGGAAAGGAAAGAAGACGAGTCTGGATCGACTCTCAGACGGAGGAAGAGATCCTGCGGGGGATCCGGGAGGCAAAGGATTTAAGAGAATATGATAATCTTTCCGAATCTGCTTATCTGAGAGCCAAAGAAGATTATCTGATGGGGATTAATTTTTCCCGACTCCTTACATTAAAATATGGAAATAGCATATCCAATTACCTGCATACCAGATACGCGGTGATCTCGGTGGGACGGGTTATGACCTGCGTACTTGGAATGGTGGTCCGCAGAGAGCGGGAGATCCGGGAATTTAAAGAGACACCTTTCTACCGTGTGATCGCCTCTATTGGAGAGGAAGGAAGCTCTTTTGAGGGAGAGTGGAGAGCCGCAGAAGGCTCCCGGTGGTTTGGGTCGAAAGATCTGTATAAGGAGAACGGGTTCCTGAAGGAAGACAAAGCGAGGGAGCTGATCGAGTGGCTGAAATCTCCGGAACCGCTGGAATGTCAGGTGCTTTCTGTGGAAAAGAAGAAGGAGAAGAAGAATCCGCCGCTCCTATTTAACCTGGCGGAGCTGCAGAATGAATGTTCAAAACGGTTTAAGATCAGCCCGGATGAGACGCTGCGCATCGTTCAGGAATTATACGAAAGAAAATTAGCTACTTACCCAAGAACGGATGCAAGAGTGCTTTCCTCAGCGGTAGCCAAAGAGATCCATAAGAATCTCAATGGACTTATGCAGTATCCGGCGGCGGTCCCATTTCTGAATAAGATTGCTTCTATGGGAAGCCACAAAGGAATCGAGAAGACCCGGTATGTCAACGACAGCCAGATCACAGATCACTACGCGATCATCCCTACAGGACAGGGAATCGCCGGCCTTCAGAAGCTTCCGGATATTTCCCGGAAAGTCTACGATCTGATCGTCCGCCGGTTCCTGAGCATCTTCTATCCGCCTGCGGTATACCAGAAAGTGGCTATCGTGACACAGAGAAAAGAAGAGAAATTTTTCTCCAATTTCAAAGTGCTGGCAGAGGAAGGCTATCTGGAAGTGGCCGGTGTGCCGGGACAGAAGAAGGATGCCGCGGAGGAAGGAAAGGAAGCGGAGAAGGATACGGATACGGATATCCATTTCTTTGAGAAGATTAAGGGGCTGAGAAAAGGGATGATCCTTAAGATCCGGTCTTTTGACATAAAAGAAGGGAAAACGTCTCCTCCTAAGCGCTATAATTCCGGATCGCTGATCCTGGCTATGGAAAACGCGGGACAGCTTATTGAGGATGAGGAGCTCCGTTCCCAGATCAAAGGCAGCGGTATAGGAACCAGCGCTACCAGAGGAGAAATCTTGAAGAAACTGTTCAATAATAAGTATCTGGCGCTGAATAAGAAGACGCAGATCGTGACACCCACCATGACGGGAGAAATGATCTATGACGTGGTAGATCATTCCATACGTTCACTGTTGAATCCGGAATTGACCGCGAGCTGGGAGAAAGGACTGACCTATGTGGCGGAGGGAGAGATCACTCCGGATGAATATATGGAGAAACTGGACCGGTTTATCACAAGCAGGACACAGGGCGTGAAAGAACTTAACAATCAAGGGCAGCTTCGGGCCTGTTATGACCGAGTGGCTCCATTTTACAGGAAAAAGGCGGCAATGCCCAAAAATATAAAATCTAAAAAGTCAGGAGAGATGTAAACATGAAAGAATTGACAGTTGCACAGTTGTACACGTTGGAAGAGACCATCGCCAAAGATATTTTCCAGGGAGTGACCTACCCTTGGGAAGTGCTTCCGAAGATCAGCGGTTTTATTAAAGAATTAGGGGAGACTCTTCCTGCCGATGAATATGACAAAGTGGGAGAGGACGTATGGATCGCGAAATCCGCGAAGGTATTTGAGACCGCTTATATCCACGGACCGGCCATTATCGGGAAGGAAGCGGAAGTGCGCCACTGCGCGTTTATCCGCGGAAACGCTATTGTAGGCGAGGGAGCCGTAGTCGGAAATTCCACAGAGTTGAAAAACGTGATCCTGTTCAACAAAGTACAGGTTCCGCATTACAATTATGTGGGAGATTCGATCCTGGGATACAAAGCTCATATGGGAGCAGGCTCTATCACTTCCAATGTCAAATCAGACAAAAAGCTGGTAGTGGTCAAGACGCCGGAAGAAAATATCGAGACAGGAATGAAAAAATTCGGGGCAATGCTGGGAGACGAAGTGGAGGTAGGCTGCGGTACTGTTTTGAATCCGGGAAGCGTTGTGGGAAAACACAGCAATATCTATCCCCTTTCCAGTGTAAGAGGCTATGTGCCGGCGGGAAGCATTTACAAAAAGCAGGGAGAAGTTGTAGAAAAGCAGTAGGAAAACAGAGAGAAGAAAGATTGAGTAAGGAGGGAAGCAGATGCTGGAAGATAATTATGTAACCTTTGAAATCGGAAAAACAAAGCATATCGCTTTGGTTGCCCATGATGGAAAGAAGAAGGAACTGGTAGAGTGGTGCGATAAGAACAAAGAAATCCTGAAAGGCCACTTCCTGTGCGGAACCGGGACCACAGCCCGGCTGATCGCTGAGAAAACCGGACTTCCTGTGAAAGGGTACAGCAGCGGCCCCTTAGGGGGCGACCAGCAGATCGGCGCCAAGATTGTAGAAGGCCAGATTGACTTTATGATCTTTTTGTGGGATCCATTAGAAGCCCAGCCCCATGACCCGGACGTAAAAGCGCTTCTTAGGATCGCCGTAGTCTATGATATTCCCATCGCAAACAACCTGGCAACGGCGGACTTCATGCTGCAGTCAAAATACATGGAAGAGCCTTACCAGAGAAAAGTAGAAAACTTTGATAAAACGATTCGCGACCGGGTAGAAAAGATGAAAAAGTGACAGGGCATTTTTAATTAGGGCCGGGGGATTTTTAAAAATCCCCCGGCCCTAAT
>OGYF01001327.1_pt1 | contig 21437 bp, 19 predicted proteins | sample 1576451 | NCBI WGS metagenome assembly OGYF01 (sample SAMEA3541505, study PRJEB24748) | human gut metagenome | biome: human gut; feature: human-associated habitat; material: faeces | place: China | collected 2012
ATGAAAGCCATAATATCGTTTATACTTTTCATAATGAGAAACAGAATAAAGATGTTTACATGGTGGCACTCAGAGATGAAGGTAAGCTGATAGGATATTATGAGAAGCATGAATATCGAAATGTAGAAACTATGAAACAATATGATTTATGGTAATATTATGATATAGATTAAACAGGAAATCAGTAGATATTTTATAATCTACGAAGCGTAGAATCCGCATATATTCACCATTTTCTACGTTCCGTGGGTGTAAAACATCTATTTTATATACTATTCTGTGGTCAGAAAGGAGAAAAACAATGGATCAGGTAAAAATTGGAAAGTTTATTTCTGATGAAAGAAAGGCAAAAGGGTATACACAGAAACAATTATCTGAATTGTTGGGAATCAGTGATAAAACAATATCGAAATGGGAGTGTGGAGTTTCCCCAACAAAAGGATATTAGAAACAATCCATGAAACACCTGCTTGCGTTAAAGGAATTACAATAGAATACTATATTTTTTAACATGCATTTCTATATTGATTTGCATGTTTTTAATTTCAAAAGAAAATTTAAAACAAACACTATATAACATTTGACAACAGTTTGCAACTGTTATATACTGTTATCAAGAAAAGAAGGAAGGATATAAAGAATGAAAATTATAATCAATACTTCCCTAATGGTTCCCATATATGAACAGATTGTTGACCAGATTAAAATGCTCATACGCAACGGGGAACTAAAGGAAAACGACAATCTTCCATCTGTCCGTACACTTTCTAAGGAACTAAAAATAAGTGCTTTAACTGTAAAAAAAGCTTACGACAATTTGGAAAGTGAGGGTTTTACGGTTACAGTACATGGAAAAGGCACTTATGTAGCGGCTACAAATACAGAACTGCTTTTGGAAGAACAGAAAAAAGAATTGGAAGCGGATTTGGAGCAGGCTATCCAAAAAGGCAGACGATGTGGTATTAGTGATGAAGATATAAAAAGTTTATTTGAGTTGATATTGGAGGGTTGATGTATGTTAAAAATTGAACACTTGAAAAAGCATTATGATAATTTTTCTCTTGATTGTTCATTAGAGCTTATGTCTGGATGTGTAACAGGCTTGATTGGACAAAATGGTGCTGGAAAAAGCACAACATTTAAGGCGATATTAGGTTTGATTTCAACTGACGGCGGAAATATTACCATACTTGGAAAGGACAGAAAAGACTTCACAGCAAAAGATAAAGAGGAATTGGGTGTAGTATTGTCGGATTCTGGTTTTAGTGGGTATCTGAAGATAAAAGATATTATCCCTATATTGCAGAATATGTACTCAAAATTCGACAAATCACTATTTATAGAACAGGTACAGAAATTTCAACTACCTATGAATAAACAGATAAAAGAATTTTCAACAGGAATGAAAGCAAAATTAAAAGTGCTGGTTGCAATTTCACACAATGCAAAACTGCTGATACTGGACGAACCGACAGCAGGTTTAGATGTAATCGCAAGAGACGAATTGCTTGAAATGTTAAGAGAATTTCTGGAAAAAGATGAAGAACGCTCCATTTTAATCAGCTCTCATATATCCAGTGATTTGGAGTCGCTATGTGATGACCTTTATATGATACATGACGGAAAAATTATTCTGCATGAAGATACAGACGTTCTTCTTAGTGACTATGCTTTATTAAAAGTAGACGCAGAACAATACAGCAAGCTGGATAAACAGTTTATATTGCGTTCCAAAAAAGAAACATATGGATATAGCTGTCTGACAAATCAGAAACAGTATTATATGGAGAATTATCCTAAAATTGCCATTGAAAAAGGTACAATAGATGAAGTCATTACCATGATGATAAGGGGGACAGAACAATGAAAGGTTTATTCGTAAAAGATTTGAAATTGATGATGTTACAGAAAAATTTTCTGTTGCTCATTTTGGCGATTGTAATCGGAATGATGATATTTACTGATGATGTGATATTCCCATTAGGTTTTCTGAGTTTCATTGTATCACTTTTTACAGTAAGCACAATCAGTTATGATGATTTTGATAATGGAAATGCGTTTCTGTTTACATTACCTATTACACGTAATCATTATGTGAGTGAAAAATACTTTCTTGGTCTATTATTGGGGTGTATGGCTTGGGTTTTGGCAACTGTTTTAGGAATAATTACAACTGTATTGAAAGATACATTACCTATTACAGACTTAGTACAGAGTTCATTGATGATTTTACCTATTATGATTGTCGTTCAAGCAATCACGCTTCCTTTTCTGCTAAAATTCGGTGGAGATAAAGGAAGAATTGCTATGATTGGTGCATTTGGCGGTCTGGCAGTAATCACTCTCGTTATCGTGAAAGGAGCAGAAGCCATTTTCAATATTGATTTAGTTAGTCTGTTAGATAATTTGCCAACTGTAAGCATGGGAGTTCTTATCGCTATTGCAATTATTATCGCTTTGTTGATGTTATTGGTTTCAATGAAAATCAGTTTGTCAATTATGAACAAAAAAGAATTTTAAAAAGGAGCAGGTTTTTACCAAAGAACAGATTTGAATTTGAAAAATTGTTACAAGAATATTCAATTCAAAAGGCTTTCACTATTACATGGGGAAAAGTAAACACCGAAAATCCATACTATATCAATAGATTGTGTTTAGGAGATAAGGAGCCTCTATTTTGGTCTATTTTAAAAACAATAGGAATAGTGGATTGGTACTATTTAAAACAAAAGATAAAATACTATGAGCGTGTACGGCATAATTAAACCTCTTGTTGATGCGCACACAATGGGTATAATGAATTGTGTTGAGTTATTAGCATCATGTAATAAGAAAAGTATAATAGCAAATGATTTGATTGCAGACTCATTTGAAAAAGTAGAAGATGATTTTCATTATAATAGAGTTAAAATATGGATTAAATATAATCAAATATCTCATTTAATTATTAGTTTCAGATTAGATCCAAATAAAGGATTCATATTATTTTCAAAACTATTATATCGTTTATTAGCTGATAAAAAAGAACATTTTTTTGAAACAGGAGTTTTAAAAAGAATATATTATGCAGGATTACCTGAGACATGCAATCATATAAAAAAAGAATTTGGAAATAAAGTTCGGGTTTTTCAAGGAGATGAATCACCCTTAGATACATTAAAAACATTAGATATACCTGACAACGATATTCCAACATATATCAAGGAATCTTCAATATATGACTCCGTATTATATAATTTTGGAAAGGAATTGATAAACTCAGAAAAACATCATTTAATACTCCCACATAAATATAACTACCCTGAATATGGAACAACAAAAGATAATGTATTTCTAAGAAGTAAATATGCCTATGAAAAAAATTTATTACCATTAATCAGAGTACATGCTGGACCTTATAGCGATAAAAGAGAAGAAGCACTAGCAGAATATTCAAACTGGTTAAAGTTACTATCCAAAGAGGGTTTCTTAGATATAATGTCTGTTGGGTCATCTCAATTAAGTCAATCTAATTTTGGAGAAGATTGGAAAGATAGAATGAATGGAGGAGGTGTACCTTTCAATTCTGAATTTGAATTAAGAACTATGCGTGAAGATGCTTCTCCTATGTTAATCAGGGCATATTCTGGAACTAAGAATGTTCGGAAATATGCACAAATGCTTGATGACAATTTAGGAAACGCTTGGCATGCACTATCAATATGGTGGTTCAATCAAATAGATGAAAGAGGTGAATTACCAATTCGCGAATCAATTAAACAACATATAGAAACTATTAACTATATTGCAGCGTACAATAAAATATTCGAACCCAATGTTTCTCATCATTTTTCGTTTAGAGGAGCAGACGATTTAACTTATGTTGTTTCAGCATATTTAGCCATGAAATTAGCAAAAAAAATAGGCGTTAAATATGTCATATTACAAAATATGTTGAATACTCCTAAAACAACATGGTTCATAAATGATATTGTAAAATCCAGAACTCTATTAAAATTAGTGAGATCGCTAGAAGACAAAAATTTCAAAATACTATATCAACCAAGAGCTGGCTTGGATTATTTTTCTCCAGACTTAGAAAAAGCCAAAATCCAATTATCAGCTATAACTGCTCTTATGATAGATATTGAAATTAACCGGCTACCAGATATAATCCACGTTGTAAGTTATTCAGAAGCTGCATTCTTAGCAACACCAAACATAATCAATGATAGCATTAAAATAGTAAAATCAACAGTTAATGAATATCGTTCTTTCAGAAAAAAGAACGATATCATATCTGAATTCATTAATACTGATGAAATTCTACAAAAAGAAAAAATATTTTATGAAGACGCTATAAAATATATCAAATTCATTGAAGAGAGTATTCCATACCTCTATTCAGCTAAAGGATTCTACGAAGTTATGTCAAAAGGATATTTTCCTCTCCCCTATTTATGGAAATGTAAGGAAGAACTTAAAAATGCTCTAAGTTGGGATATCCGAACAATAAGAGGAGAAGTAAAAGTTGTTGATGAATATGGCATACCATTATCAGTAGAGAACAGAATAGAGAAAATTAAAATGCTTAACAATTAAAATGAAAATAACTGTTATCGGTGCAGGTAATTCTGGATTAGCAATGGCTGCATATCTTTCATATCAGGGACATTGCATAAACTTATGGAATCGTTCTTTATGTAATATAAAGGATATTCAGGATACAAATAAAATATACATAGAAGGTATTATGCAAGGCGATCCACAAATTAATCTAGCAACAAATGACATAAAAAAAGCAATTAATGATTGCAATCTAATTTTTGTGACTACTCCAGCCAATTCTCACAAAGATATTGCAACCCAGTTAGCACCTTATTTAAATCATAATCATACGGTGATATTACATCCTGGAAGGACTTTTGGAATTTTAGAGTTCTTACAAACATTAGAAGAAAACGGATGCATTTCACCACCACAAATAGCTGAAACTCAAACAATTGTATTTACATGTAGAAAAATTTCCACAAACTCTGTACACATTTTCAATCTTAAAAAAGATGTTTTAATCTCTTCATTATTCAATGATTCTGATAAAATAATCAGTAAACTGCCCAGCTGTTTGCAGAACTATTATAAGGCTGTCTCATCTTTCTTTACAACATCATTTGGGAATGTAGGAATGATATTACACGTCCTACCTGTCTTACTTAATACGGGATGGATCGAGTGTGAAGATATTAATTTTAAATATTACTATGCAGGAATTACTCCCACAATATCCTCATTATTAGAAAAATTAGACAATGAGCGCTTAACTGTAGCACAAGCATATGGTGTTAATTTAGAAAGTCTAAAAGAATGGCTCTGTCGATCATACCAGATAGAAGGCAAAAATCTGTATGATTGTATACATAATGTAGAATCATATAAATATATAGATGCTCCTAAAAGCCTAAATCATAGATATTTGTACGAAGATATACCTACTGGATTAGTTCCTTTAGAAGCTGCTGGAAAAATAAGAAACGTACAAACTCCTTTAACTACGCATATTATTGATCTTGCCAACCATTTATTAGAGTATGATTTCAGAGAAAATGGAAGAAATATCTCTACGTTAAATTATTTAAAGAATAAAGATTTATGAAAATAGAACAAAATATAAATTCCGTTATCGTTTTAGGTTCAGGAATCAATGCATTAGGGGTAGTACGCAGTTTTGCAAATAAAAAAATTCCTGTATTTGTCATAGATTACCAGAAAGATGTAGCCGCATATTCAAAATATTGCAGGTTTGAGTTATGCAATATGCCAAATGACGAAAAGAATTTCATCACATATTTGAAGAAATATTTAGATAATTTTCAGCTTCCACCGGTTATATTTCCAACTAGCGATCTATATCTATTTATTTTATTAAAAAACACCAAAGAATTAAAAGAAAAAGCACTCATTCCTATTTCCGATTGGGAAATAGTATCTAAGTTATTAGAAAAAGAGTATTTATATGATTTAGCAGACAAAATATCTGTACCACATCCTAAAACAAAAATAACCAATTCTATTAATGATATTGATTCATCAATTAAAGATATTCAATTTCCTATTATAATAAAACCATCAATTACCTATGGATTTGCTTCAGAAATGGGAGATAAGGCATTTATATTATATAATACTATTGAACTCGATATATTAAAAAAAAAATTAGCCAACACTTCATTTAAAAACAAAACCTTGATTATACAAGAATATATACCAGGCAATGTAGATAGTTTATATACAATAACAAGTTATGCAAATAAAGAAAGTGAAATCATTGGATATTCAATAGGACACAAAATTCGACAATCTCCTCCAATTACAGGAACGATAATTTCAGGCAAAGTAGAACATATAGAAGAAGTATTTAAAGCCGCCAAAAAATTTATAAAGTTTTCAAATTTTTACGGAATATCCAATATTGAATTTAAAAAAGATATAAGAGATAATAGTTATAAACTAATAGAAATAAATCCAAGAACAGGATTATGGAATTATTCAGTATTATCTTGTGGAATAAATCTTCCATTAATGGCTTATAAAGATATTTTAGGAGAAAAAATACAACCTGAATATAATAAAGAAATAAAATTAATATGGCTTGACACCATATTAGATTTATATTGTTCAATATGGGGATTCAAAAAAAGAGGATATAAAAATGATTCATTAAATTTAAAAGAATGGTATAAATCCATTAAAGGAAAAAAAATAGATGCTACATTTAATATCAAAGACATTAAACCATTTTTGGCAGAAATATATATAAAAACACTTGGATATAAAAAACAATGATATCTAATAAATATTTCAACAATCTACTAAATAAGCATATATGTTTAATGCCATTCCTTTTTATTGGATTATATATAATATCCGGTATAATAAATAATAATATTTACACCAACATTGAAATTATTGGAATACAATCTATATCTTTAATTTGCTTTACTACATTATTCATTATTGGTAAAAACTTTAATATTAGAACTATACTATTTACCACATTTATATATCAATTAATTTTATCTATATGGCTATATTCTTTTTTTTGTATTTACATAGGTAATCCTTTAGGTTATAACCCAATAGACTCACAACTATATTTAGACATAGTGTCTCATACGGTAAATATAGATATAAAAGAATTTATTCCATATATGGAAAGCACAGGATATAATTTCTCTGACTACGGATTCCCTTTTATACAACGTTATATATATATATTAGCAGGTAGTATAAAAAACGGACTATTCATAATGATTATAACCAACATTATATCACATACAACAACAACTTTTTTATTATATAAATTATCTTCATTATTAATATCAAAACATGATGCAAAAATAATATTCCATTCTTGCAATCCGGTTGCAAATCGGGCAACCGGCCTGTTGCAGGAAAAACACAGTACACGCAGGCACTGCACTTTTTCATGCGTCGTTACACGAAAACGGGAGGAGCACGCAGTCCGGAAGAGAGAAGATGGACCGTGCTATGGGCCAGACAGAGACGTTCAGAAACCGTCGCCCAATGAACGGAATCGAACGGAATCGCCGTCATCTCCGCTGCCAATATGGCAGGAAGATCGACGATCATGACCTTCGTATCACGCTCCCATTGGGAAGACGATACGGAAGTATATAGCTCCGACACCTTGGAGTGATCCACTCCGCAGCAAACGGCCTTAAAACCGGCCGAATGCGAATCGCATTCGGTATGGATGTCGCAACCCCGGCAGCATATATGCACCTCGCCTTTCTCCTGCCCCATACAGTGGCACGAAAGTACGGCGTATGCCGCTGCTCCTACCGAGAAACAGTAGGCGACCAGCAGCATCCACACGGACATATATCTGCGCAGCTTTACGCTCATTCTTCGACTAAATTACACGTTTTGAGCCGGGCGACCCACGCCTGGGCGTCGCGCTCGGCGGTTTCCGCATCCACGTCGTACTCGCCGAGGAGCAAATCGCGGACATCGTCGGTACCGAACTCACGTCCCTGCAACCGGTTCCACAACCAGAGCGAGGTTTCGTTCAATGCAATCACTTTGGTCATATCCACTCCGTAACGGCCCTGCATCACCACGATATGCTCGCCTGCCATTTCACGGACCTTATATTCCTCTTTGATTCTCATCGGTCGGTTTTCTTCTTCAACGTGCAAATATAGGAAAATATTTCGAGAAACCTAATATGACGCACTTTTTATCCCCTCCGGGCTCGGGTAAAAGCCAAAAACACTACCTTTGTGTATATGGAATCGACAGCACCGAACAGACGGCAACAGATCGCAGCGCTGCTCAAGCGCTACTGGGGGTTCGACACGTTCCGCCCCGTGCAGGAACAGGTCATCCTCTCGGTGCTCGCCGGACGCGATACGCTGGCCCTGATGCCCACGGGCGGCGGCAAGTCGCTCACCTATCAAATTCCGGGACTGGCTTCGGAGGGCGTATGCATCGTGGTCACCCCGCTGATCGCCCTGATGAAAGACCAGGTCGATCGGCTCCGCAAGCTGGGCATCCGTGCTCTGGCGATCCATTCGGGCCTGTCGGCCCGGCAGATCGACATCGACCTGGACAACTGCGTCTATGGCGACGTGAAATTCCTCTACGTCGCTCCCGAACGGCTCGCATCCGAGGCCTTCCGCCTGCGGGTGCAGCGAATGAACGTATCGCTTCTCGCCGTCGATGAGGCCCACTGCATCTCCCAATGGGGCTACGATTTCCGGCCCTCCTACCTGCGGATCGCCGAGCTGCGCGAGCGGATTCCCGGCGTCCCCGTGCTGGCTCTCACGGCCTCGGCCACACCGCGCGTCGCGGACGACATCATGGAAAAGCTGCGCTTCGCGGAACCCCATCTGCTGCGCAGCGATTTTTCGCGTCCCAACCTCTCTTATGCCGTGCGCCATACCGACGACAAAAACGAACAGCTCCTGCGGATCATCCGCAACGTCGGCGGTTCCGGCATCGTCTATGTCCGCACCCGCGAAGGAGCCGAACAGGTCGCGGCTTTCCTGCGCGACGAAGGTATCTCCGCAGAATATTATCACGGCGGGCTGGGACACGCCGAGCGCTCGATGCGGCAGGAAGCCTGGATTTCGGGGCGTACCCCCGTCATGGTCGCTACCAATGCCTTCGGGATGGGGATCGACAAGCCCGACGTCCGCTACGTGGTACATTATACGATGTGCGACTCGCTCGAAAGCTACTATCAGGAGGCCGGACGTGCCGGACGCGACGGGCGGCGCAGCTATGCCGTATTGCTGATTTCTTCCGACGATGCGGAACGCATCGCCAAACGCTTCGAAGCGGACTACCCGCCGCTCGAAAAGATCCGTTCGATCTACGAAAAAATCTGCAGCTACCTCCAGATCGCCATCGGCGACGGTGCCCAAAGTTCCTTTCTGTTCAACCTGCGCGATTTCTGCACCCGGGAGCACCTCTATACGGGTCTGGTACAGAACGCCCTGAAGATCCTGAGTCAGAACGGCTACATGACCCTCATGGACGAAGCGGCCAACCCCGCGCGCATCCTCTTCTGCGTCAGCCGCGACGATCTCTACCGCCTGCGGGTGATCCGCGACGATCTGGACCACATCATCCGTGTTCTGCTGCGTCTGTACGAAGGGGTTTTCACCGACTTCCGCCCCATCGACGAAACGGAAATAGCGACCTGGAGCGGCTATACGCCCGAAAAGGTGCACGACCTGCTGAAACGGCTCTGGCAACTGCGCGTGATCCGCTACATCCCCTCGAACCGCTCGCCGCTCCTCTACATGGACGAAGAACGGCTCCCCACCGCCGATCTCTACATCTCCCCCGAATCGTACCAGCAGCGCCGGAAACAGACCCGCGAACGATTCGAGCGGATGCTCGCCTACGCCACGGCGGAAACCGGCTGCCGCAGCTCCTTCCTGGAAGCCTATTTCGGAGTGCCGGAGCCCCGGGAGTGCGGCATCTGCGACCTCTGCCTCGCCCGCAAACGCGCCGCCCGCGCTCCGCAGGCGGAAGCCTCGAAAAAGACCGTTCTGGAGCTGCTCCGCAACGACGCTCTCGATCCCCGGGAAATCGTCGCTGCACTCCGATCCGATCCGGCACAAATCGCCGAGCTCCTGCGCAAATTGAGCGGCGAAGGCAAAATTTCCATACTCCCGGATGGAAAAGTCACGATTAATCGGTAACTTTGCGCGATTTCATGAACAAACCGATCACATTTCAAAATAGCATCAGCAACGAGGAGGCCGCTCTGCTTCCGGCCATCGAATTCCGGGGCCCGATCGTCGTCGTGGACTCGGAACCGAGGCTCAGGGAGGCCTGCCGCTACCTGGCGGCACAGCCCGTCATCGGGTTCGACACCGAAACCCGGCCTTCGTTCCGGGCGGGCGTCGTCAATCGGGTCGCACTGCTGCAACTCTCCTCGCCGGAACAGAGCTTCCTGTTCCGGCTCTGCAAGATTCCTCTCGACAAAGCCATCGTCAAAATCCTCGAAAACAAGGAGATCCTGAAAATCGGCGCCGATGTAAAGGGCGACCTGCGGGCACTGCACAACATCCGGCACTTTCAGGAAGCGGGCTTCGTGGATCTTCAGGAGCTCGCCGGAGAGTGGGGCATCGAAGAGAAAAGCCTGCGCAAACTTTCGGCGATCGTACTCGGCCAGCGGGTATCCAAAGCTCAGCGCCTGAGCAACTGGGAAGCCGCACAACTCACCGACAAGCAGCAGCTCTACGCCGCAACGGACGCCTGGGTCTGCACGCGTATCTACGACCGGCTGCTGCACACACCCAAACCAAAGAAAACGAAGAAATGATCCCGCAAATACACCTCCGACGCGGCAAGGAAGAGTCGTTGCTGCGCCGCCATCCCTGGATTTTCTCGGGCGCGATCGAATCCGTCCGTTACGACGGAAACGAAATCCCCGAAGGTGCCCTCGTCGATGTCTATACCCGTTCGGGCGACTTCATCGCCCGGGGACATTACCAGATCGGTTCGATCGCCGTGCGGGTGCTCACCTTCGAACAGGAACCGATCGACGCGGCCTGGTGGCAGCGGATGATCTCCACCGCACTCGACGTGCGCCGCACGCTCGGGCTCACGGATGCCCCCGACACCACCTGCTACCGTCTGGTTCACGGCGAGGGGGACTCCCTGCCGGGACTCGTCGTCGATATTTACGACACGACCGCCGTGATTCAATGTCACTCGGTGGGCATGTACCACGCCCGCCTGACAATCGCCGATGCGATCCGAACGGTTTACGGCGACCGGATCACCGCCATCTACGACAAAAGTTCCCAAACCGTACCGTTCAAGGCCGGCCTGAATCCCGTGGACGGGTACCTTTACGGCAAAACGGGAGGAATGCCCCGCACCGTGCTCGAAAACGGCGAAAAATTCCTGGTCAACTGGGAAGAGGGCCAGAAGACGGGCTTCTTTATCGACCAGCGCTTCAACCGCGAACTGGTACGCCGCTACGCCCGAGGACGCACGGTCCTCAATACCTTCTGCTACACGGGCGGATTTTCGGTATATGCTCTTGCGGGCGGAGCACGCGAAGTATGCTCGATCGACTCCTCGGAGCGGGCCGTCGCCCTGGCCGACGCCAACGTTCGGCTCAACTTCGGAGAAGAGGCTCCCCACACTTCGCTGGCCGTCGATGCCGTCGAATACCTCAAGGACATCGGCGACCGGTACGACATGATCATCCTCGACCCGCCGGCCTTCGCCAAGCACCACAAAGTGCTGGGCAATGCCATGCAGGGCTACAAGCGGCTCAATGCCCGGGCGCTGGCGCAGATCAAAAGCGGAGGGCTCCTCTTCACTTTCTCCTGTTCGCAGGCGGTCAGCAAGGAGTTGTTCCGCACCACGGTCTTCTCGGCCGCAGCCATCGCCGGACGCAAGGTCCGCATCCTGCACCAACTGACCCAGCCCGCCGACCATCCGATCAACATCTATCATCCCGAAGGCGAATACCTCAAGGGATTGGTACTTTACGTCGAATAAATCCGCTCTCGAACCGAATCCAAATAGTCGATATGGAACGCGAAACGATCGTCCGGGAATTTCTCGACAGACACAAAATCCGGTACGACATCTATCACCACCCGGCTTCCCCGACCATCGAAGAGGCCAAGGCACATTGGCGCGAGGACGGGTCGAAACATTGCAAAAACCTCTTCTTCCGCAACCACAAGGGCGACCGTCATTATTTGGTCTGTTTCGACTGCGACCGCTCGCTGGCGATTCACGATCTGGAACACCGACTGCGGCAGGGCAAACTCACCTTCGCCTCGCCGCAGCGCATGGAACGCTACCTGGGGCTCGAACCGGGTTCCGTGTCGCCGTTCGGCCTTATCAACGACGCGGAACACCACGTACATCTCTTTTTAGACCGTCATCTGCAAACGTGCGACAGTTTGAGTTTCCACCCCAACGATTGCCGAGCCACGGTGGTCATTTCCCGCCCCGAATTCGAACGCTACCTCTCCCTGGTCGGAAATACGTACGAATACCTCGACCTCTACGACTGACACGTCTGAAATCCGCAGCGCAGTGCGAATGAAGGGGCTCTCTAACAGTCCGAATTTAAGTTATCACCCCTGTCAGGATGAACTCTGACAGGGGTGATTTTCAATTTCGAAAACTTGTTAGGGAACTCTTCGCACCTTTCGATTATTTCCGTCGGGAAGCGTTCCTTTGCGCCTCCTCCTGCTGACGCAGCAACTCTTCGTAACGCAACTGGAACTTGGATTTCTTCCTGTTCTTGTTTTTCGCGGCATTGGCCTGCATCACGGCATGAATTTTCTCGTCGTCGATCATCCGGCGGATCACGAGCGTCTGTCCGATCGTGAGAATGTTGGCCAGGAAGTAGTAGTAAGTCAGACCGCTCGAATAGCTGTTGAACCACAGGAGCATCATCACCGGCATCAGATAAACCATCATAAACTTCATACCGGCCATCTGGGGCTGCGACGAAGCCGTCTGCTGGTAATTGATATACGAGAAGGCGAACAGCGCGACGGTCATCAACAGGGCGAACAGGCTCACGTGATCTCCGTAGAAGGGGATGTTGAACGGCAGCGACAACACGCTGTCGTACGACGAAAGGTCGTCGGCCCAAAGGAAATGCTGGCCTCGCAGCTCGATCGAGGCGGGGAAGAAGCGGAACATCGCAATAATGATCGGCATCTGGATCAACAGCGGGATACAACCGCCCATCGGGTTGATACCGGCCTTCTTGTAGAGCTCCATCGTCGCCTGCTGGCGCTTCATGGCATCCTCCTGGCGCGGATATTTCTTGGCCAGCTCATCGACCTCGGGCTTGATGACGCGCATCTTGGCCGTCGATATGTAACTTTTATAGGTCAGCGGCGAGATGATGACCTTCACCAGCACGGCCAGGATCAGGATAATCAGGCCGAAACTCGGGATAAATTGACGCAGGAAATCGAACACCGGAATCACGAACCAGCGGTTCACCCAGCCGAAAATACCCCAGCCGAGCGGAATCAACCGTTCCAGATGCAGTTCGTCGTCCCCCTCGGTCGTCGCCACATGCTTGAGAATGGCGTATTTGTTCGGACCGAAATAGAAAGCGAAGTTGTAATGGTCGGTTTGCGCCGTATAGGGAACCGTCAATTTCGCCGAAAAATCCTTTATGTAACCCGAGCCTTTTTCCGCCGTCGTAAACTTCATATCAGCGTAGGAGAAGTTTTCCGGGGCGATCATCACCGACGAGAAGAACTGCTGCTTGAAAGCCACCCAGTTGAGCGACGACGAAACCGTCTTCTGCTTCTCCCCGTCGCTCATCCCCAGATCGTCGGCCGACGACTCGCCGGGAGCCCGGTAATAGATGGTCGTATAGGTATTCTCGTTCTGAAACCCTTTCTCGTTCTGATAGGAACGGTTGCTCCAGTCGATGCCGACAGTCGTCTGGCTGGCCATCTGCGGTGCCATATTTTTCAGATAGACATTCAGATCGACCAGATAATCCCGCGCCGGCGACTGTATGTTATAAACGACATACTCGTACCGTAACACGGCGTCACGCGCCACCGGCAGATCCATCGTGATGCGCTGCGCACCGTCGGCATCCTTCTCCATCGACACCAGATTGAAGGTGTAATCCGCCGTATTGACCAACACGTTGTTATGGCCATTCTTCACATAGAACGTCAGGGCGAAATTGGCCGTTGCCGGGTCGAAAAGCCGCACCGGCTGATTCCGCTCGTCACGAGGTGCATACTTGGTATAATCCTTCAGCGTAACATCCTTGACCTGACCGCCGCGCGTCGAGAAATCGATCTTCAATACCTCATTCTCCACGGTGAACTCCTCGGCTTCGGCCTGCTGCGCCGCAGCCAGCAGCTCTCCGAACTGCATGATCCGACGCTGCGCCTGCAGGCTGTCCCCGGACAACCGCTCTCCCGCAGCCGCAATAGCTGCGGAATCCGCAGTCGGCAGCGGAGCGTTAAGCGCCAGGAGCGAATCCTGCTCGGCTTGGATACGCGCCTGTTCGGCGTTGTACGCCATGAGCTGTTCCTGATACTTTTTCTGTTGATGCGAATTATAGAACGTGAAACCCAGGAAGATCAGGGCCACGATGACAATTCCGGCGATTGATTTTTTATCCATGCGTAATCTAAATTCTTTGAGGATACCCCGAAGCAGGGTTGCAAACTATTTTTTCTTATCGTCTTTTCCCGCCAGCGCCGCAGCTACGAACGCGACGAAAAGCGGATGAGGCCGCTGTACGGTGCTCTTGTATTCGGGATGGTATTGCGTACCGACGAACCAGGGATGGTCGGGAATTTCGACCACTTCGACCAGCCCCGTATCGGGGTTCGCACCGACGGCTTTCATTCCGTGGCTCTCGAAATCCTTCAGGTATTCGCTGTTGAATTCGTAGCGGTGGCGATGGCGCTCCTGAATCTGGGTCGTACCGTAAGCCTGCGCAGCTTTCGATCCCGGCTCCAACGAACAGGGGTAAGCTCCCAGACGCATCGTGCCGCCTTTGGCGGTAATGCCCTTCTGTTCCTCCATCAGGTCGATGACCGGATGCTTCGTCGCCGGATCCATTTCTGTCGAGGTGGCGTCCTTGAAGCCCAGCACGTTGCGAGCGAATTCGATCACGGCACACTGCATACCCAGACAGATTCCCAGGAACGGAATACGGTGAGTCCGCGCAAAGTGCACCGCTTCGATCTTCCCCTCGATTCCCCGGTTGCCGAACCCCGGAGCCACGAGAATACCGGCCATTTTGCCGAGCTTCTCCCCAACGTTCGAAGCGTCTATCTTCTCCGAATTCACGTAATGCAACTTCACCTTGCAGTCGTTCACCGCACCGGCTTGAATAAAGGACTCGCAGATCGACTTGTAAGCATCGGGAAGTTCCGTATATTTACCCACCAGGGCGATGTCGATCGTCCGCTTGGGATTCTTCACCTTATCGACGAAAGCCTGCAACGAACTCAAGTCGGGTTCCTGCTCCGACGGAAGGTCGAGCTTGCTGAGCACCACCTCGTCCAGATGCTGACGGTGCATTACCAGCGGCACTTCGTAGATCGTCGGTACGTCGATCGACTCCATCACCGCGTTGGCATCCACGTTGCAGAAGAGCGCCACCTTGCGCCTGAGCTCCGCAGAGAGCGGATGCTCGGTGCGCAGCACCAGAATATCGGGCTGCAAACCGTTCTCGAGCAAGGTTTTGACCGAATGTTGAGTCGGCTTGGTCTTCAACTCGCCGGAAGCGGCCAGGTAAGGAATGAGCGTCAGATGAACCAGCGCCGTATTGCGGGCTCCGAGCTGGTAACGCAACTGACGCACCGATTCGATGAAGGGCAACGACTCGATGTCGCCCACCGTTCCGCCGATCTCGGTGATAATCACATCGTACTCCTTGCGCTGCGCCAACAGTTGAATGCGGCGCTTGATTTCGTCCGTGATATGAGGAATGACCTGCACGGTCTTGCCCAGGTACTCGCCCTTGCGCTCCTTGTCGATCACGCACTGATAAATCTTACCAGTGGTCACGTTGTTGGCATGGCTGGTCGTAATCGAAGTGAAACGCTCGTAATGGCCCAGGTCGAGGTCGGTTTCCGCACCGTCTTCGGTCACGTAACACTCTCCGTGCTCGTAAGGATTCAGGGTTCCGGGGTCGATATTGATATAGGGATCCAGTTTCTGAATCGTCACCGAATAGCCGCGTGCCTGCAGCAAGCGGGCGATCGACGCCGAAATAATGCCTTTACCGAGCGACGAAGCCACGCCGCCCGTCACGAAAATGTACTTGGGTTTGCTGAGTTTCATTATCTGTTTCGAATTATTTTGTTTGCACCGTCGTTTATCCGGCTCCGTTTCAACCCTTAAGCCGGAACGCCCGGTTCTCCACTTGCCTATTAAAACATCGTTCCGGAACCGCTTTCGAAGACCGCTCCGGAAACCTTCCCGCTCCGAGGGCCGGACTCACATAAAATACACCGCTATCCCCACAAAGAAGTTTCCTCACCGGAAAGGGATGTGTCAAATTGAGAAATTCGGCGCATCCCCTTTCAAGTGTGCAGGAACAGGTAAAAATACCAGGGCATCGAGGTTCACGGCGAAGAGTGTGCACTGGCGTACATGATCGAGCCGTGACACCGATAATAACGAAGTAGTTTACCTGTTATAGCACACCGTCTTCGGCGGGTTATTCCTTATTCTCCTCCTGATCGATGAGCTTCACTTTTTCGATAGCGGCCTGCATCTCCTGTTTGGCCCGCTCGATTTTGGCCCGCACCTCGGCGATCATCGCCTCGGCGTTCTTCGACTTGGAGAAGAACCCGATGTTGTTCTCCAACAAGGCGATGTCCTGCTCCAACTGACGGACTTTGTTGTAAAGCCGGTCGCGCTCCGTGCGCAGACGCCGGTCGCCCGTAGCCTTGAGCGAAGAAACCTTCTCCTTGAAGCGGTCCATCGAACGATCGCGCTCCGAACTGCGCAGGGTATCGAACATCTTATCGACCACCTCCTTGTAACGTTTTTGAATCGCCTCCTTCTGCTTGATAGGCACGAACCCGATCTCGCCCCAGCGACGCTGGAAATCACGAATCATCTCGAAGCCGCCCGCCAGAATATCGGCCGCAGCCATCTCCTCCAACAGAGCCTCTTTCCGACGGAGATTCTCCCCGTACTGATCGTCCACCGCAGCGAAATGTCGGGACTTGCGCTCGAAGAAAGCGTCGCACGCCGCACGGAACCGTTTCCAGATCTGGTCGGAATAGCGGCGCGACACGGCCCCCGTCTGCTTCCACTTGGCCTGCAATGCGATCAACTCATCGGTCGTCTTCTTCCACTCCTCGCTGTCGCGCAGCGCTTCGGCCGCCTCGCACAACTCGGTCTTGAGCTGGAGGTTGTGCTCCATCTCGCCCTTCAACCCGGCATAGTAGGTACGCTTGGCCTCGAAGAATTTGTCGCAGGCATTGCGGAAACGCTCGTAGATGGCATTGTTATCTTTCTTGGGAGCGAATCCGATCGTTTTCCAGACTTTCTGTATCTCGAAGAGCTTCTCGCTCGCCTTGTTCCACTCTTTGCGCGAAGTCAGCGGCTGCTGCGCCAACTCTTCGGCCTTGACACAAAGCTCGCTCTTGAGTTCCAGATTGCGGAGCTGCTCCTGCTTGATATTCTCGAAAAACTCCTGATGCTGCTTGTTGATACGGCTCGAAGCCTCCTTGAAACGATTCCACAGCACCTCTTTATATTCATTGGCCACAGGGCCGATTTCTCGCCACTCGTCGTGCAGCTTCTGCAGTTTGTGGAACGCCTCGACGATCGACGGTTCGAGCACCAGCGCTTCGGCCTGTTCGCACAGAGCCAGCTTCTGCTCGTAATTCTTCTTCAGGTCGAGATCGCGCAACTCCTTGTTGATCTTGATGAAATTGTAGAAATTCTCCACGTGCAGGTTGTAGGTTTCCCACAGATCCTTCACATTCTGCTGGGGCACCACGCCGGTCTCTTTCCAGCGATGCTGCAACTCCCGGAACTTGTTGAAAGTCTGGTTGAGCATCTCGTCCGACGAGGCCAGCTCCTTGAGTTCCTCGATAATCTGCAACTTTATCTTGAGATTCTCCTCCTTGGCCGCTTCGAGTCCGGCGACGAACTCGTCCCGCAGACGGCGGTACTCCCGGAAAAGATCCTTGAAACGCAGCTCCGCCGGATCCGGCTCGGACACGAAATCCCCCTCCGCTCCGCCGGCTTCGACGAAAGCCCGTCGCGCAGCATCGGACTCCGCCCGACGCAATTTGTAGAACGCTATCTTGAGGGCCTCCACATCCCGGCGCAGGGACTGCACCGGCCGCTCTTCGAGCATCTTGGCGAAAATCGCCAGCAACTCCTCCTTCGACTTGCCCGCCAGGTCGCTGCCGGCCGCTTCTCCGCCTGCAGCCTCCTCCTCGGGCGAAGCCTCGCCCAGGTCGAGCCCCGCATTTTCGGCAGCCAGCGCCGCATCTTCATCGGCGAAGTCCACCCGACTCTGCGTCGGTACGCCGGTATCGTCCGCAACTGCGGCATTCGTTTCCCCGCCATCTGCAGGCACGGAATTGTTCTGCGTATCCTCAACCACAGAAGAGTTGAGATGCTCCTCGGAAACAGGAAGAGTAGAATTTTCAGTAGCCATCTTGTCTGATTTTAATCTTACGGTTTGCAAAACCATATAAACCTTGCAAATATAACCATTTTTCCGGCCCCCGCACAGGATTTGCCGATAATTTTATTATCTTCGCAAAAATTACGCACGCTCTTATGAGTCATCGCATCCTGCTCATCGACGACGAAGACGACATCCTCGAATTCATCCGTTACAACCTGACAAAGGCGGGTTATGAGGTATATACGGCCCGTAACGGAGCCGAAGGTTTGCAACAGGCCGCGGCACACCGGCCGCACCTGATCCTGCTCGATATGATGATGCCCGTGATGGACGGCATCGAAACCTGCCGGGCTCTGCGCCGCGACCCGGCGCTGAAGGAAACGATGGTCGTCTTTCTATCGGCCCTCGGCGAAGAGGAGCAACAACTCGCAGGATTCGGCGCCGGGGCGGACGACTACATCCCCAAGCCGATCAAGCCCAAACTTCTGCTGAGCCGCATCCAGGCGATTCTCAAACGGGTCGCCGCCGACAAGCCGGCTTCGCTGGTCATCGACCGGGAACGACATCTGGTAATCCGCGACGGAGAACGTATCGAACTGCCCCGCAAGGAGTTCGCCCTGCTCGCCCTGCTCGCCTCCTCTCCCGGAAAACTCTTCTCCCGGGAAGAGATCTACTCCCGTATCTGGGGCGATACGGTGGTCGTCGGCGACCGTACGATCGATGTCCACGTCCGCAAAATCCGGCAAAAAATCGGAAACGGACATATCTCGACCGTAAAGGGGTTGGGCTACAAATACGAAAATTAACCACAGATAATCCAAAATTCATCACAAAAATTCCGAAAAACCTTACGATCCGTAATTAAATTTTGCGTAAATTTGCAAAGTCTTAAGTAAAAACGCATTTTCGACGAAATGATCCGCGAGATCGTGGCAGTAGGAATCGGAGGGGCCCTGGGCAGTATGTCGAGGTACCTCGTATCCTATGTATGGCTGGTCGAACAGTCCCTGTTGGGCTTCCCGGCGGGCACTTTCACGGTCAATGCCGCCGGATCGCTGTTGATGGGCTTTTTGCTGGAGATACTGGGCGCAGGTACTGCGTCGTGGCTTTTGAGCGTAGGATTCTGCGGCGGATTCACCACCTTTTCCACCTTCTCTTCCGACGTGGTGCGGATGCTCAAAAGCGGCGACTACACGGCGGCCGGACTTTGCGTTGCACTTAATTTCGCGGTATGCGTGTGCTGCATCCTCCTGGGCACCGCATTGGGACGGTTGCTGAAACGCTGACAACGAACAAGGAAACAACAAAATAATTTTTACAAAACAACTGAAATGGTCATTTTAGTACTCAACTGCGGCAGTTCTTCGATCAAATACCAGGTGATCGACATGGAAGCCCAGTCCAGCAAACTGCTCGCCAAAGGTCTGGTCGAGCGCATCGGCCTTCCTGAAGGCGATCTCACGCACAAACCCGTCGGCAAGGAGAAGTTCGAGCTCCACCAGCCGATTCCCGATCACACGACGGGCATCAGCCTGGTGCTTCAGGCCCTGACCGACCCCGTGCACGGCGTAATCCGGTCGCTCGACGAAGTGAAGGCCGTCGGTCATCGCGTAGCGCACGGCGGCGAATTTTTCCCGGAGAGCTGTCTGGTAACCAAACAGGTCCAGGAGAAGATCCGCTCGCTGTTCCAGATCGCTCCGCTGCACAATCCGGCCAACTTGGAAGGTATTCTTTCCATCGAAAAAGTCCTTCCCGGCGTGAAACAGGTAGCCGTATTCGACACCTCGTTCCACCAGACGCTTCCCGCAACCAACTTCATGTACGCCCTGCCCTACGAAATGTACGAAGAGCTGCGCATCCGCCGTTACGGCTTCCACGGCACCTCGCACCGCTATGTGTCCGAGAAGGCCATCGAATACCTCGGCCGCGGTGCGGAAGGCACGAAGATCGTCACCTGCCACCTCGGGAACGGGTCCTCGATTTCCGCGGTCAAGGACGGCAAGGTCATTGACACGAGCATGGGATTCACGCCGCTGGAGGGGATCATCATGGGTTCGCGCTGCGGCAGCATTGACCCCGCCATCGTGCCGTTCATAATGGAGAAGGAGAACATCCCCGCTTCCGAGATGGGCAACTTTATGAACAAGCAGTGCGGCCTGCTGGGCGTTTCGGAGGTTTCCTCCGACCTGCGCGATGTGATGGCCGCCGTCCGCGCCGGCAACAAGCAGGCCAAGCTGGCGTATGATATCCTCTGCTACGGGATCAAGAAATACATCGGCTCGTACGCTGCGGCGATGAATGGGCTGGACTGTGTCGTCTTTACCGCCGGTATCGGCGAGAATACGCCTGAGGTCCGCGCCGGCGCGCTGGAAGAGATGGATTATCTCGGCATCCGCATCGACCCTGAGAAGAACGCCAATGTCAAGAAGCTGCCCGCGCCCTGCGACATCTCGGCCGACGGCAGCCGCGTGCGCGTATACGTCATCCCGACCAACGAGGAATTGGTCATCGCATCGGACACCGAGAAGCTCGTCTCCGCGCTTTAAGACTGTGTGATGGACCGCTGTCTGCTCCCTTATGTCACCTTTTTGCAGGAGCATGACCCTGCGCCCTTCGCCGAGTATATCCTCGCGCGCGAGCTGATCATCACCTCGCTGCGCGTGGTCGCGGCGAACAAGGGCCGCGTGCTGGCCGCAACGTGGACGGGCAAGGTCAAAACCTGCGTGCAGATCGGCGGCATCATTCTAATCTACCTGTATTACATCATTTTCCCGTCTTTTGG
>OGYF01001328.1_pt1 | contig 21421 bp, 19 predicted proteins | sample 1576451 | NCBI WGS metagenome assembly OGYF01 (sample SAMEA3541505, study PRJEB24748) | human gut metagenome | biome: human gut; feature: human-associated habitat; material: faeces | place: China | collected 2012
TGACTATCTGGTTGTGAGCCAGCTTGGATACCTTCCGGCAGTAGGCGTATTTTCACTGTTGTTTACCGTTGTATGCATTGCCGTGATTGTGGCAAGTATCCCACATGTTCATTTTGGCGGAATTTTATTTCCGCTTGCTTTTATCGCAATTATCTACGATAAACCGCTTGGAATCACGGCAATCACGCCATGGACGGTTTTACTGGCAGCCCTTCTTTTGACGATTGGCCTGCACCTGATCTTTGGGCGTTTTCGGAAAAAAATAGTCCATCGCGGACACTCTAGAAAAAGAAATGATTGGGACGAAGTCAAGGGTGAAAAACTCAATGATGACGAACTGGATATTTCGTCAACCTTTGGCAGTGTCATCCGTTACATCACATCGGAAGATTTTCGCTATGCGGAAATAGATGCCAGTTTTGCAGGGGTTAAGGTGTATCTTGACCAGGCAAGAATCCCATCGGGAAATGCAACAATAAACATTGATTCATCATTTGCCGGTGTCGAACTTTTCGTACCAAAAGAGTGGCAGATTGTGAACCATGTAGAGAGCAGTTTTGGTGGAATTGATGAAAAAAATAACAGAAACGGCGAAGTCACGGCAACACTCACATTAGAGGGAAGCAATAACTTTGGTGGAATTACGATTTACTATGTGTAAGCAAAAGACCGTAGTCCCTCATGGCGGAATCTACGGTCTTTTTTGCTCTGCCCAGCACCATCTCCCCATTTGAGAAAATTATTTGCAGGAAATATTCCATGTTGGTCTTTGAGACTTCCAGTAATTCACTAAGAAAAGATTTGCATCGAGTGGGTTTTGAGTGCGTCAGCAGGAGGTACTGGTAGTTTCAGTACCCCTGCTGCTACGCATCTCAACAAGCGAGAGCGCCCACGAGAAGGTAACCGGATTCTGTTAAATTACGGAAATATATAATATGAATTTACTTCTTTAACTTCCTTATCTTCCCGGAAGCAATTTCCTTCCACAAAGTAGGATGGAACAGAAGGAGAAGCGGGAATAACTCCAATCGTCCGGCAAGCATATCAAACATCAGGACAAATTTGGAAAATCCGCTAAACAATCCGAAGTTCTGGGTAGGGCCGACTAGTTCAAGACCGGGACCAATATTATTAATTGTAGCTGCCACGGCAGTAAAGTTCGTAATTAAGTCATTGCCATCAAAGGAAATTGCAAACACAGAAAACGCGAACAGAATCATATAGGTAATAAAATACACATTTGTCGCACGTACTACCTCATGTTCTACTGTTTTGTGCTCAAAATTGATTTTTTTGATGCTTTTTGGATGAATATAAGCATTCAATTCTTTTTTTACAGTCTTGCAAAGAATGACAAAACGTGACACCTTGATTCCGCCTCCGGTACTGCCTGCACAAGCGCCTACAAACATCAAAAGAACTAATATTGTTTTACAGGTTTGCGACCATAGGTTAAAGTCAATGGTTGAATAACCGGTTGTTGTAATGATGGATGCCACCTGGAAAGAGGCGTGGCGCAGCGCATCAAAAATACTTGCAGAAGTATGAAGAATCTGAGTTGTAATAATCGCAATTGAAGCGAAAATAATCAGAAAATAGTATCGTACCTCTTCCATGCGGAATGCCTTTTTAAATTTACGGTATAAAATCAGGTAAAAGGCATTAAAATTCACACCAAACAAAATCATAAAAATAGTAACAACCCATTGTAAATAAGCCGAATAACTGCCCATACTGTCATTTTTAATTCCAAAACCACCGGTTCCTGCTGTACCAAAACTGATGGTAAGGGAATCAAACAAAGGCATGTTACCAAGGAGAAGTAAAACAATCTCAATGATGGTGAGTGTCAAATAAATAACATAAAGAATCCGTGCAGTTGAACGGACTTTTGGTACCAGTTTTTCCACAGATGGTCCCGGGCTTTCTGCGCGCATCAGATTGATGTGAGAACCACCGCTCAGCGGCAGGATGGTCAGCAAAAAGACCAGTACCCCCATGCCGCCGATCCAGTGGGTGAAGCTGCGCCAGAACAGAGAGCAGTAGGACAAAGCCTCCACATCGCTTAAAATGCTGGCGCCGGTGGTTGTAAAGCCGGAAACGGTTTCAAACAGAGCATCGGTGAAGCAGGGGATTTCGCCGGTCAGCACAAACGGCAGGCAGCCGTACAGGCTCATCATAATCCAACCCAGTGCGGTGGCAATGCAGCCCTCTTTGAGGTAAAAGATGGACTCATCCGGTTTTTTGCGCACAATCAGTCCACCGATGACCGCTCCGGTCGAAGCTACGCCCAGGTAGTAGATACCCTCCTGCTCCCGGTAGATGGCTGCGACCACCACCGGCAGCAGCATCAGTGCCGACTGCATGGCGAGGATATATCCCAGGATATACCGTATCATAGATTTGTTCATTGCCGCTTACCTCTCCTCGTCCAGAATATCCAGGATGTCGTTGAAGCCGGTGTGGGTGGTCACAATCATTACGGTGTCGCCCACCTTGATGCAGTCCTGACCGCTGGGGATGATGATTCTGCCGTTGCGGTTGATGAAGGACAGCAACAAATCCTTCTTTAAAGGAAGATTCATCAGTGGAATATTGGTGACAGCGGATTTTTCCCCGACACGAAATTCGATGGCTTCCACCCGGTGGTCAAACATATGGTAGAGCGTTTCGATGTTGCTGTCGAGGGAATTGTGCCTGGCGCGAACATAGGCGATGATGGTTTCCGAGGTGATGTATCGCGGATAGACCACACTGCCCAGGTTCAGTCCGCTGATGACGCTTTTGAAGGTGATGCGGTTGATTTTGGTGATGACCTTGGCGTGGGAGACTTGTTTGGCGTGCAGGGTCAGCAGGATATTTTCCTCGTCGATGCCGGTCAGCGGAACAAAGGATTCGGTGTACTCGATGCCTTCCTCCTTGAGCAGTGCCTCGTTGGTGCCGTCGCCGTTGATGATGATGGCTTTGGGCAGCAGAATACTCAGTTCCTCACAGCGGGCTTTGTCGATTTCGATGATTTTAACAGAAATGCCCATCTTCAGCAGCTGGCGCGCCAGATAGTAGGCTGCTTTGCCGCCGCCGATAATCATAGTGCTTTTGACATGATTGGTTTTAAAGCCGATGGTTTCCAAAAAGTCTTTGCCTGCCTTGCGGGAAGCAACAAAGGAGAGGACATCGTCTTTTTTTAAGGTAAAGTTTCCAGAAGGAATGTAAACCTCGCCATCTCGTTCCACCGCACAAATCAGCACATTGTGGGCGATGTTTTTGCCCAGATGTGCAATGCTGATATTGTCGAGCATATTGCCGTCGGGAATCTTAAATTTAATCAGCTCCGCCTGTCCGTGTGCAAAGGAGTTGACCTCCAGTGCGGTGGGCAGATACAGGATGCGGGCGACCTCGTTGGCAGCCTCCAGTTCAGGATTGATGATCATGGCAAGCTCCAGCTTGTCGCGCAGATAACCGACCTCTGTGCTGTAATCGGGTGTGCGTACACGGGCAATGGCAGCACAGTCGCCGACGCGCTTGGCAACGGTACAGCATAGCAGATTCAGCTCGTCCGATTCGGTGACAGCAATCAGCAGGTCAGCGTTTTCAATGCCTGCTTCCATCTGTACACTGTAGCTGGCGCCGTTGCCCACAATGCCCATGACATCGTACAGGTCGGTCAGCGTTTGTACCAGTTTGGCGGAACGGTCGATGATGGTGATGTCATGCCCTTCCCGGCTGAGCTGTTCAATCAGGGTCGTTCCGACCTTGCCGCAGCCGACGATGATGATGCGCATTCCTTTTTGGGGCGCCTTTTTTAGTGCTTTTTATTCCTAACATCTTGAAATCTTTCCTTAGATGAAATTTTTAAAATCAATGGGGTTTGGCAGAGGGTCTCAATCACAAATCCTTCTATACTATAACATGTTTCGAGCAGAAAATATATCCTTTTTTCAGTTTCTTTTTACAAAAAAGTCAAATTGTAAAAAAGACTTGTTCACAATCTTAAAAAAGATAAAAAAATACCCGACTGCCCTTGTTGGGACAGTCGGGTAAAACGGAAACGATAAAAGCGAGGATGTTTTTAAGCTTCAGGTGCCTGTGGATGCCATGCTTTTTCCAGCAGAGCGTCTGCATCCTTAGTAGAAGTAATCAGACCCAGGCGGATGTAGTCATCAATAATCTGCTCCAGACCGGCTTTGGTGTACTCATCGGTCAGACCGAACTTCAGAGTGTTCCACAGCTCCAGGTTCATGTCATAGTCACCACTGATTTTGCCGTCGTCCAGCAGCATGTTGACAGCCTCTTCCGGGTTGTTGCGCATCCAGTTGCTGGCTTTCTTCAGGCACTGGGTGAGTTTCTTGGCAGTTACCGGGTTTTCATTGAGGAAATCGTTGTTCATAGCCACTACGCAGCATGGCTCATGAGCAAAGTCCTCATCCAGCAGGGAACGAACCAGACGCAGGGTGCCGTCCTGCACCATCTTGTAAGCGTAGGTATCGGAGAGCAGGGCAGCGGAGATTTCGCCGTTCTGCATAGCAGCTACGCAGGCGCTCGATTCAACAGGGGTCAGCTCTACATCGGTGAGCGGGTTGATGCCGTCTTTGTCCAGCAGACGTGCGGTGATGTTGTAGTCGCTGTTGCCGATGCCGTTTGGAACTGCAATGCGGGTGTTCTTCAAATCTTCGGTGCTCTTGTAGTCGCTGTCGCCCAGAACGTACAGGGATTTACAGCCAACGTGCGCGCCCATGATGAAGGTGTAGTTAACGTCGTTGGTGATCGGAACCAGCAGAGAAGCGATGTGGCTGACACCAAACTGAGCTGCATTGGTGCCCAATGCTTCTTTAACAGCGGTACCGTTCAGGCACTCGGTCTGGATACCACATTCCTCAAACAGTCCCAGCTTCTGTGCTACATACGGTGCAGAGGTGCAGTTGCCGCCGTCGTACCAGTACTTGATGGTCTGACCATGCATCGGTTCGCTTTCCATTGCTGCTTTTTCTTCAGCGGTTGGGGTCAGATCAAACTCCTCATAGTAAGGGGAAGAGGTGATAACATCGGTGACAGGGAAGAGAGGAGCTTTTTTGCCGTCTTCTTTAGCAGAAGCTTCTTCTTTTTTCTCCTCTTCCTCTTTCTTTTCCTCAGCAGGAGCTTCTTCCTTCTTTTCTTCTACAGGCTGCTCGGTGGTCTGAGCAGGTGCCTGAGCGGTGGTGTTATCCTGACCGCCGCATCCTGCAAAGGAGAGGATCATAGCAGCACACAAAGCGACACACAGTATCTTTTTAATCTGATTCATAGCTTTCATCCTTCGTTTTTTGTCTTAGATTTCTGTCTTTCTTCTTTATCTATCTTATCTTACAGAACAGGGCTCCATACTTTGTCCATAACCTCTTCGACACTGTCGGTAGCGGTGATCAGACCCAGACGGATGTACTTTTCTACAACGTGTTCCAGGGAAACTGCGGTGAAATCCTGGTCCAGACCAAACTGGAGCGAGTTGTTGAGCATGGTGTTCATCTCAAGGTCTTCGCTATTCATGCCTTCGTCGATCAGAACCTGGGTTGCTTCCTCTGGGTTTTCGCGCATCCACTGATGAGCTTTCTGTACGCACTGCAGAACCTTCTTGGAGATGGTTGGGTTTTCTTTTACGAAGGTGCCGTTCATTGCGATGATGCAGCATGGTTCATCCGCGAAGTCCTCGTCCAGCAGAGAGCGGATACATTTGAGCTTGCCGTCTTTTACCATGTTGTATGCAAAGGTATCGGACAGCAGAGCAGCGGAGATCTCACCGTTTTCCATCGAAGCAACGCAAGCGTCGGTGCTGACCTGCATCAGGTTGACGTCGGTCTGTGGGTTGATGCCGTCTGCATCCAGCAGCAGGCTGGTGATATTGTAGTCGGAAGCGCCAATGCCGTTTGGAACCGAGATGGAGGTGCCTTTCAGGTCTGCGGTGGTGTTGTACTCACTGTCAGCCAGAACATACAGCGATTTGCAGCCGATGTGTGCGCCGCCAACAAAGGTCAGGTCAACACCGTTGGTGGAAGGAACCAGCATGGTTGCGATGTGACCAACGGCTACGTCTGCCTGCTGGGTACCCAGTGCCTCGGTGTAGGAGGTACCCTTGAATCCTTCAGCGGTCAGACCGGCTTCTTCATAGTATCCCAGGATGTTTGCAACGGTAGGACCGGAGGTGCAGCCGTCTGCAAGATAGAACTTGATTGGTTTGCCGTAAGCAGGTTCTTTTTCCATAGCAGCCTGCTCTTCAGCGGTAGGAGCCAAATCGCCGATTTCCTGTGCGCGTCCTTCGATGGTAACGGGAGCAAACATCTTGTCCCACTGACCGGAGGTAGAAGCTTCAAAAGAGTCGATATGTTCACCTTTATCGGTGATTTCAAAGGTCTTGTTGGAAACAGAGGAGGTCTCTTCCTTCTTTTCTTCTGCCTTCTCTTCTGTTTTTTCCTCTTTTGCTTCTTCAGCTTTCTCCTCGGTCTGTGTAGCGGGAGCCTGTGTTTGTGCCGAAGTGCTTTCACTGTTGCCGCAAGCAGCAAAGGAAGCGACCATCATAGCTGCCAACAGGACGCAGAGCAATTTTTTTGCGTTCATTGAATTCGTTTCTCCTTTTTAATTAGAATGGATTGGATATGTTTTATTATGACCGAAACCGGCAGCAGGAACATTTATTCCTTTGCACCGTAGTTGAGCATCTCCAGAATCTGGTTACGATACGCAACAAACTGTGAACTGCTTCGGTTGCGGGGATAATCCATTGTAAGCGGAATATCTGCTTTGATGCGACCCGGATTTGCCTCCATGACAATGACGCGGGTGCCCATGTAGATGGCTTCGTCTACATCGTGGGTGACCATGATGGCAAGCTGCTTGCGCTCTTTCCATGCGGACAGAATCTCGTCCTGCATATTCATACGGGTAAAAGCGTCCAGCGCGCCCAGAGGCTCGTCCAGCAGCAGAATCGGCGGCTCATTGATGAGCGAGCGCACCAGAGCGACCCTCTGTGCCATACCACCGGAAAGCTGTCCCGGATAGTCGTCCTTAAAGTCCTCCAGACCGATCAGACGAAGCATCCGCTCTACCTTGTCCTCATTACCCTTGAGCTTGTTCTGCATCTTTAAGCTGAAGGCAATGTTTTTCTCTACAGTCAGCCATGGGAAAAGGGTCGGGCGCTGGAACACCATGCCGCGCTCCGGGTCCGGTCCGGTGATTTCCTGGTCGTTGACAGTCAATCGACCCATGGTAGGGGTAATCAGTCCTGCAATCAAGCGAAGGATGGTGGATTTGCCGCAGCCGGAGGTTCCGACCAGGCTGATGAATTCGCCGCTTCTCATCTCAAGGTTGATGTTGCCCAACGCATGGGTGATTTCGTCCTTCTCAACCTTGGCAAAGCTCTTGGACACGTTGTCCAGTTTCAATACAACATTTTCCGCCATTTATTTCACAACTCCAATCTGCCAGCGAAGTACGCGTTTCTTGATCAGGGCAAGGGTCTTGGTAACGATGGTGAAGATGAAGCAGATGACAAACAGCGCTGCAAACATCTTGTCGTAGCTTGCCCAGGATTTTGCCCAGGTCATGTACCAGCCCAGACCTGCCTTTACACCCATCATTTCAGCAATCATGATGGCGGTGCAGGCGCTGCTCATTGCCTGTGTCATACCTTGCAGGATGCTCGGCATTGCGTGTGGAATGGCAACCTTAAAGACCAGCTGACGTTCAGTAGCGCCCAGGGTGCGGGCAGCTTCAAAGTATTCTTTGTCTACATTGGAGATACCGGTCATCGAAGCAACGGTGACGGCAAACCAGGAGCCCAAGGCGATGATGAAGATAGCGCCTTTAAACAGGGAGCTGCAAACAACCATGATAATCGGAATCCAGGTGGAGGTCGGGATAGGACCTAAGAATTTGATGATTGGGTCCACCCAGTAGCGGATGCGTTTGCTGTAACCGCAGGCAATACCGGTGACCAGTCCGACCGAGATACCGATGAAGTAACCTAAGAACAGCAGGCGCAGGGTGTGCAGAGTGCTGACAAGGATGGTATTGCGGTCCTCCCAGGCGATGTTGATGATGCTGTTTAAGCATGGTACGAACGGCTGGGTCAGGATGCCGGTTTTTAAGGTGAGGTAGTCGTAGATTGCCAGCAGGAGGAAAAAGGCTGCAAACAAAGGCGCCTGATGGCGAATCTTCTGGAAGGGCTGGCGGTCGCCGCGTTTGCTCTTGATTGCCGAATAAACAGCGCGCACCGCATATATGCCAATTAAAATCAGCAGAAGCACCAGATAGGTGTACGGTTTGCGGTTGGCAGAATTGTTTGGAAGGAACTGATACTCACAGACGGAGATCAATCCGCACACCAACGGAAGAACAACGATGACGATGTCCAGAAACTTTTGAAAGGGAGTTTTTTCTTTTTCTTCCAGTTCCATCAGTTCCTGTCTGGTCAGATTAGCCACCTGCTTGCTCCAGTTTTCAATCGCCTTGGATTTCTCCACCGACTGTTGAGGTGACGAATGTGGATGATTCATGAATACATCACGCTTCCTTTTCCATTGAATAATGATTTTGGCGGCAGCTCCTGCTGGACTTTAGCAGTAATGTACATTTTTTACCGCCTGAATTGCAAATATAGTATAATACATCTTCATGATTTTTTAAAATATTAAATAATGATGAAGAGATACCTTTTTGTGATAAAAGAAAAAAGATGCAAATTCATACGGGAAATTTTATGACAAAAAACAACAAAAAACGTGCGGAATAGATTTTATTGATAGAAACTTAACGACAGATAGAAAAAAAAGATAAATTGGTTTTGCGTGTTTGCTGCACAAAGGGAGCAGAAGCGGCAAACAGCCGGAAAATGGCATAAAAACAAGGAAAAAAACGAAGAGGAAAAAGCAGCAGATTGGTTTTTTAAATGGATATATGCTTTATGATAAATAAAACTGATTAGAGAATATTCCGAATGCGTGATAAAATGAATAAAAATAGAACAGATTGGGTGAAAGAATGAAAATCGAAAAAATAGGATACTTTTTGAGTGTGGCAAAGCATCTGAATTTTACAAAAGCCGCCCAGGAATGTCACATCGCCCAGCCTGCCATCAGTCGACAGATGAGCTCGCTGGAGGAAGAGCTGGGCTTTGCGCTGTTTGACCGAAGTTCCCGCAAGGTGCGTTTGACACCGGCAGGTCAATCATTCTATACCTCAATGATGCGCTTTGTCAATGACTATGACAATGGGGTTGAGCAGCTGCGGCATATCTCCGAAGAACGGATGCAAATGCTTGTATGTACCGGGGCATTGGGCATTTCTCCGCTGCTTTCCCGTACATTGGGTGATTTGCACATACCATTCCCCACGCTGCACCTGGAGCTTGTACACGGGTGCGGAATGTCGGCAGAGCGCTGGCTTCTGGAGCGTCAGGGGGAGATGGTCTTCAGCTGGGGAGAGTTTCGACAGCTTCCGAAGGAGATTTCTATGAAAAATATCTGCACACGTGGTTGTGCGGTACTGATGTCACAGGAGGACCCGCTGGCAGCCGCCAGTCATCTAAGCTGTACTATGCTGCGTGAACGAAGCTTTATTTTGCCGGCTGCCCAGGATGAGGAATTTGCACGCCATTACCGCAGATTGCTCGAGGAATTAAAGCTGTCTGCCAGCGGAAACCTCATTGCACAGGACAGCGATAGTCTGTTTTTTATGATACGCGCAGGAATGGGGATGGCGTTGGTGCCGCAGGGAATTTTTGATGCAGAACCGCAGGGAATGGCAGTCAGACCGTTGGATGATGCCGGAGCGTTTGGAAGCTGGAAGGTGCTGTACCGACGTGAGGATACTCTGCGACCGCTCAAACACCTGCTGGGAATTTTGGAGGAAAAGTATGTCGATTGAAAAGCTGGATTATTTTATCAGCGCAGCGACCAACAGCAGCTTTACCAAAGCGGCACGGGAGTGCGGGGTGGCGCAATCCGCCATCAGTCAGCAAATTGCTTCGCTGGAAAAGGAGCTGCAATGTGAGCTGTTTGCCCGCAGCGGTCGCCATGTGCGCCTGACCGGAAAAGGAGAGTATTTTCTGGAACAGGCAAAAAAATTGCAGGAGCAGTATGAGCTGGCGGTCACACAGGCAAAGCAGATTTCACTGGAAGGAAACCGGCACAAGCTGAAAATTGGTGTGGTCGGTGTCCGAAACAGCGACAGCCTGATTCATGTTTTAAGCAGGCTCAAGGCACGATACCCGGAGGTGGAGGTCGAACTTGAGCACTGCCTCCAACCCGAGCAATTAGCCCGACTGCTGCGTGACAGGCGGTATGATTTGGGGTTTGGTCATCTGCCGCAGCGCTCGCTTAAAGGGTTGATGAATCACCGGTTGGGTCTGCGCCCTCTTCAGCTGATGCTGCCGGTGGAGTGGTCTGACGAACGAATGAAGGAACCGAGTTTGGAGACCCTTCTCAAATGTGTCCAACGGGTATATATCAGCCGTCTGTTGTGGTGCTTTTTGCAGGGACGATATAATTTCACCGTGCGTGAGCGGGAGAAAATCGAGCTGATAGACGATGCGGATGTGGTCATCCCGATGGGACTGATCAACCGTACAGCGGTCCTCAGCCTGGATGTGACCACCAGTATGCGCTATGAACAGGAAAACTTTCTGCGCATCAGCATCCCGCAAAAGGAGCTGTGTATGGAGGAAATGCTCATCTATCACCCGGAAAACAATAATCCGCTGGTGCAGCGCCTGCTGGAGTGCTGTTCGTGAATCTGTCATAATAAAAATAAAACCGGCTCGGTCCTATTTCTCAATGGGACCGAGCCGATTTTGAATGTTTTAAGCAGATAAGCTGGATGCCTGTGGTGTAAAACAGGCGCAGACATTTTTTAGGGTCTGTTCGGACAGCTGAGAAAGCAGAGCCATCACACATTCCTGTGCATCAAATTCGCTCAAGCCCATCTGATGAAAGACCGGGTACAGCTTTTGATACTGCTCCGCATACTGTTCGGTCATCTGGCAGCCCAGAGGAGTGATGTGCAGGGATTTGTCCGGCAACTGCTCCAACAGACCTTCACGGCTGAGTGAGGAAAGCATCTTGCAGACCGAAGCGCGTGAGATGCCCAGTTGAACGGCAACATCAATGCATCGCACCTTTGGCAGATTGCCTTGCAGTCCGTCCACTGTCATCAGGTAACGCAATTTTCCGGCGGTCAGTTTCATATCCGCAACAGCTCCTTTCGATAATCGGGCTTTTTATGCGACTGTTTTAGCAGCCTTCATCTTTTTGCTTTTTCCATCTGGAGCCGGACGGACCAACAGGTAGACCATTACTGCCAGCAGAAGAATGCCGACGACGGTGCCAATCGACAGGATGCCGGTGGTGAACCAGTTGCCCAGCTGGAAGATAATCAGCGAAATGATGTAGGCAAAAATACACTGATAACCGATGGCAATCCAGGTCCATTTTGCACTGCCCATCTCTCGGCGGATGGCGCCGATGGCAGCAAAGCAAGGTGCGCACAGGAGATTGAATACCAGGAAGGAATAAGCAGAAAGTGCAGTGAAATTCTGGGCGAACAAGGTCCAAATCTCATCGCCGTTTTCAGCAACTTCGGCAAATCCAAACAGGATGCCCAGGGTGGCAACAACGTTTTCCTTTGCAACCAGACCGGTGATGGTGCCGACCGCAGCCTCCCAGTGTCCCCATCCTAAAGGAGCAAAGAGCGGTGCAATCAGCTTGCCCAAAGAGGACAGGATCGATTGCTGGGTATCCACCATCTGCAATTTGAAGTTGAAGCTGGAAAGGAACCAGATGACGATGGAAGAAAGGAAGATGATGGTGCCTGCCTTGCGGACAAAGGCTTTCAGACGATCCCACATATGAATCAGTACGCCCTTGATGCTTGGAAGATGGTAAGCAGGCAGCTCCATAACAAAGGGAGCCGGATCACCGGCAAAGAGGGTGGTCTTTTTGAGGATGATGCCCGAAACGATGATGGCAGCAATGCCGACAAAGTAAGCGGAGGAAGCAACCCAGCCGGAGCCGTTAAACAGCGCACCGGCAATCAGTCCGATGATGGGAAGCTTTGCCGAACAGGGGATAAAGGTGGTGGTCATAATGGTCATCTTGCGGTCGCGGTCATTTTCGATGGTACGGCTTGCCTGAACCGCAGGAACGCCACAGCCTAAACCAATCAGCATGGGGATGAAGGATTTACCCGACAGACCGAAACGGCGGAAGATGCGGTCCATGATGAAGGCGATGCGGGCCATGTAGCCGCAGTCCTCCAGCAGAGCCAGCAGCAGGAAGAGGACCATCATCTGCGGCAGGAAGCCCAGAACAGCGCCGACACCGGCAATCACGCCGTCCAGCAGAAGCGATTGCAGCCACGGAGCGGTGTTAAGCGATACCAGCCATCCTTCTACTGCCGGTGGGATGATTTCGGTGAATAAAACGTCGTTGACCCAGTCGGTCATCATGGTGCCGACGGTGGTGATGGATAGATAGTAGATGACAAACATGACCAGGGCAAAAATCGGCAGCGCGAGGATGCGGTTGGTGACAATGCGGTCGATCTTGTCACTGGTGGTCAGCTGACGGTTGGCTTTTTTACGGTAGCAGCCTTTGAGAAGGTTGGCGATGGTGAGGTAACGTTCGTGGGTGATGATGCTTTCGGTATCATCGTCGAAAAGTTCCTCCGCCTGCTTTCGCAGCGACTCAATCTCATCCAGGATGGACTGGTCGAGGGAAAGCTGCTCCAGCGCTTTTTCGTCCCGCTCAAACAGCTTGATGGTGTACCAGCGAAGATTTTGTGCCGGACAGCGTCCCTGAATCAGGTGAGAGATGGTGTGCAGAATATCTTCCAGCTGCTCACTGAAGACAAGGGGAGCCGGAGGAGCTGCTTTGCTTTGTGCCAGCGAAAGGGCAGCCTGTGCGACCTCGCTGCTGCCTTCTCCTTTGACAGCGCTGGTTTGGATGATGGGACAGCCCAGCTGCTCCGACAATTTTTTCAGGTCTATCTGGTCGCCGTTTTTGCGCACCAAATCCATCATATTCAGAGCAATGACCATCGGGACACCGATTTCCAGCAGCTGGGTGGTCAGGTAAAGATTTCGCTCCAGGTTGGAAGCATCCACAATGTTGATCATCGCATCGGGATGTCCGCCGACCAGATAATTTCGGGTGACCACCTCCTCCAATGTGTAGGGGGAAAGGGAATAGATGCCCGGTAGGTCCTGAATGATTGCCTGCTTGTTGGTGCGCAGCTTTCCTTCCTTTTTCTCAACGGTGACGCCCGGCCAGTTGCCGACATACTGGCTGCTGCCGGTCAAATCGTTGAACATGGTGGTTTTGCCGCAGTTGGGGTTTCCGGCTAATGCAATTTTATACTCCATAGTCCATCCTCTTTTCTAGATTGTCTGATTAGTTACTGCTAACCCAAACTCCTGAAAAAACAGCGTCTGATTTTTCGACGCTGTCTTTTAGGCGGTCACTTCGATTTGAGCGCAATCGGCTTTGCGAAGAGAAAGCTCATAGCTGCGCACATTGACTTCGATCGGGTCTCCCAGCGGAGCCACCTTTCTGACATAGACCTGTGTTCCCTTGGTCAACCCCATGTCCATGATGCGCCGCTTGACAGCACCTTCTCCGTGCAGCTTGACGATGGTGACCGTTTCGCCCGGTTTTGTGTCCTTGAGTGTTTTCATTCCATATCCCTCCTGTTGCTATTTTCAGCCCAAAGAAAGCCTAAAGCATCACTCGTTGCGCCATAGCGGCATCCAGTGCGATGCGGCTGCCTTTGACGTTGATGATCAGGTTGCCCGCCAGGGACGAAACGACTGTGACCTGCTGTCCTACAACAAATCCCAGTTCCGCCAGATGCTGACGAACTTCATCCTTACCGGTAATTTTGCGGATGACCGCAGGTTCTCCGATTGGCGCGTAGGTTAATGGCATCACGTTTTCCTCCCCCTGTTTTTGTTTGCTTTTTATATTAGCTAAAGCTAACTTTTTTGACCTACTGTAAGTTTAGCACAGACTAACTGAACTGTCAAGAAAAAGTTCGACATAAAGTAACGGATAAAGTTAGATTAGGCTAACAAAAGTATCGTTTCGAAGATCAGGAACCTGTCCTTTGCAAAAACAGGGTGCAAAAAAGCAGCAAGGTTAAAACGGCTTGCTGCTTTTGCTTCTGTTATCCAAACGGAGGAATATTTTATTTTATGGGAGTTCCATTTGAACGGCTAAGGTTTTTCTGCCGCTTTTTCCTGACGAACTGGGAAAGGAGCATTGCTGCTATTCCTAAAATCAGATAGACCAGTGCATACAGGATAAAATCGCTTTCTCCCAGTTCAAAGAACCACCATGCTCCGGCTAAAAAGAACAGTGCGGTGATGACCGGCAATACCCAGAATTTTTTTATATCCTTGCCGGCGTATGCTCCGGCGCAAATGGCATAGATGGGATTGAGCACAAAAAATAGAAATAAGCTGACTGCCATTCCGGCATCGCTTTTTACGAATGTGACGGCAAGCCAGGGCAATGCCAGCAGAATGGCAGCTGATGCGATAAGCCAGGCGATTATTTTTTTCATAGTCATACCATCCACTCCTTTGTTAAATTCGCATTTGCCAAAATCATGATACCATACTGTTTTGCTTGAGCGCAACCATCGAAAGGGGAAAGCAGGCTTTTCGGGTGGGTTTGCCTGTATCAATGTGCGGACTTAGGTTGAGTTTGTTATGCAATGTTGTGATTTCTTAGTTCTTGTAAAAGTTGTTGGTACTCCTGGATGCTTTCCATAAATGCAAATTCATCACCATTTTCCATTTCTTCTTGTAGCATAGATAAAATATGTTCGGAGAAAATATTTGTTTCTGAACACTCTAAATGCCTATAAAGTGGATTTTCTTGGGGTTTCCATTTTTCACGCATTGCCGTCAATGTAGATTTGAGTGCTGCTAAACACTCTTTTTTGTCTTTTTTGAGGACAGATAATGACAATTTTGCATTATATGGTATCCATGGGGTTACACAAAACAGTTTGGATACCTGCTCATAAATATCAGCATAGAAATCCGCATCCTCTATTCGGTTTTCCTTTACTGCAATATCCAACATATTCATGAGTGCGGTCTGAATTTCAGTAACACTATTTAATATTCGATGTTCCCATATTTTAAGTGCGTCTAAAAACTTGTTCTGCTCTGTATAAAGAATAGCAATGCGTTCTTCTTTGTCTATTGATGAGGAAGGCAGCGTATTGATGAGTTCCTCTGCTTTAGAAAAATCGTTTCTGTTTAGGTTATACGCTATTAACATACTAATAGACGTTTCTTTTATTTCTGTATTCTGACTGTGTGATAGCTGTTCATAAAATGCCTCAAACACTTCTTGGTACGGTTCTGATTCGGATACATTATAAAGAATTAGCGCTCCGGTTAAGTACATAACCACAGAATATATTAAGTTCTCGCAGGTTGGAAAATCATGGATTTTATTGATTGCCATTTGAAAGGCAGTTTCATAACCCTTTTCCTGAATGATTTTATCCAGTCCATCTATAAAATTAACGATTTCTACATCACTTAAATCGTCTTGAAAAGATAGAAGTGTATTCAGGTCTGTTTTCAATAATCGTGCTAATGCCGGAAGAAGCGTTATATCGGGGTAACTACTTCCTTTTTCCCACTTATTTACAGCGGAAGTTGATACACCTAAAAATTCAGCAACTTGTTCTTGCGTCAATGATAATGCTTTGCGTTTTTCTCGGATGATTTGATTTATTTTCATATCAATCCTCTCCATTCGTCGCTTTCTATGATTTCATAATATCATAGTTCGTTTTACAAAACAAGAGAGAGGTGGTTAAGTTTTAAGTTTAGAAAATAAACCAATGGTTGATTGGAGAGATACCAATCTACTTCTTCTACAAAACAAAAAGACGGATGGAAGCACCATCCGCCTTTTCTTTTTCCGGGGAATTACTCGATGACGTCGAATCCCAAATCCTCGATGGCTTCTGCCAATGTGTCGCGGTCCAGTCCGTCGCCCTCTACAACGACTGAGCCGTCTGCTGCACAGGCTTTGACTGCGGTGACACCGGGCAGGGAGGAGAGCTTCTCCACGACCCTTGCCTCACATTTTGCACAAGCCATGCCTTCGGTGATAAATTTGATTTCCATAATGATGACCTCCTGTTGTTGATAGAAAATGGGTTTATTTATTTGGATTGTAGCGGGTCAGGCGAAGCGAGTTGGAAACGACCGACACCGAGGAGAATGCCATTGCCGCACCGCCGAACACCGGAGAGAATGCCGGACCGCCGAACAGCACCAGCAAGCCGGCGGCAATCGGAATTCCAATCAGATTGTAGATAAACGCCCAGAAAAGATTCTGGCGGATGATCTGCATGGTCTTGCGGGACAGCTTGAGCGAATCGACCACCGCGTGCAGGTCCTCCCGCATCAGGATGATGCCCGAGGATTCGGCTGCCACATCGGTGCCGGAGGAGAGGACGATGCCTACGTTGGCGCCTGCCAGCGCGGGAGCGTCATTGATGCCGTCGCCGACCATCGCAACGATTTTGCCGTTGTTTTTAAATTCCTCCACCGCACTGTGCTTATCCTGCGGCAGCACCTGCGCACGCACCGAGGAGATGCCTGCCTGACGGGCAATCAGATTGGCAGCGCCTGCGTTGTCGCCGGTGATCATCACCGTTTCAATGCCCATCTGGTTGAGCTGGGCAATCGCTTCCTTCGCGTCCGGTCGGATGGTGTCCGAAAGGGCAATCATCCCCAGATATTGTTCGTTTACCGCCAGATAGATGGCAGTACAGCCGTCGGGCACAGTGGTGTTAGCAGAAGAGGGGATGGCGATTTTCTCCATCTCCATCAGAGCCATCGTTCCTGCCACGATTCGTTTGTCTGCGCAGCTGGCGATGACGCCGCGACCGGGCACCGTCTGGGAGGATTCCGGCGGCTGCACCATCAGCTGTTGCTCCTCTGCTTTAGCAAGCACCGCTGCTGCGATGGGATGCTCCGAGCCATATTCTGCGGTGGCACAGGCGGAGAGCAGCTGCTGTTCGCTGACACCGTCGGCGGGCAGGATGGCAGCGGTCTGCAATTTGCCGTAGGTGATGGTTCCGGTCTTATCAAAGATGACGGTGTTGACCGAGGCAGCCGTTTCAATGACGTCGCCGCCACGGTAGAGGATGCCCAAATTAGCGCCTCTGCCGGTACCGGCAATGACCGCAATCGGGGTGGCAAGTCCCAACGCACAAGGGCAGGCGACCACCAGCACCGCAACAAAGTTGTTGAGCACAAAGGGCAGATCCCGTCCTGCCAGTGCCCACAGAATGGAGGTAATCACCGCAATGGAAACCACCGTCGGGACGAAGATGCCGGAAATTTTGTCCGCCAGACGGGCTGCGGGAGCCTTGCGCTCCTGCGCTTCGGTCACCAGACGCAGCACCTGCGAGATGGCAGTATTGCCGCCGACACCGGTCGCTTCGATGCGCAGCATCCCATCTTTGCAGATGGTGCCGCCCGAAACATGGGAGCCGACCTCCTTGTACACCGGCAGGCTTTCGCCGGTCAGCATCGACTCATCCACCGAGGCTTCTCCCGACAGGACGGTGCCGTCCACCGGGATACGGGAGCCGGGCTTGACGATGACAATGTTTTTCAGCCGCACATTTTTGGCAGGGATCTCCACCTCTTGCCCGTCCTTAAGGAGGATGGCGGTGTTCGGAATCATCGAAACCAGCGAATTGATTGCCTGCTTGGCGGAGTTTTTGCTGTTCTCCTCCAGATACTTTCCAAGCAGCACCAGTGCGACCACCACCGCTGCCGATTCAAAATAGAGGTTGTGTGCGCCGTGAGCATTTCCCTGGGTGATGGTGAAGGTGTTGTACAGGCTGTACAGGAAGGCGGTGGTGGTTCCGATCATCACCAGCGAGTCCATATTGGGATGCAGTTTGATGAGGTTTTTGGTTCCGTTGATGAAAAAGTTTCGTCCGCAGATGAGTACCGGGATGGTGAACACCAGCTGGATGAGGGCGAAGTTGAGCGGATTGATTCGGTCGTCGATGATGGCAGGCAGCGGCAGACGCACCGGCAGCATATGGGACATCCCGATGTACAACACCAACGCGCCGCAAATCAGCGCGATAATCAGCCGCCGTTTGCTGATGGTGTGGGTGAGTGCAACGCTGATTTCCTCCGGGTCGGCAAGGCTGCCGGAAAAGCCGGTTTTGTTGACGATTTCCACCAGCATCTGTTCGCTGACCGAAGGGTCGCACAGGACAGTGGCACTGTTAGTGGCAAGGTTGACATTGACCTGGAGCACCCCGTCGGCGCGCCGCAGCGCACGCTCCACCGAGGCGGAGCAGGCAGCACAGGTCATTCCCTTGATGTCGATTTTGACGTGTTTGGTCTGAGGAGCATTGGTTGCCAAAAGCAATCATCCTTTCTATATCATAGACTTCCTGCCGGCAGATATTGTACTCGGGCAGGGAAGGAAGAGGCAATGCAATCTTCGTTTTTATTATACACTAAAATGGGATATTTTCAAGAGAAAATCGTTGCATATCGCTTATAGAAACAGTTGATTTGGGCGACGGTTTGCCTGGAATTGGGAAAGAAATGCCGAGATGTTTTCTCGAACCGGTGAAGGCAGATCCTTTGCTTTTGTTGGACAAATTCCAGCACAGCGCATACACAGGATACAGAGCGTCGGATTGATGTGGGAAGGGTCGGCAGGGTCGATTGCTCCAACAGGGCATCGTGCAGCGCACAGTCCGCACTGAACACAGTTTTCGTTGGTGGCAGGGATAACAGGAGTTGGTTCCGGCTCCCGATAGGGTCGATTGCCGGGGACACAAGGAGAATTACAGCAGTCGCAGGAGACTAGCTTCTCTGCAACCTTTTGGGCAAATTCAGCCAGCTGCGCGCCATCCTGTTCATCTGGACGGTGAGCAGCAAGAGAAGACATCATGGAATGCTGTGCAACGGCAGCAATGGCAGCCACCGGGCGGAAGTTTTGCTCAATCAAAAGGTCCTGCAGTTCCAAAAGTGCGTCCTCAAAATCACGGTTGCCGTATACTGTCATAGCGACCGTTTTTGCGCCGCCTCCGTTTATTGCTTTGAGTTTTTCTCGTGCATAAGCAGGAAGCCGTCCGGTAAAAACAGGAAGTGCGACAACAACGAAATCATCAGAAGAAAATCCGGTGACTGGTTGCTCCAAACTGTGTTCTTCCACATGACTGGAAAATGAATGGGCAAATAAAGAAGCTGCTTTCCGAGTGCCACCGGTAGGACTGAAAAAGAGAGTGTGAACAGATAAATCCATAATAATTCCTCCTAGATAAAATAAACCGTGTATCTACACGATAGCGGGTCAGAAAGACACCTTCCTTTACAGGGAGATGATTTCCTCCAGCAGTTGCAGCAGCAGTTGGGCGCGCTCTTTTCCCATCTGTCGCTCAAACTCCTGCTGTGCCTGTTGCCAGAGGGAAACAGCGGTTTCCAGAATCTCTTTGCCTTCTTCGGTCAGCTCTAAACTGCGGCTGCGCCCACTTTGGGCGGTGTCACGAATCAGTCGGCGACTTTCTAACGGTTTGAGGTTGCGCACCAGGGTGGTTCGCTCCAGATTCATCCGTTCAGCAAGTCCGCTGACGCTGATGCCCGGATGGTTTTGGATGTTGACTAAGAGGGCATACTGCCCGCGGGTGATGCCGGCGCGTTCCAGGTAACGGTTGTAGAGAGCGGTGATTTTCTGCTCGGCACGCTTGATGGTGGCGCAGTAGCACCCTTCGGTGGAGCAGTGGCAGCGGTAGAGCGGGTCCTGCATGGGTATCCTCCTTTCCTATATCGTGTATATACACATTATAAAATCAGCTGAACAATCTGTCAATAGGATTTTGTTAGTGGAAAGTAACTTTTTTATATTTTACACGGTTGTGATTCCCAGTGGAAAATTTCTACTGGAAAGTTTCTCTAACGAAATGGGATAAAAAATCCCCTCCGCGCCCACGATGAGGAACGAAGGGGAAAAAATGAACGATTTGATTGTGGATTAGTCCACCAGAGCTTCGCAGTAGATGCAGCGGAAGGCGCCCGGTTTTTCCTCCACCGGACGGAACGCCTGTGGCAGCTCCTGTTCGATGGTGGTGATGCAGCGCGGATTGCCGCAGTGCAGGTGGTTGTGTACGACCTGTGGCTGATGGCGCTCGGGAGCAGGCAGCTGCTGGTCAAACGGTGCCGGGATGCGGTCAAGCAGCTTGAGGATGAGCGCCATACGGATGATTTTACCACAGAACACCTGGGTAAAGTAAGCAGCGCGCGGGTCGTTGTCCACAGCGACCGAGATTTCGTTGACGCGCGGCAGCGGATGCAGGATGTACATATCCGGCTTTGCAAGCTCCAGCTGCTTTGGAGTCAGGATGTAGCTGTCCTTCAGGCGCAGGTATTCCTCTTCGCTGGCAAAACGTTCCCGCTGGATACGGGTCATGTACAGGATGTCCAGTTCCGGCATCGCCTCATCCAGACTCTGCACCTCGGTGTAAGGGATCTTCTTTTTGTCCAGGACCTCTTCCTTAATATAATCCGGTACTGCCAGCTCCTTTGGAGAGATCAGCACAAAGCGGATGCCGGTGTAGCGGGAGAGGGCAAGGATGAGCGAATGAACGGTGCGTCCGAATTTCAGGTCGCCGCACAGACCGATGGTCAGGTTGTCCAGGTGACCCTTCAGGCGGTGAATGGTCATCAGGTCGGTCAGTGTCTGGGTAGGATGCTGGTGACCGCCGTCGCCCGCATTGATGACCGGAATCGGGGAATTCATCGCAGCGACCATCGGCGCACCTTCCTTTGGATGACGCATGGCAGCGATGTCTGCAAAGCAGCCGATGACACGGATGGTGTCAGCAACGCTTTCACCTTTAGCAGCGGAGGAAGAATCTGCCGAAGAAAAACCGATCACGCTGCCGCCCAGCTCCAGCATTGCCGACTCAAAGCTCAGTCGGGTGCGGGTGCTTGGCTCATAGAACAGGGTAGCCAGTTTTTTGCCCTTGCAGATTTCGGAATATTTTGCCGGATTCTGGATGATGTCGTCTCCTACCGCAAGCAGCTGGTCGATTTCCTCAACGGTAAGATCCATAGGATCGATTAAATGACGCATACGATGACCTCCCGAAAATGTAGATAAAACAAAAGCCCTTCGCACCAAAACAGGGCAGAAGGGCAGCATTGCACAAGGAATATCAACGCCCTTTCCAGCCTCTCGGTGCTGTATTTAAAGGGGATTTTCTGATAAATAAGCATACTATACTGCGCCAGGAAAGTCAAGGGTGCGACAAAAATTTTTATGCTTCCTCCTGTAGCACTACAATACATATTGGACAAAAGAATAAAAAGATATGAGGAATAGGG
>OGYF01001339.1_pt1 | contig 21287 bp, 19 predicted proteins | sample 1576451 | NCBI WGS metagenome assembly OGYF01 (sample SAMEA3541505, study PRJEB24748) | human gut metagenome | biome: human gut; feature: human-associated habitat; material: faeces | place: China | collected 2012
GGAATGATTCGAGATTTTTTTGGAATTGTGAAACCTCGTTTAGTTGATGAAATTACTGCTCTCCAAAGTTTAGTTCCTCCTACGCAATGGAAGGCTATAGATTCTCTTCGTTCTGTTGGCAACATTGGTGCGCACATGGAAAGTGATGTTAATGTAATTATTGATGTTGACCCTGACGAAGCTCAAAAATTATTAAAGTTGATAGAGCTTTTAGTTGATAAATGGTATATATCTCGTCATGATGAAGAACAACTTTTATATGATATTACTGCTATTGCCGACGATAAGAAATCTCAAAAACAAATTAAATCTAATCAGTAGTCTCATCTAAAGTATCATGACTAGCCAACAAATTTCCTTCAAAATCCCAGTATTGATAAATGTATCTTACTGGGTCTTTTTCCGTTCCTCGTCCCAATAATGATGTTGTCTTTATAACTTTCATAACTTCTGCTTTATCTGTTCCTCTCGGTCTTGCTGTTTCCATTTTTTCCTCCTAAAATCCAATTATTATGAAAATCGCAAAGAATATTCCGAATAAACCGCTGTATACATATTCTTTTATTTCTTGTTTTCTTCTTTGCTTTGTTTTTTTATTTACTTTCTTTTTCATTTGTTTTTTCTCCTTACTATTTGTATATCAACTTTTACATTTTCCTGTTCTGCATAAATCTTTATTAGTGTTTCATATATCTGTTCAAAACTCACATTCTCTTTCCTCCTTTCCTTTTTGTGTCGTATCGCCTTTATTTCTTACTACTTTAATTTTGTTGAAGTTTTTTCAACTTGTTGTGTAAAAAAAATATTCCATGCTTCTTCTTTTGAATCAATACTTAATAATTCTATTGCCTTACTGATCTCGTTACTTGTAAACTCTGAAATATTGTTTAACTTTGCGCTTAATGTATTTGGAGCCATTTCCATTGCTGTAGCAAAATCATTTTGAGTATTGAACATTTCTTTTATTTTGCCTTTCAATTTATCAAAATTGTATCTAATCATCTTTGCACCTCCTTGTTTGTTGAAGTTTTTTCAACTTGTTGTGATTATATTATCAAACCTAAAAAATAATGTCAATACTTTTTTTGAATTTTTTTCAACTTTTTTATATTTTTTTTATTTTTCTATTGATTTTTTTTCAATTTTTCTTTATAATTTAATTGTCGGAGGTAAGTTATGCAAATTGTAGACAGTTTTCAAAATAGATTAAAAGAAGCCATGGATTATAGAAACATAAAGCAAGTTGATTTGGTTGAAAAGACCAAACTAGATAAAACTTTAATTAATAAATATCTATCTGGTGTATCTAATGCTAAACAAAGGAAACTCACTATTCTAGCAGAAGCGCTTAATGTTAATGAAGTATGGCTTCTAGGATATGATGTTTCTATGGAAAGAGAAGCAAACACAAAGATAGACAAACTAGGGAATCCAGTTGTCGAAATTCCTATTCTTGGTACCGTAAAAGCAGGTTACGACTACCTAGCTCAAGAAAATTGGATTGGTACTATTGATATAGATAAAAAACTTGCAGATGGTGGAGAATTTTTCGCTTTAAAAGTTAAAGGAGATAGTATGGCTCCAATCTTTATTGAAGGCGATACTGTTATTCTAAGGAAACAAAATGATTGTGAAAATAATCAAGTAGCAGTCGTCATTATAAATGGTGATGAAGGAACTTTAAAAAAGGTAAAGAAAACGGATGATGGAATTATTCTTCAAGCATATAACCCAATTTATAGTCCTGTATTTTATACTAACAAAGAAATAAAAGAAATGCCAGTTGTTATAGCTGGGGTGTTTCAAGAACTAAGACGAACTGAACTAAAAATTTAAAAGTCAAAGGAGTATTTGTTATGTTTAACTTTTTTAATAACCCAATTAAACGCTATAAAGCCAAGTCTGGCAGAATAAAATCCTTATATGAATACAAACTTAAGCTCTCCGAAGATGTTAAACTATTAAAATTAGAAAAAAGAAATTTACTACGCAAAATAACAGAATGCAAAAAAAATGCTGAGAACTCTGAACTACTTAGAAATGAAGTAAAAACCTTACAAGAGAAGAAATCAACACTAGAAGTTGAAATTGCTAAATTATATAAAGCAAAAGAACTTACTCTTAATCTAAAGGAACTTGAATCAAAAGAAATTTTATTAAAGTCAAAAGCAGAAGAATTAGCTGCTTATGTAGAAAAGATGACAAACGACTTGAACAAATTAAGAGAAGAAAAGGGATTGTTAATTGAAAATATTGATACTTTAAAATTACAACAAGCCTATCTTCCTAAAATAGATACAGTTTCAACACTTTCCATAGAATATGTCGATGAAATGCAAAATGGCTTGGATTTTGAAAAATATTTTGCTAATATTCTAGATAAATTAGGTTATTATGATATTAAAATAACATCTTCAAGTGGTGATTTTGGAATTGATATAACAGCTTATAACGATGACATTTTATATGGATTTCAATGCAAACTATATTCTAATTCAGTTAGTAACAAAGCTATTCAAGAAGCTTATTCAGGTAAGAAACATTACAATTGCAACGTTGTTATTGTTGTTACAAATAATTATTTTACAGAGCAAGCAAAAAAACAAGCTGAGGAGACAAATGTAATTTTATGGGATAGAAATGTTCTTATTAATAAATTGAATGAAGCAAGCAAGTGTACTTTTACTGTTAAAATGTAAAAAAAGAGAATTATGTTCCTATTTGGCGATACGACACATAATTCTCTATATCAAAAAACCTTGAAAGAAGGTCTTTATGTTACATATTATAACATAATATAAAGCCTTTTTTCAAGAAAATTATTAAATTTTAGAAAGAAGGTATTTTTTTATGAAATATGTAGCTTGTTATTGCCGTGTAAGCACTGACGAACAGGTAAAATTTGGCTTTTCTATTCAAGCACAAAAAGATGCGTTAGAAAAGTATTGTAAAGAAAATGGTTATAAATATGAATTTTATATAGATGAAGGTATTTCTGCTTCTTCTATGAAAAAAAGAAAAGCATTAAACGAAATGTTGAGTAAGAGTAGTACTTTTGATATGGTACTATTTACTAAATTAGATAGGCTATCAAGAAATGTTTTAGATGCTAATAATATAAATAAATTATTAATGGATAATAATTGCACGATGAAAGCTATTGATGAAGACGATATTGACACATCTACAGCTGACGGAACTTTTATATTTAATTTAAAAGTGTCGTTGGCTCAAAGAGAAATTGGTAAAACATCTGAAAGAATTAATTTTGTATTTAAAAATAAGAGAGAAAAAGGAGAAATAACATCTGGTACAAAAAAATATGGGTATGATATAGTAGATAAGCATTTTGTTGTAAATGAAAAAGAAGCTGAAAATATTAAAAATCTATACAAAGAATTTATTAATAACAATGGTAACCTTAAAGAAACTTATAAATATTTTATTCAGCACTTTGAAGGCAAAGGTTACGATGCTATGAGTAACTATTTAAAAGAAACTGCATATATCGGAAAATATAAACTATATAGAAAAAATATTTATATAAATAATTACATACCAGCGATTTTAGATGTTGAAATATGGGAAAAGGTACAAAATTTAAGAAAAAAGAAAACAGTTGGAAGAAAAATAACATACCCTGATTTATTTTCTGGTTTAATATACTGCCATAACTGTGGTAATAGATTGGCTAAAAAAACTGATTATCGTGTCAAAAATATAGTAGTAAGATATGTATGTGACAATAGCTATCGATATAAAGTGGGAATAGATGAAAAACACTGCACTAACAATAAAGTAATAAAAGAAAAAGATATTGAAAATTATCTACTTAATAATTTAGATAAAGAACTTTCGAATTTTATTGCAAAAGTTTCTGTTATTCCCAATACAAAAAAAATAAATAACACACCCAAAATAAAATCTTTAGAAAAAAAAATTAATAAATTAAAAGATCTGTATTTAGATGATTTAATAAATAAAGAAACTTATGCAAAAGATTATAAAAAATATACGAGTGAATTATTAAGCTTAAAAAACACTACAACACAAGAACCATTAAAAAAAGATTATTCTCATTTAAAACAAATCTTAAATTCTGATTATAAAAAAATTTATAATGAACTCAATAAAACAAATAAGAAAAAATTTTGGTTTTCATTTATAAATAAAATATATGTAGAAAATGGCGAAATTAAAGAGATTACTTTTTTGTAATCTCTTTGCTTATTACATTATATCTCTAGCATTGCAAGGCTTTGCAGTTAGTTGTTACTTAATTCTGGTGCTCCAACTGGGCAAACACCTTCGCATGTTCCACATGAGATACATACATCTTTATTTATTATATATTTATCATCACCTTGTGAAATACAAGAAACTGGACAGCTAGCTGCACATGCTCCACAACTAATACATTTATCTGTAATTTTATATGCCATTTAATTCACCACCTCTCATTGTTAATCATGTTATATTTCATCATCATTTCCCTGTGTTTTTTCATCAAGTTCTTCAAGCTTTTCAAGTTCCTCAAGCTCTTTTTCATGTTCTTTTTCTTCTGGATCAATTTCTTCTTTTTCAATATTTTTTATAATTTTAATATCTGATGCTGGATATCTTTTATAAAATGTGTCTTCTCCATCTTTAAATTTAACTCTTATTATTTCTCTTAAAGTTTGTATAGAATCAACTGTTCCTTCTCCATCTTCAGTTTTTACTATTGCTCCAATTTTAGGAAGTCTTTTTAGTTTATCTTCATAAACTTCTTGTTCATATTTTAAACAACACATTAGTCTTCCACAATTTCCAGATATTTTAGATGGATTTAATGATACATTTTGCTCTTTTGCCATTTTTATTGATACTGTTTCAAAGTTATCTAAAAATGAGCAGCAGCATAACTCTCTTCCACATACTCCATTACCGCCTATTTTTTTAACTTCGTCTCTTACCCCTATTTGTCTTAATTCAATTCTTGTTTTAAAAATTGCAGCTAAGTCTTTTACTAGCTCTCTAAAATCAATTCTACCATCTGCTGTGAAGAAAAATATAATTTTACTGTTATCAAATTTATATTCAACTTCTGTTAAATTCATATCTAATTTATATTTTTTTATTTTTTCCTCAGCTATTTTAAATGCTTCTTTTTCTTTTTTTCTATTAGATTCATCAATTTTTATATCTTTTGGTGTAGCAATACGAATAACCTTTTTTAAAGGTGCTTTTAAGCTTTCTTCATGTATTTCTTTTTTAGCTGTAGTAACTTCTCCAATTTCTTGACCTTGGTTTGTTTCTACTATAACTTTTTGTCCTTTTTCAATATCTAAGTTGTCAGGATCAAAAAAATACACTTTTCCTGGTTTTCTGAATCTAACTCCTACTATACTATTCAATTAACTTCCTCCCACAATTTTAGTAATAAGTTATCAATTGACATATCATAATTAGCATTTGCTAATATTCTTTGTTTTGTCTGTTCTATTATATGTATTGTATTTATATAATTAATTTTATTTTCCGTTTTTATTAGATTATATATTACTATTTCCATATAGTTTAGTAAATCAATAATATCTTCTTTAGCTGAATAAAGTACTTCTGCTTCTCTCCATATTTTAGTTATATTTTGCTTTTCTAATGTATTAATTATTTTTTCTATTTGCATGTATTGATCTTTTAGGTTATTTATTTTTATTGCTTTTCCAATACTTCCTTCACAATGTTTAAGCATATTCTTAGTTATGTCTGTGCTCATTCCATTTTGTTTTAAATAATTTATTATTTGTTCCTCTGGTATAGGTTCAAAGTGTATTTTCATACACCTTGATTTTATAGTAGTTAAAATTTTGCTTTCATTTGAAGTTGTTAAAATAATAACTACATATTCTGGCGGTTCCTCTAATGTTTTTAATAAACTATTTGCTGCTTCTCTTGTCATTGTATCTGCTTGTGATATTAAGTATACCTTTTTACTTGAAGTTACTGGTTTTTCTTGAGTTTTTTCTTGCATAAATCTTACTTGTTCTATTTTTATAGTTTTACCATCTTCTGGTATAATTTGCATAAAATCAGGATGACTTTCACCATTAAATTCCATACATGATTTACATTTTCCACATGGTCTTTTTTCTTGTCCAGTGCATAATATCATTTTTGCAAACTCTTTAGCAAATAAGTTTTTACCGATTCCTTCTTCTCCAACAAACATATAACTATGTAAAACATTTTTGTTTTGTACAGTTGTTTCAAGTATTTTTTTTATTTTTTCATTTCCAATTAAATTCTCAAAGGACATTTTTTATACCTTTCCAAATAGATTTAATGGCCAGAAACGTATCCACACCTTACTTTCAACTTTTTCAATTGGAATACATCCAAATGCTCTACAATCTGTTGATTGACTTCTATTGTCTCCCATTGCAAAAATATACCCTTCTGGTACAGTAAATTCTGAAAAATAGTTATAGTTAGAATAAGTAGTCTCATAATTTGCATTTGTAGTCACTCCTGGTTGTAAATATGGTTCTGCTAATTCTTCTCCATTAATATATACTTTTCCATTTTCAATTTTTACATGTTCTCCAGGAAGTGCAATTACTCTTTTTATATAGCTTTCTTTTCCAATTTCCAATACATAATATGCAAATTTTCCCCACCAACTTTTTGGTTCTTTTTCATATTTTGCAACTGGATTTTTCAAATCTACTTCTGATTCACTACTATAACTTACTTTACTAGGTGCTTCAAAAGTAATTATCTCTCCTCTTTTAGGCATTTCATTTATTGTTCTCATCCATCTATTTAAAATTAGTCTTTGTCCTGATTGTAATGTTGGTCTCATTGAAACCTGACTAACAATTGTTGGTGTTCCAACAAAGTACTTAATTAATATTGCTAATACAAATGCAACTACAATGCAAAAAATCCATTCTAATATATTTCGTGTTTTATCACTGATAATCATTATGTGGTTAAACCTTCTTTCTATTTTTTTAGTGCAGGTATTCTAATTACAACCTCTGTACCTTTTCCTACTTCACTTTTTATATCTATGCTTCCATTATTTTGCTCTATTATTTCTTTTGCTATTGGAAGTCCTAATCCAGTTCCTCCAAGTTCTCTTGACCTTGCTTTATCAACTCTATAAAATCTTTCAAATATTCTGGCTAAGTCTGCCTCTGGAATTCCTATTCCATTATCTATAACTTTAATATATGCATCATTATATACAAACCCCACATATACTTTAATAGTTCCGTTTTCTGGTGTATATTTAATAGCATTAGATATAATATTTAATATTACTCTCTCTATTCCATATTTATCTGCATTCACAGGTGGAACATTAGCTGTTACAAAACATTCAATATTATGTTTTTTCTTTTCTACTTCAAATCTTAATCTTTCAATACAGTTTTTGGTTACTTCTCCTAAATCAAATATAGATTCTTCTTTTGTAACCTTTTTATTGTCATATCTTGAAAGTACTAATAAGTCGGTAACTAATCTTGCCATCCTTCTTGCTTCAGAACTTATAACCTCTAAGAATTTTGTCTGCATTTCTTTATCATATTCACTTTCTAATAAAGTATCTGCATATCCCATAATAGATGTAATAGGTGTTTTTAGCTCATGTGATACGTCTGCTACAAATTCTTTTCTCATATTGTCTAGCTTTACATGTTCTGTAATATCTTGTATTACAACTATAACTCCATCTGGTTTGTCATTTTCATCCTGAAATGGTGCAAATAAAAGATTAATAAATTTATCTCCAACATCTATTCTCTGTTCTGATGAAGTCCAATTTTCTAGGTAAACTATTTTTTCTAAGTTTATATCTGTTTTTAAATCTTCAAAAATACTTTTAAATGTATTTTGTTTTTCTCTTTCTAGGTTTAGTAATTCCATTGCAGCTGGATTACTATAAATTATATTTCCTTCCATATCAAATGCAATAATTCCATCTGTCATGTGTAATAAAATTGTTTCAATTTGTTTCTTTTGCTTAGCAACTTCATTTAAATTCTGTTTTAGTTCTTTTGTCATAATATCAAATGCATTTGATAGTTCTTCAATTTGATTTTGTTTTGGATCTATTTTATTAAACTCAACTTCTTCTCCATTTGCAACTTTTTCTGCATTTTGAATTAAGTCTTTTATTGGTTTTACTACAGCTTTATAAGTAAAATAGCATACTAATATAGTAATTATAGTAAAAACTCCAATTTCAATTGCAGTAATTGCTTTGATTTGTGAAATTTTTTCGTCAATGCCGGTTTGAATAAACTCCTCATTTATTAGAGCATTATTTACAAGTACTTCTTGTTCAACTTGTTTTATACTATTTATACTAAATATTGATAATGCTCCTATTATAATTATTCCTAGTATAAAGAAAATTAAAATAATTTTCGTTTGTATACTTTTTATCATTTTAAGAGTGCTCCCTTTCTAATTAGTTGGTTGCTAGATAGTACCCAACACCTCTTTTAGTAATCAAAATTTTTGGAGCCGATGTATCTTTTTCAATTTTTTCTCTAATTCTTCTTACTGTAACATCTACCGTTCTAATGTCTCCGTAGTATTCATATCCCCATACTTTTTCAAGTAAAGTTTCTCTTGTTACTACTTGACCAGGTTGATTTGCTAAATATTTTAATACCTCAAATTCTCTTAAAGTTAAATCAATTACTTTTCCTCTAACTTTTACTTCAAATTTTTCTATATTAATACTTAGTTCTCCTACTTCTATTAAAATACTTTCCTTTTTAGGTTCTTCAATTGCATCTGTTGATTGAACTTGTATTTCAGCTTTTCTTAAATTTGCTTTTACCCTTGCCATCAATTCTCTAACACTAAAAGGTTTAGTTATATAATCATCTGCACCTAATTCTAGACCTAATATTTTATCTATTTCTTCATCTTTTGCTGATAATATTAAGATAGGAACATTTAATGTATGTCTTAATTTTTTGCATACAGTTAACCCATCTACTTTTGGAAGCATAATGTCTAATAAAATTAAATCTGGTTTTTTTTCTGTAGCGATTTTTATTGCTTCTTCACCATCATTTGCCTCTAATGTAGAATATCCTTCTTTTTGTAAATTATATGTTAAAATGTCTACTATTGGTTTTTCATCATCTACAACAAGAATAGTTTTTTTAGCCATTTCTGCATTATTTGCTTTTGCAGAATTTTCTTCTAAACTTACTTCTTCATTAAAATTTTCTCTTTTATTTTCCACCAAAAAGCCCTACCTTTCTTAATATTAAGACTTATATTTTTGATATTATATTTATATCATAATAACAAATTTTGTACAAGTTTTTTTAATCATTTTTGTCACATTTTTGAAATAATTTTGAAACGTTTCTGTAATAGAAGAGCGGAATCACTTTTGAAGTGATTCCGCTTTCTTCAGCCCCCAGTGGGGCTGAACTTAATTTCTACGTCGGCGTCTTCTATGACGCCTTTTCCACTGACGCCTTTTCCACCACCATCTGAATATATATATCCAGATGTAAGCAATAATTGCAACTAATGCAATCATTAACAACACTACCAAAGCTTTGATTAGCCCTGGTAACTTTGCAAACCCGCGCACGAGCGGGTCAGCACTTTTATAGTATTTTTCTTCCCGCTCACGGAAGAAAAACTCTACTTCACGAGTCATTTGACTCGTTTTTATCTCCTGTTCGTTGTAGAACAGGATGTTTTCTCTAATTACTGCCATGTTAATGGCAGTAATTAGAATTTTATTTACAATAACCATCCCAGTGATGGTTATTGCAAATAGAATCAAGAGTGCCAGAATTCTGGCAATGTTGTGGTTGTTCTTTTTCATGTAATTTTCTCCTCTTTTTAAATTAAAATTTGCACCTTGGTTATTATGATTATAACACATTTTACCTTATAAATCAAGTTTAGTTTACATAACTATATCTATTTCATACACTTTATCATCTAATTTTAATTTTATTTTCTTTTCTTCAATTTCTTTTCCATTTACTTTAAAGCTTTCTACTGTGTTATTTTTACCATTTGGATTACTTACATTAATATTGTATATTGAATTTTTATATTTATATTTTATGCTATATTCTTTCCAATCGCTTGGTATACATGGCTGTATACTTAAATATCCATTTTCTATGTGTAAGCCTAATAAATACTTAATACCTGCTTCATACATCCAGCTACTTGAGCCTGTATACCATGTCCAACCACCTCTTCCTGCTAAATTTTTTTGAGTATATACGTCAGCACTTATAACATAAGGTTCTACTTTATATTTGTTAGCCGCTTCTTTAGTTCTACTATGCTCAATCGGATTTATCATTCTATAATATTCCCCTGCTTTATCTCCAAACCCTAATAAACTAAATGCAATAATAGACCATATTGCACCATGTGTGTATTGTCCACCATTTTCTCTTGTTCCTGGTACATAACTACTAATATAGCCAGGTTTTAATATTCCTTTGTCAAAAGGAGGATCTAATAATTTTATAACACCATTTTCCTTGTCTATTAAATGATTTTCTAAACTTTCCATTGATATATATTTTTTATCATTATCTCCTGCTTCAGATATAACTGACCAGCTCTGAGCAATTGAGTCAATTCTACATTCTTCATTTTGCATACTTCCTAAAACATTGCCATCATCCATAAAAGCTCTTCTAAACCATCTTCCATCCCAACCGCTTGAATTTAGTGCTCTTTTTAATTTTTCCATTATTTCTTCATATTTTTTTTCAAGTTCTATTTCATCTTTTTCTACACATATTGGAATAAACTTTTTCAAAACATCATATAAGAAAAATCCTAACCATATGCTTTCACCTTTTCCTTTATTTCCAACTGTACTAAAGCCATCATTCCAGTCTCCAGAGCCTATTTTAGGTAAGCCGTTTTCCCCAAAATTTAGGGAAATGTTGATAGCTTTTTTACAATGTTCATATATGCTTTCTTCTATTTCAGATTGCTCATACATGTCATATCTTTCATCTACATCATTTTCAAGTAAATTTCCTTTTAAGTATGGAGTTTTTATATCTAGTATTTCTTTATCTCCTGTAAATGCAATATAGTCTTCTACTAAATACACAAGCCAAAGTCTATCATCCGAAAACCTTGTGCGTATGCCTCTTGAAGTTTCATCATGCCACCAATGTTCCACATCTCCCTCTATAAATTGATGTTTACTATGCTTAATTATTTGTTGTTTTGTTATATCTGGATTTACATATTTAAGTGCAATTGTATCTTGAAGCTGATCTCTAAATCCATAAGCTCCACCTGATTGATAATACCCTGTTTTTGCTAGTAGTCTTGAAGTTATAGTCTGGTAAATTAACCAACTATTTAATAAAATATTAATTGACTCTAATGGTGTATTTACTTGTAAGTTTTCAGTCATGTTTTTCCAATAATTTTTAGTATTTTTGTATTCTTCTTTTGCTTTGCTTAAATTATTGTATTTATACGCTATATCTTGACATTCAAGCACTGTTTGTCCTACACCTAATGTAAATATAATTTCTTTATTTTCTAATGTCTCTAATTCCACTTCACATTCTATTGCAATTATTTCATTTTGCCATAAACTATTTTGCTTATCTAATTCAATTTGATATATTCCATCTGGGTTAATAATACTTCCATTTCCTATAAAGCTTTGTTTGCTTCCTGTATATGATTTTATTTTTTCACTGCATGATACAAACATATAATCAGAAAAGGTATTTTCCACTCCTGTGTTTTTTATACAAACTATATTAGAATTTGGAACAAATTCTAAGTTACAATATCCATTTGATTTAATTTCATCTTCTTCTAATACTGGTTTAATATAATATATTAATTTAATCCTTTTCTTTTTTAACCCATGGTTTTCTAGTTTTAGTACTTGTACTTTTAAATTATCTTCCATTGGTATATACATATTTAAAGTTTGAGCAATTTCATTACTTTGATGTTGATATTTTGCATAACCAAGACCATAAGTTATATAATAATCATTTTCATCTGGGCATGGGCTTAAACCTAATGACCATATTTTCTTTGTATCTTTATCTTGCATATATATAATTTCCGATGGAATATCTTGTACTGGTAAATTACTCCATGATGTTAATCTATTTAGCCTACTATTTTTATACCAAGTATAACCTCCCATTCCTTCTGTAACTAATGTTCCAAACTGTTTATTTGTTAAAATATGACTCCATACAGTTGGTAATTTTTCATCTTTATTTACTCTAATTTTGTATTCTTTTCCATCTTGTGAAAATCCACCATATTCATTTAAATATTTTAAATCTTCTAGTTTTTCTCTTTTTGCCTGTATATTTTCAATAGTTCTTGGTGTTTCTTCAAATGGCAAATTTTTAATTTTTTCTAAATACTCTTCTTCTTGTTCTTTTAAGTATCTATATATATTTCCATTACTTGAGTCTAAACTCAAATTTGCACGATACTGTAAAAATTCTATATCTTCAGATGTTAAATTTTCTAATACAAATATTCCACCTTTTATATTTTGCAAATAAGATAAATTTTCATTTGATATACAATTATATATTTCATTTTTTAAATTATCTTCATAACTATATTTTTCTTGATTTACAATTACCAAATCCACCATTATATTTTTTACTCTAAAGTAATTATATGCTTTTAATACTTCAGTTAAATTTTCTACTTCATCTTTGTCTTTCATATTTAATAATAAGATAGGTAAATCTCCAGAAATTCCATATTTCCACAACTTACTTACTGGAGCATTTATTTGGTTACATGTTAAAGTTTTTAATGGATTGTTATACAGCAAATAACCAAGCATTTTTTGATATAATTCTGTCTGTTTTGCTGTAACTTCTAAATATTTATTTTCCGCTTCTTTACTTGCCTTTGATAATTCAAAGTTATGCTTAATAGTAGCTTGACTTGTAAATTCTTTTAAATTTTTAACAACTTCTTCTCTAGTTTCTGCAACTGCTAAAATCAAATTCAAAATTACTTTTTCTTCTGGTTTTATACTTATTGTTCTTTTCATTGCAGTAATAGGCTCTGTTGTTAATTGTACATTATTACTTAATGGAATTGAATTTTTTATTGCATTTGGAAGTCCAAGTTCATTCCTTCCATAAAATTTTTCTTTATCAATTTCATATTCTAATTTACCAATTGTTTCATTTTCTGTATATAATTTTATACCTAAAAAAACTTGTGATTCGCCTTCTTGCCTTTTTCTCCTTGTCACAATCATTGATTCTTCATCATTTAAATATTCATAGCTTAAAAACAAATTATTAAAGCTTGGGTGACTATTATCTTGCAATTCTTCTGATAGTACTGGCTCTAAAAAGCTTGTAATTTCTAATGTTTGATTTTCTAAACCATGGTTTGTCAATTCTAAGCTTCTTAGTTCTATTGGTCCGTTTTCAGAAATAGTAGTTTTTAATATTGTTTCTATAGCTCCATCTTGTCTTACTATTTTATCTTGATCATCTGAAAAATATATTGCATATTTATCAGGCTTTCCTAAATAATCCATTTGATTTGCTGTCCAAATTCTTTTAGATTTTACATCTTTTATATAAAAGAAAATTCCTTGGTTTAAATCATTTGTCTTTTTATATCTGTTAATTAATAAATTTCCATACTTGCTGTAGCTTTCTCCTTTTGAATTCATAACTATTGTATAATTTCCACTTGAAATTACATTTATTTGAGGTATTCTAATATTAGGCTTTGTTATTTCTCTTTGAGAATAATCATTATCATATATATACTTTATTTTTTCAACTTTTTCTTTTTCTTCTTTCGTTATTATAATATTTTCTGGCATTTTTTCTTGAAGTAAAATGTCTACTGCCTTTAATTCTGGGTTTTCCATAAATCTTTTTTGCATTATATTTTGCTTAAATAAATTGTTTATTGATACTAATATTAATCCCTGGTGATGTGCCATATATGTTTTTACTAAAGCATATTTTTCGCCCTTTTTTAATCTTGTTGGTGTATAATCTATTGATTCATAAAATCCATATTTTTCATACATGCCATTTTTCTCTAGTTTTTTCAAGTTATTTACCACATCTTTTGGATTTTCATTAATTGTTAAAATACTTGCATAAGAACTTGTTACCATTTCATTAGAAAGTCCTCTTTTTAATCCTAGCCATGGTATTCCAAATGCCTTATATTGATAATTATTTTGTAAGTCTTTTAAATAAAAAGCTGATTCAGATATTCCCCACGGAATGTTTAGTTGTTTTGCATATTCTTTTTGGCTCATTAGCATAAATTTGCAAGATTCATCTAATAAACTTCCTGGGTATTTTGGTATATTTATATTTGGCATAAAATATTCAAAAGCGGTTCCAGACCATGATATTAAACCTTTATATTTGTTTAATATTGTAAGTGTTCTGCTTAAATTGTTCCAGTGCCTTGCAGGTACATCTTTTTTTGCTATTGCAACTAAACTGGTTTGTCTTGCTTCTGATGCTAAAAGGTCATAATACGAATCTGTTAAAGCATTTTCCTCTATATTAAAACCTATAGAAAACAGCCTTGTATCTTCATCATATAATTTCGAAAAATCTGTATTGTATATTAACGTATTTACCATTTGAATTAGTTGTTCAGTTGTACCTGTACTCTCATGCTCTATTAAAAATTGTTTTACTGTAAAAAGGTAACCTACTAAATTCCCACTGTCTACAGATGATACATACCTTGGAGTTAGTGGTTCTAAAGTGTTTAAATCATACCAATTGTATAAATGCCCATTCCACTTTGGTAAACTACTAATTGTATTTAACATTTTTTCTAATAAATTTATTGTATCTTGTAAATTCTCATACCCTAAGTCATAGCTTGATATTACTGCTAATAGGCCTAGTCCAATATTTGTGGGTGAAGTTCTATTTACAATTCTTGGTCTTCTATCTTCTTGATAATTATCTGGTGGTAAAAAATTACTTTTTTCATTTATAAGATCTTTAAAATATTGCCATGTTCTTTTTCCTAAATTTAATAAATATTCTTTTTCTCCCTGGTTTAGTTCTTCAATTTTGGGTGCAATCTTATATTCTTTGCTTATTTTACACATTATATATGGTTCTATAAGCCAGAGTAGTGCAAATAATAGTATAAATATATTGCTAAATTTAAATGGTAAAATAAATAGCAAAATTAATGCCAATATTCCTAAAACAATATTTGATGCCATATTTTTATAATATGAAAGTACATCTTTTTTAGCATTTTTCTCAGCATCTTCTGCAGTCATCCATTCAAGTAAATGTTTTTTTGTAGAAAATACTCTTTTTAGTGTTTTTACACAAGCATTTAAACTAAAATATGCTTTATCTGGCAAATTACCTAATGCTAAAATTCCTCTTTGTATTGCAGCTTTTACACCTGATATTGTTTTAGTAAAAGTTTTTTGAGGTTTTTCTTGATCTTTTTTTAATAAAATACGATTTACCAATTCCAAAATTGTTGGAATTATTGCTGATATTATTAATAAAATCATTATTGGCCATATTTTTATATTAAATAATAATTTAAAAACACATACATAAATCATTGAAATTACAATAGTGGTTTCTAATAAACTTCTTATTAAGTTATCTAATATTTTATATCTTGACAATATACTTAATGGGTTTTGCTTTTTTTCTCCCCTTTTGTTTATAATTGTGCTATTTAGCCATTGAACTAATTGCCAGTCTCCTCTTATCCATCTGTGAAGCCTTGCTTTAAAACTATTATAGCCAGAAGGGTAGCCATCTAGTAACATTATATCTGATGCAAGTCCACACTTTAAATAACTCCCTTCTAACAAATCATGGCTTAAAACTGTATTCTCAGGAATTTCATTTGCTAAAACTGCTGAAAAAACTGGCAAATCATAAATTCCTTTTCCAGTAAATATTCCTTCTTCAAAATTATCTTGATATATATCTGATATTGCATTTGTATATGCATCTTTTCCTCCAGAACCTGCATACAGCTTAGTAAAATAACTTTTTTGTATATCTTCAAGCGAAATTCCTACTCTAGGTTGAATTAATCCATGTCCATCTATTACTAAATCTTGTTTATGATTTAATACAGGTCTATTTAATATATGTGCCATTGCGCCAATCATCTCTAATCCTGTATTAAGGCATAGTTCAGTATCTGAATCTAAAGTAATTACATATTTAATATTTGGTATTTGTCCAAACTTTTCTTTTGAATTTTCAATTGTATTTATTAAAAACTTACTTTTGCTTTTTCCTAAAATATATTCATTAAATTGATTTAATAAGCCTCTTTTTCTTTCCCAACCTAAATAACATTCTTCAGATGTATTCCATACTCTTTTTCTATATAGAAAATTAAATTTAGTAAATGTTCCGTCTGGGTATTTATTATTTAATTTTTGAGCTTCTTCTATTCCTGCATTTATAACCTCTTCATCAAATTTTTCCGTCTCATTTTTGCCTGCTGTACAATCTCCCAATAAAGCAAAATATATGTTGTCACTTTTATTTGCCATATAATATTTTTCTAAATTCTTCATTATCTTTTGTACTTTTTGCTTCGAATTCACAATTGTTGGTATTACAACAAAAGTTGCGTATTCTTTTGGAACTCCTTGTTCAAAATCTAATTTAGGTATTGATTTCGGTTTTACAAATTTTCCTAAAATATATTGAGCAATTTGTACTATAATTGTTTGTATTGGTATAATTAATAAAATTCCTAAAATAATAGCAAACCATATAGATGCTTTTGTTTTTATATAAAAATAACTTGAAAGTAATATTGAAATTATTGCTGTACAAACACATAGTATAGTAAGCCATATAGCAATCTTTTTATCATTTGAAAGCTTTTTCGTTGTTTTTCCAATAAGTTCTTGTAGCAACTTTTGTCTTCCATCTGATATTAAATAATACCCTACATGACTTTTTTTACTTTCTTTTTCAGCATTTTGAGCTAAACTCCATACTTTTTTTGCAATATATATTTCAGATATTTTAGTTTTTTGAGAAATCTCTTTAATTGCATTTCTATACATTATTTTAGTTTGATAATCCATCTTTTCATACACATCTGCTGGATCTTGTTTTAATATATCTTCTACTCCATTAATATCTTCAAATATTTCTAACATACTAATTCTATTTAAATTTTTAATACTTGTAATACAATTTCCCATTGAAATTTTATTTATTGCAATATCAAAATGCTCTTTTTTTATAGCCTCATCCAAATCCATTCCAGCTCTATTAACTTGCTCTTCTAAAATTTCTAAATATGGATATGCCTTTTTACCATATTTTTTTAATTTATATGATAAATACTCAATAAATGAATATTTCATTTCAGCATATTTTTCTATTTTGTTTTTATATTCCGATATTTTAGTAAACTGTAATTCTCCTTTATTTTTCTGTTCAACTAATCTTTCTACTATATTTTCAACTTTGTATTTTTGTATTTGAGAAATATATATTCTTTCACAAATTTGCCTAATATTCTCTATTAAAGCAATTTTCATAAAAATACTTATACTCCATATTTCTTCCATACTAAGAGTCTTTTTTCTTTGATAGCCAGCCAAATAATCTTTCAAGCTTTTTCCATCAATTTTATTGTCAGTATAATTTATAATTTCACTTGCCAAAACATACACTCTAGCAAATCCAGCATAATTACCATTAGATATTCCCAAAAACTTAGTATATTTACGTTTAGACAATTCTAATTTAATATTTTTTATAGTTTCATCTATTACATAATAATTATCTAAAATCCACTCTCCTGCTGGATGTATTGGTATTTTTAATTTTGCATGTTCATTCAACAAATTATATACATCAGAAATTATTTCAAAATTTTCCTTCAACCTTGGAATAGGATAAGTATTTTTATCAGAATAATTTTGTAAATTATGGCTTGAAGCCTCCTTTTCCAAATAATCCTCTAATTGACTTTTTCCTAAAATTGCACCCTTTATCATCAAATTTCTATATTGCATTAAAAAATTCCACTCCTTGTATTATATGTTTTACACATATTTTTCTCAAAAGTGGAAATTTTATTCATTTTAATATCAATAAATACAGTTTATTCATCTGATATTTTTTAATTGAAGAAACAGGCTCTGACTGACATAATTTTAAATAAATGAAATATATATGTATGGGGTGTATTTATGATTATTTTAAGTAAAAAAAGATTTGGTATAATATCTACAATTTTATTAATTTCTTTATTTGTTTTTGTTTTTCAAGTTGCTAGTTCAAAACAAACTGTTCAAACTGTTTCTCTTCCTGTTTCTAACAAAGTAATCGTTCTAGATGCTGGTCATGGAAAGCCTGATGAGGGGGCTCAGTCTAGTAATGGCACTACTGAAGCTGAAACAAATTTAAAAATTACATTAAAAGTTCAAAGTTTGTTAGAGCAATCTGGTGCAACTGTTGTTTTAACTCGTAGCGACGAAAATGCTATTTATGATTTAGATAAAACTACTTTAAGGCAAAAGAAAATTTCTGATATTCATAATAGAGTTAAAATTGGTAATGAGAGTTCTGCTGACATTTTTGTTTCTATTCATTTAAACAAAATTTCTCAGCAACAATATTATGGTTGGCAATGTTTTTATAAGCAAAACGATGAAAAAAGCACTGCTTTAGCTAAGAGTTTACAAGAAAATTTGAATGATTCTATTCAAAAAGAAAATAAAAGAGTTTCTATGAAGCTTGATAATGTTTATATTATCAAACATGTTGAAATTCCAATATCTATTGTAGAATGTGGTTTTTTATCTAACCCAGAAGAAGAAACACAACTTTTAAGTGATGATTATCAGAATAGGTTAGCATGGGGAATTTATAATGGAATTATGGATTATTTTTATAACAATTAAAACTCTCTCTTAAATAAGAGAGAGTTTTAATATGCTCTTGCTTTAACTGCAAGTCTTTTTGATCCTCCAGCATAGCATGTTATTAATGTTATTTCTGTATGTCCATTTGTTAATTGACTTGTGCATTCTGTGTCATAAGGTCCTATTACCATTGTTTTATAAACTTTGTAATCTAATGTTTTTCCTGTTAAATCAGTTATTTTAATAATATCTCCTTTTTTCATTTTGTGTAAGTTTCCAAAAAATCTTGAATCCTCATAATTATGCCCAACAACACACATATTTCCTACTTCATTTGGATTTGCTCCCCAATATTTATTTAAAGCAATTTTTAATAATTCAGTTGACGTTTTTGATAATATTGGATATTCAATTCCTAATTTCGGAATATTTAGAGTAGCAATTGTTGAATACTGTTTTTTATTTTTAGCGTTATTTGTTCCAGTTCCTGTTACATTAGAAGATTTTGTACTAGTATTAGAATTATTGCTATTTTGTTTGCTTTCTCCTTTATTATCTGTTTCTAATACTACATATATCTTTTCTATTTCTTCTGTTTTTTCAACCGCTAACTCAGGTGCTTTTATTGTAACATTCATTTGTTCATCTTTTTGATTACTTGATGCAACAGAATAAATTTTATATGACAATATTATTATAAAAAGTATTATTATAGGAATTAACAGTATTTTTGGTACTATATTGCTATTTTGTACTTCCTTATTTTTTTTAAATTTAGATATTATCTGATTCATAATCTTTCCTTTAATATTATTTAAGAGGATATAAAAAAATCCTCTTGTTTTAGTTTAAACATCTTTTAACTTATTATATTTAAAATATGCTATTACTCCACATATTATTACAACAACTATGCTTGCAATTCCAGCATTTACACCTGTTTGTGGTAATTTTCCTGGTGCTTTAGTATTGTCTTGGTTTGTGTTGTTATTGTTATTATTTCCACTATTATTGTTATTTCCTGATGCTTGTTTTACTGTTACAGTGCAACTTGCTTTTTTAGTTCCATCTTGTGAAGTAACTGTAATAATTGTAGAACCTATCTTTTTAGGTGTAACTTTTCCTGTGTTATCAACTGTAGCAACAGATTCATCACTTGATTTCCAAGTTACTATTTTGTTTGTAGTATTTGAAGGATTAAAATTTTGTTCTTTTTTTCTTTATATTTGTCTATAATATTTTGATCTGTAATTTTTTCATATTGATAATGTGCTTTACTGTTTCCTGCATTTCTTAATGCTACTTGAATTGAACCACTTTCGTTAGTATTAAACTCTCTTCCATTTTTTTTATAGAATAATTTGTTAATCTTAAATATAGTATTTTTACATTCACACTATAAGGCTCTAGTATAATTGTATCTGTTGTTTTATCTTTTATTGTAATATATGCTGTATCAACAACATTAATTACTTCTCTCATTTTACTTATTGAAGTAGTAATATTTACAACTGCTTTAGAATCTGTATATTCGGTTATTAGATACCATATATCTACTGTAGCCGCTGCTGTTTTTGTGAACCCAAATTCATATTCATGTGTTGTATCTAATGTTAATCCAGTTATTTCAAAATTCATACTACCATTATTTGAATAAATATTTCTCGTTGCTTCAACAACAGCATTTGAAATATTTGGTATTATAATTAGGAATATTCCTATTAATAATATCATAATTAAATATTTAACTTTTGTCATTTTTCTACATCTCTTTAGTTAAAATTAGGGAATTAAATTATTCCCCAATTTGTTTTCCAAATATAGATTTAGCTAAACCACCTATTACAGGTAATTCTGGATCTTCTTCTTTATTTGCTTTAACTATACCAAAAATAATAGCTAAAATGTACACTACCCATAATGCAGTGCTAAAGAAAGGTATTGTAATTGGTATTAGATAATAAGCTGTAGAAAGAATTGTATATCCAAGTCCTATTACAACTGCTTGTGCTGCGTGCATTTTAGTATTTTTTTCATTATCTTTTAATGCGAACAATACAATTAGTCCTCCTAACCATCCAAAAACGTAAGCAATTATTGCTCTTCCTTTTTGACTCATAAGTTTTCCCCCATTTCTTCTTATTTTATAGATTGATAATATCACTATTGTCGAAAATTGTAAACAGTTTTTTATATTTTAAATACGTTTATAAATTGCAATAATAAGTGTCGCACTTTTTTCAATAAAATTATAACATTATTTATGACACATTTTTTGCCATTTCTAAACTTGATTTATATCCAAACATAGAACTTAACAATTTATTTATCCAATTCTCTATTTGTTGAATAAACTCTTCTGGAATATTTGTTATAA
>OGYF01001341.1_pt1 | contig 21279 bp, 20 predicted proteins | sample 1576451 | NCBI WGS metagenome assembly OGYF01 (sample SAMEA3541505, study PRJEB24748) | human gut metagenome | biome: human gut; feature: human-associated habitat; material: faeces | place: China | collected 2012
TCCGCATGTTCGGCCTGCGCGGCTGGTTGGAAGAGCTTTGGGGCATGTAGTTTTCCTCCCTTAGTCATTCAGCAGTTCTTTGAAGGTCTCGATGGCGGTGCGCGCCTGCTCATAGTTGACCATCTGGCGGTCGACCTCAATGCTCACGCAGGGCAGAGAGGCCTCGTCGCAGGCCTTCTTGATGAGCGGATAGTCAAACTCCTCGGGGTCGCAGAACTTGGTGAGCACTATGAGGAGCCCCTTTGCACCGGCGGCGAGGGCGTCCTTGACTATCAGGTGTACGCGCTCCTTCTTGGGGTCGTACAGTACGCTGCAATAGTTCATGGAGCAGAACTTCTCGGCCAGGCATTCGAGGGCGTCGGGGCGCTCCGGTGCGTCGGTGCGGTACTGACGGCTCTCGGCGGCGATGTCGTCGCAGACGACCTGGAAGCCGTTCTCGTCGAGTATCTCGAGCAGGGCCGGGGCGTCGGCCAGAATTCCGCTGGTCATTATCGGGGTGCGGGCCGCGGCGGGCTCGCCGGCACCAAGCTCGGCGATGAGCTTCTTCACGAGCTCGGTGTGCTCTTCCTTGAGCATGAAGAACGCGCTCTTGAACACGGCGCTGCGCAGGCTCGGGGTGATCTCGGGGTGCTTGGCGGCAACGGCGGCAAATTCGCGCATCACGGCGTTGTGCTCGGCGTGGGAGCAGATCACCTCATCCCCCTCGCACAGCGAGCCACGGATGGCGGTGTTGAGCGCCTCGGTGCAGCTGGGGAAGAAGATGACGTTTTCGGGCGCGGGCGCGTCGAAAGCCTCGGCCAGCAGCTCGCGGCAGTGCTGGATGATGCGTCCGCCGCACAGCGACAGCGCATGTCCCGAACGGCCCGGATTGCCGCCGAGCTTTTGCAGCGTGCCCGCCATGGCGCGCACCACCATGGGCGGTTTGGGAAACGAGGTGGCGGCGTTATCCAGATAGATCATCCCGAAAACCTCCTTCGAGGCCCCACACACGCGGGCCGCTCTACGCATACTGTATGAGCAGGGAGGGGGGAAATGAACCCATGCAGCAGGAAGTTTTCGGGATCGCGTCATTCCGCTCGCGCCAGCAGGTGCTCAAGTTTGAAGGAGCGCTGCGCCGCGCGGGCGTGCGCGTGTCGGTCATCACCACACCTCGCGACGTGTCGGTGGGTTGCGGGCTGAGCATCCGCTTCGAGCTGAATGATGCGCGGCATGTGATGGAGGTGTATGAGCAGCTCCATCCCTCAAACCTGATCGGCTTCTATCGCGTGGAGCGCGAAAATGGTCAGCGCACGGTGACAAGGCCGCTGTAGACGGCTTGCCAGACGGCCCCCGACAGGCGTATGCTTGTCGGGGACTGCTTTTTTTACGCAGAATGCAACCTTTGGGGCGCCTGGCGCTTCTAATGGAGGAAAGGGGGAGGAACATGGACAAGCAGACCTTTTCCGAGGAGGTGCGGAGGATGGAGCGCAGGCTGTACCGCGTGGCCATGAGCTATACCGGAAACGTGTCGGACGCGGCCGACGCGGTGCAAGAGGCGCTGCTGCGCGCCTGGAGGCGGCGTGACACGCTGCGCGACGAACGGTATTTTGACACCTGGCTCATGCGCGTTGTGATCAACGAGAGCAAGACGCTGCTGCGCAGGAGGCGGCGTATGCTGCCCATGGCGCAGCCGCCCGAAACCAGCGTGGAAGAGCCGCCCGGCGCGGACGCGGCGCTGCATGAGGCGCTGTTCAGCCTGCCGCCCCAGTACCGTCTGCCGCTGACGCTGACCTGTCTGGAGGGATATACCATGCGCGAGGCAGCGCGCATGCTGGGCGTGCCGGAGGGCACGGTGAAGGCGCGCGTGCACCGCGCGCGACGGCAACTCAAGGAGCTGCTGGGAGAGGAGGAAACGGACGATGCGTGAAAAAGATCTGGACCGTGCCTTCGGGGAAACGCCGCCCGCGTTCACCGAACGGATGAATCAGACCCTTGCGCAGCTGGAGGACAAACCCCGTCGCATTCCGCGCCTGCGCGCGGCGCTGATCGTGGCGGCGGTGCTGGCGCTGCTGTGCGGCATTGCCTACGCGGTGATCATGCAGGGGCAGGTATGGTATTACAACAACCGGTTCACCGCCTATCAGGAACATGAACCCCAGAAGCATCAGGCCATCATGGACAACCTGCAGATCGTGACACAGCAGGAGCAGTCGGAGGGAACGCCCGTGCATGTGACCGTGCAGGACGCGGCATGGGTCCCGCAGGAGAAGCTGCTGACGGTATCGCTGCGCGCCGTAGAGGCGGACCCGCAGACGCAGGAATTGCACCCCATGTGGAATCTGGACCCCGACGGCAGCTATGTTGGGGATGACGCGGAGACGCTGGCCGAGGACGAGGAAGCACGGAGCGAACACTGGCTGCTCACGGAAAAGGGCTTCGGTCCCGTGCGGGAGATGATGAGGGACGGCACGAAGGAACTGCTGCTCTTTGAGGCGGATCAGGTACTGCTGGGGACCCCGGACAATGCGGTGGAAATATTGGGGAATGGCAGCAGCATGGACAGCTTTGTGGGGGAGGACAACGCGGTCATCACGGTGCTTAAGATAGAGCTTCCCTGGCTGGACGAGAGCTATGATGCGCAGGTGATGGCGCGTGAGGACATGGAGGAAGCGCAGAAGGAGCGCCTCGTGACGCAAGCCCAAAAGGCGCGGGAAGCGCTGTCGGGTCAGACCGGCGGCGAGCTGAGCCTGTGCGTGCCCTACGAGGTTTCCACCTATGTGGAGGACGATGACGAGGCCCTTTATTGCGGAGGGGCGAAAGGCTGGGTCAGCTTCCGCATCCGGGTGGAGGAAACCACGCCGTAAATCCAACGAAAGCAGCTGTCCTGCCCGCGTGCAGGCGAGGGAGGGGACAGCTGCTTTCATATTTTCACACAGCAAAACGCCCCGCGCCGCCATCCGGCACGGGGCATTTGATGTCCAATCGGTTATCCCATTAGGCTTCCACGTTGGACTTGGAGGGCAGCGCACGCTGCACGTTGCCGCTGCGCAGGCAACGGGTGCACACGTTCAGACGCTTGGCCTGACCATCGACCACGACGCGGACGCGCTGCACATTCGGCGCCCAAATGCGGTTGGTCTTGCGGTTGGAGTGGCTCACGTTGTGGCCGCTCATAGAGCCCTTCGCACAAACCTCACAAAACTTGCCCATAACTACACCTCCTAACGGGAGTTTGCATTCATAACAGCCTGTCTATTGTATCACGGTTCGCGGAGTTTGACAAGAGAAAACATGGATTTTAAAAAGAAATTTCTCAAGGGACTCCGGCGGGGCGCGAAGTTACAAAACCAGGGAAGGGGCTGCGTACACGCGGGCGGCCAGTTCGCTGTTGAGCATGTAAAGCCCCTTGGCGTCGGAGCCAAATAGCTCCATCTTGGTGATCAGGTCAGAGGCGTTTTTCTCCTCCTCGCCCTGCTCCTTGATAAACCAGTCCAGAAACTGTGTCGTGCGGAAGTCCTGCGCTTGCTGAGCGGCAGCATAGATGGCATTGATCAGGGAGGTAACGTACTTTTCGTGCTCCAGAGCAGCAGCCAGCGGCTGGGGCAGTGCGCTGTAGCTGTTGGCGGGTTTGGCAATAGCCTCGAGAGTTACCGGTTCGTCGTTGTTTTGTAGAAAACGGTAAAACAGCATGGCGTGGTCCTGCTCCTCGCGGGCCTGCACCTCAAACCAGTTGGAAAAGCCGTCCAGCCCCTTGGAGGCATAATAGTTGGCCATGTCCAGGTAAAGATAGGCGGAGTAGAATTCCTTGTTGATCTGTTCATTCAGGAGTCGGGAAACGTTTTGATCCATTTTGTTCTTCCTTTCTTTGATGAGCTGGTCAGGACAAACACTGGGCTCACTTGTCATCCATCTTGAGCACGGCCAAAAACGCTTCGCTGGGCACGGAGACGGTGCCGAACTGACGCATGCGCTTCTTGCCTTCCTTCTGCTTTTCCAGCAGCTTTTTCTTTCGGGAGATGTCGCCGCCGTAGCACTTGGCCAACACGTCCTTGCGCATGGCCTTGACGGTTTCGCGGGCGATGATCTTGCCGCCGATGGCTGCCTGGATGGGGATCTCAAAGAGCTGGCGCGGTATGGCGTCCTTGAGCTTTTCGGCGATGCTGCGGCCGCGCGCATAGGCCTTGTCCTTGTGCACGATGATGGAGAAAGCGTCGCACAGCTCGCCGTTTAGGAGGATGTCGAGCTTGACCAGCTCGCTTTCGCGGTAGCCCTTGAGCTCGTAGTCGAAGCTCGCATAGCCCCGGCTGCGGCTCTTGACCTGGTCAAAGAACTCGAAGATAATCTCGTTGAGGGGAATTTCGTAGATGAGCTTGACGCGCCCGCCCTCGTACTGCATGTCGATGAAGATGCCGCGCTTGTCCACGCAGATGTCCATCATTGCGCCCACGAACTCCTGGGGCGTATAGAGGGTGCAGGTGACATAGGGCTCCTCCATATGCGCGATCTCGCCCGCGGGGGGGAGGTTGGAGGGGTTGTCAATGGAAAGCTCGGTCCCGTCGGTCTTAAAGACATGATAGATGACGCTGGGCGCCGTGGTGACCAGGTCCAGGTCAAACTCCCGCTCCAGCCGCTGCTGGATGATCTCCATGTGCAATAGGCCCAGAAAGCCGCAGCGGAAGCCGTAGCCCAGCGCTACCGACGTCTCCGGGTCAAAGGAGAGGGAGGCGTCGTTCATGCGCAGCTTCTCCAGCGCGTCGCGCAGGTTGTCGTAATCCGCGCCGTCGGCGGGGTAGATGCCGCAGAACACCATCGGCGTCACCTTGCGGTAGCCGGGCAGGGGCTTGTCCGCCGGGCGCGCCGCGTCGGTGATGGTGTCGCCCACGCGGGTGTCGGCCACGTCCTTGATGGAGGCGGAGACATAGCCTACGTCGCCGGGATAGAGCGCGTCGCAGGGCGAATAGCCGGGGCGGAACGTGCCCACCTCCACCACGTCGAACTCGCTCCCCGTCTGCATCAGGCGCATGCGCATGCCGGGCGTCACGGTGCCCTGCATCACGCGCACAAAGCAGATCGCCCCGCGGTAGTTGTCGTAGAAGGCGTCGAAGATCAGCGCCTGCAAAGGTGCGCTTTCGTCGCCCGCGGGCGCGGGAATGTGCTTGACGATGGCCTCCAGCACGTCCCGGCAGTTCTCGCCCGTCTTGGCCGAGATGAGCGGCGCCTCGGAGGCGTCCAGCCCGATCACATCCTCGATTTCCTTTTTTACTTCCTCGGGCCGTGCGGAGGGCAGGTCAATCTTGTTGATGACGGGGATGGTTTCCAGATCGTGCTCCAGCGCCATGTAGACGTTGGCCAGCGTCTGCGCTTCGATGCCCTGCGTGGCGTCCACCACCAGCAATGCGCCCTCACAGGCCGCCAGCGCGCGGCTGACCTCGTAGCTGAAGTCCACGTGGCCGGGGGTGTCGATGAGGTTGAGGGTGTAGGTTTCCCCATCCAGCGCCGTGTACTGCATACGCACGGCCTTGGATTTGATGGTGATGCCGCGCTCGCGCTCCAGCTCCATGGAGTCGAGAATCTGCTCTACCATCTGACGCTGCTCAAAAACACCCGTCATCTCCAAAAGACGGTCGGCCAGCGTGCTCTTGCCGTGGTCGATGTGGGCGATGATGCAAAAGTTGCGGATATGGCTCAGCCGGTCTGCGTGCAAAAAATCCCCTCCAAAACAAGCGGAATCCAACATTCTCTATCATATCGGATTCGAAGGGAAAATGCAAGCGGGAAGGGCATTGTCAAAAATGGCGCGGCGAGGCTGCCGACGCCGCGCATTATGCCGTAAAATGCCGCATTTTGTCTTGACAGCGTCCTTCGCGTCTGCTATCGTTAAAGAAAAAAGCAGGGAAGGGCACGGTGCGGGTCATGATCGTCATCGGAATCTGCGGGGCCAGCGGAAGCGGCAAGAGCACGCTGGCGGAGGAGCTTTGCCGGGCCATTGGCAAAGGGTGCCTCGTTATCAACCATGACTGCTATTATCGGGACCACCCCAGCCTCACCTTTGAGGAACGGTCTCTGCTCAACTACGACGAGCCGGAAATCTTCGATCATGATCTGTTTCTGGAGGATATCAAGCTTCTTCTGGAAGGAAAACCCATCACCCGCAAGCGCTACGACTACACTCAGCATCGTCGCGCCGATACGGACGAGCTGATCTATCCGCCGGATGTGCTCATCATCGAAGGTATCCATGTGTTCTATGACGAGCGGCTGTGCGAATTGATGTTCCTCAAGCTCTACATGAGCGTGGAGCCGGACATCTGCCTGCTGCGCCGCATCACCCGCGACATCAACGAGCGCGGCCGCAGCATCGAAAACATTTCGGTGCAGTATTTGAGCACCGTCAAGCCCATGTATGACAAGCACATCCGCAATTACATCGAGCTGGCTGACGTGATTGTGGCGCACGGGGGACGCAACGCGCGTATCGTGGACATCCTCGCCGGCTATGTGCGCGACGAACTCAGGCTTCGCGGCGTGGAGGAAGAATAAGGGGGCATACCTGATGGAGCAGGTGGCGCTGGGCAACGTCATGGTTGACTGCGGCGACGAGCGGGCGCTTCAGGCCTTTTACGCCGAGCTGCTGGGCTGGGAACGCTGCGAGCTGTTTGCAAAACCCGCCGTGCGAAGCGAAGCGGGTATGGTGTTCCTGTTTGAGGAAATCGAAGGCTATGTGCCTCCCGTATGGCCGGAGGAACCGGGCAGGCAGCAAAAGCAGATGCATTTTGATTTTCAGGTTGAGGATGTGGAGGCGGCGGTTCGCCATGCGCTGGCGCTGGGCGCGGTCAAGGCGGCGGAGCAGTTTGGCGGGGACGACTTTGTCACCCTGCTGGACCCGGCGGGGCATCCCTTCTGCCTGTGCCGCAAGTGAAGGCGTACATTCAAAAAGCGGAGAAAAGGTCAAATGCCTTTTCTCCGCTTTTTGCCATGCATTTTACCGTCCCATCAGCCGCCGTCGTCCGTCGTCCAGATACTGGCCCAGATCGTGCATGTTCTCCAGCGCGCGACCGCAGCCCATCACAACATTGGTCTGCGGGTCCTCGGCGCAGGAGCAGGGCACCTTGAGCGCGTCGGCAATGGCTTCGCACAGGCCGAACATCTCTGCGCCGCCGCCGGAAAGGAGAATGCCATATTCGAAGATATCCGCCGCCAGCTCCGCCGGGGTGTGCTCCAGCACGCCGTGAATACTTTCGATCAGCTGCTGAAGCGGCTCGTCGATGGCCTCGGTGATGTCGTCGCTGGTGATGCGCATGGTCTTGGGCAGACCGGTAATCAGGTTGCGACCGGTTACCTCCATATAGAGCTGCTCGGAGCGCGGAATGGCCGATCCGATGTTGATTTTGAGCTCCTCGGCGGTCCTTTCGCCGATGAGCAGGTTGTGCTTGCGCCGCAGGTGACGGATAATGGCATCGTCAAACCGGTCGCCGCCCGCTTTGGCACAGTCCGACACGATGACCTTGCCGAAGGAGAGCACCGCGATATCGGTCACGCCCGCGCTGATGTCCACAATCATGGTGCCGTAGGCCTCGTCCATGGGCAGACCCGCGCCCAGCGCCGCCGCAAGAGAACGGTTGAGCAGCTGCGTGCGCCGCATTCCTGCGTCAAACATGGTGGAAATCAGCGAGCGCTTTTCCATCTCGTTGATAGCGGTGGGCAAAGCCAGAATGGCGCGGGGACGGGCAAACATATGCTTGCCGATGGCCTTGAGCACAAAGCCCTTAAGCATGAAGCTGACCAGCTCGTAATCGGAGATGGCACCCTCGCGCAGGGGGCGGATGGCCAGGATATTGCCCGGCGTGCGTCCGATCATACGCTTGGCTTCGTCACCAAAGGCAAGAATATCGCGGCTGTCGCGATCGATGGCCACCACGGTGGGCTCGCGCAGAATGATGCCCTTTCCCTTCATATAGATCAGGATTTGCGAAGTGCCCAGATCAATCCCGATGTCGCTGATGCTTGCCATTCGCTCAAACTCCTTTTCCACTGCAATCCAGGGCACAACAAAGAAAGCGCGTACGCCCCTGACCCTTACCTATTCGCCATGGAAAAGGCAAATCCTGCTTGAGCGGGAAAACCTGATCAGCAGTGGCGGTATTTCTGGCGCGTGGCCTCGCCTCCCCGCAGGTGGCGCACGGATTTGTTGTAGCTTAACACGCACCGCACCTGGCGATACAGCGTCTGGTTGATCCTGGGCAGGCGCTGATCCATATCCTTGTGGACGGAGGACTTGCTTACCCCAAAATGACGCGCGGCTCCCCGCACGGTTTCACCCGTATCCGCGATGTACTGCCCGATGCGGATGCAGCGCTCCTGAATGCGATCATGCACCGTACAACCCCTCCAAACGTTTTGGAAAGGATATGCGCAGGCTGATGGCAACTTGCCTGGCGGCGCGGGAGGTTTCCAGACGTCCGGCGCAGTGCGCCCAACACACGTAAAGGGCCGCAGGCGGTGATGCCTGCGGCCCTGCATGGGGGAAAGATCAGAGGCCGAAGCCCGTGGAGGCGTCCGTCAGCCACAGGCCATGCAGATTGCAGAATGCATAGGCGCTCGCAACCTGCTCCATGGGGGCCAGCCGGAAAGAGGCATGGGGCGCCTGTCCGGCGGCGAGATCGGCGACGTGGAATCCTGTATCGGTTTCCAGAATCACCCAATCGATGAAATGTTCCTCCGTCATGGGATGAGTCTGGATGCCAACGGCAATTTCAACCTGGTCGCCTGCCTGATAGATGGCGGGCAGGTGCTTTTCCGTCGCTCCGTCGCTCAGGCCCGGCACGAGCAAGGCCATGGGAGAGCCGCAGCAGGTCAGGGGAACGCGGCTGTCCGTCAGTTTGTAGGCAATGTTTCCGCAGTGTTCGCAAATATAGAAATTCATCATGGGAATGTCTCCTTTACAGATGGTTGGTTTCGGATGAGATGGCTTCGGCCGTGCGGTGGGAAACGACGGCGGTGATCAGCTCGATCACCCCGGTGATCAGCAGCACAATCCCAAACAGCCGGATGACGACATGAACCGCCGAAAAAGGATTGACCATCAACAGGATGCCCAGCAGAGCCGGAAAGAAGCAGGACATTGCGAGGGGAATCATCGCCGGGCTATCCAGCTCGATGGCCCCAATGGTCAGGGGAATTTTACCCAGAGCGTCCACCAGCAGCAATGCGCCCAGCACCAGCGGCAGGAAAGCCAGCACGGTTTGCGGCCAGATCAGAGAGGCGATGGTGAAAAGCAGGGGAACGACGGTCAGGAACAGGTCGCCGCCGCTTGCCAGGCCTTCCTTGCGTCCCTGGATATAGCGCACCAGGTGGCTGACTGCGTAGACGGCGGAGCCTGCGGCAAGCGCCCAGATAAAGAAGGTGCCGCTTGCAACGGGGTTGAGCAGCAGGGGAAGGCCCAGAAACAGGTAGAGAATGGCGATCCACACGGATGGCGTTCCGGTCCAGTAAAAGTAAGACATCATGAATACCTCCTAGATGATATTGCCCTTTTGGGCGAAATGGGGAAAAAGGGATGCGCTTGGGGTCAGGGGTTCATAACCCACACCATGTAGTTCAGATAGCCTGCGAAGCTCGCCCACAGCAGATAGGGCATCTGCATCCAGGCGGCAGCCCGGCTGACGGAATGAAAGGCGAGCATCATCACCACGATCATAAACCACATCAGGGCCAGGCACAGCAGGGCGGCCAGGTATTGTCCCGCCCCGAAGAACAGAAGGCTCCAGCAGAAGTTCAGCGCCAGCTGAAGGCTCCAGGCGGCCACCGCGCGGGATGTGCCCGGTCCGCCCTTTCGCACGACCAGCGCCAGCCCCAGCCCCATGAGCACATACAGCACGTTCCATACGATGGGAAAGACGGCGTCCGGCGGGGTGAGCGGCGATTTGATCAGCAGCGGGTACACGCCTTCCAGCCCGGCGCGCGAGAGGGAGGCGGACAGGCCCCCGACCGCCAGGGCCAGCAGGGGAAAGAGAAGGAAAGTAAGCTTTTTCATATCAGGCGCCTCCGCTGCTCAGGAGTGGCACGCTCTGTGGCCGGACAGGGACTCGGCAAACAGGGCGATGCCGGAAACCGTCAGATAGATGCCCCAGACGGAGGTCAGGGTAAACCAGCTGGCTACCGGGTTGGCCAGAATGACCAGGCTGAGCAGCAGGTTCAGGATGCCGCTTGCCATGACCCAGCCTGCGCCATCAACGCCGGTTCTTTGCAGGGCAAAGAAGGTGGAAATCTGGGATATCCCTGCGGCAATGGTCAGGAAGCCCGCCACATAGGAGAGGCTTGCAATCATTTGCAGGGTGCCGTAGACGCCGCTCAGCCCGCTCCACAGCGTAAAGCCTGAGAACAGCAGCAGCATGATGCCGTTTACCAGCGACCAGCCGCTCCGCGCCTCCTTCGGGGCGCGGAAGAAGGCCACGGTCTGGGAAATGCCGTACACCATCAGCCCGGCGGTGAGCAGGTAGGCCATCCCCACCCCCACCGAAATGGGGGTGAAGAAGGTCAGAAGGCCCAGGACAGCCAACACGATGGAGGCCACGATGCCGGTCTTGCGGTTGACCGGGCGGGAAGCCGTTTCGGCGCCGCCGGTCACGCCTGAAGCCGGGGGAAGATCATAGGGGAAAACAGAATGCTTATTCATGGGATCTACGCTCCTTTTGAAAGGGTCGGTGAAGGAAAGAAATCAAACCAGCCGGTAGTGCTCCAGCAATTCCAGAAGGATGGTCCCGTCCAGCTTGTCCAGACCGGCGTGCAGCGTCATCTTGAGCGGCAGGGGGAGCTTCATGTCGGTCAGCTTGCGGCCGTCCAGCAGGTAGTAAGTGGCGTTGAGCAGGCAGCGGACATCATAGGCGGAATTGAACACCTCGGGCACGCCCCGCTCCACGTCCAACAGGGTATAGACGGCCTCCATGGCGGTGCGCACGGAGTATTCGGTGGTGAAGATCGTGTCGCGCTCCGTCTGGGCGAACTGGCCCAGGAAGGCGAAGTTTACGCACTCATCGGGGACCACATCGGGGCGGTCGCCGGCGGCGCGGGGCATGAAGAAGGCCGTGACATAGGGCATCATGCAGGGCACGGTGCTGGCGCTCTGACGGGCCAGGGTTTCGATCCTGTCTTCCTCGACGCCCAGGTGGTAGAGCCATTCCATGCAGATCTCGGCGCCGGTGCACTCGCTCATGGGCTTGCCCACATAGTCGCCCGGACGGTCGGGATAGAGGCCGTAGATCCAGCCCACCAGCTGGTTTTCGGGCTGCGCCTTGAAATGCGGCTGGCGGTTGAAGGTCCAGCTCATCAGCCAGGCGGAGTCGCGTACCGTGACGATGCCTCCGGTCACCACCTTGCCCGAATAGGGATCGCGCTGGCAGATTTCGCGCACGTAGGGAGCGATCTTTTCATCCAGCAGCGTCACCGTGGCGGACTCCCACTTGGTGGCCTCGATGTCGGAGCAGAATTTCTCGGGCCGGCCGAACTGGGGATGCTGTAGGGCGATGTTTTTCCACAGAGCCCAGCTGGCGCCTTTGCCGGATGTCACCTCCAGCACGGGCGCGTGCTCGTTGTCGCCCAGGGCGGAGGATTCCGTGCAGGACCCGTTGGTGACGAACACCAGATCGTTTTCCGTGAGGTCGATGGCCTCCTCCTTTCCGTCCCGCTTAATGAGGATCTGATGAGCGATCTTTTTGCCGGGAAGGAAGTGGAACAGCACGTTGGTCACGGTCACGCCGTAGTCGAACTGAACCCCGTTGTCCTGCAAGTAGCGCACCAGCGGGAGAATCAGCGATTCATACTGGTTGTAACGGGTGAACTTGAGCGCCGACAGGTCGGGCAGGCTGCCAATGTGATGCAGGAAGCGATGCAGGTAGAGCTTCATCTCCAGAGCGGAGTGCCATTTCTCAAAGGCGAACATGGTCTGCCAGTACATCCAGAAATCGGAGCGGTAGAACTCGTCCGTGAAAACGTCGTCGATCGTCTTGTCATACAGGGATTCGTCGGTGGCGAAGAAGAGCTTGAGCAGCTCCATGGCGGCCTCGTCGCTGAGGTTAAAGCGGTTGCGGGTGTTGGCGCTCTCTCCCTGGCGCAGCGTGGCGCGATTCTTGGAGAAGTTGGGGTCGTCCTTGTTGAGCCAGTAGAATTCATCCAGAACGCTGGCGTTCTCCACCTCCAGCGAGGGAATGGAGCGGTAGAGATCCCAGAGGCATTCATAATGGTTTTCCATCTCACGGCCGCCGCGAATGACAAATCCCAGCTCCGGGTTCAGGATGCCGTCGCATGCGCCGCCGGGCAGGGCGGCTTCCTCAAGGATGTGGATGCGCTCGCCTGCAACCTGTCCGTCACGGATCAGGAAAGCGGCGGCTGCCAGGCTGGCAAGGCCGGAACCTACCAGCCAGGCGGACTTCTGATCGGCGTCGTGCGGCTTGCGGGGACGGGCAAAGGCTTCGTAGTTTCCATTGGTATAGTACATATCTGTGTACCTCCTGATTGATGTTGAGGAGGGGAGTCCCGCTGGGCGCGACGCTCTTCCTTACATGACGATCATACAGGAAGTGGAAAAGAAAAGAGGTTGTTTGAACAACGCAATTCAAGTCTTTTGAGATTTTATTTTTAAAACTCAAAAAACCGCATCAGCGGCGGTGCGGCAAAGAAATCAGGGCCTCTGAAAAAAGGCTCCGCGGGCTGCCGGAAGCAGGGCGCGGAGCGTCTGAATCAGAACGGTTTATTCACTTTTCAGGTTGGGGTCCGGTTCATCCTCCGTGATCGGCATTTCCACGAGCAGCTCAAACCGGCTCTTGTCGAACTGAATGAGCCCTTCGTCCCGCATCTTGCACAGCTCGTTGGACATGGCGCTGCGGTCTACAAACAAATAGTCGGCCAGGTCCTGCCGGTTCAGGGGAATGACGAAAGTGCGGCTGCCGGCCTTATGATATTGGGCGGAAAGATAGTCCTGAAGCCGGTCACGGATGGAACGGCGGATGCTGTCCTCCAGCTTGCGGGTCAGACGCTGCCCCTGTTGCGCCACAGCCACCGTGAGGTTTTGCAGAAAGCGGATCTGCGCGGGAACGGTCAGTCGGTTTTGCCGCAGCAGCGTGTCCACCGTCAGAAATAGGAGCTCGGTTTTCTCCGTGGCAACGGCGGAAATGTGCAGCCGGTAGCGGCCGATCGCGTTGAGCAGGCCGATGGCGTCCCCCGGCCCCAATGCATCCATCAGGTTGCTGTTTCCGCTGGCGTCCACATGCGAAAGGTGCAGCCCGCCGGAGAGCAGAATGCCGACTTCGCTCATCGGGTCCCCATCCCGCACAACCACGGCTTTGGACGGAAATACCTGCCGCCTGGCATACATGGCCTCAAGCACATCCAGCAGCTCTCCGTCCGTCATGTTGCGAAACAGCATGCCCGATTTGAGCAGGCCCATATCAAGCGGTTGTTCCATGGCTGCTTCACACTCCCTCTTTCTGTGAACGATGCTATTGTCATTATAGCAGATTCTGCCTGTACTTCAAGCCGGAGAAAGGGAGAAGGAAAGCTTTGGAAGGGTTTTGCCCTCCGGATGACGAATGTGTGCCCTATGGCCCGGAGGGCTTCCGGAGCACCTGATGGATGGTGGAGGTCGGCATGGTCGAGCTTAGAAAAATCGATGCAGACAATTATCTGAAAATCCTGGGCATGGAGCTGCCCAGTCGGCAGCAGAGCTTTGTGGCGTCCAACGCCGTCTCGCTGGCGCAGGCGTGGGTATTTTATGATACCGCCCATCCCTTTGCCATCTACCACGACGACGAGCCGGTCGGCTTTGTGATGTTTGATTTTGGAAAGGGTCCCCGCGAGGTGGAAATATGGCGCTTTATGATCGCGCCGGAGCATCAGGGAAAGGGCTATGGCACCGCTGCGCTGCGGGCCGCCGTAGCCTGGCTGAAGGAACAGAACCGGTTTGACCGGGTTCGGATCAACTATGTGGAGGGAAACGGCGCGGCGCAGGCAGTGTACCGCAAGGTGGGCTTTCGGGAAACGGGGGAGAGGGAAGGCGCGGAGGTGGTCATGACGATGCCGCTGGCCTGTTCTGCGGATGTGCCGGAGGGCGCGTGCGTGATCGACCGTGAAACGTGGGAACGGAAAAGCTATTGGGAGCAGTTTACGCAGCAGGCCCGCTGCTATGCCTCTCTCACCGCGCAAGTGAACGTGACCCGGCTGGTGGACCAGACCCAAAAGAAGGGATGCAGCTTCTACATCGCCCTTCTGTACTGTGTGACGGCCGTGGTGAACCGGCACCGGGAATTCCGTTATGCCTACGACGCGCGGACGGACCGGGTATTGCTGTGGAAAGAGGTATGGCCCTCGCACCTGGTATTCCATGACCGGGAAGAGAGCTTTACAGCGATATGGTCCCGCTGGAACCCGGATTTCAAAGCCTTTTCCCAGAACTGCCGGGAGGATATCGAGAGGGGAAAGAAAGCGCGGGGACACCATCTGCCAGACATGCCGCCCAATACGTTTGATGTTTCCGCGCTGCCGTGGCTCTCATACACCTCGCTGGACATCAATCTCACCGCCGACGCGGTTTACCTTGCGCCGATCATCTCCTGGGGACGCTGGCGCAGCGACGGCAGCCGGACGGTGCTGCCGCTGTCCATGGAGATTCACCATGCGGTCGCCGACGGATTTCACATCGCCCGCTTTTTCCGCGAGGTGGAGCAGCTGGCAGGGGAGCTGAAACTGGGCTGACGGCGGCTTGGAGCACGGCGGGGAGTAAAGAAAAGACGCGCATCGCCCAAACGGGCGATGCGCGTTGTTGCCTTGTTAGGCGGGAAGCTTACTTCTTGGCCTTGATGGCGGCATGAGCGGCAGCCAGGCGCGCGATCGGCACGCGGAAGGGCGAGCAGCTCACGTAGTTGAGGCCCACGTTGTGGCAGAACTCGATGGTGGAGGGATCGCCGCCGTGCTCGCCGCAGATGCCCAGCTTGATGTCGGGGCGGGTCTCGCGGCCCAGCTTGGCAGCCATCTTCACCAGCTTGCCCACGCCGTCCTGATCCAGACGGGCGAAGGGATCGCTCTCGAAGATCTTGTTGTCGTAGTAGGCGCCCAGGAACTTGCCGGCGTCGTCACGGCTGAAGCCAAAGGTCATCTGGGTGAGGTCGTTGGTGCCGAAGGAGAAGAACTCGGCGCACTCGGCGATCTCGTCCGCAGTGACGGCGGCGCGCGGGATCTCGATCATGGTGCCCACATGGTAGTCGAGGGTCATGCCCTGCTCCTCAAAGACCTTCTTGGCGGTTTCGTCCACGATGGCCTTGACGAAGGCGAGCTCCTTCTTGGAACCGACCAGCGGGATCATGATTTCGGGCACGATGTCGTAGCCGCATTCCTTCTTGACCTTGATGGCGGCCTGCAACACGGCGCGGGTCTGCATCTCGGCGATTTCGGGATAGGTCACGGCCAGACGGCAGCCGCGATGGCCCATCATGGGGTTGGACTCATGCAGAGCGTTGATCTTGTGGATGACTTCCTCGGCGGTGATGCCCAGGTTCTTGGCCAGCGCTTCGATCTCGTCGGTCATGTCCACATGGGGCACGAACTCATGCAGCGGCGGATCCAGGTAACGCACGGTCATGGGACGGCCTTCCAGCGCCTTGTACATGGCCTCGAAATCGCCCTGCTGCATCGGCAGGATCTTGGCCAGCGCCTTTTCGCGCTGTTCCTTGGTGTCGGAGAGAATCATCTCACGCACGGCCGCGATGCGGTCGGCTTCGAAGAACATGTGCTCGGTGCGGCACAGGCCGATGCCCTCGGCGCCGAAAGCCACAGCCTGCTTGGTATCGCGCGGGGTGTCGGCGTTGGTGCGCACCTTGAGGGTGCGGGCCGCGTCGGCCCAGCCCATGAAGCGGGCGAAGTCGCCGGAGATGGCGGCCTCGACGGTCGCGATCTGGCCGTCATAGACGTTGCCAGTGGAGCCGTCCAGGGAGATGAAGTCGCCCTCGTGATAGACCTTGCCGGCCACGGTCAGGGTCTTGGCTTCCTCGTCGATCTTCAGCTCGCCGCAGCCGACGACCGCAGCGCGGCCCATGCCGCGGGCCACAACCGCCGCGTGGGAGGTCATGCCGCCGAAGACAGTCAGGATGCCCTGCGAGAAGTCCATGCCCTCGATGTCCTCAGGGGTGGTCTCGCGGCGCACGAGGATAACCTTTTCTTTGTTCTTGCCATGCTCGGCAGCCTCATCGGCGGTGAAATAGATGCCGCCGGTGGCAGCGCCGGGGGAGGCGGGCAGACCCTTGGCGATGACGGTGGCAGCCTTGAGGGCGGCGGCGTCAAAGTTGGGGTGCAGCAGGCTGTCAAGCTGCTTGGGCTCGACCTTCAGAACGGCTTCTTCCTCGCTCAGCACGCCTTCATCCACCAGATCGACGGCGATCTTGAGAGCAGCAGCGGCGGTACGCTTGCCGTTACGGGTCTGGAGCATGTAGAGCTTGCCGCGCTCGATGGTGTACTCCATATCCTGCATGTCGCGGTAGTGGGCTTCCAGCTTGCCGGCGATGTCGATGAACTGCTGGTACACGTCGGGCATCTGCTCCTGCAGGTGGCTGATGGGCTCGGGGGTACGGATGCCGGCCACGACGTCCTCGCCCTGCGCGTTGAGCAGGTACTCGCCGTAGAGCTTCTTTTCACCGGTGGAGGGGTTGCGGGTGAAGGCAACGCCGGTGCCGGAGGTCTCGCCCATGTTGCCAAAGACCATGGCCTGCACGTTGACGGCGGTGCCCCAGTCGCCGGGGATGTCGTTCATGCGGCGGTAGTAGATGGCACGGGGGTTGTCCCAGCTGCGGAACACGGCCTTCACAGCTTCCATCAGCTGCGTGGTGGGGTCCTGCGGGAACTCCGTGCCCATGTGCTTCTGATAGATTTCCTTGAAGCGCACGACGACCTGCTTGAGGTCCTCGGCGGTCAGGTCACGGTCGAACTTGACGTTCTTCTTCTCTTTGAACTCGTCCAGAACCGCCTCAAACTCGCTCTTGGGGATCTCCATAACGACGTCGGAGAACATGGCGATGAAGCGGCGATAGGCGTCGTAGGCGAAGTGCTCGTTGCTGGTCAGCTTGGCCAGGCCCACCACGGCACGGTCGTTGAGGCCCAGGTTGAGGATGGTGTCCATCATGCCGGGCATGGAAGCGCGCGCGCCGGAGCGCACGGACACGAGGAAGGGGTTCTCCTCATCGCCGAACTTCTTGCCGGCGATCTTTTCGGTTTCGGCCATGGCCGCAAGGATCTGGTCCACGATGTCCTGGCCGATCACCTTGCCGTCGGTGTAATAACGGGTGCAGGCCTCGGTGGTCACGGTGAAGCCCTGGGGAACGGGCATGCCAAGATTGGTCATTTCGGCCAGGTTGGCGCCCTTGCCGCCAAGCAGCTCGCGCATGTTGGCGTTACCCTCTTTGAAAAGGTATACATACTTTGTCATAGGGTCTCTGTCTCCTTCTCGTTTTCTTGGCGAGGACGAATCACCGGCGGAATCCATCCCCAATGCTCATCCTTCCTCTCAACTGGTCCAGTATACACGCTTGCGACAGAAATTTCAAGTGCCTATTTGGCATATATACCCAAAGTGGCGCATAGAAAAACGCGATGTCCGCCAGGGGACAGCTTGTCAAGAAATGGTGCGCATGCTATACTGAAAACGGTTGTTTTCCAGCTGAATGGCGCGGAAAATCAGGTGTTGAAGGAAACGTCGACTTTTCAAAATGACGTTCAGGGGGAGGAAATACGCCTTGAAGCAGAAAAAGCGGACAGCAGCGCTGCTGATGCTGGCTTTTTTCATTCCGGTGTTCCTGTTTGTGTGCGTGATGATCCTGTGCCGTGTCACGCCTTTTGGTGACAAAACGCTGCTGATCTGGGACGCAGACGGGCAGTATTCCGCCTTTCTGGCTGCGGCGCAGCGGATAGTAACCGGTCGGGCCGATCCCCTGTATTCGCTCGAAAAGAGCGCTGGCTCCTCGCTGGCAGGTTTGATCGCCTATTACATGGCATCGCCGCTCAATGTGCTCACGGCGTTGTTCGCACCCGGGGATATCGTTTCGGCCTTCCAGGCAATTGTGCTTGTCAAGATTGGTTTTAGCGGGCTGACGTTCATGATCCTGCTGCGCAGGCACAATGGGGCAGGATGGTCGGGGCTTCTGTTTTCCACGGCCTATGCGCTTGCAGGCTATACCGCCAGCTATTTTTGGAACATCATGTGGATGGACGCTCTGATTGCGCTACCATTGATTGCGCTGGGCATCCACGGCATCATCGCAAGCCGGGGCGGCAGGCTTTTGTATGTGCTGGCCTTGGGATATGCACTGTTTAGCAATTATTATACAGGCTTCATGCTGTGCCTGTTTTCGGTGCTGTGGTTCGTCTACCTCTATGCGGACGCATGCCTGCGAGGCCGCAGGCCGCGTTTTGTGAGAACTGCGGGCACGTTTGCCGTCTCGTCTCTGCTGGCCGGCGGGTTGGCTGCCGTGATGCTGATTCCGGCTTTTCTGTCGCTGCGCAGGGGATACCAGGTCTTTTCCCTGGAGGAACCGCTCAACGAGCGCATGTTTCCCCTGATTGAGCTGCTGTCCAAGCTCTTTACCGGAGCGGCCAGCTTTGAGCTGCTTCGTTCCGACCTGCCCTACATCTATGTCGGCCTGCCCATGCTGGCGCTGTTTGGCAGCTATGCGCTGAATCCAGCGTTTTCTGCCCGCAGGCGGGTGCTGTCCGCGGGGCTGGTGGGGGTATTTCTCATCAGCTTCCAGATGAGCGGTCCCTATCTTCTGTGGCATGGGCTGGACCTGCCGCAGGCTATGCCTGCACGCTTTTCATTTCTGTTCTGCTTCGTGCTGATTGATCTGGCCTATGAGTCGTTTCGGACCCTTTCGGCGCCCAGAGAAGGTCTCGCGCGGCGCATGGGTGCGATGGCACTGGCTTTTTTTGCCGTCGTTTGCCTGATGTTTGACGGCGAGCTGCCGACCTATCTGGCCTATGAAACGATCTGTTTGGATGTGCTGTGCTTCCTGACCGCGTGCGGGCTGATTGCGCTGCTGGTCACCCGGCGCAGGCGCGCGGCGCTGGTCTGCCTGTGTCTGATGCAGGCGGTCTGCCTGGTGCTCAACGGCTACTTTTCCATCCACCGGCTAGAGGAAGTCAACCAGCGCAGCGCACAGGAAGATACGGCCTACGTGCAAAAGAACGCCGCCCTCGTAGCCCGCATTGAGGAGCAGGACGACGGCCTCTATCGCATGGAGCGAAACCAGACACGGTCGGAGAATGATCCTCTGTATTTTGGGTATCATGGAGTTAGCCACTACAGCTCCGATTTTGACGGGGAATTCCTGCGCTTCCTGGGGCGTATGGGACTGTATCACAGCCATTACCGGATTCAGTATGGCAGCGGCACCACGCCGGTGCTGGAGGGGTTGATGGGCATCAAATACATCCTGCGGGCGGATGGGGCTGCACTGGAAGAGCTACCCGCCAGCTACACGCAGCTTTGGCGAGAAGGGGATAAGACGGCATGGCAGAATCCCTATGCTCTGCCGCTGGCCGTGCTGGCTCCGCCGGATGAAATCGATGGCGTTGGGGTAGGCGAGGACCCATTTGAAAATCAGAACCTGCTGGTTCAGGATCTTTCCGGCAATGACGTGCAGGTCTTTACGCCGGTTGAGGACGTGGAGTGCTATTCTGAAAACAATATGATGCATGTTTCCTTTGTGCAGCGCGCGAACCTGCGCTATTACTTCAAGGCCAGCGGCAGCTGGTTCTCCCTCAATGGCGCGCCGATGGAAAGCAACGGACGGTTTATCGGCTGTGTGGCGCTGCCTGTTGTCCAGGAGGATACGCAGACCACGCTGACGGCGTATCTTGGGGAAGGTGACGACCTGCAAGGAACCTGTTACCTGGCAGTTTTTGATGAAGAAGCCTTCCGCAGCGCCTGGGAAATGGTGATGACCGGAGGTTGTCAGACGCAAAGCGAGCGGGATTCGGTGATTGAGGTAACGGTGCCGGAGCGTGCGGAGGCTTCGCAGCTGATGCTGACCATTCCCTATGACGAAGGATGGCAGGTGGAGGTGGACGGCGTGACGGCAGAAACGACCACCCGTTACGGACATTTCCTGGCGATTGATCTGGAACCGGGCGCGCATACGGTAACGCTGCGATTCCGGCCGCAGGGGATTATGGCGGGAGCCGTGATCAGCTGCCTGTCGCTGCTGGCGGTGGCAGCCTGGCAGATCGCTGCTTTCAGGCGGCGCAGACATGGACCCGCAAGAGACCCGCACTGCGGTGAGAAGAGGTAATGCGCATGGCGATTCCCTACAGCAGGACCCTTTTCGGCCCTCTGCAATGGTACAGCGTTTTGATCGTGACGGGGATTCTGCTGGCCATCTGGCTGGCGGGGCGCGAGGAGCGCAGGCTCGGCCTGCCGCGCGACACGGTGATCGACCTGGCGCTCATCGTGGTGCCCTGCGGCATCATCGGCGCAAGGCTCTATTATGTCGCCATGACGTGGGATCTGTTCCGCAGCAACCCCGTTTCGATTCTCTACATCTGGGAGGGCGGCATCGCCATCTATGGCGGGGTCATCGGCGGAGCGCTGGGGGCGTGGGTCTATGCCCGCCGAAAAAAGCTCCCCTTTCTCAGGCTTTTGGATATGATCGCGCCGGGGCTTTTGCTGGCGCAGGCCATCGGCCGGTGGGGCAACTATTTCAACATGGAGGCCTATGGCCCCGAAATTATCAACCCCGCCTTTCAGTTCTTTCCCATTGGCGTGCTGATTCCCTCGGCGGGCGGCTACGTGTGGCATATGGCCACCTTCTTTTACGAATCGCTGTGGAATGCGCTGGGCTTTGCGGCGCTGTGGGCCATGCGGCGCAGGGTTCGGGAGCCGGGGGGCATCATGTGCTGGTACCTGCTCATCTATGGCAGCGGGCGCTTTATCATCGAGCAGCTGCGGGAGGACAGCCTCTATCTGGGCGGCCTGCGCGTATCGCAGTATTTGAGCCTGATTTTATGCCTGGTGGCGACGGGGGTCATCCTGGGCCGGGCGATGCGGAGAAACAGACGCGCGCTGGGTCTTGCGCTGGCCTGCGGGGGCCTGTGGATCGCGCGCTGGGCTGCGCTGGGAACGCCCTGGCTGTATGCGCTGCTTTCCATGGCGGCGCTGGGACTGGGCATGTGGGCGTGCGCGGGCGCGGGTCTTTGCCCTGTCCGGCTGCTGGCGCCCTTTGCGCTGGACGCCCTGGGCCTGCTGGCGGTGCTGGGAATAGGCCCGTTGGG
>OGYF01001343.1_pt1 | contig 21261 bp, 18 predicted proteins | sample 1576451 | NCBI WGS metagenome assembly OGYF01 (sample SAMEA3541505, study PRJEB24748) | human gut metagenome | biome: human gut; feature: human-associated habitat; material: faeces | place: China | collected 2012
GATCGTTATCTGTAAATCTCCGGTTCCATAATGACCAATATTTCGCATATCCCTGGTAAATCCTCGTTCTAATCCTACGGTATCTGGGTTTAGCTTTAAAAACAAATGAATTTCCTTGCTATATATCTCAATACAGACAAAATTTTTCACTTTTTTGTACGCCAAATATAACTTTACTTGGTTCGGTACAATATCATCTCCCAGAGATTCTATATAATCGCAGATAGATTCATAGATAGCGCAAATCGATTCCTGCGCTGTTTCCAGTTTCTCCAAATGTGTTTTTTCATTACAATTTTTCTTTTCTGCTCTATCCGCCGTTTCTGTAATACTCTTTACTACCGGAGCGTTTAAATGCTCAAACAGTATCAAATCTCCGTCATATTTTTGATATTTTACCAGCTTGATATTTCTCTGCATCTGATTGACTGCATGCAGATCATACTTGGTAAAATCATTCGCCACACAAATCACACAGGGGATAGACCAGTCAATCTGTTCCGCGGCTTCCATTCCCAGCTTTTCAATCACCAGTAATTTGAAATCCGCCTTATGATCCAGTAGCCAGTCCAGATAGAATAGTCCCTGATTTATCACATTTTCATTACTGCTGCGTTTATACTCAAAAATGACCGGACAATTATTCTCGTCAATACCAATACTGTCCATCCGGCCATTCGTAATTGCATATTCGCTTTTTAAAAAGCGGACGCCAAAAAATATCTCCATGTTTTGTTCGATGAGATTTTGTAATTCCTTCTCTAAAACCGCCGTTGATGAATTCAATTGACGGACTTCATCCTGGACGGAAAATAATTTGATCTCCGACATAGTTTTTTCCTCTCTGCTAAAATATCTGCCTTTGCATTTCCTTTTGAAATTCTTCCAATGCTCTCAGCCTTTTCATTCTCCGAAGTTTAATCCCGCACACATCGCAAATGTATTCCAGCCCTGCCTCTAAAATCACATTAGACACACGGATTTCTTTCGGCGCGCCATATTCAAAGATGAACGCGATTATTTCATCCGCAATCGATACCCCCGCATCATCATCCGGCTCCTGCAGTTCGCAGGTAATGATCATTCCGCTTTCTGCCTCTGCGATCACACAAAGCAGTGGATTGGCAGGACGTTCATATTTTTTATCTTTAATAGTGACCCCTGTTCCCCACACATCCGCTTCCAATACTGCATCACATTTTTCCGCCTCTGCCAGATCTTCCAAGAGAATTTCATCTGTCAGGATCAATTTTTTAAACCGAAACATGGTAAAAGGAAGCGTTTTTTCTCCAAAATTCCAGGTTTTCTTTCCTTCTCCAAACTCAAAGCAGAACATATTCCCATTCTCGAAGTCAACGGAAACGTCTGCTTGTTTATAGTATTCCAAGGCAAGTTTCAGGTCCCGCAGGTGTTCTGTCATCCGAATCACTTCTTCCCGATCCATCTGCCAGGGTCTATATCCAGGTTTGAAGGACAGAAAGTATAACCACTGGTTCCTGCCGCGATATTTATAACCCAGATCTTTAATGACTTTTCTCTGCTTTTCTGTCAGCTCCTCTCGATTTCCCCAATAGCAGGTCAGATTCTTCTGCTGTGACATGGCATATTCAGGAGTCAGATTCAGCGCCTCCTGCATCGAGAGCATCAGAAAATCATTCAGGCCTTCATATCCTTCATAGATAGAAATCCCATAACACTCACCGCCTCGACCCAGGATACTAAAGAACACCATATCCTCTTCTGCCCCATTTCGTATCCCTATCAAATCCAGATCCCAGAGAAATTCCCACGGTTTCTGCTCTTTGATTTCTGTTGCCGCCTGATATAATTCTTTCCATTGGTCTAAGTTTGCTTCTGTTCTCATTATCCTTTATCCTTTGTTATTAAATATTTAGTCAAGCCGCCGCATTCGCATTAATTCTATCGATCACCTTTCGGATCCCGTTCCACACACTTATATCCGTAAATATTTCCGCAATACTTCCATGATCTGTAAAGGGCGCCCCCTGCAGAACAGATAAGTCTTTCATGATTCCATTATGAACAATATACTCTACAATTTGATTTACGAAATAAATCTGTCTGCTGTCAAGATTCGTCTTCTCCAAGTATTCGGAAAAGGCTTCTTTTGCCGCATTCATATCTAACCCCACAATCTCGCGCACAAATTCTCCCAGCGGCTTCTGTCCATATTCTGCTTCGTACTCTTCTTTTGTCCCTAATTCACTCCACAAAATCTCCTCCAGCGCTTCGACATCGCTTTGTGATAAAGGCTTATTCTTTTTCAATTTTGCGATAACGATATGGTCTTGATGTTGTCTTACATAATATTCCGCTTTCGCTTTATAGTTTTTTAACTCGTCATTATCCAACTCTGATTCTTTCCATTCCATAGACAGAATATCATCTTCAAAATTTGTATCATAACGATGCTCGGTTTTCGGAATATATTTCATCAAACCGCGCAGGTTCTTTCGTATATGCTCAAACTCATCGATCCCTGCATTGTCCAAATAATCTGTATGAAGGATCTTCTCAATCAACTCCCCCTGCACCATAATCTCTGGAATGTTGGCCACACTCGCAATCGCTTTTACCTTCCTATATAGATCGTTTCTTGCTTTCCCATACTTTTTCCCCGCAAGATAAGCAAGTTCCAAACCATAGAGCAACGCATCAAAACGAACCGCACTTGCCTCGTCCCCATCCGGCTGGATCAAGGGCGCCAGTTCATCCTGAACAAGTAAAGTGTCCTCATAATTCAAAGTTTGGTAGTTTTCCTCTTTGGCATACAACTCTACATACTTCAAATGCTGTCGCACCGCAAAATTCTTTCGGTTCAGGCGCCTTACCTTACCGCTCAACTTTTCTACCAGCGCATTGCGATAAGCAATCAGCCGGTCCGTTTGATATTGAAGGTCCTGAAGTTTAAAGGCCATCTGAAATTCCAAATTAAAAATCGCTCCCTGAAGAGCCAGTTGGTTTGCAGTCGCTTTTCCTTTATTCATTCGAAAGAATTCAAAATTCCCACAAAAATCAAAAATATAAAACTTGGTTTTATCCTCTCCATCCAGCAGTCCCGGACAAAGCCTGGTTCCTCTTCCGATCATCTGCCAAAATTTCGCTTTACTCATGACTTTCTTAAAAAATACCAGGTTTAGAACCTCCGGCACATCAATTCCGGTATCCAGCATGTCTACGGAAATCGCAATCTGGGGCAGTTTTTGGGGATCTGAAAACTCATCAATCGCACTCTGGGCATAGGTCATGTAATTATCAATAACCTTGGCATATCCGGGAAGATTCGGGTACTCTTTGCCAAACACCTCCAATATTTTTTCCGCATGATCGTGATTTTTTGCAAAAATAATGGTCTTTCCCAACATCTCCCCATAATTAATCCTAAGCCCCTGCTCCATCAGAGTATTTAAAGCCTTCTTTATCGTATCTTCGTTAAAAATCCAAGAATTCAACGCCGATGAACTGATTTTCTCTGGAAGTTCACCTTCCTCGTTCTGGAAGGTTTCTTCATATTCCGCCTTATCTTCCTCTGAAAGCTCATCATAAACAATCCCCTGTTCCACGAACTTCAGAGTTGTCTCTACGGAAAGAAAATCTACCAGGTACCCGTCTTTGACGGCCTGCGCCAGATCATATCCATAGGTAGGCACTCCATTTTCCAGTTCAAACACGTTGTAAGTATTTTTATCAATTTCATCTTTAGGCGTTGCTGTAAGACCAACCAAGGGTGCGTCAAAATATGTAAAAATATCCTTGTATTTGTTATAAATAGACCGGTGGGCCTCATCGCAGATCACAAGATCAAAATGTCCACAGGTAAATAGCTTCCCCTCCACATCTGCTACAGAATCAATGCAGTTGATCATCGTTTGATAGGTGGAAAATACGCAGTGGGCCTGATAATTATCCTTTTCTTCGCAAAGATTTGTCACAGATAAATCCGGCAGCAAATTCACAAAACTTCTCTTTGCCTGTGTCACAAGGGAATTACGATCTGCCAAAAACAGAATATTTTTCACCCAGCCGCAATGCAGCAAAACTTCACAGAGGGCAATAACTGTCCTGGTTTTCCCAGAACCCGTGGCCATGACCAACAGTGCTTTTCTCCGATTCTTCTTTCCAAAGCTGTCGCATACTGCCTTAACAGCCCCTTCCTGATAGTATCTTCCGGCAATATTTTTATTCACAGAAATATGCTCCAGGCTTGTTCGCATAGCCTGAAGATTAAACCATTTTTCCAAATCCCTCTTTGAATAAATGGCAGCCGTCTTTCTCTCTGGATATTTTCCGTCATCAATCCTGGTTTCAAATCCATTGGTAAGGAAGATTACTGGTCTGCGCCCATACTTCTGTTCCATTAGATCCGCATATAATTTAGCCTGCTGGCGTCCTTTTGCCGGATCTTCACAGATTCGTTTTGCCTCCACGATCGCAAGCGGCTTCAGAGAATCGTCATATAGTACATAGTCCACTTTCCCAACTTCCGACTTATTCGGCATACCAGAAATCTCTACTTCATTGATCCAATTCTCCCCTTCTATCCATCCCGCATCCGTAAGCATAGTATCTATATAGATTTTTCTGGTTTCGTATTCTGTCAAATCTAAAGGTTTTGTTACATAAGTCTGCTGTTGTTCTTCCCGCCTTGCAGTCAATTCTGCTTTCAAAGATTTATTCTCATTAATCAAAGCTTGCAGATCAATCTCCGATATCTGCGGTATTGTCATGAAAGAGGCCTTCTGCGGCTGCTCCAGATATTCCTTATGAAATTCCCCTGGCACATAATGTTCCCCATAGCAATAAGCGACAAAGTCCAGAAAGATATAGAGATTCTCCAGGCATAGTTTCGCCTTATCCATAGAAATTTTCTTACCATTATGTGCCGCGCTGTTTCCAACTTTCCGTATAAAATCCAAACGCCGCCAGATATCAATCCCCACGATATCTCGGAAGTCTTCTGTATTCATAAGGCTGACCAGCTTGTCCTGATACGGTCTTTCCAGCGATTTATCCACGGAATACATCCATTTGATCGCAAATTCCATAGCCCGGCGACAGTTAATGACACTGGCTTCAACGTCAATATTTAAAATTTTTTCTGCCGAAACTGCCACATTAGAAAATGCGTCAAACTGCGGCTCTTTTTTTAAGAAATCAAAGTTGGTCATTTTCTATCACCTCTTACTTTGTATTTTTGATAATAATTATGCTACATATATAAATTTCATAAGTTTCGATTTGTCGGTTTCTTTCTTGAACTGAACAAACCGCCGTTGCAACTCAACTGGAGGCAAGTAAAGACCAATATTTTGCAGTTCCTGCGCATTGATATTTGCCTGCCCAATAGCCGTTTTGCACATTCCAAGCAACATTTGTTTTGAAAAGTCTGTGTTTAGGAAGGCCGAAAGAAATTCTGGAAGAATGCGATCCTTAACTCGTATCCGGATCACAAACCCGGCCAAAACCATCATTTCATCTCGATCATATACACAAGTCTTGCCAACCAATTCCTTACTGTTTGTCCTATTAAAAAGTACATCTCCCCGTCGCACAGTGCATTTATCCAACTCATTATCCGGGATATCTATGCGTTTAGTATCGGATAAATCCAATTCTCCGCCATAAGTAATATTGTTCATACGGAGATACGGGTACTTCCCGCCATCAACAGCTGGTCTGCTAGAACCATAACGGACCTCAGTAACAATGTCTCTAATAGTACCTATTTCCCATCCCATTGGATTTGCAGGATATACTCCAAACATCTCGACAAATCGGGCTTTGATGAGATCTTCCAAATATTTTATTTCTTTCCTGTAAAGAAACATCAGTCTTTCTATTACTTCCAATATGTTTACAATCCTTTGTTGTATCACAAAATCTGGAACTTTAATTTTTATTTGTAAAAGATTTCTTTTAGTTAAGCTTGGGATCGTTACAGTAGTATTTACTTTTTCAAAGTCATAAAAACGACAGAAAAAGTAAAGAAATTTGGGCAAGATATAATCCTTTTTAGGAATCAATCCAAAAGCTGTATCCACATTCCAAAATGGTTCCTCCACATAAATTGGATTATTTATACTTCCTTTTCTACCTAAAACAATAGTATTCGCTTCACATATATAATCATCCGCGTATCCTATAATTCCACCACTACCATATATCGGATATTTTCCATTTGGATTTTCAACCTCTTTCTGATTTTTCCCATTTCTAATCACAAGAATATCTTCAAATCTTTTTTCCATCTCTGTCCCCACAAATATCAATCTACATATTCTCTATGCAATATATTTTTGATGAGATGTCTTCACATTGTTTTGATTCACAATGGCATACTGCATGGTTGTATCTATCTGGGAATGTCCTAATATCTTCTGTACCTGTTCAATGGGCATCCCTTTATCAATTGCCCTCGTTGCCATCGTTCTGCGAAATTTATGGGGATGTATCTTATTCAAGTTCAGCGATCGTCCAAGTTCTCTTAGGCGAATTTCCACTCCACTGATCTTAAGGCGATCATGCGGCGCATCTAATGTAACAAACAGTGCCGGATTATTATCCATACGGCTTTCTATATATTCCTTTAAGTGTATTTTAGCTTTTGCATCAAAATAAACTCGCCTTTCCTTATCCCCTTTCCCAAACACAACGCACTCCCGTTGTTCGAAATCTACATTATCGATATTTAAGCTCACCAATTCCCCTACTCGAATACCCGTAGAATAAAGAAGGTCGATCATAGCACGGTCTCTTAAAACCTTGCAGCCATCCCTTATTTTTTCAATATTTTCATCAGAGATTATTTCCTTTACGACGGTTTTCGTCTTTATCTTATGGATTCTTCGCATGGGACTTTTTAATATAAAATCCTCTTCCTCAAGCCATGAAAAAAAACTGGATATATTTCTTCGAATATTATCAATCGTAACATTACCACAATGATTTATTTTTTGGTAATCTACAAGATATTTCCGTAACTCTTCCGTCGTAATTCTTCGTATTGGTGTTGCTGTATGTAAAAGCAAATGTTCTATAGTAGTCTGATAATATTTTAGTGTACGTTCGGAGCAGCCTTCAATTTTTTTCGCCTCAAGGAAGATCTGCAGATATTCCTCATTTGTAATATTCTCTTTTTGAATCTCATTTTCTACAAGATTTTTTAACAATACCTCCTGTAGCTTTTTCATCTGGGCGATGCTGAGATACTCTGCCATTTCGTTTAAAATACTGACCAGTTTTTCTTCCATCGTATCTTCTCCTTTTTAACTAGGAGTATATCAAACTTCTGGCAATTGCATATAATTACTTTCTAAATAATTTTATTCTCCATAAAACATTCGAAAATATAGGACGGATTCTCATAGTAAAAACTGCTGTTATAATCGTCAATCTTTTCACTCACTATCGAGTGGTAAACTTTTATCATTGCGTCAATTATATCTATCTTCTTTTCCTTAGCCACCTGTTTTATTAACCTTTTATACACTTTGCCAATATCCCAATACGTTGGAATTGAATACGTACACTCTCCCACATTATCGAACTGACCTTCTGAGATATTCGCTTCCTCTATAAAATCCTGACATACCCGGTCTATATTATCACTATGGTATACGTCTGCCAAATCATATATTTTCTTCAATCGTTCTTTTCCTAATGCATCTACGATATCTGATCTCTTATTATGAGTCTGCCTGGCAATATAATCGATCAGGCTACAGGTAAAAAACAAATCATTATCTTTCGGATCTTCTCTCCCGTTTGGATTCATAATTATTTAACCTCCTCATATCCTCGATATTCCAGACATTTTAGAGCGGCATTTGTGCAAAAATTAATCTGATGGGTCGGATATTTAAATTTTGCTAATGACCAAAACTGCTCTCTCGTAATTATTCCCTCAATATAATCAGAAATGTAATTATAAATCTGATCATTCGCCATAGCTCCAATTACAATATCATAATCATGCTCTTTTCCGCCTCGGCAGGCAATGATAAAATCCAGCCACTCTTCTGACATTTCCTGAAAATCTTTAATCTTTAATCCCATATCAAGGCGCACATCATAAATAGAAACAATCTTTGTATCATAGCGCCGCGCCCAACGCTGTGCCTGCTCCTTAATAATTGTACAGTAAAACCCCGGACCAAAATCTTTTGTATTCCGCCCAATTCTGATTTCTGGCCTTGGAATCGCTTCATATCCACCATGAAATACTGTCATTTTTCCCATATATTTACCTCTCTCCAAAATATTCCTGCATCAGGCTATCAAAAAGAAGCTGGGTTTTATCCAGTGCTTTTTGTATTACAGCTTTCGATTTGTCGACTTGGGTGACGAAAGCGGCGAATTGCTGTTGCCTCTCCATCGGAGGCAGTATAACTGTTAGCATTTCCAACTGCTGTTTTGTTATTGCCTGTCGTGTAGCTCCACCGGAGGCACCAATGTCGAGAAGTTGTCCCTTAAATCGATCATTGAGGAACATATTGTTAATAAAAATAGGGTGTAGCTGATTACGGTTACAACGAATGATTGCCACATGCTGGTTGACTCTGGCTGGAAGCACTTCACTCGGCACAATACAAGAGCGTGCCACAGATGCTCCAGTAATATTTATAAAAACATCCTGTTCTTCAACCGTGACATTATCCATCTGAGCAGCCTGTTCGTCTGTTATATGAGCCAAGTCCCTATATTCAAAACGGCCATCATGTACATTCATACTGCGAATAAGCGTGATGCCTTCTGCTTGATAACTCTCTTTGCCACCCCTAGGTGTCGCTCCAGAACCAATCTTATTAGTTACTTCATGTAATAGTCTCTGCTCCCATCCGAAAGTGTTGATAACCGGATCCCCAAACATCTCGACAAATCGGGCTTTGATGAGATTATCCAAATAACATATCTCTTGTTTACGAGCATTTATTATTTGAGAAACCTTTTCAACAACCCTAGTAATCTCGTTCTGCTTTGATAAATCTGGCAGAGGAACCTCAAAGCTTCTCAAAATCGACATATTAATATTATTTTGTGCAACACCCCTGCCAATATTATTCACATAAGATTTCTTTGATTTTAAATAATAATAAAGGTAATCTGTACTTAATTGTTCTTTATCTTTTATTGTTATTCCAGCAATTGCTTGATTTGTGCAAGCATCAAACCCTAAAATTCCCACTTCGCCAAGAGTTGCAAATATTGTATACAAAACACTTCCCTTACTTATCATTTTTGCAGATGACCCGTTGAGCCCCTCTTGAGTAATGAATTCATCTGCTTCAGTAATATATTTACCTTTTATGTTACCAATCTTAATCCAGGGAATTGTTCCATCAACCCAAAACTGTGGTTTTGATCTTGTTGGTGTACCACCTGACACAATATTACAAATCTCTCCTAAAGTCTTTACTTTCATCTGTCATCCCCCACGAGCTACTCGCAGTGCCCATTCTCATTCCGCTTCGCTCCATGCTCATGTTCTGCTGTCGCAGAATCATCTGCCAATGTCATGCATGCTTTCGTGAGCAAGCTCCCGTGCATGCCTGCCATTGGCAGAAGGCTCTGCTCGTAGCCCCACAAATATCAATTTACACTTTATTATCCCGCTTCAACATCTCTTCCAATTCCTCTAGATTTTTTGCAATCTCTGTTTCCAGACTGCGCAAATCTTCCAAGATCTCCTCTGTCGGTGGATACTCCACTGGTACATACTCAATCTCTTTATACTTATTGATCGAAAGATCATAGTCATTCTCAGCAATCTCTCGTTTTTCCACAAAAAAAGACTGCTCTGTTCGTTTCCTGTCCAGCTCCTGTTCCAGATTACGATATCGCTGGATGATGTCCGGGATATCATTTTCTTTCACAGCAGTCCGCTTATCATCCAGGCTGAAACCGTCTGCTTGCATATCATAAAACCAGACTCTATCTGTACCTCCATGTCCCGTTTTTGTAAAAACTAAAATTGCTGTCGAGACTCCGGCATATGGCTTAAACACGCCAGAAGGCATAGAGATTACTGCTTCTAAACAATTTCCCTCTACCAATTCCTGTCGGATTGCTTTGTGGGCTTTAGAGGAACCAAACAACACACCATCTGGTACAATACAGGCACATCTTCCTCCAACTTTCAGCATTCTTATGAATAAAGCCAAAAATAAAAGTTCTGTTTTCTTTGTCTTACACACCTTCAATAGATCTGGAGACACTGTATCATAATCCAAGCTTCCCTTAAATGGTGGATTAGCCAGAATCAAGCTGTATTTCTCCTGATCTGGATTCTGGTCGGAAAGACTGTCCCGATATTCGATATATGGATTTTCAATGCCGTGAGTCATCATATTCATTGCCCCTATTCTGAGCATCGTTCGATCCATATCATAACCATGGAACATATGATTCATATAATGTTCCTTATTCTTCTGGTCAAAAAAGACTTCTTCTTTACAATTTTCCTTCAGGTATTCTCCCGCCGCAACCAAGAAACCGGACGTCCCACAAGCAGGATCGCAGATCATATCATTCGCTTTTGGCTCCATCAATTCCACCATCATACGAATGATATGCCTAGGGGTCCGAAACTGTCCATTTACACCTGCTGTCGCAAGCTTTGACAACAAATATTCATAGACATCCCCTCGTGTATCCGCTTCTTTCATCTGTGCCATCTGATCATAGATCGCATCCATAGCAGCGACTACCTTATCCAAGATCAATGGTGTGGGGATTTTAAAAATCGCATCCCCCATATATTTGGCATAAGCGCTTTCCTTATTTCCGTGCAGCTCTTTGATAAATGGGAACACCCATTCCTGCACTGTCGTATACATTTTTTGAGCAGGGAAATCATGAAAAACACTCCATTTTAATTGATTCCCTGCAATTGTACGCTCTCCAATCGTTACTTCCTCGGCAAAGATACTTTCATAGGGAAGACCAAGCATTGCGCTTTCTCTTGCCCGAAGATTATCCATGTCATCCAAATCCTTCATAAACATCAAATATGTCATCTGCTCAATAACATCTAAAGGATTCGTAAGCCCGCCTGTCCAAAAAATTTCCCACAAACTGTCAATTTTGTTTTTCAATTCACCTGTAATCATATTTCTATTTCTCCCTATTCCATATATAGGCAGTGTATTTCCACTTTAAATACACCATAGCATGGTATTTTATCTGTTTCAATATCAATTTAATCATATTTTTTCGAGGCGACTAAATTGATTTATAAAATCTCTTCTAAAAATAATTCGTTTAACGCTGTCCACTCTATGGTTTTTGCCTCTTCCATTGTCTGCGCTTTTTCTTGTATTTCAAAAAGTGATACGTCCAGATATTCATTGATCTTGTTTATCCGTGGGATTTCCTTTATCTCAGGAGAATGTACTTTTAGATCAAGAAGTTTTTCTACTTCACGCGCCAGTTCCTTCGGTAATTCAGCGTCCATTAGTTCTGAAAATAGCATAGGAGGCGGCGTACCTTTCTCCATGATCCAGCGGCAGGCAAGGACAGGCCTGAGTACATAAAAATATTTTTTTGCCTTTACCATATCACGCTTTAAATATTCCCGGTAGTTTCCGGCCGCCATATTGATGTAGTGATAGATCCCCCGCTTTGTCGAAAAATACTCATTCATAATTTTTCTGAACTTATCCGCGAATTCCGTCTGTGCATATACGATCGGGGAGGAAAACCATTCAAACAGCGTTGGGTTGGATTTATACAAGAGCCTCAACGTCTTCTGCAGATCCCAGCCGTTTATATCGAGAACATCATCTATTGGCAGTTCTATCACATCTCTGATCGTCTCCAGACGAAGATAATCGTTCTTCGGGCGAACATAAATAAATCTGACATCATAATCACTGTCAGGGGAAGCAAAGCCCCAGGCACGGCTGCCCGACTCCACTGCAAGAAGGATCCTGACATTTTCTGTCTCTTCAATCTCCCGGAGTTTACCGCGGATCTGTTTCTCCATGTTTGCCCTCCTTTCTCTTCATCCACGGCAAATCATCCTCCGCCGCCTTAAAATTGTATACCGGTCTGATAATATCCGTCACATCAACCGACTCATTTATTACATCGATAATATCCTCTAAAGACTTATAAACCATAGGCGCCTCATCGATGGTATTTTCATTGACAGAGGTTGTATAGATCCCTTCCATAGACGCCTTATAATCCTCCAGGTTCAGGGAACGCTTTGCCATAGTCCTGGACATGACTCTCCCCGCCCCATGGGGAGCAGAATAATTCCACTCGGGATTCCCTTTTCCTCTGGCAAGTACAGAACCGTCGCGCATATTGATCGGAATCAGCACTTTTTCACCGGCGTGTGCCGCAATCGCCCCTTTTCTTAGGATCATTTCCTTCGTATCAATGTAATTATGGATCGTATGGAAGGATTCCACAGCACTCATGCCTGTTCTCTCCAAAATGATTTCTGCCATTCTTTCTCTGTTTCTGCGGGCAAAACGCTGGCAGATATCAACGTCATGGAGATAATCATCCAGAAGAGAACCGTACAGCCAGCAGAGATCGCTGGGAACTTCTGGCTTTTTTACGGTATATTCTTTTTCAAGAGCTTTCAGCGCATTCTGGATTTCCATACTTCTTCCTTGTGCCTTGTAAGTACGGATGATCTCCTCTCTTCTGAGAAAATACTTCTCTTTGCCAGTATGAAGGTCAATCGCAAGCTGCTGATATATTTCCGCCACCTGTTTTCCAAGATTCCGGCTGCCAGAATGGATCACAAGATAATAAGATCCGTCAGAAGCCTGATCCACCTCAATAAAATGATTCCCACCTCCCAGCGTTCCAAGCGAACGCTCCAGCCTCTTTGTATCGTTTAAAGAACGATAGCAGCGCAGACCAGACAGATCAAATCTTTCTGTCCTGCCCTCCCATGCATTCATACCAGATGGTATAAAATGACAAGCCTCATCGATGCGTTCGAAATCAAGTGACTGTTCTGCCAACTTTATCGTATACATTCCACATCCAATGTCAACGCCCACAATATTGGGGCAGACTTTATCCTTCACGGTCATCGTGGTCCCGATTGTGCAGCCTTTGCCGGCATGTACATCGGGCATGATCCTGATCTGGCTGCCTTCTGTCAGCTCATAGTCGCACATTCTGCGGATCTGCTCAACTGCGCCTTCCTCAACAATCTTCGCATAGCAGACAGCGGTATTTACTTTCCCTTTTATCTCAAACATGGTCTCATCTCCTTTCACAATACTATTCTACTTTTCACAGCGGGATCTATCACGGAAAAAAAGTTGCGAACATTACTGCCCGCAGCTTTTCTGATCCATCAATCTTTGTTTTATCAATCCTATAAAATGCTGAGGCGCCGTTACCCGAATCAACGGTCCAAACGACAGCACCCTGATCACAATCTCTGTTTCATCTTCCTTGTCGTAATATACCGTGATCTGATATCTGTCGTCCGCGATCTTCTCAGCCTGCTTCCGAAAGTGAGCAAAATGCAGGAGCGCCCGTTCCAGGGCATTCCGCCGATCCTTCAGCTCAAATACAACGCTGCGTTGTCTGCGTGTGCCCCGCTGTCCGCCGCAGCTTTTAGAGATCTTTTCCGAAGGTCTGCAGTTCACAATCCTTCCCAGATTGATCGTGTTTCCACGACGGTCTCCAGCGCCGATCAGACGAAATTTATCATCTTTCTCCGAATATTCCAGACTTTCAGGAAAAATAGTCCTGCCCAAGACCTCCCCTCTCCGGTTTTTTGTTTCTATATACAATGGATATTTCTTTCTGACCGCGTTGAGAATTATTCGAAAATTCGCTATGTAAGTCTCATCTTCATAAGCATCGCCGTCATTATATCTGTCAAAAACCAAGATATCCTCAGGAAGAAAAAGCGGTTCAACGTCTGGAAAATCCAGATCAAATTCTCCAAACAGACGGAGGCGGGGATCCTGGGCAATTGATTTCAGCCATCTTTTTTGAAGCGTCGTCAACGGCATATCAGGTTTCCTCTTGATAGGAGTGGTCCCGTCCGGCTTTAAGAGCTTCCACCTTTCTTCTTTGAGCGCGGATGGGATGCTTAAAATGCTCTCTCCAAAGGCCTGAGATTCCACGATCGTTTTCAACTCATCGTCGCTTAACGGATGGCTGACGGCCTCTGCCAGCACAGCCGCGACTGTATGATAGTATGTGCTGTATAATTCACTGAAAATCATTTCTTTCACCGCCTTCTAAACCATAAAGGGCATACATTGCCCGGATGTCCGCCCAAAACTGGTCTTCCAGTTCCTTATTCGATATGCTGAGGCTGACGATCCTGCAGATAAACGTACGGATCCAAGGGATCATTTCGCTTGCATCATATACATCTGCCGCAAACCGGCTGGTATGTTCGTCCAGGTGTTCAACTGTGCCGATTCGTCTCTCCCGCTCTAAACGTTTTGGAATATGCCGCTCTCCCTCTTCATATCGTACTGTGAATTCGACATGTTCCATGGGTTTTCCAGACCGGCTTTGTGTACTGACGCCCCATATGTGGGGAAGCATCTCATCCAGCTTTGTCTGTAGTTCATCAAAATGTCCACTGATCTCATCCGGTTTAACAGAAATGATATTGTCAGTCCTGAAAGGCATTATCCGCTTAAATCGATGAGAATACGCCATCAGGTACTGTCTGCCATTTTGCACACTGATCATAACGCGAAGAGGAACCACATGGTTTTCTGTGATTCGCTCCTTATGGTGATTCACATTCTCAAGAATGATACTCCTTTTTTCTCTCATGGCCGCGAAAACAGCACAAAGGACTTCACTGTCCAGAGCCCCGGTAATATAGTGATGCTTAAATGACAGATGAGACTCGCTTTCCTGAATCTTATCCAGCAGAAATGAGCCTATGACGCCACAGGGCGCCACTTCAGAAAAAAAGTCGAGCACATCTTGATTCAGTTCACAGTCCGTCTGTGCCCGTCTATAGAATATGGTTTTCCCCTTTTTCTCCGCTATCACGATTCCTTCTGAAGCATATTCTTTTAGCTTTTTCCTTACTGTAGACTCATCAAACATCCTGGAACCATGAAATTGAGAAAGGTATCCATCTATACGCTCAGTCAGCTCCTTTACTGTCATCCTCACCTCAGGATCAGAAAGAATATCAAAAATAATAAAATAAAGAGTAATATCGCCATCTGTAAAGCTCTTGGTCTTCCAGGCTTTGTACAAAGGATTATGCCTTGATACACGCGTATCTATAGAAATGAAAACACGTTTTCCATCTGTCCTCTTGCGGAACTGCATATAGTCACCCAGCCAGCTTTCAAAACGGCGGCGTTCATTATCATAGGAACGGGCGCTTTTCCTGGTATATTCCTCTCTGCTCTTAAATCCATAGACATAAAACTCCCGCATGTAATCGCGAATAGAATTAAAGTTTTTTACCAACTCACTGTAGGCCATATTGATCACCTCTTTGCCTGCCGTCTTCCCATATGCCACTTTGTCCCGAGCTTTAGTTATAGTATATCACAGCTCTCTACTGATTTTTGTAATTTTAATTATCCTCAACTTATAGATATAACGTTTAACATAATCCCCATAACAACTTCCGCCCCATTCTCATAATTGCCAAATTCCAGGAATCCGCCCTGTTCTTCCAGAAACCGTTTCGCGATGGCAAGTCCCAGTCCCTGGTGCTTCCTGTTATGGCGGCTGTCGTCTCCGCTGTAGAATTCCTGATCTGCGTATTCCAGATCCTTTGGAGAAAATCCAGGTCCATAGTCCTGGACAGCGGCGGTCATATATTCTTTTCCTTCCCGCTCGCACTGTCCCAGCCGTACCCAGATCCCCCTGCTTTTATCTGTGTATTCCCCTGCGTTGCTCAAGATATTCTTCCAGGCCCTTAAGAGACGTTCCGGACAGCAGATAAGATCTCCCTGTAACTCTTCCGCCTCATAATGCACCGGGATTTTATCTGCCGCGGCGATCTGCTCCGCCGCCCTGCGCAGTTCCTCCCCCAGTTCTGCGCAGGAAATCTTTTCCGCCCGATACTCTTTCCCATTTCCATACAGCACCTGTTTCATATCTTCCAAGTATTGCTCAATGTCTCTTACATTGGCCAGAATATAATCCGCGCACTCTTTACTTTCCGGTGAAAGCTGATCCTCTGCCAGAAGCTCCGCATTCCCCTGGATGACCGTAAGGGGCGTTTTGATGTCATGGGCCAGTGCAGTCAGTTGTTCCTGTTTCTGCTGTTCCATTTCCCACTGTGTTTCCAAAGAGGTTTTCAGAGCGTCTTTCATTCGGGAGAGGGACGTCATGACCTCGTCGATCTCTTTGATATCGGATGGTTTTGTCTCAAATTCCAGATCATGATCCCCGATCATATCGGTAATCTTGCGAAGTTCTCCCAGTCTTTGGTTCAGTCTCTTGGCAAAATGCCTGGAAAGAAGAACCGCGTTCAGGATAAATAAAGCGGCAGTCAGTACCAGAGACATAGCCTCTGGAGACGGCAATCTGCCGTTCAGCGGTTCCCAGGCATATCTGACATACAGACCATATTGGACAATACAGACATCTCCGCTTTCCTGCTCAATAAAACGGTAATAAGCGCCCGATGGAGCATAGATGCTTTCTTCTTGATATTGCCTCCATGCTTCTTCCCTCTCATCCTCCGTAAAGCTTCCGGATTTCCACTCTCCACTGGGGCTGTAGATGCCGTAAGTACAGCCCTGGGGAATCCATTCTTCCACCGATTCCCCCGCCCCTTTAATGTCCCGCGTATGTTCCGTCAACTGTGTTTCCGCGTAATTGGCCGGCAGCGCGGCTCCGGTATATACACTGCCGATCAGCGCGGCGGTACAGCCCACAGCGATCAGAATTGTCGTCACACAGAATAAAACAGCAAATTTCAGGAACAGCCCTGCCAGGTTTTTTTGTTTTCTTTTTCTGATTCTCTTTATTTCCATCGGTATCCGATCCCCCACACTGTCTCTATGGGATTGATTCCAAATTTCTGGAATTTTGCCCTGATATTTTTGATATGCTCTGTGATCGCCGAACTGCTGCTTTCTCCGTCAAATCCAAACACATGCTCCAAGATGCGTTCCTTGGAAAACACCTGATTCCGGTTCAAAGCCAGATATTCGCAAATGTCATACTCAGCCTTTGTAAATCCAATTTCCTGCTCCTGGCAGCAGACTTTCCGCTCCTGCATGAGAAAGCGTACTTCACCGATGGATATGGCGTGCTTTTTCTCCCGATTTTCCCGCCGGATATGGGCGGCAACTCTGGCTCTTAGTTCTCCTATCCCAAAAGGCTTGGTAATATAGTCGTCTCCCCCGATGCCCAGTCCCTCCATCACATCTTTTTCCTCATTCTTCGCGGTCAGAAAAAGAATCGGACAATCCACCCGGTCCCTGATCTTCCGGCATAATTCAAATCCATCTATGCCCGGCATCATCACATCTAGAAGGATCAACTGATACCTTGCCAGATCTTTCTCGTTTACTTTAAGCGGATCGTCTAAGGCGGTCACCCTATAATTTTCTCTCGAGAGCGCTTTTCGCACCACCTCCAAGATTCCCCTGTCATCATCGATCACTAATATCTCAATCATTACACTGCCTTCCTTCATAATAATGAAACCATATTCCGATTATCACACAGATCAGCAGCAAGAGCAACAGGCAGATCATCCCCGCTCTTTTTGCTTCTTCCATATAAATTCTTCCCGCCTCTGGCCGAAACGCACAGTTTAACACCAACATGCCCCCTCTGGCGCTCCATGTACATGGGAAAAACATCCATCTTTCCTCTCCCAGTCCGGTCAAAAACAGCGCGGATAATAGAAACTGCCCTACTCCCACACACTGGGATACCGTTTTGGAAAACTGAAGATTCAAAAACAGATGTTCCAAATATAAGGGAATACTTCCCAGAGCCAAGACCGCCGCCAGCTTCAGATACAAAGCTGCTGGAATCTCTCCTTTTCCAAACAGGAAATAACTGCCAAGTCCAAACAATGCCACTCCGCCGGCAACTGCCAGAATTCCAAGTCCAGAAAGGGCCAGAAACTTTATTGCCAGGTTCTTCCACTTCTTCATAGAATTTCCCAAGAAAACCTGAAAATGATTTCCTTCCTCCAATCCTACATTCCCGGCACACACAATACTGACCAGGAGGGGCAGCGCAATGCCGATCATCTCCGCAAACCCGCTGATCCGGCTTGGTTCACTCCATTCTGCCAGCCCATAATAAGCCAAGAATATCACACTCCCCACCAGGGGAACCATTCCGTAAAAGGGGAGTAAAAAAGTGTGCCGCATCTTCAATAGTTCCGCCCTCATACTGCGGATGAAGGCCCTCATTGGAAAGCCGCCCTCCTTTCGAGAAACTTCTTTCATTTGGAAGACACCTGCCTTCCGAACCACTTTCTGCTTCCCCACCACAGAACTCCAAACCAGAGCAGGGCCGCCGGAATTCCTAGAAACAGACTTCCCATTTCCGTCATCTGAGGGGAATAAGTCATCGATCCCGACTGGGCGATCAGCCCATTGGGCAACACTCCCAGAACCGGACACATCAGTCTTGCGGTAATCGCCCCTGGAACTAACGCAAACCAGGAAGTCAGAGAAACTGTGGCCGCCAAAATCGAATAAAGCCCCACATGGATCACCAGCATCAAAAATGTGCTCATTTTCTGGGATAAAAAGAGACAAAAAGGAATCTCCCACAGAGTCGTCAGCCACATCAGGACACCCGCCAGGATCTGCGCCCCAATAGAAGGCTTGGCCAGATACTGTATATGCAGGATACTTTCCATCAGTTCCCCGGCCAAAATGGTAAAGACTGTGACACAGATCACAGAAACTCCAGAAATCACAGCGCCAACAAGGATTTTCCCATCCCAGATCTTCTCCATGGCACAGGGCAGGGACCAGATGGTATGATTCTTCTTTCTTTTGTCCTTTCCTCCGATCAGACCGCACAGGATCCCCAAAAATCCCGGATACATCCCAATATACCACCAGTTATAGCTGTCTACAGCGAAAAACTGATGGGTCAGCCAGGCCGCCAGAAAAACTGTGACCAGCGGCATACCCACGGCAAGCCCTTTCATAGAAGTATGACGGTATTTTAACATTTCTGCTCTAAAATAGGTTTTCATCTGTCTGTCCTCCCTTTTGCTGTGACTTCCATGAACAAGGCCTCCAAGTCCTCCTGTTCATCCACTTTTCCTTCAAATCCCAAACGCCCGCCTGATATAATCCCGATATAGTCCGCAGTCTGCTGGATTTCGCTTAAAATATGGCTGGACAGGATCACCGTGATCCCTTTCTTTGGAAAACTTCGGATCAATTCCCGCAGTTGCTGTATGCCCAGAGGATCCAGGCCGTTGATCGGTTCATCCAGCACCAGCAGCTTCGGGTGATTTAAAAGGGCAAGGCCGATGCCAAGTCTCTGTTTCATTCCAAGGGAAAAGGCTCCTGCCTTTTTCTTTCCCGTATCCCCAAGGTCGATCAGGGAAAGCACCTCCCGGATCCTCTCGTCGCCAATTCCAAGGAGAAGGGCCCGCACTTTTAGATTCTCCCACGCCGTCAGGTTCTCATAGATCGGCGGCGTTTCGATCAGCGCGCCAATTTGAGATAAATCTTCTCTGGTCCACCTGTGCCCTTGGAAAAAGACGGCGCCGGATGTGGGTTTCAAAAGACCTGTAATGGTTTTAAGCAAGGTGGATTTCCCTGCTCCATTGGGCCCCAGAAGTCCATATACACAATGTTCCGGAATTTTCATAGAGACTTCCCTTAACACTTTCTGCCCCTTAAATTCCTTCGATAAGTTTTTGATCACTACAATATCTTGTTCCATATAAAGTCCTCCTTATCTGCTTTACAAGATCAGCATAAAGGATGATTCTAAGGAATTTATAAGGATATGTAATTTTCACTCAGACAGATATCTGCGGATCAACTTCTCTATCAGCTTCGTATCTAAAACAATCTTTTCCGTCTCAAATGTCAGGATCAAACGCTCTCCGGGATAGATATCGTTTTCTTCATATGCATGAATCTTCCTGACCGCATTCCTGGCATATACTGGGTCATCCATCCTGCCGTCATGCTCCCAGTAGATTTCCTGCCTTGTCTTCCTGGAAAAGAAAGTAAAATCTGGATGAACAATACCAAAGCCTTTCAACAATAATGGACACTCATATTTGTATGGGATTCCGTTCCGATGGAAATAATCTGCCAAAATCTTTTCTGATTTTGATCGCACACGCTCACCCCGTTCCGTCAAAATAACAGGAGTTCCTTCCTGAAATTCCTTTTTCTTATACTCTCTTAACGCCCATCTCTCCAACTGCTTTTCCCACGTAGGCTCCACCGGCCGGATCAGCTTTTTTCTTTCCTTATGCTCATCCAAAAAGATTCTTTCGATTTCTTCATCTGTATAATCTTTCGTGATCTTTTTAATCTGCGATAATCTTTTCTCGACCAATTTTTGCACTTTTTCGTCATAACCCTTCTGAGCAAGCTGATAGGCCAATTCCTCATTTCTTTTGGGAATATAAACGCCGTTTTTCTTCCCGCCAGGAATACAATGATAATACTGCACCCAGTTCTTGCTGCTGGACAGACGCAAACTCCCTTGTGGAGCAGCTTTTAGCTGCGCTTTGGTCTTTTTGAGGATCTCTTCCAGCCTGTTTTGTTCCTTTAACAACAGTTTTTTAAGTCCTTCCATATGATTTCCCTTTCTCTTTTATAATCATACTTTCATATTATTGCATGTACGGTTGGGAATAAATTTATGAATGTAGAACCGTATGATTTCAGTGATCTGTACGGTTTAGATTTGCTTATTGAATATTCAGACCGTATGATTTTGATAATTTATACGGTTTAGACATGCTTATTGAATACTGGAATCGTATTCATTTCCTGATTTCTACGGCTGGACCGCAGATTTTCTTGCTATAACCGTAATGAACCTTCAATTTCTACGGTTAAAATCTATGTTTTCAAATATGGAACCTATCAGAAAGATCGTCTGAAAATGAGATTGGTAAAGATTGGTATAAGAAAGGGGCTGCTGCCCGGCTGGAATGAACCAGTCCGCACAACATCCCCATAAAAATTTCGTCTGATTAACGTTTGGAGAACTGTGGAGCTCTACGAGCTGCTTTGAGACCGTATTTCAATCGTCTGAGCGATGATTTTCCTTGATATTCCGGGCTTTTTTGAGCCTCGG
>OGYF01001352.1_pt1 | contig 21094 bp, 19 predicted proteins | sample 1576451 | NCBI WGS metagenome assembly OGYF01 (sample SAMEA3541505, study PRJEB24748) | human gut metagenome | biome: human gut; feature: human-associated habitat; material: faeces | place: China | collected 2012
GTTGTAACGCAACCTTAGGAGGCGAACGCTCTATCCTACTGAGCTACGGAGACAATATTCAGTTGAGCAATGGGTTTTCCTATTCGGATCATCCATTTAACTCAACACTCCTCGTATTATTTTATCAAACCCATCAAGGAATGTCAAGCAAAACGCCAGCAAAAATCACCTAAAAAGCGAAAATCAAAAAAGCCAAAAACTCCAAGTCTCCATCACAGCCCAAGATCCAATCCTTCCCAACACCCCCAGGCATAACCGCCATCTAGTTCCCTGTACGCCCAAGTTCCTGGAAATTAAGGATCCCCTGCATCCAGATCTGTCCCTTGAACCTCCGTCCCACGGCCGGCTCTCCCAGAAGATCCTTGCCATTGATGCAGATAATGAAATTCAGGTCGCTGCACTCCAGATTCAGCCAGTATATTTCTTCATTTGTATATTTATTCTTAATTTTCTGAATTTCTTTAATTTCTCCAATGACAGAGTACTGATCGCATTCGATCCCGCATGGCATAAAGCAGGAATCGATGATGGAATACAGGTCCTCCTTCATGGCACGGCGGGAGATCTTAGAATACAGGTCGATATCCTCAATGGTCAGCGTTTCCATGGCGTCCTCGTCGCCATTTTTCGCCGCCTCAATCAGATTATTCCTGTTTTTAGCCGCCACCTTTGCCATCTGGATCTGCTTCTGGGTCTTTTTGATGGGAAGAAGGATCTTCCCGCCAGTGGAAAATCCAGCCAGGCTGATGGAGCGGATCTTAAAGGCCTCTCCCTTTTTCAGTACCTTCTCCCTGTAATCCAGGAAGTTCTGTACGTAGAAGATCAGTGAGATCCCCACACAGGATTCGTCCACCATACCGGCATACGTTTCCTTTTCCACATGTCTCTGGACCGAACATTCTGCTGTGGAACTTTCCTGGGCACATTCCACATAGGGAAAGTAAAACTCCCTTTCAAAGTCTCCTTCCTCGTTCAGCTCACCTACAATGGAAAGCCCGATGCCGGGGGCGATCTCCGTCCGCATCTCGCAAACGTTGGTCTCCTCATCGATCTGAACACATTTTGTCACTGATGGCTGCGTCTCCAGCAGATCCAGAAGCTTTTCAATATCCTTTTTCTTCTGGTACATGCTGAAGCCAGCCGCACGCAAGAATTTATGCATATAGATTAATATTCCCCTTCATTCCTTTCGGGCTCCACGCCATCCATGTCTTCCATGTCCATGATCTCGTCCATATCCGCCCCGATGGCCTCCCGCTGCTGTCTCCTCAGTTTCTTCATCCGCTCGCTCTTATTTCTCTCACTTCCGGAAATCTCAATGGACTGTTCTCCAGAGCCGGAATACACGTCTTCTGTCTTTTCTCTCCGTCCTCTTTTTCCGTCCCCATCTGAGATAGACGGACGTTTCACGTAACCCAGAGCCTGCTCCAGGGCCTCCTGCTCTTCACTTCCCAGAAGTACCTCTGTGGCCCCTTCCTCCACCTCTTTCAGATAGATATAGCAGCCCTCCCGGCTGTGTACCACATCCAGGACAAAGCCGGTGTTATTTCCGTCCAGCATGGCGATGACAAAGCTGAGATTCCCGCCCATTCCCTTAAAAGCATTATATTTGACAAATCCAAATTTCTGGAATGAATCCTTTACCTGCTTGGACAGCCGTTTCATAGCGTCCTTGCTGGCCCGGTCCCTGGACTGGCTTTCCTTTAATTCCTCCAGGATATCCTCCAGCGTATCCTCCAGCGTTTCTGCATCCTTTCCACGCATGAAAAGATCATAACGCCGGTACAGCTTATTCATTTTAACAATACAGACGATCACGGCGATCAGTAAAACCACCGATAGTACGGAAAATCCCACGATCAGAAGCATTGGATCGATGGGAAGATGATACAATAGACTATTTTCCATATATTTTCTGTCTTCTGTCCTTCCTTATTTACAGAATTTAATTTTTATTGCCTGGCTATGGACTCCATCATCTCGATCAACCGTTCCAGTTCCTCCTGGGAGTAATACTCGATCTCGATCCTGCCCTTATTTTTATCCTTCCTGTTGATAAGAACCTTAGTGCCCATAATGGACTTCAGCTTGTCCTCGATCTGCCGGTAGATCAGATTGATGTCCGGCCCCGTTTCCGCTTCTTTCTTTGGCTTCTCCGGGCGGTTTAAGAGCTTCACCAGCTTCTCCACATCGCGGACGCTTAATCTTTCCTCTACGATTTTCTGGGCAGTCTGGAACTGGCGTTCCCCATTTTCCAGTCCCAGAAGGGCACGGGCGTGGCCGCTGGAGATCTTTTCATCGATCAGAAGCTGCTGTACCCTGTCATCCAGCTTCAGAAGACGCATACTGTTGGTAACCGTGGCTCTGTTTTTTGAAACGCGGGCCGCGATCTCCTCCTGAGTCAGATGGAATTCCTGGATCAGCCGCTGATACGCCTGCGCTTCCTCGATAGGGTTCAGATCAGCGCGCTGTACATTTTCGATCAGTGCGATCTCCATGGTCTTCTGCTTATCATATTCACGGATCATCACAGGGACCTCGGTAAGTCCGGCCAGCTTGGCCGCTCTCCACCGGCGCTCCCCGGCTATGATCTCATAATGACTGTCCTTTTTCTGGACGATCAGCGGCTGAAGCACTCCATACGTCTTAATGGAATCTGCCAGCTCCTGGAGCGCAGCCTCATCAAAATTTTTACGGGGCTGTGTCCCATTGGGTTCGATCAATGATACCTTTAATTTCTGCTCCACTGGCTTTTCTACGATCTTTTCAACAATGATCTTTTCTGCTTTTTTCCCGTTTCCGGTGCCAGAGGATGTTTTTCCCTTTTCTTTTTTCTCCGCAGCCGAAGGCTTTTCTTCCTTTACAGCTGCATTTTCTTCCAACGTGACTTCTTCACCAAACAGGGCTCCCAGGCCTTTTCCCAATCCCCTTTTCGCCATTATACCTCTTCTCCTCTGCTTATGACTTCCGCGGCCAGAAGCCTGTAATTTTCTGCACCAGTGGACCGGCTGTCATACATATTGATGGGCATGCCATAACTGGGGGCCTCCGCCAGACGGACGTTTCTTGGAATGATCGTTTTATAAATATTCTCATTCAGATGTTCTTTTACATTTTCCACTACTTCCAGTGAAAGATTGGTTCTGGAATCATACATGGTGAAGACCACGCCTTCCACTTCCAGCTCCGGATTCAGTTTTTTCTGTACCAGATTCACAGTCTTTAAAACCTGGTTCAGGCCCTCCAGGGCGTAGTATTCACACTGGATAGGGATCAGCGCCGTATTGGCAGCCGTCAGAGCATTGATCGTCAGCAGGCTTAAAGAAGGTGGACAATCAATGATGATAAAATCATAGTTATCTTTTACCAGATTCAGATTTTCCTTCAGGATATTCTCCTTATCCTTCATATCCAGAAGCTCGATCTCTGCTCCCGAAAGATCCACATCAGATGGCATCACATCCAGGCGCTCCTGCACGCTGGGCATGATACAGTCCCCCACCTGGCACTCTCCCATAAGCAGTTCATACACCGTATTATCAATATTTCCTTTTTCCAGTCCCAACCCACTGGTGGCATTGCCCTGAGGATCGAAATCCACAGTCAGCACCCTCTGCCCCGCTTCTGCAAGGCAGGCCGAAAGATTGATCGCCGTAGTCGTTTTTCCAACTCCGCCCTTCTGATTTGTGATCGCTATAATACGTCCCATATATCTCAAGTATCCTTTCCACAGACCAAAAACGCATTCTGCTTTTTATCCAGTTCACACTCATTTCATCCACTGAACTGTTACATGGACTTAAGTATAACACATTTCATTTCATTTTCCTATGGTTTCATAAGAGAAAAATGTGGATGTTTCACGTGGAACATCCTACATTTTCTACAATAATGTTTTTTCTTGTATTTTCTTCTGTCTTCCAGGCTGCACAAGAAAGAATCCCGATTGCGGGCTTCTCCGCCTGCGGCATAATTCCCTTCCGCCGCATGGCGATCCCCGCAGAGCGTTCTTTATGTCATAGGACGCACTTTCCTATGGCATAAAAAGCTGATTTCCGGAGAAAAGATCGGAAATCTGTACAGGGCAACCTCAAAAATGCTCCTTAATCTTATGCTTATCCAAAATCATGTATATAAAAAATCCTCTTCTCACTGAAAAATAGCGTTTTTATAGTGAGCATGGAACGTATTTGTGAAAACTTTTGAAAATTTCGTGAACACATTATGCGGAATAAGCCGACGTCAGAAAGAATAAAATCCCACTAGCCCCAATATAAAAATTGTTTCCATGAAATTCTTTCTTATTCTTCTATCTAAATTTTTACCTCAATTTAAGTTTCTGATCTCTGTTTTCCTCACCCATGCTTCTCTTTTTGGCTTTACACAATTCCCCTCCCCTGCGTCTGGACTCCAATATTTGTATATTTTGGGGAATATCTTCTTTGTGACAACCTCCCAAAATTTTTATTCTTAAAGATTCCCTCTGTTTCCCATAATTCAAACCTTAATTCATATCCACAGAGTTCCATATTTTCGCATCCCTCTGATCTTCCAATAATCGTATCTCCTGATAACCTCATTTTCCGCTTTCATTGTTTAGCCACAAGAATGTTTCACGTGAAACGCTCTGCTTTCCATTCTCACTTCTCCTATATATCTATTATCCGATGTTCCACGTGAAACACTACCTGTTATATATTCCGCTGTTATATTCTCCTCCGTCTTTTCCCTCAAAAATACCCTTTAACTGCGAATATTTCAAAGCAAGCTGCTGTCTGTCTAGGTTATCCCTTTCCGCAAAAACTGCCATTCTTGTCTTTTGCAGAAGGAAAAATCATTGCTTATTGGAATTGATCACAAGCCCTTAAGCAAATTTAAGCCGTTTTTTATACTTCTTAATATCATTAAATCGGCTTTTTCGCCAAGTACATCACATACGTGTCAAAAAATATAACCTTTCCTCCAGCTTCGTTTACTGCACATTTAAGACCATCATAAAACTTGCTCTTATACGGTTCAGAAAGTACAATATGGTCGCAATGCGTTCCGCAAAAGGCAATGTATTCATCTGTTGTAAATTCTCGCTTGCCATGATATTCACGTTTTTCAAAATCTACATATCCGTAATTTACAGCGTTTGAATAAACAAACGAACCCTGTTTATATTCTATATTAGGCTTAAAATAAGCTGAATAAACTTGCTGTATTTTATTGTAAAGCTCTTCATTCGGCGTTTTATAGTCCGCTTTCGTCAAAAGCATTGCAAGCACCCCGCCAGGATTTAACAAATCGAACGTTTTCTGAAAGGCTATATCCTCTGGAATCCATTGTATGGTTGCTGCAAAATAAATCATATCAAATCTCTGATCTCCAAAATCGTGTATGATAAAGTCAGCGTTTACAATATCAAAGTTTGCAAACTTTCCGTATTTTCTTTTCATCATATCAGCCAAATTCCCGCCAAGTTCAATCGCGTAATAATCGCATCCAGTATTTAAAATTGGTTCTGTAGCCTGACCTGTTCCTGGACCAAGTTCCAATATTTTTTTGCCTGGTTTGATATCGGCATAGGAAACCAGCTCCGCAAACAACTTCTCACTATATCGGGGCCTATACTTATCAAATTGTTCTGGAATTGTATCAAATACTTTTCTAAACTCCATGACTTTCTCCTTTACACACTTTAGATTCTCAATCTTGCTCAACACACACATTATATCACATATATGATTTTTGATTTTATTCCTGCTCTCTAAGCAACAACCGAACGAGATCGACGAGTGCTTTCGCCCTCAAATAGTATGGCTTTTCTTATATCTGCCCGTATCGTTTTATATCTCTATGGGAGATCCGGGCACCATTTTGAGACCAAAGAATCAAAAATAATAGCAATTTTCCGCACCTGACTCCCTTAAAAATTCAGTATTTGCAAGGAATTTCACAGGTCAATACTTTTTGACGGCACAAATTCTAATACTATTTTTTATATCCGTCTCTCCCCCCCATCCGAAACCCATCCAATGTTTCACGTGAAACACAAATGTAAAAACATGACCCAATGTTCCACGTGAAACATGAAACACGATCCAGTATTTTCCATAGCCATGTTTTTTCACAATCCTATTGTCATGCCATGCCGCCTATATTATAATAGGGGGAAAGGATCCACAGACTCTCTTTTCAGGAGGTTCATATTATGAAATCTAAAAATAAGATCATCACAGCGGTCCTTCTGGCTGCAGGAACTGCTGCCGGTACTGCTCTGATCAACAAATACATTAAGGTATCTGCCACATCCAAGAAGCTGCTGAGCCACCCGGAGCCCTCCATCTATAAATGGCGTCTCGGTGATATTTATTATACAAAAACTGGTACCGGAAAACCCCTTCTTCTGATCCATGATCTAACCCATGCATCCAGCGGCTGTGAATGGGACAACCTGATCCCATTCTTAAAGGACAATTATACGATCTACACCATCGACCTTCTGGGCTGCGGAAGATCAGAAAAGCCCAATCTGACCTATACGAACTTCCTCTATGTACAGCTTTTAAATGACTTTATTAAATCTGAGATCGGACGCCGCACCAATGTGATCGCCACCGGAAGTTCCTCCTCCCTGGTGACCATGGCCTGCAGCTATAATCCGGACTTATTTGAGCAGCTGATGTTCATTAACCCGGAAAGCTTTACCTCCTGCTCGCAGATCCCGGGCAAATCGGCAAAGTTTTATAAATTCCTCATTGACCTTCCCATTGCAGGTACTCTTCTGTACCACATTGCGTCAGCAAGAAGTCATATGGAAGAAGCGTTTTCCTCCAGCTATTTCTATAATTCCTTTGACGTGACGCCATTTTATGTGGATAAATATATGGAATCCGCCCACCTGGGAGACTCACCCAAGTCCATTTATTCCAGCGTGATCTGCAATTATACCAAATGCCGGATCAGTCCGGCCCTGGAGAAGATCGACAACAGTATTTACATTCTTGGCGGCGGAGAGGAACCTGACATCGACCAGATCATCCAGGAATATACACTTTGCAATCCGGCCATCGAAGCATCCAAAGTTCCTGAGACCAAACATCTGCCCCACCTGGAAAAGCCCCAGGAGGTTTATAAACTCGTCAATATGTTCTTTCATTAGGACCGCCCGCTTATAAACGTATAAACGGTCTTCTAAAAAATAATTCCCGGAAACTGCGGCCAATTTCCGGGAACATGACTGATTTCCGAAAGCCGCTGCCGCAGGCCGCAAACGTATTCTGACACACAGAAAAACCGCCAGAAAGGATCGGAACATCTCATGTTCCAGATCCGTCTCTGGCGGCTTTTTTATTTCAGCGGCTCCTTTCCAGGCATCCCCGCTTTGCGGGGATATTTTTTCGGAGTCACATTTATTTTATCAATGGGAACAAAGGTCCGGTCCACATCTGTCCCGGGAAGTACAAGGGTCTTCGTCTCTCTCATAGAGCCTCCCAGCTTCTTTACAGCGCTCTCAGCCTCTCTGGCCTCCTCTTCCACCTTTCCGGATTTATAAGGAAGGAATTCTCCTCCTGCCTTCACAAAGGGAAGACAATATTCCGACAAGGTGGAGAGATTCGCAACTGCTCTGGATACACAAAGATCAAACTGTTCCCTATACTCTTTGTTCCGTCCAAAGTCCTCTGCCCTTCCATGGACCGCCGTGATCCCCGTCAGTCCCAGCTCCTGGATCACGGTGTTTAAAAAGCCCACCCGCTTGTTCAGAGAATCCAGAAGCGTGATCTGAAGCTGTGGAAATGCGATCTTTAAGGGGATTCCGGGAAATCCGGCTCCGGTCCCCACGTCGATACAGGAATACGCCTCTGTACGGATCCCATCGAACACCTTTACCACCAGGAGACTGTCCACAAAATGCTTTGTGACCACCTCCGGCATTTCTGTAATGGCCGTCAGATTCATCACCTGGTTCCATTCCGTTAAAAGCTGAAAATATTTAAAAAACTGCTCCTTCTGCTTCTCTGTGAGAACGATTCCCAGCTCTTCACAGCCAGCATCCAGAAGTCTTGCAAACTCTTCCATCCTATCTCCTTCCTGCCTGCTCTAAATACACCATGAGGACCGAAATATCTGCTGGAGACACGCCAGAGATCCGGGACGCCTGACCGATGTTCAAAGGCTGATAAAGGTTCAGCTTCTGTACCGCCTCATTCCGGAGGCTTTTCACAGTGGAGTAATCAAAATCCACCGGCAGCTTACGGCTCTCCAGCTTCTTAAACTGTGTCACCTGCTGCATCTGACGCCGGATGTATCCCGCATATTTAAGATTTATGTCAACCTGTTCACAGACATCCCAGGGGAGACTGGGCCTCTCCGGATCCAGCTCCTTTAATGCCTCATATCCCAGCTCCGGCCGCCGGATCAGCTCTGCAAGGGTCGTGCCGGATTTTAGCAATGTGCTGTTATGCCGTGCTAAAAAGTCCTGTACCTGCTCTCCGGCTCCCACAGTCCTCTTTTCCAGACGATCCATTTCCTTCTGTATAGCCTCTTCCTTCCAGAGAACGTACTGATACTGCTCCTCGCTCACAAGTCCGATCTCATGACCGATCTTCCTCAGCCGCAGGTCCGCGTTGTCCTGACGCAGGAGCAGCCGGTATTCGGCCCTGGAGGTCATCATCCGGTACGGCTCATGGTTTTCTTTAGTCACCAGATCGTCGATCAGCACGCCGATATACGCCTGGGAGCGGTCTAAGATCACAGGCTCCTTTCCCTGCAGCTTCCTGGCGGCGTTGACACCGGCCATAAAGCCCTGGACAGCCGCCTCCTCATAGCCGGAGCTGCCGTTGAACTGGCCGCCGGAAAACAGGCCGCTGATGGCCTTAAATTCCAGGGATGCGTCTAACTGTCTGGGATTGATACAGTCGTATTCAATGGCATAGGCGTTCCTTACGATCTTCACGTTCTCCAGCCCCGGCACCGTCCGGTACATGGCGTACTGGACGTCCTCGGGCAGGGAGCTGGACATGCCGCCCAGATACATTTCATTGGTGTACAGTCCCTCCGGCTCCACAAAGACCTGATGGCGCTCCTTATCGGGGAATTTTACCACCTTATCCTCAATGGACGGACAGTACCTGGGGCCAGTCCCCTCGATGGCCCCGGAAAACAGTGGGGAACGGTCCAGATTTTCCCGTATAATCTCATGGGTCTTTTCATTCGTATAAGTAAGCCAGCAGGAGACCTGCTCTCTCTGCACCGTCTCCGGATCCGTGGAGAAGGAAAACGGAACGACCCGTTTATCTCCAAACTGCTCCTCCATCTTTGAAAAGTCGATGGAACGGCGGTCAGCCCGGGCCGGAGTCCCCGTCTTAAACCGGTACATCTCGATCCCATGCTCCTTCAGAGAATCCGTCAGATGGTTGGCCGCCTGAAGGCCGTTGGGCCCGGTAGGATTGCTCACGTCCCCGTACACACATCTGGCTCCCAGATACACACCGGTGGCCAGCACCACAGCCCGGCAGTGGTACACAGCGCCCGACAGGGCCTTCACCCCTGTGATCCGCTTTTTCTCTCCGCCCTCTTCTGCCGGTTCAGTTAAAATTTCCGATATTTCCGCCTGCCGGATGGTCAGATGGTCCGTATTCTCCAGAACACGCCGCATCTCACTGGTATAATCCTGTTTATCAGCCTGGGCCCGCAGCGAATGGACCGCCGGCCCCTTGGATTCATTTAACATTTTGGACTGGATAAATGTCTTATCGATATTTTTTCCCATCTCGCCGCCCAGAGCGTCCAGTTCCCGCACCAGATGGCCCTTGGAGCTGCCGCCGATGTTGGGGTTGCAGGGCATGAGAGCAATACTGTCCACGCTGACCGTGAACATAATGGTCTCAAATCCCAGTCTGGCTGCCGCCAGCGCCGCCTCACATCCGGCATGTCCGGCTCCTACGACGGCAATGTCATAGCTTTCCTCTAAAAAAGGCATAGACTTCCTCTTTTCTAACTCTCTATTTTCCCATACAGAACTTGCTGAAGATCTCGTTGACCAGATCATCCTCCACCGCTTCTCCCACAATGAGCCCCAGCTTTTCGTAGGCATTCATCAGATCGATGGAAAAGAAGTCCTCGGGCATTCCGCTTTCGATGCTGTTTTCCACCATACGGATGCTGTCATAGGCTTCCCGCAGGGCCTCCGCGTGGCGCACATTGGTGATCAGGATCTGATCGTTGAAGTCGATCTCCCCCTCGTAAAACAGGGACTTGATCTCCTCCTCCAACTGGTCGATCCCAGTCTCCTCCTTGGCTGAAATGGAGATCACCCGGTGGCCCGATTTTTCCGCGATCTCCTCCAGGGATACCACCGGCTCCAGATCGCTCTTATTTAAAAGGACCACAGCCTTCCGCTCCCGGATCAGCTCCATGATCTGAAGGTCGTTTTCATCCAGTTCCCTGGAACCGTCCACCACATAAATAATAAGGTCCGCGTCCCTGGCTGCCTCCATGGCCCGCTCCACGCCAATTTTTTCCACCACGTCGCTGGTGGAACGGATCCCGGCCGTGTCCACCACGTTGAGGCTGATCCCCTGGAGATAAATATGCTCCTCCAGGATATCCCGGGTTGTCCCGGCTATATCCGTCACAATGGCCCGGTCCTCTCCTACTAAAACGTTCATCAGAGAAGATTTTCCCGCGTTGGGCTTTCCCAGGATCACGGTCCGGATCCCTTCCGATACCACGCGTCCATTGGCTGATGACCGGATCAGCCTGGACAGCTCCTGCTCCATTTTCTGGACTCCGATGAGCAGTCTTTCCCCATAGCCATCCAGAGAAATATGCTCCGGATCATCCAGAGCTGATTCAATAAAGGCGATCTCATACAGGATCTTTTCCCGTAATTCCCTGATCTTTTTTGAAACGCTCCCCCGGAGCTGGCCCACCGAGGATTTCAGCGCATACTCATTTTTCGCGTTGATCACGTCGATGACGGCTTCCGCCTGGGACAGGTCGATCCTTCCATTTAAAAACGCCCGTTTTGTAAATTCACCGGGTTCTGCCAGCCTGGCGCCTGCCTTTAATACAGTTTCCAGGATCCGCCGTGTCACAAGCATGCCTCCATGGCAGTCGATCTCCACCGTATCCTCTGCTGTAAAGCTCCTTGGCCCCCGCATCAGCATCACCAGGACCTCGTCCACCACCTGGTCCCCGTCATAAATATATCCGTAATGGATCGTATGGCTGGGAGATCCCTCCAGCGTCTCCTGTTTTCCTTTTTCCTTAAAGATCCGGTCGGCAACCGCCACGGCCTCCTGGCCGCTGATCCGTACAATGCCGATGCCGGAATTTCCCATGGCTGTGGCAATGGCCGCAATGGTATCCGTATGAATCATACTCTTCTCCTGTTCCAGGGCATTTTTCCTCAATTATCGTCCTTTATAATAGCACAAAGGGGCTGCCCCAGGCAACCCCTTCTGATTTTCTTATATGCTTTTACTCTTCCGGATTTCTGCTGCGGTCCGGTCTGGGCCGTCTTTCCCTGCGTTCTTCCCTTTTTAAGGAGATCACCACATGGCGGAACGGCTCCTCGCCCTCGCTTCTTGTGAACACATATTTATCGTTCTGTAAGGCGGAATGGATGATCCGTCTCTCATAAGGATTCATGGGCTCCAGAGCGACAGAACGCTTCGTTCTCTTTACCTTATAGGCAATATTCTTCGCCAGGGTCTCCAGGGTCTCCTTCCTTCTGGCACGGTAATTTTCCGTATCCAGCTTTACCCGTAAATACTCGTCAGTCTTTTTATTGACCACAAGACTTACCAGGTACTGTAAGGAATCCAGGGTCTGTCCCCGCTTTCCAATGAGGATCCCCATTTCGCCGCCGGTAAGATTTACCTCCAGCTCCTTTTCCTCCTCATTGAGCTTCGTCTCCACATCAACGGAAATGCCCATGGCGTCAAAAACGGAATTTAAGAACTCGACTGCTTTATCATCGACGGTTTCTATTTTTTTCGCACGGATGATCGCCGGCCGGGAGCCGAAAAGTCCGCCCAGCACACCTGCGCTTCCCTTTTCAACCACCTCATACTGAAGTCTGTCGCTGCTGACGCCCAGCTGCACCGATGCCTGGGTGATGGCATCTTCCACAGTCTTTGCCGTTACTGTAATCATTTCCATAACAGAATCCCCCTATTTGTTCTTTCCACGCTTTTCATGTGCTTCGTTATACTTCTGGACCATGGCCGCCTTGGCTGCAAGGCTGCCCGGCTTCGCAGTCTCATTGTAAAAACGCTTGGATTCCTCGATCTGCTTTGCAGTCTTTTCCCGGCGGATCTCCTCCGCAGCCTTTTCCCTTTCCTCCTCTTCCTTAATGGATTTTAAGGAAGCGGTAGCATTCTGGGTGATCTTTGCCGGAGGAAGTCCCTGCTTGGCACGTTTCTTATTCACCTTTTCCAGATTCTTCTTCACCATCTCGTCGATGTCGATCTTATCCATATAAGAATTTACAAGAAGCTGCTGGATGATCTGCACAACACTGGTGGCGATCCAGTAAATACCAAGACCGGCCGGCATGGTGATACAGATAAAGGCAGAGAACAAAGGCATGGTGACCATCATCATCTGCATGGACTGGGCTGTCGGGTTATCCGGATCCGGCTTAGGCTGCTGGCCCTGCATCAGCTTTGTACTGAGCCACTGGGTAAGGGCTGCCAGGATCGGAATGCTCCATGCCAGAGACGGAGCCCAGCCGGGAGCCTCAGCCATATTTAAGCCGCAGAAGGTGTTCATCCGCTCGATCACGCTGGCATTTTCCGCGATTACACTGGAAATAGCCGGGAACAGTCCCTCTAACTCCTGCCACTGGGCAGTCGTGAATTTATAAAGCAGGTCCACCATCTTGTCGGCGCTGGCAAAATCAAAGGTCTCAATGGATTTCACCGCTGCTGCTGTGGCAATATTGGTAATGCCCTGCATCTTTTCTGCGTAACCGGCCTGTCCCATTAACGGGATGACCACATTGTCAAAATATACCCGGACAGACGGAACGTAAGCCGGAATATTATAGATCACACGGTATAAGGCAAACAGGATCGGCATCTGGATCAGCAGGGGCAGACAGCCGCCTGTCATGCTGGTGCCGTACTTTTCATAAACCGCCTGAACCTCCACGTTCTGGCGCTGTAAGGACTCGTTATCTGTTTTTCCCTTATACTTTTTCTGGATCGCCTGAATTTCAGGGTTCATCACAGACATGAGCTTCGTAGTCTTCTGCTGCTTGATCGTAAGAGGGATCATCAGAGTCTTCATTACGATGGTAAACAAGATGATACATAAGCCCACGTTGAAAATACCAAAGATATCCGTAAACCGGAACAGGATATCCATGATATATCCAAGGACGGTAGCAATCGGTCCTAAAATAGACCCTGCTTTTGTCAATATCATAGCTGTAACCTCCTGGGTTTCCTACGGAACTGGATCATAACCGCCTTTTGCAAACGGATGACAGCGAAGGATCCGCCTGCAAGCAAGATACGTACCCTTTACAGCGCCATACTTTTCCAGTGCTTCCAAGGCGTATTGGGAGCACGTAGGCGTGTAGATACAGTGAGGGCCAATACACGGCGAAATAAACTTTCTGTAAAACCTCACCATGCCCATTAATACTTTTTTTACCAAACCTCTCACTTCGATTCTTTTAAAATGTTATGAAGTCCGCATAAGTGCAGAAACGCACTTTCAATTTTGTCGAATTTTTTGTCTCTGGCCGCGGCCCGCGCAACCACAACGATGTCTTTTCCATCCTCCAGCATGTCTTCGTTTAAACGGAAGCTCTCCCGCACAAGCCTGGCAAACCGGTGTCTTACGACGCTGTTGCCGACCTTCTTACTGACAGAGATCCCGATCCTGGCTCCCTTTCGGTCTGTATCCAGCACATACATGACCAGGTACTTATTTGCATAGGACCTTCCCTGGCGGTAGACCGCCTGGAACTCGCTGTTTTTCTTTAACGAATGAAATCTCTTCATAGAAACCTCAAAAAATAAGAGTACCCAAAAGTTTTCCTAAACTTCCGGATACTCTCTTGGATTCATTAAGCTGATAATCTGGCTCTACCTTTTGCTCTTCTGGCAGCTAAAACTTTTCTTCCGCCTGCGCTGCTCATTCTCGCTCTGAAACCATGAACTCTTTTTCTCTGAGTATTTTTCGGCTGAAATGTCATCTTCATAATCCCGGCACCTCCTCTTACTATAAATTCCAAGTACCTTTTTTCATGTACTGTATAAACTTAGACATGATGAAACATCGTTTCAATTATATAGAAGTTATGCGGCTTCGTCAAGACTAAATTTCGGGAAAAAGCCAAAAAAGGAGCGGGAAATTCCCGCTCCGCAAGAAAATGTATTTATTTTCTTATTTGTCACTATATTTAGTATCTTCCTATTATATAATAAGAAACGTTTTTTTCAACTAATGGTTTTTTACCTTTAAAAGCGCCTTTACAATGGCTGTGGTCAGGATCGCCGCCACAATGGCCTCCGGGATCCCGAAGCCCACGATCACTCCCAGGATCATATCATAAAGGCGGGCCACCACTTTATTTGAGGCTGCGGCATAGCTGTTTCCAAAGAAAAAGTAGATGCCGTTCATTACCAGGATCGTATTGGTCATGGAACCTGCGATACCAGCCAGGCCAAGGGCCACGGTCTGGCCGCCCTTTTTTCCACGGGCGAGCTTTAAGACCAGCTCATACACATAGTATGCCGCCACTCCGATCAGGACTCTGGGGACGATGGAGATCACCACACTCCACATATTCCCGCTGTATCCGCCAATGGTCACAAAGGGGCTGAATACAAAGGAGGTCACCGTAGGCGTAAGCGTCGCACGGACCAGACTGGTGAGCCCAAATACAAGGCCCAGATACGCGCCGTATTTAGGGCCAAGAAGGAGCGCGCCGATGATGACCGGGACATGGATTATGGTGGCATTCATAAAGCCAAGGGGGATGTAGCCCAGGAACGGTACTACTGACATGGCAATGATGACGGCCGTGAAGATCCCGGCAAGGGACATGTCTAAGACTTTCTTTTCAATTTTCATGATCTTCCTCCTGCTACTGTTCTTTTCTTATAAAAGATACAATGCAATATAGTCACACACGCATTATACAAAACCATGGGAAAATGTCAATAAAGTTTTCCCCATTCCTATGAAAAATAATTATCCCCAATTTGTGGACAAACTGTGGATAACTTTCTGGATAACTTGCGGATAATTTGTGGATTGAATCTTTTCATTGAAAATTCCATCGGATTATTGTAAAATGATATTAGATTGGGTTTATGTGCTTTTGTGGACGGGTCCAAAACTTATCCACAGTTATGCACAGGTTTATACACATATTTAGGAGTACAGATATGCTGGAGAAAATTTTAGAGAAATGGGACGCGATCCTTTTAAATATCAAGGAGGAGCACGATGTCACCGATGTGTCCTACAAGACGTGGCTGCTGCCTTTGAAGCCATATTCTGTGGATAAACATATCCTCACCATCCTGGTGCCCGACGCCCTGTTTCTGGAGTATGTGAAAAAAAAATACGAGTTTTTGTTGAAAGTTACCATTGAAGAGCTGACCGGGATCTCCTGTGAGATCACATTTATCCCCAAAGACAGCATCAAAGAGGAGGAACCGGAAAAAAAGCTGATCCAGAACCACACGGCTGCCGTTAGCCAGCTGGCGATCCAGAACGCCAATCTGAATCCCCGCTATACCTTTGACACCTTTGTGGTGGGAAAAAATAACAACCTCGCCCACGCCGCATCCCTGGCTGTGGCCGAATCCCCAGGAGAGATCTACAATCCGCTTTTTATTTATGGAGGCGTGGGACTGGGAAAGACCCATCTGATGCATTCAGTGGCCCACTTTATCCTAAAAAATAATCCCAGCGCCAAGATCCTCTATGTGACCTCTGAGAAATTCACCAATGAGCTGATCGACGCCATCCGTAATAAGAACAACGTTTCCACCACGGAATTCCGTGAAAAATACCGGACCAACGACGTCCTCCTCATTGACGATATCCAGTTCATCATTGGAAAAGAAAGTACCCAGGAGGAGTTTTTCCACACCTTCAACGCCCTTTATGAGGCCAAAAAACAGATCATCATCTCCTCAGACCGCCCGCCCAGAGAGATCGAGACCCTGGAGGACCGTCTCCGCTCCCGGTTCGAGTGGGGTCTGACTGTGGATATCCAGCAGCCAGACTATGAGACACGGATGGCGATCCTCCGGAAAAAGGAGGAGCTGGAGGGCTATAATATTGATAATGAAGTGATCAAATACATCGCCTCCAACATTAAATCCAATATCCGTGAGCTGGAGGGAGCCCTTACAAAAATTGTAGCCTTAAGCAAGCTGAACAACCGCGAGATCAATATCGAGCTGGCGGAGGAGGCCTTAAAGGACCTGATCTCCCCCAATGCCGTGAAGGAAGTGACTCCCCAGCTGATCCTTAATGTGGTGGCGGAGCATTTTGGGATCAATACCCTGGATATCATCGGCCAGAAGCGCAGCAAGGAGCTGGTATTCCCCCGGCAGATCGTGATGTATCTCTGCGGTGATATGACGACCGAGTCCCTCCAGAATATCGGCAAAACCCTGGGAGGCCGCGACCACACCACGATCATCCACGGAACGAAGAAGATCGCCGACCGTTTAAAGACCGATGAAAATCTTCAGAACACTGTGGATATCTTAAAGAAAAAGATCAATCCTCACTGATCTGTGGACAGCCTTGTGGAATACCCGTGAAAAATTTGTGGATAAGCAGCTGAAATTTTTTTCAGATTTTCCCCTTGTGGATACTTCTTAAGTTATTCATCCTGAATCTTAAGGTTACCCACAGCTTGTTCAACGTGGAAAATCCTTTATATTTCAGCAATTTTACGCTTATTCACAAATTCACAGCCCCTACGACGATTGCGACGAAAATCTTTTATATATTTCTCTATTAAACCTGTCGCCAGCCAGAAAGGAAGTTATCAACATCTATGAAACTGACATTTCAAAAAGCCGCTTTACTAAACGGCATTAATATTGTTTTAAAAGCCGTTCCCTCAAAAACAACCATGCCTATTCTGGAATGTATCCTGATCGACGCATCCACCGATGTCATCAAGCTGACCGGTAACGATATGGAACTGGGGATCGAAACAAAAGTTGAAGGAAATATTCTTGAAAAAGGAAAAATCGCCTTAGATGCAAAGCTTTTTTCTGAGATCACCAGAAAATTATCCGATGGAGATTCCATGGTGACCATCGAATCCGATGAAAAATACAACACCACCATTACCTGTGACAACTCTGTATTCCGGATCCAGGGAAAAGACGGGGACGAATTCTCCTATCTCCCCTATATTGAAAAGAATAAATATATCTGTCTGTCCCAGTTTACATTAAAGGAGCTGATCCGACAGACGATTTTTTCCATTTCTGTCAACGACAGCAATAAAATGATGACCGGAGAGCTGTTTGAAGTAAACGGCGATTCCTTAAGAGTGGTATCCTTAGACGGCCACCGGATGGCGATCCGGAAGATCCTTTTAAAAGATACCTATGAAAATACAAAGGTCATCGTTCCGGGAAAAACCTTAAACGAGATCAGCAAGATCCTGACCGGAGACAATGAAAAAGAGGTGCAGATCTACTTCGGCGCCAACCATATTTTATTTGAATTTGACGATACGATCGTGGTTTCCCGCCTGATCGAGGGAGAATATTTTAAGGTGGACCAGATGCTGTCCAGCGATTACGCCACCAAGATCTCTGTAAATAAAAAGGAATTCTTAGACTGCATCGAAAGAGCCAGCATCCTGATCCGGGAAAATGATAAAAAACCAATCATTTTAAACATCGAGGAATCAAAAATGGCCCTGAAGCTGAATTCCAGCTTTGGAACTATGAATGCAGAGATCCTGATCCACAAGACCGGCCAGGATCTGATGATCGGCTTCAATCCCAAATTCCTCATCGACGCCCTGCGGATCATCGACGACGAAAATGTGACGCTTTATATGATGAACCCCAAGTCCCCCTGCTTTATTAAGGATGAGGAGGAAACATATATTTACCTGATCCTGCCGGTGAACTTCAACGCGGCGGCGGTATAAACATATACCTGGTAATGGTATATACTCCTGGTATGGAATAGAAAGGAAAAAAATGGAAAAGATTCATTTAAAGGATGATTTTATAAAGCTGGGCCAGGCTCTTAAGCTGGCCGGCCTGGTGGATTCTGGCGTGGAGGCCAAGATCGTGATCCAGGATGGAAAGGTTTCTGTCAACGGAGCGGCGGAGCTCCAGAGGGGAAAGAAGCTTTATCCGGGCGATGTGGTATCCTTTGGCGGAAAGGAATTTCAGATAGAAAAATAAGGGTACGGTTTCATGTTCATTGAGTCGATCGAGCTTCTGAATTACAGGAATTATAAGCAGTTACATATGGACTTCCACAGCGGGACCAATGTGCTTTACGGCGACAATGCCCAGGGAAAGACCAATATCCTGGAAGCCGTTTATGTATGCAGCACCACCAAGTCCCATAAAGGGAGCAAGGATAAGGAGATCGTCCGGTTCGGGGAGGAGGAATCCCATATTAAGATGACCGTCCGGCGGGACGGGATCCCATACCGGATCGATATGCATCTGAAAAAGAACCGGACCAAGGGCGTGGCCGTCAACGGCGTCCCAATAAAAAAGGCCAGCGAGCTGTTTGGGATCGTCAATGTGATCTTTTTCTCCCCCGAGGACTTAAACATCATAAAAAACGGACCGGCTGAGCGGAGAAGGTTCCTGGACCTGGAGCTCTGCCAGCTGAACAAGGTGTATGTATACGATCTGGTCCAGTATAACCGGGTGGTGGTCCAGAGAAATAGGCTTTTAAAGGAGATGGATTCGGATCCGTCCTTAAAGGAGACCTTAAATATCTGGGATTCGCAGCTGGTGCGGTTCGGAAGCGAGCTGATCCGGCTCCGGACCCGTTTTGTGGAGGAATTAAACGAGCTGATCCGTGAGATCCATTTTCATCTTTCCGGTGAAAGGGAGGAGCTTGAGATCCGGTATGAACCCAATGTGATGCCGGAAACCTTTGAAGCAGAGCTTTCCCGGAACCGGAACCAGGAGCTGAGGCAGAGACTCACACTGACAGGCCCCCACAGGGATGACCTGAATTTTATCGTCAATGGCGCAGATATCCGGAAATTTGGTTCCCAGGGCCAGCAGAGGACGGCGGCCCTGTCCTTAAAGCTTTCGGAGATCGAGCTGGTGAAAAGGACCGTGAAGGATTATCCGGTTCTGCTTCTGGACGACGTGCTGTCTGAGCTGGACGGAAAACGCCAGGAGCACCTGCTGTCAGAGATCAGCCATATCCAGACGCTGATCACCTGCACAGGACTGGATGAATTTGTGAACAGCAGATTTCAGATGGACAAGATTTTTAAGATCGTTGAAGGAACCGTTGAGAGTGAAGAGCTGTGTGTGCAGTTGTAACAGAATTTAAAGGAGGAACATCATGAGCACAGAATATGGAGCCGACCAGATTCAGATCCTGGAAGGCCTTGAAGCAGTAAGAAAAAGACCTGGAATGTATATTGGGAGCACTTCCTCCAGGGGACTTCATCATCTTGTATATGAGATCGTAGACAATTCCGTGGATGAGGCCCTGGCGGGATACTGTGATTCCATCGACGTCCAGATCAACCCGGATAATTCCATTACGGTGGTGGACGACGGCCGCGGGATCCCGGTGGACATCCAGAAAAAGGCCGGGATCCCGGCGGTGGAGGTGGTATTTACCATCCTTCATGCCGGAGGAAAGTTCGGCGGCGGGGGCTATAAGGTTTCCGGCGGGCTCCATGGCGTGGGTGCATCGGTGGTAAATGCCTTGTCCGAGTGGCTGGAGGTGGAGGTACGCACAGGCGGCCATGTATATAAACAGCGGTATGAACGGGGAAAGACCATGTATCCCTTAAAGATCGTGGGAAGCTGCGGGGCGGAGGAGCACGGCACCCGGGTCACCTTCCTGCCGGATAAAGAAATTTTTGAAGAGACCGTTTACGATTTTGATACCTTAAAGATCCGTTTAAGGGAGACGGCCTTTCTGACCAAGGGCCTGAAGATCACTCTGAGGGACGAACGGGAGGAGAAAAAGGAAAAGACCTTCCACTATGAAGGCGGGATCCGTGAGTTTGTGGAGTATTTAAACCGCAGCAATGTGCCCCTGTATGAGCAGGTGTTTTACTGCGAGGGCCAGAGGGACGGCGTGCTGGTGGAGGTTGCCATGCAGCACAACGACTCCTACACAGAAAATATATACAGCTTCGTCAATAACATCAACACGCCTGAGGGCGGGACCCATCTGACCGGCTTTAAAAACGCCCTCACGAAGACATTCAACGACTACGGGAGAAAGAATAAGCTTTTAAAGGAAAATGAACCGGCCCTTTCCGGTGAGGATATCCGGGAGGGACTGACGGCCATCATCAGCATCAAGGTGGAGGATCCCCAGTTTGAGGGACAGACCAAGCAGAAGCTGGGCAACAGCGAGGCCAGAGGAGCCGTGGACGGCGTGGTCAGCGAGCAGCTTACCTATTATCTGGAGCAGAATCCGTCGGTGGCCAAGGCCATCATCGAAAAATCCGTCCTGGCCCAGAGAGCCAGGGCGGCTGCCAGGAAGGCCAGGGATCTGACAAGAAGGAAGACGGCTCTGGACGGCCTTTCTCTCCCTGGAAAGCTGGCGGACTGCTCCAGCAAAAATCCGGAGGAGTGCGAGATCTACATCGTAGAGGGAAATTCCGCCGGCGGTTCGGCCAAGGATGCGAGAAATAAGGCCACCCAGGCGATCCTGCCGCTGCGCGGAAAGATCTTAAACGTGGAGAAGGCAAGACTGGACCGGATCTACGGAAATGCAGAGATCCGTTCCATGATCACGGCCTTTGGAACCGGGATCCACGAGGAATTTGATATTTCCAAGCTGAGATACCATAAGATCATCATTATGACCGATGCGGACGTGGACGGCGCCCATATCAGCACCCTGCTCCTGACGTTTATATACC
>OGYF01001377.1_pt1 | contig 20805 bp, 13 predicted proteins | sample 1576451 | NCBI WGS metagenome assembly OGYF01 (sample SAMEA3541505, study PRJEB24748) | human gut metagenome | biome: human gut; feature: human-associated habitat; material: faeces | place: China | collected 2012
CCGTCGGATACGACCGTGCGGCAGGACGTGCGCACTGCGCAGCTGCCCGATGGAAAGCTGCGCTATGAGCTGGAGCTGCGCGGCCTCGACGCGGTCGATTCCCAAATTACCAACGTAGAAATTTCGGAAAACAACGGCGCATTTGCACTGGCGGACGAACGCGGCAGCATTGCCATGCAGGTCGGCCCGCAGGGCGAGGACAGCTACTATACGCTCCGCGTGCAGGCAGTCTGCACGCACGTGCTGGAGGACGGAGCACGGCAGGAGCAGGAGACGGAATTCTGCTTCGTGCTGGTCTATTCCGACGAGCTTGATTTGGAAGCGCAGCTGCTATGGACGCTTGCAGGCGGCGGTACGGCCAGCCTGCGCTGCCAGCCCGGAAGCCGGGCCGCGTGCACGGTCAGAAACGACGAGCTGGAAGAAAATCTTCTGCGCTACAGCTTCCGTCTGGGCGGGCAGAGCGCCGAGGATGCAAAGCTCCTTTCCATTGCATACAGCGCCGCAAACGGACAGAGCGGGGTGCTGGACGCAAATGGCGGCGCGCTCACGCTGCAAAGCGGCGCGGACGGGAAAAACGCCTATACCATTTCCATGCTTACCGAGGTAACGAGCGGCGGCCGGACCCGGCAGCTGACGTTCACATTCCTTCTGGAGTGGCGGGAGGAGCAGGACCTCCGCCTGAACCTCGTCTGGATGAAAAACAGCACCGAGGCGCAGAGTATCGCCTGCGAGCCCGGCGACCGTGCCTCCGCCGAGATCCGCCGCACCGAGCTGAAGCTCGGTGAATTCAGCTACCAGCTCCAGCCGGATGGCCGGGATGCGGCGCAGATGACCATCACCTCCGCCAGCCTTGCCGCAGAGGGCGGCACGGCGCAGACGCTTGCCGTCCCGGACGGCAGCATCGTCCTGCGCATCCCGGACGGCGCCGCGTCGATCAAATATACCCTGACCGTGCAGGCCCGCTATCAGAAAAGCGACGGAAGTCTCAAAAACCTGACGTTTACCTATGTCCTCCGCTATTCCGGCGACGTGAGCCTTGAACTGCGCTATACGCTGCTGAACGGGACACAGACCGCGATCCGCTGTGCGAACGGGCAGAACAAAACGGCACAGACGGTCTACAGTGACGAGGTAACGGACGGCGTTCTTGCCTATACGCTGGCGCTGACCGGCGGCGACGCGGCCAGCGGCGTCGAGATCAGCGACGTTTCCTGTTATCAGTCCGGCAGCGGCAAGACAAAGGCGCTCGGCTCCGCCGAATCCGGCCAGATCGAGCTTCTGGTCAACGCGGACGGCAGCGAGGGCGAGAATACCTTCACCATAACGGCAAAATCCGAGGCAGGAGAACAGTATACCTTCAAAATCAACGTCCCCTATAAGCTGCGCGGCGACGGGACCGTCAAGATCGAGACGAATCTGACCGATGGCCAGAAGGTCATGAACGGAACGAACATCACCCTGACCGTGACCGCATGGAGCGAAAAGGAGGACGGCACTCTGATCGCGCAGATGACTGCCTCGGACGTCGTCGTGACGCTGGACGGCGAGGTGCAGCGCAGCTACGGCTCGTCGGGCGGCAGACTGCAATATACGCTTGTGCCGGAGAACCCGGCGGAGGGCGACGAAAACGAGCATACGCTGGTCATCACCTGCGAGGACACCTACGGCAACAAGGACGTGCTCACGCTGACGCTTCTGGGCGAACGCTCCCGCAAGGGCGAACCCATTGGCCACGCGACGATCTACATCGACATGACGGTGCTGGGCCTCGGCGTGACTGCGCCGCTCAGCTACGAGGTGCTTTCCGGCGAACCCGCGTCCTACAGCGTGGCAAAGGCCGTCTGGGGCTATGATGCGGGCAACCCGTTTGGAACAGCCGCAAACACCTTCGGCTGGCCAAGCTCCGAGACCGCTTTTACCGGCAGCTACGACGATAACTTTTATATTGTCCGACTTGGCGACGGGACCAATATGGCCGCCCGCTCCAATGCGCTGCGCGGCAGCTGGTCCAGCTACGGCTCGGACCGTGAATCCGTCCTTGCCGCCATTGACGGCGTCTTCGGCGAAAACTCAGCCTATGCCGCGCTCTGGCGCAGCATCTATCTGGCGGGCATCAGTCTGAACGGCTGTCATAACACCTCCGTCGGAGAGTTTGACTTCACAAACGGCTCCGGCTGGCTGTATTCAATCGGCGGCGGAACCTATTATCCGACTACGAGTCTTGCTGATTACGAATTGCAGGACGGCGACGTGCTGGTGCTGCGCTATACGCTGGCCTATCAGCGCGACGTCAGCAGCGCCGATCAGGAAAACGCGTTCTGCGTGTCCATGCTCAACGGTTCGATGAACATCTCGCACAAGTGGCAGACCGTCACCGGTGCGGACGGCGCAGAGCAGACCGTCTGCACCAGCTGCGGCAAGCTCCGCGCGTGCGAGCACCCGCAGACGGAATACCGCGAGACAGAGGACGGAACGATGTGCTACGAATTCTGCCTCAAGTGCCAGAAGTCCGTCACAGAGCCGGAGGCGCACGACTGGCAGATCGAGCAGATCGAGCAGAATGACGAGCAGCACCGCAAGATCTGCTCCCGCTGCAAAAAAGAGGTCGAAGAAGGTCATCGCTTTGAATTTATAGAGGACACCGCCACCTGTGAGCAGGCGGGCGAGAAGCTCTCCCGGTGCCTGGACTGCGGCTATGAAAAGCACGAGCCGTCTGAGAAGCTCAACCATACGCCCGTGATCCAGCACAACGAACAGGAGCACTGGGAGGAATGCGAGATCTGTCACGCGGAGATCGAGGGCACGCGCGGCGAGCACCGCTACGAATGGGACGACGGCCTGCGGGATTGGGTCTGCACCTGCGGCTATACCCACACGGAGCTTTGCAATGGAACGCTGGAGGCGATTGAAGCCCTGTGCACGTGCAGCCATGAGACGGCCCGGTGCAGCCTGTGCGGCAAAACGTTTGAGCGCGACGCGCCCGGCGCGTTTGAGTACCCGCACAGCTATGAGATCGTCCTGGCCGAATGCACGTGCAGCCTTGAGGTAAAGCGCTGCGTGTACTGCGGCGACAAAACAGAGCAGCCGGGCACATACGAGAACTATCCACACAGCTATGAAAACGGCTTCTGCCGCTTCTGCGGTATGCCGGAGCCAGTCGCTCCCGGCCCAGACCCGGACCCGGATCCAAATCCCGAACCCGGCCCGGAGCCCGATCCGGGCACGGAGGACGGCACAGAGGAATAAACAGGAGGAACACAGATGCAGGAAAAAATCAAGGAAATTTTAGACCAGATCGAAACCGTGATCGTTGGCAAGAACGAGGTCATGGAGCGTATCCTGATGGCGATTCTGGCGGGCGGCCATGTCCTGATGGAGGACGTGCCGGGTGTCGGAAAAACGACGACGGCCATGACGTTCGCGCGTGTGCTGGGACTGGAAACGCGCCGCGTGCAGTTCACCTCCGATACCATGCCGTCGGACATCATCGGCTTTTCTGTCTACGATAAGGACACCGGAAAGCTGGTCTATAAGCCCGGCGCAGTCATGACGAACCTGCTGCTGGCCGACGAGATCAACCGTACCTCCAGCAAAACGCAGTCCGCGCTTCTGGAGGCGATGGAAGAGGGCCATGTCAGCATCGACGGCAAAACGCATCCGCTGCCCGACCCGTTTATCGTCCTTGCAACGCAGAACCCCGCCGGCTCCGCCGGTACGCAGATGCTGCCGAACTCGCAGCTTGACCGTTTTCTAGTCAAGCTGACCATGGGCTACCCGGACTTCAAAAGCCAGGTCAGCATTCTCGAAGAGCGGCACACGGAAAACCCGCTTGACCGCGTCTACCCCGTCGTCGGCGCGGAGGAACTGAACGCGCTCAAGCAGCGTGCGGCAGCTGTGGAAATGAAGACAAGCGTTTATGAATACGTCACGCGTCTGGCGGAGGCGACGCGCGTGCACCCGCTGGTGCAGCTGGGCCTCAGCCCGCGCGGCGCGCTGGCCGTTTGCCGGATGGCAAAGGCGTATGCCTATGTGCAGGGCCGGGATTACGCGATGCCCGAGGACGTCGCGGCGATCTTCCCGGACGTCTGCTGCCACCGCCTGATGCTGAGCACAAAGGCCCGCATGATGGAGCGCAGCGCGGAGCAGATCGTGGACGAAATCCTGAAAAACGTGGAAATGCCGGTGATCCGGAAGAGCCGGGAGGGCGTATGACCGTACTTCGGATCGGATATGCGCTGCTCCTGCTGACGGTTCTGGGACTGGACGCGTTCTGCGGCAGCATCCTGAGCGCAGCGGCGACAGCCCTTCTCGTGCTGACGCCGCTGGTCTGCGCTTTGCTGCATCTGCGTGCGGCGAAAAAGCTGCGCGTGCGGCTGGACGCGCCGGTCAATCTGGAAAAGGGCGAAGAGGGTACGCTGCGCATCCGCGTGGAAAACACAAGTGCACTGCCGGTCTGCCTGCTCGGCGTGCGGCTGCGGCTGACAAATCTGCTGACCGGCCAAACCGCCGTCCGGCACTACCGGCTGACGGCCCGGCCCAAAAGAACCGGCGTGTCGGAATACCGCATTTCCAGCGCGCACTGCGGCAGGATTCAGCTGACGGCAGAGCGCTGCCGCCTGTATGACCCGTTCGGGATCATCGGCATCCGGCTGGGTGAGCCTGCGGTCGCGGCCATGACCGTGCAGCCAAAGGGCTTCGTGCAGAGCGTCTATGTTTCACCGGACGCGAATTGTCCGGACGACAGCGAGAATTATGCACCCGACCGGACGGGATACGATCTGGCCGAGGTCTACGCCCTGCGCGAATACGCGCCCGGCGACAGCCTGCGGCAGATGCACTGGAAGCTGTCCAGCAAGCTTGACAAGCTGGTCGTCCGGGAGCCGTCGCTTCCCGTGCGCCGCTCCGTGCTGGTCTTCTGGGAGCGGACGCAGACCGCCTCGCCGGAGCAGTCCGACGCGCAGGCCGACGTTGTCGTCACAGCCTGCCGGTCGCTGCTGGAATCCGGCGTGCAGTTCACCGTCTGCTGGAACGATGCGCAGGAGCAGCAGTGCGTGAGCCAACCCGTGCGCAGTGTCGATGAATTGACGGGCCTTCTGCCGCGTCTGCTCTCCGCAGGCACGGCACAGGGCGAAAGCGGCGCGGCGCTGTTCTGCCGGAGCAGCGGCGAGGCCGTTCTGTCGCACATTTTGTACATTACGGGCCGTGTCCCGGAGGATGCGGCTGAGCTCGGGCGCTTCGGCCGCCTGACCATATTAAGCTGCGGGGCAGACGCGCCGGAGGCGATCGCCTTCGACGCAGAGCACTATGCCGAGCAGCTTTCCGAACTCGAAATTTAAGGGGGAACGGGCATGAAAAAACAGGATACTGCCGCGTTTTCCCTCATCCGCTGCGATACGGAGAAAAAAATGCCCGCACTGGCGGTGCGTGCAATCCGTGCTGCGCTCTTTTTCGCCGGACTTCTGGCTGTGGCGCAGGGAGCCGCCGGGATCTGGACAAACTACGGCTGGCTCTGGGCCGCCGCAGGCGCTGCGGCGCTGGTCTGGCAGAGCGTGGCGCTTGGACTTCCGCGCCGCTGGCTCCGCGCTGTGCTTCCGCTGCTCTGCCTGATCTGCGCAGCGGCCTTTTCCAGGCGCTTCCTCGCGGGAGCCATTACGGTCAGCAGCTCCGCGGGCGAGACGCTGACGAAGGCCACGGGACATATCCTCCTGCCGCTGGCCGGAGTGGGAGCGGACGCGGCACTTTTTGTGGTTATTTCGGCGGCACTGCTCGGCACGCTCTGTGCCTATGCTGTCCGCTGGTCGCCGACCGTCTGCGGCCTGCTGCTGACGGTGCTGTCTGCGGCGCTTCTGGCGCTGCTCAGGCCGGATTCAGCGCAGGTCTGGATGGCGGTGTGCCCGCTCTGCGCGGCTCTGCTGCCGGCAGGCGGCGCGGCAGACCGCAAAGAATCCGTTCCAATGCTTTTGAATTATGGCGCGCTGCTGGCAGCGGCAGGCGTGCTTGCAGCTGCACTGCTGGCCGTACCGGGCCTGCGAAGCGGCACATTGTTTTCCGAGTGGGGAACGGCTTCCCGCACCGCATTGCACTGGCTCCGGTACGAATCCGGGCAGGCTGTGCTGCCGGAGGGGGAATTTTCCGGGTTTTCCGCCGCTTCTGAGCAGACGCCGTGCCTGACCGTCACGATGGAGCAGCCGACTGCGCTCTATCTGCGCGGCTTTACCGGCGATACCTTCACCGGCACGGCATGGCAGGCGCTTGATGCGCAGACGCTTGCCGAACAGACCGATCTTCTGTACTGGCTGCATAAGGAGGGCTTCTACCCGCAGACGCAGCTTGCCGCCGCGTCGCGCGGTCTGCACCGGCAGGAGCAGACGCAGACAGTCCTGATTGAAAATACCAGCGCTTGCAGCGCCTATGTATACGCGCCCTACGCGCTCTCCGCGCTCCCGCAGGAAGGTGCACTGCGCACAGACAGTCTGGAAAGCACCCAGATCCCGACAAGCGGCCTGCGCGGAGCGCGGCAGTACCGCTTCACCATGCCCCTTGCGCCGGAACAGACAACAGCAGAGCTTCTGGACACACTGCGGGAGCAGCCGGAGACGGCGGACGCCTACCTCAGCGCGGAGGGCAGCTACCGCGCATTCGTGCAGGAGCAGGACGTGAAGCTTCCTGAGCAGGCGCGCGCGCAGCTTGCTCCGATTCTGGATGAGCTCTGCCGGGAATACGGCTCTGCAGATTCGCTGACGCCGGAGCAGGCGCAGCTCTGCACGGCGCGCTTTCTCGAACAGCTGGACGCGCTCCGCGAAGCCGGAACGGTGCTGCCGCTGGACGAGCTTGTAAAGGATACAACCTACCAGACCGCGACCCTGACCGTGCTGGCGCTTCGTTATTACGGCATCCCCGCGCGCTATGCCGAGGGCTTCGTCCTCACGCAGGAGACTGCCGCGCGTGCGCAGGCCGGTTCCTCGATCACCCTGACCGCGGCAGACGCACAGGGCTGGGCCGAGGTCTATCAGGACGGCACCGGCTGGATGCCGCTGGCTCTCACACCGGGCTACGGCGAGTTGACCGACATTCTTTCCCCGCATCAGTCCGAATCCGCCAGTCAGACCGGCGACGCACACACGGACGACGGTTCCATCGCGCAGGCGGAAACGATTGAGGACGAATCCGACGAAACAGAGGATACACCGCAGGAGCAGCCGGATGACGGCGCGCAGAGCGCCCCCGCAGTCAAAGCGCGGCTCTGGCTCTGGATCGTGCTGGCAGTTGGACTTCTGCTTTTCCTGCTGGCAGCCGCCGCGCTGCGCTATGCGCTCATCCGCCGCAGATGGCGCTACCGGTTTGAGCACACCGCACCCGCACAATCTGTTGCCTGGGTGACGGGGGCGCTTGCGGCGCTCTGGCCCGCGATGGGGCTTGGCTACGACGGCGGCTCGGTCTTTGCGTTCGGCGAATCGCTTCGGGAGTCGGATGCGGAATACGCCGGAGCGGTTCGTGACCTTGCTGCGCTGAACGGCGAGGCCCGTTTCAGCAGTCACACTATGACGCGCGAACAGGCGAAGCGCGCCCTCCGGGTTTGGAAACAGACGGTAGACCGCCTGCAAAAGAATGTACCGCTGCCGCGCCGCGCGTGGCTGAAATGGATTCGCTGCCTGTACTGATAGGGGAGGACAGATATGAAACAAAAAAAGGTTCGGTTGCTCGGGCTGCTGCTTGCGGCCGTCATGCTGTTTAGCTGCCTGCCGGTGCAGGCACTGGCAGCGGAGGGCGGCTGGTTTTACCTCGCTGCCGACTGGAACGGCACGCTTCTGATCGCGCCGGAGCGCATCAGCTACACGGCAGATCAGACGATTTTTGAAGCGCTGAACGCCAGCGGCCACAGCTTTGGGCCGGACGAGAACAGCGTGACGCAGATCGATGGCAAAACGGGCAATTTCATCCGCAGTGATGAAACCGGGAGCCACGACCTGACGCGAAACGCCGCGCAGGCCGGGATCCGGTATCTCTGCTTCACAGACAGGCTGACGGCGCAGCCGTCGGATGCCATGCAGAGCCTGATCGCTGCTATGGCCGATTACCGGCTGGAGGAGCCGGATGTGCAGCTGGCCGCAAAGGCGGCGTATAACGCCGCCTGCGCCGGATACGTCACGGCGGACGATAATGCGGCGCTCAGCCTGTACACGGCGCTTCATAACGCGGTCGAGCAGTACAAGCAGACGCTGGACGGCCAGAAATACAATGTTACCTTCTCGGACCGGAACAGCGTATGGAGTTCCGGCGATACGCTGTATGCCGAGAACCAGTATGGCCGCGTCTATCAGGACGAGAACGGCAGCGGAATGCTCTCGCTGCCCGCCGGAAGCTATACCTTTACCATGCAGGCGCAGTCCGGCGGCGTGACGGGCAGCGTCACAGTGCCAGAGCAGACCTCCGTGACTGCCGTGCTTGACAGGACCGACTGGCTCAAAGCGGACGGCTTCATGCTTTCATCCGCGTCCAAAACGGAGTTTGACGGCAGCAAGCTTCCCGTGGAGAAGAAGACGGCGCGTGAATTGACCGCCGTTTTGGACGACAGCTTTACCGGAACGCTCTACGCGTTCTGGCCGTATGACACGAGTGTGTTTCCGGATGCAAGCAAGCTGAAGCTGACCGCAATCTATACCCCGGCGGGCGGCACGGAGCCGCAGCAGGCCGAACAGGCGCTGAAATCCAGAACCAGCGGTGTGGGCGGCGTGCTTGCCGTCGGTATGCAGGGCAATACCGTCGTGTACCGTGCCGACACGCAGGACGCGCAGGGCATGACGCAGTATCAGGACTATACGCTCACCATCCGCCGTGCCCCGACGCTGAAGCAGCTGCGCGTGACGGAGGAATCCGGCGCGCCCGCCGCGCTGGAGTCGTTTGACGAGAGCACGCGGACATATACCTGGCAGGTGCTCAGCGAACAGGTCACGCTGGCCCTGACACCCACGGCAGAGGGCTATACGCTCTTTGCCGACGGTGAAGACGTCACGCAGACGGGCGGCTGCACGCTTTCCATCGATGAAACGGAGAAAAGCGTATCCATCGAGGTGCGGGCCGGAGGCGAAGCGACACAGTATACGTTGGTTCTGAAAAAAACAAACAGCTGTACCGTTCGCATTCCGGTCGAATCCGCAGATGTTGACCTGACGGTCTGCGATGCAAGCGGACAGATCTTCAAGGGTGTCTATGTCGCGGCTGCAAATCAGTACCGGTTCACGCTGGTTCCCGGTATGCAGTATACCTACACGGCGACAAAGGATACGTATTATCATGCAACGGGCAGCTTTACGGCCAAGGACGGCCCGCTGTCAAAGGTCACTGTGCAGACCGGCGACTGGCTGACAGAGCTGGCTCTGAGCAAGGACAACCTGACGTCCAGCAAGGGCAATATTCCGCTCGACCAGACCTTTGACCCGGCCAGCCATGCCTATACGGCGGCTGTGGCCGATACGCCCGCCGCAGTCTATCTCTGCATCAACGGCGATATCCAGACGGGCAGCACTGCCTTCCTCGCGCAGTACCGCACCATCACCAACACCGCGCAGGACGACCAGCTGCTTGAGACGCAGATCACCTCCGCCCAGCTCGGAACGCCTGTGTTCCTGCGGAACCTGCTTCTGAACCAGAACGGACGCGGCAATACGCTCACGATCCGCTGCCAGCGCACCGCCGGGAGCGTCACCTACTATCAGGAGTATATCGTCACGCTCCGGCGCACGCTCTCGCTGCGAGATCTTTCACTTGCCTGCGCCGGGCAGGCGCAGACGCTTACGTACGGCGGCGGCACGGGCTATTCTGCTGCGGTGTGGGACTATACCGTCACCGTGCCCGCGGCTGCACAGACGCTTTCCGTCTGCGCAGAGGTCTATCCTGCGGATGCCGCCTGCTACCGCGATAACGGCAGCACCGGCTATCGCGTCTGGATGGACGGACAGGAGCTGACGCCCGGTGCGCCTGCCGATGTACAGCTGAACGGCACGGCGGAGCCGGAGACTATCACGCTGGCGCTGACGAATGACTTTGCGGGCGAAGAAACGGCTTCGGAGTACCGGATTCAGGTGCGCAAGGCGCAGCCGGTCCTCTTCACGCCGCAGCTGACGCCCACGGACGCGCTGCTGTTTGTCTGCGATACGCTCTCCAAAACACGCGTCTGGCCGGATGCAGACGGCGCGTATGAGCTGTTTGACGGCTATACCTATCAATACCTGCTGACCTGCTCCGGCTATGCGGGCCGGAGCGGGACCATCGAACCGTCGCACAGCGCATCCGGTGCGCTCGTTCTGAAAATCGACGAGGACGCTGTTGTCGTTACGGGCGGCGCGGCCCGCGCCGCAATGACCCTCAGCGCTGCGCAGAAGAACGAAACGCTGCGGCAGCTTCCCGCCGAATGGGCCGATTTCCGCGGAACGAGCTATGACGCCAATGGCACGCCCGGCGGCACCGCAGGCAGTAACAACGCCGTCGTATCTATCCAGATGCCGGTGGATGCCGACGCGTCCACGCTTTACTGGTCGAATGCGATCGGCAGCGGCATAGACAGCGGCTCGACCGGCTGCCCGCTGCTGGTGGACGGCGTTCTGATCGTCTGCGCGGGGGATATGATCTGCCGCGTCGACCCGGTTTCCGGCGAGATCCTGACGAAGGCCAAAATGGATCGCGCGTCGAGCTTTTCCATCACGCCTCCGGCCTATGCCAATGGCATGGTGTTCGTCGGACTTTCCGACGGTACGATCCAGGCGTTCAACGCCGAAACGCTGCAATCGCTCTGGATCTACCATGACCCGCTCGAGGGCCAGCCGAACAGCCCGATCACCGTCTGCGGCGACTATCTCTACACCGGCTTCTGGCGCAGCGAGGAATCTCCCGCAAACTTTGTCTGCCTGTCCATCACGGACGAGGACCCGGCGCGCACGGATGAAGAAAAGACCGCCTGCTGGTATTGGACGACGCCAGGCGGCTATTACTGGGCAGGCGCGTATGCCTGCGAGGACTATGTTCTGGTCGGCACGGACGACGGCGCGGACGGAAGCAAGTCCATGACCGGGAGCCTTCTGATGCTCGACGCGAAGACCGGACGACTGCTCGACAAATGGGACGGCCTCTGCGGTGACGTGCGCAGCACGATCTGCTATGATAAAGCGACCGATGCCTTCTGTTTTACCACGAAGGGCGGCTGGCTCTGCAGCGTAAAAACCGGGAAAACGTCCGACGGCTGGCAGCTGCGGACAGGCAGCAAGTGGACGCTGAAGCTGGAAAACGGCACGAGCACCGCGCAGGCCATGAGCACCTCAACGCCGGTGGTGTACAATGGCCGTGCCTACATCGGCGTCAGAGGTACGGCGCAGTTCAGCGAGTACGGCGGCCACAGTCTTACAGTTGTGGATCTTGCGTCGCACACGATCGCCTACCGCGTCCAGACGCAGGGCTATCCGCAGACCTCCGGCATTCTCACGACGGCCTATGAAAAGACGACCGGCTATGTCTATGTCTATTTCGTCGACAATTATACGCCCGGCAAGCTCCGCGTCCTGCAGGACAAGGCAGGGCAGACGTGTGCAGACTATGTCACGGAGGAATCCGGCATGGATACGCCCTATGTCCTCTTTACGCCCAGCGGAAAGGACGCGCAGTATGCAATCTGTTCGCCGGTCGTGGATTCCTATGGCGTGATGTATTTCAAGAACGACAGCGCGAAGCTCATGGCCTTTGGGCCGTCGGTCACGCTGGAAATTACCCGTCAGCCGGATAAAACGCAGTATCGGGCCGGTGAGGTCTTCGACCCTGCCGGTATGCAGGTCGATCTCGTCTATGCGAACGGCCTGCGGCGGGACGTGACAAAGTATGTCCAGTGGTCGGAGGACCCGCTTACGGAGGAGGATGCGGCAATCGACATCCGCTTCCCCTATGTCCGGTACCACGATCAGGACAGCGAGGAGTCCGGCCGTCTCACAAACGTCAAAACGCAGACGCCGACTGCGTCCGTCAGACTGACGGTCGAACCCGGAACGGTGGAAAACGGCCGGATCGGCATGCTGACCTGGGCCTATGATATCAAAACCGGCTCGCTTACGATCAGCGGCGAATTTGAAAATGGCCAGAAGCTGGCCGTGGCCTATTATGATCAGAATGGACGCATGGTGCAGGTAAAGCTGCTGACGCAGGCACAGACGCTTGCGGCAGTTGAAAACGGCGCGCGGATCCGCCTGTTCCTGCTGGATCAGGATAACCAGCCGGTCTGCCGGGCCATGACGGTAAAGAGGTAACAGCATGAAAAGAATACGAGCGTTTGCGCTGTTTCTGGCGCTGTGCCTGCTCCTGTCCGCCTGTGGCGGCACGCAGACGCCGCTGGAACGGACGGCAAAGTACCTGAAATCAGCGGTGCCGGAGCCGGGCTTCGGTTCGCTGGACGGCGACTGGATCGTGTTTGGTCTGGCGCGTGCCGGGGCAGATCTGTCGGACGGATATTTTGACCGGTATTATACGGCGGTCGAAGCCGCCGTGCAGGCGGCAGACGGAACCCTCGACGAGAACCGGTATACCGAGTATTCCCGCCTGATCCTTGCCCTCACGGCGATCGGGCGCAACCCGCAAAACGTCGGCGGCTATAATCTGCTCCTGCCGCTGGCAGACCTCAAAAAGACGACGGCACAGGGCGTCAACGGCGCGGCGTTCGCGCTGCTGGCGCTGGACTGCGGCGGCTATGAGCTCCCGCAGAATTCTGCAGCCGCCGTGCAGGCGACGCGCGACGGCTATGTCGACGCAATTCTGACCCGGCAGAATGCCGACGGCGGCTGGAGCCTCGGCGGTGGCGCGTCAGATCCCGATCTGACCGCCATGGCCCTGCAGGCGCTTGCCCGCTACCGCAGCCGCGCGGACGTATCCGCGGCAGTAGAAGCCGGGCTTTCCTGTCTGTCGCAGATGCAGGAGGAAAACGGCGCGTTTTCCTCCTGGGGCACAGAGAGCAGCGAGTCGGTCAGTCAGGTGCTCACAGCACTGACGGAGCTTGGCCTCTCGCTGGATGACGCGCGTTTTGTGAAGAACGGGCAGACGCTGGAGGACGTGCTCCTGCGCTTCGCGCAGGACGACGGCAGCTTCGCCCATACGCCGGAGGACGGAGGCAACCTGCTTGCTACCACGCAGGCGTTCTACGCCCTCACCGCTCTCCAGCGCGCCCGCGACGGAAAACCCACCCTCTACGATATGTCAGACGTTACGCCCTGAAAACCTGCACCCCAATCCTCACCCTGCCGCACGGCAAGGTGAGGATTTTCGCGTTTTACAGCACACACCAGACACTTTCCCTGTACACAGACACCGATCTGTGTTATAATCATCAAATAAAACTGGACGATCAGGAGGCAGAACTATGATTCCGACCAGAGAGCAGGCATGGGACCTGCTGTGTGAATATAATGAGGGTGAATTCCACCGCCTGCACGCGCGTATCGTGGGCGATGTGATGCGGTATTTTGCCGCCCAGCTTGGCTATGCCGATGAGGCGGACTTCTGGCAGACCGTCGGTATCCTGCACGATCTGGATTTTGAGCAGTATCCTGACCAGCACTGCACGAAGGAGGCGCAGATCCTGCGCGAACGCGGCGTGGACGAGCACCTTGTCCATGCGGTCGTCAGCCACGGCGATCTGCTCACCGTCGACGTGCAGCCGGAGCACCAGATGGAAAAGGTGCTCTACGCCACGGACGAGCTGACCGGCCTTATCGGCGCAGTCGTGCGGATGCTGCCGACAAAAAGCGTGCAGGACCTTCAGCTCAAGTCGCTCAAAAAGAAGTTCAAGGATAAAAAGTTCGCCGCAGGCTGCTCACGCGAGGTCATCGAGCGCGGCGCGGATATGCTCGTCTGGAGCCTTGACGAGCTGATGGAGCGCACGATCACCGCCATGCAGGCGTCCCCGGCTGCCAATGGAAACTGAAAAGGTACTGGTCGCCATGTCCGGCGGCGTGGATTCCTCCGTCGCGGCCAAGCTGCTGACGGACGCAGGCTTCTCCTGCATCGGCTGCACGATGAAGCTCTATAATAATGAAGACGCGGGCATTCCGAAGGCCAACACCTGCTGTTCGCTCGACGATGTCGAGGACGCACGCAGCGTGGCCTACCGCCTCGGTATGCCGTATTATGTCTTCAACCTCAAGGACAAATTCGCCGAGTGCGTGATCGACCGCTTTGTGGACGCCTATGAGCACGGCATTACGCCGAACCCCTGCATCGACTGCAACCGCTATCTGAAATTCGACAAGCTGTTTGAGCGCGCCGATATCATGGGCTGCCGCTATATCGCCACCGGGCACTATGCCCGCATCGAGCGGGAAGGGGAGAAGTACGTCCTCAAAAAGGCCCTCGACGAGACGAAGGACCAGAGCTACGTGCTCTACGATCTGACACAGGAGACGCTTGCGCGGGTCAAGTTCCCGCTTGGCAGCCTGCGCAAGACCGAAGCGCGTGAAATTGCCGCCGAAGCCGGCCTGATCAACGCCCGCAAGCACGACAGTCAGGACATCTGCTTTGTCCCGGACGGCGATTACGCGAAGGTCATCGAGAACCGCACCGGCAAAACGCCCGAACCCGGCCCGTTCCTCGACCTGAACGGCAATGTCGTCGGCACCCACCGCGGCATTATCCACTATACCGTCGGCCAGCGCCGGGGCCTGCGGATGCCGTCGGACGGCAAAATTTATGTCGTGAAGATCCTGCCGGAGCGGAACGCCGTCGTTGTCGGCCCGAACGAGGCGCTGTTTACAAGAGAATGCCTTGTGCCCGGTATGCACTGGATCTCCGGCGAAGCGCCCGCGCTTCCGTTCCGGTGCAGCGCAAAAACGCGCTACCGCCAGCCGGAGCAGCCCTGCACGGTCTATCCGGCAGGGGAGGCAGGCGTCCGCCTCGTCTTCGACGAGCCGCTGCGCGCCATCACGCCCGGCCAGTCCGCCGTGCTCTATGATGGCGATACCGTCCTTGGCGGCGGCATCATCGCAAGGGAGGAATCCGTATGCTGATCTCATCCATGGGCCGCTACGCGGTTCTGATCCTGCTGGATCTGGCGGAGCATCGCGGCGGCTTTGTCCCCGTGCGGCAGATCGCCGAGCGGCAGGAGCTGTCGCAGAAGTATCTTGAGCGCATCCTGCGCACGCTGGCAGAGCACGGACTGGTCGAGGGAACGCACGGCAAGGGCGGCGGCTACCGCCTGACGCGCGAACCGTCCGACTATTCCATCGGCGAGATCATCCGCGCGGCGGACGGCTCCCTGTCCTGCCTCGGCACGAACGTACAGCTGACGCGCTGCGAGGTATCCTCCGGCCTGTCCGCCGTCTGGAACCGGCTCGACAAACAAATCGCCGCCTGTCTCGACGCCATCCCCCTCTCCACCCTGGCCACCGCCGACGCAGCGGATGAATATGTGATCTGACTGATTTTAGCGCAGCACCCAGCGGCCTTTCCACCGGGGAAGCCGCTGGTGCGTGCGTTTTCTGCTTCTTAACAGACCCTTGACATACCGGCTGTTTTCTTTTATGCTATTATATACTGGGTGAGGATTGATGGATATGACACGATATACAAAGGATCAGACCTTACGCGGGCGGCTGCGGCAGATATTCCTGTTTTCCTGGCGCGACTGTGCCGTGTGCGTCGGCATTCTGGCAGCGGCGGCGCTGCTGTGTGCGCTGCTGCGGATGATCGACTCGTCCGACGTGTATGTCGCGCTGATCTTCGAATGCGCGGTCGTGCTCGTCTCGCGTTTCACCGACGGGTACCTGTTTGGTCTGCTTGCTTCGGTGATCGGCGTCGTCGGCGTGAACTGGATCTTTACATACCCCTATATGCAGCTCAATTTTACCATTTCCGGCTATCCGCTGACCTTCCTTGTCATGCTGGCCGTCTCCGTCGTGGTCGGCACGCTGACCACCCAGATCAAGCAGCAGGAAAAGCTCCGTGCGGAAGCGGAAAGAGAAAAAATGCGCGGCAATCTCCTGCGGGCCGTCTCTCACGATATCCGTACGCCCCTGACCGCCATCGTCGGCGGCATCGACGCAATTCTGGAAAACGGCAGTCAGATCTCACCGGAAACCAGCAGAGATCTGCTGGAAAATATGCGCGACGAATCCAACTGGCTCATCGGCGTGGTGGAAAATCTGCTGTCCGTCACGCGTATGTCCGGCGCTTCGAATATCAAAAAGGAGCTGGAGGCGGGAGAAGAGGTTCTCGGCGCAGCCTCCATGAAATTCAAGCGGCACTATCCCGCGGTCGAGGTCAGCATCACCGCGCCCGATACGCTGCTTATGATCCCGATGGATATCATTCTCATTGAGCAGGTGCTGATCAATCTGATGGAAAATGCCGTCCAGCATGGCAAAACGACCACAAGGATCGAGCTGCGCTTGTCGAGCGTCGGCGGCCTTGCTGTTTTCGAGGTCGCGGACAACGGCTGCGGCATCGAGAAGGAGCTTCTGCCGCACCTGTTCGAGGGCTATCTCACCCGCGATCAGGAGGAGATCTCCGACCAGCGGCGCAATATGGGCATCGGCCTGTCTGTATGTATGTCCATCGTGCAGGCGCACGGCGGTACGATGCGTGCGGAAAACCGGAAAAAAGGCGGCGCTCTGCTGCAATTTTCATTGCCATTGGAGGAAAACAGCCATGAACATCAGAGATAAGGTTCTTCTGGTCGAGGACGAGCGGACCATCCGCAGCTTTATGCAGGCGATCCTGACGGCAAACGGCTACGACGTGCTTATGGCCGGCACGGGTGCGATGGCGAATACCATGATCGCATCGCACTGTCCGGATATCATCATTCTCGACCTCGGCCTGCCGGATATGGACGGCATGACGATCCTGAGAAACGTCCGGAAATGGTCGAAGGTCCCCATTCTGGTCGTCTCCGCCCGCAGCCACGAGCGCGACAAGGTCGAAGCCCTCGACGCAGGCGCGGACGATTATCTGACCAAGCCCTTCGGCACGGAGGAGCTGCTTGCGCGCATCCGCGTCGCCGTCCGCCACACCCGGACGCCGGAAGGCGCAGCCGCCGTCGCCAATTCCGGCGTGTTCACCGCCGGAGAGATGACCATCGACTACGATAAGCACCGCGTTTATATCGCGGGCCGCGACGCCAATCTCACGCAGAACGAATATAAGCTGGTTGCGCTGCTCGGCCTGCACGCGGGCAAGGTCCTGACATATGATTATCTCATCAAGGAGCTCTGGGGCCCCAGCGCCCGCAGCGACAATCAGATTCTGCGCGTCAATATGGCAAACATCCGCCGCAAGATCGAAAAAAATCCCGCCCAGCCTGCTTACATCTTCACAGAATCCGGCGTCGGCTACCGCATGGTCGAGGGGGATTGAGCGTTCTGCCGCCGCTTTTCCGGTTTTGGAAAAGCGGCGGCTGTTTTCTGCTCCGCTGTTCCGCTTGCATTTTTCCTGAAACTGTGGTATGAAAGAAGAAAACCAATCAGGAGGGATTCCCTATGAAAGTCATGCTTGTAAACGGCAGTCCGCATGAGCACGGCTGCACCGATGCTGCGCTGCGCGAGGTCGCTTCCGCGCTGAACGCGGATGGAATCGATACCGAAATTTTCTGGATCGGCAATACGCCCATCGGCGGATGCATCGCCTGCGGCGGCTGCTCCAAGGCAGGCAAATGCGTCTTCGGCGGTTCGGTCAACGACTTTGCCGAAAAGGCAAAGGACGCGGACGGCTTTGTGTTCGGCACGCCGGTCCACTACGCGGCGGCCTCCGGCAATATGACCGCGTTCATGGACCGCCTGTTCTATTCTGCGCCGAAGGAAGCGTTCTGTCGCAAGCCCGCCGCCGTCATTACCTCCGCCCGCCGCGCAGGCACCACGGCCGCGTACGAGCAGCTGCTCAAATACCCCGGCATCACGGAAATGCCCATCGTTTCCTCCTGCTATTGGAACAATGTCCACGGCTCCAGGGCCGAAGACATCCAGCAGGACGAGGAGGGCGTGCGCATCATGCGCGTTTTGGGGCACAATATGGCCTGGCTCCTGCGCTGTATCGAGGCAGGCAAGGCCGCAGGCGTTCCGGAACCCCGCAAGGAGCCGCTTGCAAAAACGAATTTTATCCGGTAAAAACTGCACAAACTAATGCAACGCAAGCTTGAAAGGAGTGCAGCGCAAGATGTGTACTGCGATCACATATCAGACAAAGCAGCTTTATTTTGGCCGGACGCTGGATTATGAATGCAGCTACGGCGAACAGGTGACAATCACGCCGCGAAATTACCCGTTCGACTTCCACCACGCAGGCCCGGTGCATACGCACTACGCCATAATCGGCATGGCCCATGTGGCGGGCGGCTACCCACTGTATTACGACGCCGTCAACGAAACCGGCCTGTGCATGGCGGGGCTGAATTTCGTCGGAAACGCCGTATACGCGCAGCCAGAGCCGGACAGGACGAATATCGCGCAGTTTGAGCTCATCCCGTGGCTGCTGGGCCGGTGCGCGTCGGTTCAACAGGCCCGGACAGAGCTTTCCCGGCTCAACCTGACCGGAACGCCGTTCAGCGCCGCTCTGCCCGCCGCGCAGCTGCATTGGCTGATTGCCGACGAAAGAGAAGCGGCCACGGTCGAATCGACCGCAGACGGCCTGCACGTCTATGAAAACCCTATCGGTGTTCTGACCAATAACCCGCCGTTCGGCGAGCAGCTGTTCAATCTGAACAACTATATGCACCTTTCGCCCCGACAGCCAGAAAACCGCTTTTCCCAAGCGCTCCCGCTGCGCCCATACAGCCGGGGCATGGGCGCGCTGGGCCTGCCGGGCGATCTGTCGTCCATGTCGCGCTTCGTCCGCGCCGCGTTTACAAAGCTGAACGCCGTCTCCGACGACACGGAGCAGGGAAGCGTCAGCCAGTTTTTCCACATCCTCGGCGCCGTGGAGCAGCAGCGCGGCTGCTGCGAGGTGGCAGACGGGCAGTACGAGCGCACGATCTATACCTCCTGCTGCAATGCACACAGCGGCGTCTATTATTATTCCACCTATGATAATCGCTGTCTGACAGCGGTCGATCTGCACCGAGAAAATCTCGACGGCAGCGCGCTTATCGCCTATCCGCTCATAACAGAGCAGCAGATCCTCTGGCAGAACCGCCGGTAAAACGCAAAAGCGGGAGAACGCACAGCTTTGTGTGTTCTCCCGTTGATTTATGCTTTATGGCAGTGCGCGGATCAGCCGAAGGAGGCGTCGAGCATATCCTTGATCTCGCCCGTCCAGTCCTCAACGGACGCGAACCAGCTGATCATTTCGTCGTACTGGTCGTCCGTCAGATCGTCGCGGGTGTTGAGAATGTCGCTGTAGCGCTGCAGCATATCGCCCATGCTCTGGCAGTCGGTGAGGATATCCTCGTCGATCACATCGGCGTAGTTGTTCATCTTATCCGCCATCACATTGTAGGCATCGGCGGCCTTGCTGTAGGCGTCGACCGCTTCCTGCCTCTTGGCATTCTCGCCGCAGGCGGTGAGGCTCAGCAGCAGGCTGAGGAGCAGCAGCAAGGCTGCGATGCGCATTACATTCTTCTTCATGTTTCTTTTCCCTTTCTATTTCTGCGTTTTATTCGTTCGCGGCTGTCATTTCTGCCGCGAAAACGACGGTTCAGATGCCAAGCAGCTGCTTTTTCTTGGCGGTAAATTCCTCCTCGGACAGAATTCCGGCGTCCAGCAGCTCCTTATAGCGCTTGAGCTCGGTGACGGTGTCTGTCTGCGGGGCAGGCTGGGGCCGGGTCTGCGGCTGTTTTTCGCTGTCCGTGCCGCCCACATTCCGGTGCTCAGGCGCGGACGGGTCGAGGATCTTCATCAGGTTGACGGCAAGCGTGTGCAGCTCTGTGACCTTCTGCTCGTAATCGCGCTTGTAGTCGTCGAGATTGGGTTCGTCGTGCATAAAGACCGGCGCGCTGATCTTCTGGCGGAACGAGCCCCAGTAGGGATGGCGGAGCTGGATCTCAAGCTCAAACTGACGGACCGGCGCAGGCTCGTCAAATCGCGGCTCGGAGCGGCGGAGGCGGCGCGTGGAGGACGAGTCGCCGTTCTTTTCGAGCATACGCTCCAGCTCCTCAAACCGCTCATATTCGCGCTTTTCCCGCAGATAGGCCAGGACCTTCGGCGCAAGCTTCTTTAAAATCGCGGGGACCTCGCTGCGGTAAAGGTCGAGACTGCCCGTTTTGCCCTCCATCAGCAGCCGGCCGTCCTCATAGATGCGGAAGCAGGCGAAGTTCTCTGCGGTAAAGGCAAAGGCTCCGTCGCCGTATTTCAGCCGGAGCAGTCGGTGCTCCGTGTCGAGCAGAATGCCGCCGCTGAAAAAGCCGAAGCTGAACTGCTCAGTCTGCGTGAACTGCTCGCGCAGGGGCCGGTTTTCCTCATAAAAATCAAGATAATTCCGGAAAGCCTCGATCGACATATTCGCAAGCGAGCCGTCCGGCAGGTCGATCTTCGCGGCACAGGCCTTGCACAGCGGCTGATCGTCGACGACCGTTGCGAGCAGGCGCGGGGTGGGGCTGCCGCAGATGGGGCAGAGCTTTTTGTTGTTGCTGAACAATCCCATAATTCTCTCTCCTTGCTGTTTCTGTGCCGCTGACGCGGCGGTCATAGCCTGTGAAAGCCCATCAGATGTCCGGGAAGGAAGTTCCACGGCCGGGTCAGCGCATGATTGTAGTTCTCCACGGCCTGCCGCAGGATGCTCTCGCTGCGCGCAAGAACTCCGGCGGCGCGCTCGTCCGCGGCGGCGCTTCTGCGGCAGGCGGCAGCCTGCTCA
>OGYF01001384.1_pt1 | contig 20736 bp, 14 predicted proteins | sample 1576451 | NCBI WGS metagenome assembly OGYF01 (sample SAMEA3541505, study PRJEB24748) | human gut metagenome | biome: human gut; feature: human-associated habitat; material: faeces | place: China | collected 2012
GGCTCCAGACCGGGATCGAAGGCCCGGCGGCGGAGCTGCTGCTGCGTGACCCGTCCGTGCGGACGCTCCGCGCCGTCTGGCAGCAGGGGAGCGTGCAGGTGAAAGCGGCTGGAGGATGTTTTTAAAACATTCGTTCAAAAATTCGGCTTTCGGGGATTTTTCACGAAAAACGTCGAAGAATCCTCGAAAAATTTTTTCAAAAAAGGGTTGCAATTTATGTAAACAGAACGTATTATATTATTGAAGTGGAGCAAAGTGGAGCAAAATTTCAGTAAAGTGGAGCGAAAGGAGGCGCGAGGGGATGTTTGGCAAGTACAAGCACTCAGTTGACGAAAAAGGACGTCTGTTCGTGCCGTCCAAGCTGCGCGACGAGCTGGGAAGCACCTTCTATGTAACACTGGGCCTCGACCACTGCCTGTCCGTCTACACGGAAGCAGGCTGGAAGGCCATTGTCGATAAATATAACGCGCTGCCGATCGTACAGGCACGAAAAATGCGCTTTCTGTTTGCCAACGCCGCCAAATGTGAGCCCGATAAGCAGGGCCGCTTCCTCATTCCGGCTGAGCTGCGCCAATACGCCGGTCTTTCCAGCGAGGTCACGTTCATCGGACAGGGCGGTCACGCAGAGATCTGGGACAGCGCAGCCTATGACGAGCTGGAGCAGCAGACGCTGACGCCTGAAAATCTGGCGGCTGTGATGGAGGAACTTGGTTTCTGATGGAATTCGCACATCGATCTGTGCTTTTGCACGAGTGCATAGACGCGCTGGCCATAAAGCCCGACGGGATCTATCTCGACGGAACGCTCGGCGGCGCGGGCCACTCGCTGGAGATCTGCCGGAGCCTCACCACCGGCAGGCTCATCGGCGTCGACCGTGATCTGGTCGCGCTGGAGGCCGCGAAAAAGCGGCTGTACCGCCACGCGAAAAAGGTGACGCTGGTACATGATAATTTTGAAAACGTCGGCGCGATCCTTACCGCGCTGGGACTCGACCGGATCGACGGGATGCTGTTCGACCTGGGCGTTTCGTCCCCGCAGCTCGACGACGCGGAGCGCGGCTTTTCCTATATGGCCGACGCGCCGCTGGATATGCGCATGGACCGCGACCAGTCCCTCACGGCCTACGAGATCGTCAACAACTGGCCGCGCGAGGAATTAAAATCCATTCTCTACGAATATGGCGAGGAGCGCTGCGCCCCGCAGATCGCCGCCGCCATCGAACGCGTGCGGACCGACCACCCAATCGAGACAACGCTGGAGCTGGTCGACATCATCCGCTCGGCCATGCCGCCCAGCGCCCTGCGTGAAAAGCAGCATCCGGCCAAGCGCAGCTTTCAGGCCATCCGCATCGCCGTCAACGATGAGCTCGGCGCAGTCCGGCAGGGCATGGAGGCCGCCATCGACCACCTGAACCCCGGCGGTCGTCTGGTTGTCATTACGTTCCATTCACTGGAAGACCGCATCGTCAAAAACGTGTTTCAGGACGCGGCAAAGGGCTGCACCTGCCCGCCGTCGTTCCCGGTCTGTGTCTGCGGCCATAAGCCGAAGATCAAAATTCTGACGAAAAAACCCATCATTGCCACGCGCGAGGAGGTCGAGGAAAATCCCCGTTCGCGCAGTGCAAAGCTCCGCGTAGCAGAGCACGTGTAACCCGGAAAGGAGTCCCGCCGTTATGGCGCAGCCCAATCGAAGAAATCTTTATAGAGACAACGGCGCCGCCGCATACGATGTTTACGCCTGGAACGATCAGACTGCCCGCCAGTATGACGATAACCGCGCCTATGAGCGTACCCTGCCCATCGAGCTGCCGGACGAGCGGGCCTATGAGCAGCCGTACCGAAGAGTCAAGGCCAGAACGGCCATCGCGCCGTTTACACTGGCGGGTATGCTGACGGTAGCCTGTCTCATGATCCTTGTGATTTTCGGCTATGTCCAGCTGTTTGAGGCCAGCAGCAATGTCTCAGCCCTTGAAAGCAGGCTTGCCAATCTCAAGGAGCAGCAGCTGATGCTTCAGAGCAAATACGACGCCAAGATCGATCTGACCGCCGCCGAGGAATACGCGGCTGAGATCGGCCTGACCAAATGTCAGCCCGAGCAGATCGTCTATGTCAGCTTCTCCGGGAACGATCAGGCGGAAATTTACACGCAGCAGCGCACAAGCGTCTTCGGAGAAATTCTGGACGCCATGCAGCAGAGCATTCTCGGCCTCATCGAATATTTGCACCCCGCAGCAGCATAAGCTTGGACAGAACCTCCCAGTTTGAAATCCAGCTGAGTAACCGGACAGGGGCGGTCTTTTCAGGCCGCCCCTTTTTTGAACAGAAAGGCAGTTTCATGGCAAAAAAGATCATCCGCCTGCCGCGCACCAAAGAGCAGAAGCAGGCAAACCGGGAGCGGAATGAGCGCGCGAACCGAACGATCCTCAGCCGTACCCTGATCCTGATGGTCCTGTGCGGCGTGATCGCGTTTGTCCCGCTGATCGGAACGCTTTATAACCTCATGATCACCCAGCACGACTATTACAACGAAAAGGCGATCAAGAACCAGACCCGTTCGACGAATCTGACCGCAGCGCGCGGCGTGATCTACGACGCGAATATGAACGTGCTGGCCTCTTCGTCGACCGTCGAGACGGTTTTCATCGACCCGAACGAGATCGCCGAGCAGATGAAAAAGCCCGAGAACAGCAACCTGCTCGACCAGATCGCGCGCGGCCTTGGCGAAATTCTGGATGTCGAGCCGAGCTTCGTCTACGAGCAGGCCGCCGACAAGCAGTACCGCTATAAGGTCATCAGCCGTAAGATCTCCGAGGAGCTGGCCGACGAGGTCCGCGCCTTCGTCAGCGAAAACAAGATCACCGGCGTCTATCTCGAAACAGACCTCAAGCGCTATTACCCCAATTCCTCCCTCGCCGCGCAGGCACTCGGCTTCGTCTCAAGCGACAACAACGGCTCCGAGGGCCTTGAAGCCTATTACAACGAAGAGCTTTCCGGCACAGCCGGGAAGGTCGTGACATCCAAGGGCAACTACGGCTCCGAGATGCCCTATACATACGAAAAATACTATGACGCCTCTGACGGCTGCAGCCTCGTTACCACCATCGACGCGACCGTGCAGGCGTATGTGGAAAAGAACCTGCAGAACGCCATTGATAAGTACGATATCAAAAACGGCGCGTTCTGTATCGTCATGGACGTGAATACGGGCGAGATCAAGGCCATGGCCACGCTCGGCTCCTATGATCCAAATAATTATCTGGAAATCTATGACGACGCGGCGGCCGCGCTTCTTGAAAATGAGCGTGATGCGGCGCTGTCCCTGCCGGAAGCGTCCGATGCCTATAAGGCCGCCATTGAGCAGTATAAGCAGGATGTTGCATCGGCACGTATGGCTCAGTGGCGCAACCGCTGCGTGTCCGACGGCTATGAGCCGGGTTCGACCTTCAAGCTCATCACGCTGGCCTCCGCAATCGATTCCGGAGCCGTCACGCTGAACGACTCGTTCTACTGCGGCGGTCAGGAAAAGTTCTCCGGCCGTGAGCAGATCCTTAACTGCTGGAAATCCGCCGGTCACGGTGCGCAGTCGACCGCGCAGGCGCTCGGCAATTCCTGCAACATCGCCTTTGGCCATATCGGCCTGCGCATGGGCGGCGACATTTTCTATGATTACCTCAAGGCCTTCGGCATCATGGAAAAAACAGGCGTTGATCTGCCGGGCGAGGCCAGCGGTCTGTTCTACGAACGGAAATACCTGAATAATCCCGCACAGTACGGCACGTCCTATCTCATCACGTCCTCTTTCGGTCAGAGCTTCCGTATCACGCCCATGCAGCTGGTGCGCTCCGTCGCGGCGATCGTCAACGGCGGCTATGTGCTCGAGCCGTATATCGTGAGCGAGGTTCTGGACGCCGACGGCAATATGGTCGAGCGGAACGAAAAGACCGTCTTGCGGCAGGCCATCAGCCAGCAGACGTCCGAAACAATGCGCAGCCTTATGGAACAGGTCGTCACCGAGGGCACGGCCTCTGCGGCCAAAACTCCCGGCTACCGTGTCGGCGGCAAGACCGGCACGTCCGAAAAGCTGGACGAATACGACGAGGACGGCAATCAGGTCAAGGACAAGATCGTCTCCTTTATCGGCGTCGCGCCCATTGACGACCCGAAATATGTCGTCCTTGTCGCGCTTGACACGCCCGCGTATTCGCAGGACAGCGAAAAATATACCCTCCACGGGATGTATATTTCCGGCGGCCTGATGGCTGCGCCGACCGTCCGCGACATTTTCCTTGATATTCTTCCCTATCTCGGTGTGGAGCCGGATTATGATTCCGAGGATATCCGCGGTATCAACTTCACAGTCCCAGATGTGATCGGCATGGACGAAAGCGAAGCGGCTGCGCTGCTCGCTGAAAAAACCATCACCTACCGCATTGTCGGCACCGGCTCGACCGTCACCGACCAGCTGCCCGCGCCGGGCAGCCAGGTTCCCGGCAATTCGCAGATCATCCTCTACATGGGCGCAGAAAAGCAGCAGACGGTTGTCGAGGTGCCGGATTTCATCGGCTGCTCTGTCGCGGACGTTAACTATCTGGCCGCAAACGCCGGCCTTTACGTGCAGGCCAAGGGCACCGACCGCACGGACGTTTACGTGCTTGCGGCCTATCAGGACATCGAACCCGGAACAGAGGTTGACAGAGGTACTACAATTACAGTAGAATTCTCTTCCACAGGCGCATCCGACTAAGGAGGACACTATGAAACTCAAAGAACTGCTGCACGGCCTTGACGTGCTGGAACTGCACGCGGACGAAGCACTGGATATTACCGGCGTTCAGTATGACTCCCGGCAGGTAACGCCCGGAGCACTGTTTGTCGCGATCTCCGGCTTCCAGACCGACGGCCACAAATATATTCCTAAGGCCATGGAAAACGGCGCGGTCTGCGTCGTCTGCGAAAAAAAGCCGGAAACAGACATTCCGTATGTACTGGTTTCCAATGCCCGCTCGGCGCTTGCCGCGCTCGGCGCAAACTGGTTCGGCCATCCGGCGGACGCTATGTGCGTCGTCGGAATCACCGGTACGAACGGCAAAACGACCAGCACGTATCTGCTGAAGCACGTGCTTGAAAAAACGCTCGGCGCAAAGGTCGGCCTCATCGGCACGATCCAGAATATGATCGGCGATGAGATCCTGCACACCGAGCGAACCACGCCGGAATCCTTCGAGCTGCAGAAGCTCTTCGCCGATATGCGCGATGCAGGCTGCACGCACGTCATTATGGAGGTCTCGTCCCACGCGCTGGTGCTCCACCGCGCCGACCAGATCCGTTTTGGCGCGGCTGTCTTTACAAATCTGACAGAGGACCATCTCGATTTCCATCAAACGATGGATGCATACTGCGACGCGAAGGCCATGCTCTTCCGCCGCTGCGAAACGGGCGCGGTCAATGTCGACGATGCCTACGCGAAGCGCATCATGGAGCAGGCGGACTGCCGGCTTCTGACCTATTCCGCGCAGGGAAACCCCGCCTCGCTCATGGCGGAGCATATCGGCCTGTTCTCCGACCGCGTGGAGTTTGACGCGGTCTATCAGGACGAGCGGGCTGCCGTCACGCTCGGCATTCCCGGCATTTTCAGCGTCTATAACGCGCTCGGTGTCATTGCCGCCGCGCTGGCACTGCACATTCCGCTTGCTGAAATTGCGGACGCGCTGCGCACCGCGCAGAGCGTCAAGGGCAGGGTAGAGGTCGTCCCCACGCCGGGCAAGGACTATACTGTCCTCATCGACTATTCCCATACGCCCGACAGCCTTGAGAATATTCTGAGGGCTGTGCGCGGCTTCTGCACGGGCCGCATCATCGCCGTCTTCGGCTGCGGCGGCGACCGCGACCCTTTCAAGCGACCCGTCATGGGCAAAATCGCGGCAGAGCTGTCTGACCTCGCCATCGTCACCTCAGACAATCCCCGCACCGAAGATCCCTATAAGATCCTCCGGCAGATCCTTGCCGGGATGCAGGATACCGAAACGCCCTACGAGGTCATTGAGAGCCGCGTTTCGGCCATTGGCCGGGCGATGGAGCTGGCGCAGAAGGACGATGTGATCGTCCTGTGCGGCAAGGGCCACGAGACGTATCAGGAAATCGGCCACGAAAAGCACCATCTGGACGAGCGTGAGGTCGTCGCGTCGTATTTGGAGGCAAACGCATGAAGGAACTGACACTGAAGCAGGCAGCGGAGGACTGCCGGGGAACGCTCACGCCTGAACAGGCGGAGGGCATGATCACCGGCGTCCAGATCGATTCGCGCAGAGTAAAGCCCGGCGACCTCTTCGTCGCCATCAAGGGTGAGAAGTCCGACGGCCATGACTTTATCGGCATGGCGGCCAGTCTTGGCGCAAGTGCCGCGCTTGTGCAAAGACCGGTCAAGGCGGCCATCCCGACCATTCTTGTACCCGATACCATCAAGGCCTACGGCGATCTTGCCGCAGCCCGCCGCGAACGGATGGGCATGACCGTCATCGGCATTACCGGCAGCGTCGGCAAAACGACGACCAAGGAAATGACCGCCTGTATGCTGGAGCGTACCTACCGCACCGCCCGCACCGAGGGCAACCACAACAACAACATCGGTCTGCCCATGACCATCCTCGATATGCCGGACGATACCGAAACGGCTGTTCTGGAGCTGGGCATGAACCACTTCGGAGAAATGGCCCGCCTGACTTCTATCGCAAAGCCCGATATCGCCGTTATCACCAACATCGGCACCATGCATATCGAACATCTTGGCTCCCGTGAGGGCATCCTGCAGGCCAAGCTCGAAATTTTCCGCGGCGTGCCGGAAAACGGCGTCGGCGTGTTCAACGGCGACGAGCCGCTTTTGTGGAACCTCAAGGAGTACAACCGGGTGACGCCGCTGTTCTGGAACGTGCGCGCCGACGGCGGACACAAAAAATACTATTACGGCATCGAGAACCACGCCTGCGACGTGCTTGCGACCGACATTCAGGAGCTTGACGATGGTATGCGCTTCGTCGTCAGCGGCTTTGGCCAGCGCTTTGAGCTGTTCGTGCCGGTTTTGGGCCGTCATACGGTCTATAACACGCTGGCCGCCGTTACGGCAGCCCTGCTCCTGAAGGTCCCGCCTGAGACGATTCAGACGCAGATCTCCGGCTTTCACAACACCGGTATGCGCCAGAAGATCTACGAGCGCGACGGCTTTACCATCATCGAGGACTGCTATAACGCAGGCCCGGAATCGACGGAGGCCGCGCTTGAGATCCTTGCGGGCTTCCGTTCGCGCACGAATGGCCGCTGTATCGCGGTGCTGGGCGATATGCTGGAGCTTGGCAACCGCTCCGCCGCGGAGCATTACCGCATTGGCCGCATTGCCGCCACGAAGGCCGACGTGCTCTACACCTACGGCGTCAACGCCGAGCGCATGGTTTCTGGTGCGATCACCGGCGGCATGAAGCAGAAGCTGATCGAGCATTTTGACACGCATGAGGATCTGGCGCATATGCTCAAAATGCGTGCCCGTCCCGGCGATGTGATTTTGTTCAAGGGCAGCCGCGGTATGCGGATGGAAAAGGCCCTTGCGCTGTTTTTCAAGGAAGAAGAGGAATAAAGAGAGTCTCGGAGGAATCCTGTATGGATGCAATGTTTTTTATCGTTCTGGGCGCGACGCTCGCTTCGTTTTTACTGACGCTGCTGTTTGGCCGCTTCGTTATTCCCATGCTCCGTGCGCTGCACGCGGGCCAGTCCATCCGCGAGGTCGGCCCGCAGTGGCACAACACCAAGGCCGGTACGCCGACCATGGGCGGCCTCATGTTCATTGCCGCGATCATCCTCTGCACAGTCGGCTTCGGCTGGAAGAGCATGACGGAGAACCACACCTATACGCACCTGTATGTGCTGGCCCTCGCCCTCTGCTATGGGCTTGTCGGCTTTGCCGACGACTTTGTCAAGGTCAAGCTCAAGCGCAATCTCGGTCTGACAGCCGTCCAGAAATTCCTGCTGCAGCTCGTCGTGGCCGCTGCGTTCCTGTTTGTGCTGAAGGGCAGCGGCGATCTGTCCTGCGAACTCTATATCCCGTTCTGGAACCTCGACCTTGAAATTCCGACGGTGGTCTATATGGTCTTTGCGGCCTTTGTCATTGTCGGCTGCGTCAACGCTGTGAACCTGACGGACGGCGTCGACGGTCTTTCCAGCAGCGTGACCATCCCGGTCATGGTCTTCTTCGCCACGACCTCCTATATCTATGGCCGCACGACGCTGGCCCTGCTCCCCGCGACCGTCGCGGGCGGCCTGGCGGGCTTCCTCTGCTACAATTTCCATCCGGCCAAGGTCTTCATGGGCGACACCGGCTCGCTGTTCCTCGGCGGCATGGTCTGCGGCATGGCCTTCGCGCTCGATATGCCGCTGATTCTGATCCTTGTCGGCATTATCTATCTCTGCGAGACGCTTTCCGTCATTCTGCAGGTCACGTATTTCAAGCTGACCCATGGCAAGCGCATCTTCAAAATGACCCCCATCCACCACCACTTTGAACTGTGCGGCTGGAAAGAGGAAAAAATCGTTTTTGTTTTCACCGCGATCACGCTCGTCATGTGCGTGCTGGCGTATCTCGGTGTTATGAACCGGTATTGAGCTACCGCAGCTTCAGAAAGGAGCGACCCCTATGGCAAGCCGTTCAGACGGCGTAACGCGGCTGTATGAAGCTCCGCAGGCTCCCGAGCCGGAGCGCCTGCCGCAGCCGACCAAAACAAAGGACAAGGTGCTGCTTGACGAGCGCGGCCTGCTCGACCTGCCGTTTCTCGCGCTGACGGTGCTGCTCGTGCTGATCGGCGTCGTCATGGTCTTTTCAGCCTCCTACGCCCGCGCGTATTATCTGACCGGCAACTCTACCTATTACTTTGCCCGGCAGGCGATTTTCGCTGTCGTGGGCATCGGCGGTATGCTGTTTGTCAGCAGGCTGAACTATCAGCTCTGGCGCAGTGCTTCGTTCATCATCCTCGCGGTATCCGTCGTGTTCCTGATGCTCGTACCGCTCATCGGCTCGACGGCCAACGGCGCAAAGCGCTGGATCGAGGTTGCGGGCATCCGCTTCCAGCCCTCGGAGCTTGCGAAAATCGCCATCATCATGACGTTTTCCGCCATGATCTCGACCTACCGCGATAAAATGCGCACCTTCCGCTATGGCATCGCGCCCTTCGGCGCGATCATGATCGTCCTGTGCGGCCTCGTCGCGCTGGAGCGCCATTTTTCCTGCATCCTCATCATGCTGCTGCTTGCGGCGGCCATGCTGTTTCTGGGCGGCGTCCAGATCAAATGGTTCGCCCTCGGCGGCGCGGCAGTCGCCGTGTTCATGTTTGTTTATCTCAAGACGCAGGGCTACGCCGGAAGCCGTATCACCGCCTGGCGCGACCCCGCCTCCGACCCAACAGACAACGGCTATCAGATCTTACAGTCGCTCTACGCCATCGGTTCCGGCGGCCTGATGGGCCTCGGCCTCGGCAAGAGCTGCCAGAAATACCTGTATCTTCCCGAGGAGCACAACGACTATATTTTCCCCATTCTCTGCGAGGAGCTCGGCTTTGTCGGGGCAGTCGTCGTGATCCTGCTGTTCATTCTTCTGATCGTGCGCGGCTATTATATCGCCATGCACGCGCGTGATCGCTTCGGTGCGCTCCTTGCCGCCGGAATTTCCACGCATATCGCGCTTCAGACCTTCCTCAACATTGGCGTCGTGACCAATTTTCTACCCGCCACCGGCATTTCTCTCCCGTTCTTCTCCTACGGCGGCACGGCACTTCTCATGCAGCTGTTTGAAGCGGGCGTTGTCCTGGCCGTCTCCCGGCAGAACGACAATAAGCTTCTGTAAGGGAGGGAAGTTCATGAATATCGTCTTTACCTGCGGCGGCACGGGCGGGCATATCTATCCCGCCATTGCGGTCGCCCGTATGTTCCGTGAGCGTCAGCCGGACTGTAAGATCCTCTTTATCGGCGCGGAGGACGGCATGGAAAACAAGATTGTCCCGCGCGAGGGCTTCCGGCTGGAAACTGTGAAGATCTCCAACTACCAGCGCAGGCTGACGCCCGCCGCGATCTGGCACAATCTCGTGACCGTACAGCGTATGGCCGCGACATTCTCCAAAACAAAGCGTATCCTGAAGGACTTTCAGCCCGACGTGATCGTCGGCACCGGTGGCTATGCCAGCTTCCCGGCCCTCAAAATGGGGGCGAAGCTCGGCATCCCGACCTGCGTGCATGAGTCGAATGCTGTTCCGGGCCTGACGACGAAGCTCGTCGCGCGCACGGCCAGCCGTGTCATGGTGTCCTTCGAGTCCAGCCGGGAGCATTACCCGGAGCCCGAAAAGGTTCTCCTGACCGGAACACCTGTGCGCGAGGAATTCCTCTTTGCAAAGCGGCAGGAGGCCCGGCTGGCGCTGGGGCTCGGCGACGAACCGCTCGTCGTCTCCTGCTGGGGCAGTCTCGGCGCGCGGGAGATGAACAAAAAAATTGCACAGTTTATGAAATGCGAATGCGAGGATAACACGCCCTTCCATCACATCCACGCGACCGGCTCGTTCGGCTGGCGCTGGATGCCGGACTATGTCAGGGAACAAGGCGTCGACCTCGCCGCGCAACCGCGCATTGAAATGCGCGAGTATATCTATGATATGCCGCAGGTGCTGGCAGCGGCGGATCTCATCATCTGCCGCGCAGGCGCGGCGACCATCGCCGAGGTCTGCGCCAGCGGAACACCCTGCATCATGGTGCCGAGCCCAAACGTGACCGGCAACCATCAGGAAAAAAACGCCCGGGTGCTCGAACGCTCCGGCGCGGCCGCAGTCGTCCGCGAGGCAGACTGCGACGGAAAAAGCCTCTATGAAACCGCAAAGTCGATCCTTTCAGACGCCGGACGGATGCGCGCCATGCGTGCCAGCGCACGGGGCATGGCCGTGGTCGATGCTGCCGAGCGCATCTATCAGACGGCGCTCGACCTTGCAAAGCACTGACACGCACATCGCACGCAGCGCATAGGATGGGGAAAATTCCTGTGTTTTGGAGGAATGCCCATGCCAGCGCTGCTTGTTTCCAAATCGCCTCCGCTTTCCGGGGAGGTGACGATCCACGGTGCGAAAAACAGCGTCCTGCCCATTCTGGCCGCGACGCTCCTGTGCAGAACGCCATGCGTCCTGCATAACTGTCCGGATATTCTCGACGTGACGCACACACGTGCCATCCTGCACAGCCTTGGCTGCGCCTCCGAACGGCGCGGGGCGAGCGTCTACATAGACCCGCGCAGCTGCGCCGGTCATTCCATCCCGCCGGAGCTGGCCGCATCTATGCGTGCGTCCAGCCTGTTTCTCGGTGCGCTGCTTGCAAGACAGGGCGAAGCGTCGCTGAGCCTGCCGGGCGGCTGTCCCATCGGCGCAAGGCCGGTGGACTATCATCTGCTTGCCTTCCGCGCACTTGGCGCGGAGGTCACAGAGACGGACGATACCATTCACTGCCGCGCACGAAGACTGACCGGCGCGAAGATCACATTGCCCGGCCCCAGCGTCGGCGCAACGGAAAACGCCATGCTGGCCGCCGTTGGGGCAGAGGGCGTCACCGTGATCGAGAACGCCGCCTGTGAGCCGGAGATCGTCGATCTGGCCGGTTTTTTGGCCGCCTGCGGTGCAAAAATTGCGGGCGCAGGTACGGGACGTGTAACCGTCAAGGGCGGTCAGCCGCTCACCGGCGCAACCTATACCATCCTGCCGGACCGCATTGAAACCGCGACGTTCCTGTGCGCCTGCGCCGCCTGCGGCGGCACGCTGACGCTGCGCAGGACGGCCCCGCGTCTTGCTGAGCCGATTTTAAATTCGCTCACAGAAAGCGGCTGCCGGTTTTCCTGCACACATGATACCATTCAAATTTCCCGCGACGGACCGCTGATAGCCTGCCGCCCGGTCATCTCAAAGCCATATCCCGGCTTTCCGACCGACGCGATGCCGGTGCTGCTTGCCTCTCAGCTGCGGGCAGAGGGACAGACAGACTTTACCGAGACGATTTTCGAAAACCGCTTCGGCTATGCCAGAGAGCTTAAAAAGCTCGGTGCGCAGCTGCGTCAGGACGAAAATACTGTCCATCTGCGCGGTGCGCCGCAGCTGTATGCGGCGCAGCTTTTCGCGGAGGATCTGCGCGGCGGCGCGGCGCTCGTGCTCGCAGCCATGCAGGCTGAGGGCGAAAGTACCATTTTTGGAGTAAAACACATCGAACGGGGATATGATACTCTTGAGGCTGCGCTGCAAAGCGTCGGCGCTCGCCTGAAAACAGTGGAAATCCCCAAAAAGATGTGATATACTTTGTATATTCTGAGCCTCCGAAGGAGAATGCATCATGCGCACGAAGCAAAGCAAAGCGAATAGGGAAGCACGAGCCGCAGGCAAGGCACGTCAGGTGCGCAGCAGTGCGCTCGGCAAGCTCCTCATCATGCTCGCTGTCGTTGCTGCGATCGTCTTCGGCGTCGCGATCTTCTTCAAGGTCAACACCATTGAGATCCAGGGCAACACCGTCTATTCCGCCGACCAGATCATCGAGGCCTCGCAGATCCAGCAGGGCGATAATCTCCTGACGGTCAATAAAGCGCTGGCTGTCGGCAACATCAAGGCCGCACTGCCGTATGTCGAGGATGTTTCCATTGCCCGCAGCCTGCCGGACGGCATTATCATTCAGGTCCGCGAGAGCGTCGTTTCCTTTGCCGTCATGACTGACACGAACGCCTGCTGGCTCGTCGGCCCAAGCGGCAAGGCGCTTGAGCGCATTGAGCCTGCCGCATTCAATGAAAACCCGCACATCAACGGCCTGCTCATTTCCACGCCCACGGAGGGGGAAGCCGTCTCTTCCCCAACGCCCACAGCGCTGGCCGCCGCGCTGGACGTCATGAAGGAGCTTGACGGCACCGGCCTTCTGGAGCATATCCGCGTGATCGATGTGGAAAAGGAATACGACATGAGCATCTGGTACGACGAACGCTACGAGATCAAGCTCGGCGGGACCGATGAGTTGGCCTATAAGATCCGCTATCTGTGCTCCATTCTCGACCAGCTCAGCGAATTTCAGGCCGGGACCATCGATCTGACCCAGGCCGCGCAGAAAAGGGCCACCTTCCAGCCCGCAGCGTGAGCCGAGGGGACGCAAACCATAAAATCCGCATTTTTTGCTGAATTTTCCGCATTTTCTATTGACGCACACCCTTTTTCGAGATAGAATAAAGTCGACATAATCTAAAACGATACAGTTGTGGGCTGTGAGATATACAGGAGGAAGACAAATGGCAGATACAGCAGATAAGGTAGTCAAGATCAAAGTCATTGGCGTCGGCGGAGCCGGCAATAACGTTATCAACCGCATGATCGCGTCCGACGTCAAGGGCGTCGAGTTTGTTGCGGTCAACACGGATAAGCAGGACCTTGAAAAGTCCAAGTGCAAGAATAAGGTGCAGATCGGCGAAAAGCTGACCGGCGGCATGGGCGCAGGCTCCAAGCCGGATATTGGCCAGAAATCTGCCGAGGAATCCAAGGCGCTCATTTCTCAGGTGCTCGAGGGCACCGACATGGTCTTCATCACCGCCGGTATGGGCGGCGGCACCGGCACCGGCGCTGCACCCATTATCGCGCAGGTCGCGCATGACGCAGGCATTCTGACCGTCGCCGTCGTGACGAAGCCCTTCCGCTTCGAGGGTGCGAACCGCATGAAGCAGGCTGAGGCCGGCATTGCCAACCTCACCGATAAGGTCGATTCCATGATCATTATCCCGAACGACCGCCTGAAATTCGTCACCGACCAGAAGATCACCTTCGCCAACGCATTCGGCATTGCGGACGATGTTCTGAAGCAGGCCGTCAGCTCCATCTCCGAGCTCGTCGGCTACAGCGAGAATGTCATCATCAACCTCGACTTTGCCGACGTTTCCGCCATCATGCGCAACGCAGGGCAGGCCCATATGGGCGTCGGTTCCGCCACCGGCCGCGACAAGGCCGAGCAGGCTGCGCAGGCCGCCGTCTCCAGCCCGCTGCTTGAGACGTCCATCAACGGCGCGACCGGCGTTCTCATCAACATTGCCGGTTCGCACGACCTCGGCCTCGACGATGTCGAGACTGCCGCCAATATTGTTATGGAAGCTGCCAACCCCGACGCGAACATCATCTTCGGCGCCGCGTTCGACGACGAGCTTCAGGATGAAATGCGCGTGACGGTTATCGCCACCGGCTTCGCAGAGAAGCGTCAGTCGCCCGCCAAACCCATCGGCGCCTTCTCCGCCGCACAGGAAAAGGCCAGTGCCAGCAGAACTCAGGCACAGGAGGATATCGACGATATCGACGAGATCTTCAAGATCTTCAACCGCAATTAAGCAAGCAGCCCGGCGCGTTCAAACGCGCCGGGCTTTTATACGGTCTGTTTCATGAAAAGCAAATCTGCCTGACACAAAAGGAGGCGGTACCCGAAGGTACCGCCCCTTTTGCATAGGAGATAATTATTTGTCGTACATATCAACCAGCTTGAGCAGGTGCTCGTAGCGCTCCTTGGCGTTCTCCTCGTTCTTTGCGAACAGAACGGTTGCACGCTCCGGGAACTCGCGGGTCAGACGGCTGTAGCGGGCCTCGTTCATCAGGAATTCCTGATAGCCGCCGGCGGGAGCCTTGGAGTCCAGCGTGAACTTCTTCTCCGCAGCCGGGTTGAAGCGGAACATATTCCAGTAGCCGCAGTCAACAGCTTTCTTCATTTCCTTCTGGCAGTTCTGCATACCGCCCTTGATGGAGTGCATCTCGCACGGTGCATAGCCGATGATGAGGGACGGGCCGTGGTAGGCCTCGGCCTCCTGAATGGCCTTCAGCGTCTGCGCGGCGTTTGCGCCCATGGCGACCTGCGCGACGTAGACATAGCCGTAGGACATGGCGATCTCTGCCAGAGACTTGGACTTGGTCTCCTTACCGGCAGCCGCAAACTGTGCGACCTGACCGATGTTGGAAGCCTTGGAAGCCTGTCCGCCGGTGTTGGAGTAGACCTCGGTATCGAAGACGAAGATGTTGACGTCTTCACCGGAGGCGAGGACATGGTCGACACCGCCGAAGCCGATGTCGTAAGCCCAGCCGTCGCCGCCGAAGATCCAGACGGACTTCTTGCTGAGGTAATCCTTCTTGGACAGGATGTCTGCGCCAAGTGCGCAGGCGTCGCAGTCGCAGTACTTTTCGCCCTTGGCCTTGAGCTCGGCAGCGTGCTCGGCAAACTGCGGGACCTGTGCCAGCTCGTCGACGGTCGCAACGTTCTCTTCCAGAGCCGCGACATACGCCTTGGTGGCGGCAGCGTTGGCTTCGAGATCGTTGACGGTGTCGAGGTATTTCTGTGCGGCGGCCTTGAGGTCGGCGTTCGTCCACTCGACGGCGATCAGAGCCTTGGTCTTCTCAATCAGGCTGTCGCGGATGGCCTTCTGGCCGAGGTACATGCCGAAGCCGTGCTCCGCGTTGTCCTCGAACAGGGAGTTGCACCATGCGGGGCCCTTGCCCTCAGCATTCGTGCAGTACGGGTTGGTAGCGCCCGGGTTGCCCCAGATGGAGGAGCAGCCGGTGGCGTTGGAGATATACATCTTGTCGCCAAACAGCTGGGTGACGAGGCGTGCGTAGCTCGTCTCGGCGCAGCCTGCGCAGGAGCCGGAGAACTCAAGCAGCGGCTTGCGGAACTGGCTGCCCTTGACGTCGGCAGTCTGAAGCTCCTTCTTCTCGGAGACCTTGTTCACGCAGTAATCGAAAACGTCCTGCTGATCCAGCTGCGTTTCCTGCGGAACCATCTTGATGGCCTGTACCTTTTCGGGGCAGGCACCGACGCAGACGCCGCAGCCCATGCAGTCGAGCGGAGAAATGGCCATGGTGAACTGATAAACGCCCTTGCCCTTGCCGGCCTTGACCGGGACGATCTTGGCAGCAGCGGGGGCATTCTTGGCTTCCTCATCGGTCAGAGCGACCGTGCGGATGGTGGCGTGCGGGCAGACATATGCGCAGTTGCCGCACTGGATGCACTTTGCGGAATCCCATTCCGGAACGGCAACGGCAACGCCGCGCTTTTCGTAAGCGGCAGCGCCCAGCTCGAACTGGCCGTCGACATGATCGACGAACGTGGAAACCGGCAGGGAATCGCCGTCCATCTTGTCGACCGGGAAGAGGATGTTCTTGACCTGCTTGACCAGTTCAGGCTTGCCCTCGAGGTTGTGCTGGGCGACAACGTCTTCTGCGTTGGCCCAGGCAGCGGGAACGTCGATCTTCACATAGGCGGTAGCACCGGCGTCGATGGCCTTGTGGTTCATCTCGACGACGTCCATGCCCTTCTTGGAGTAGGACTGCGTGGCCTTTTCCTTCATGTACTGGATGGCGTCCGCTTCCGGCAGGACCTTGGCCAGGGAGAAGAACGCGGACTGAAGGATGGTGTTGGTGCGCTTGCCCATGCCGATGGACTGCGCCAGATCGATGGCGTTGATGGTGTAGAGCTGAATGTTGTTCTTGGCAATGTAGCGCTTGGAAGCGGCATCCAGATGATGAGCCAGTTCTTCCGGCGTCCACTGACAGTTGATCATGAACACGCCGCCCGGCTTGACATCACGGACAATGGGGAAGCCCTTCGTGATGTAGGACGGGTTGTGGCAGGCAACGAAGTCGGCCTTGTTGATGTAGTACGGGCTCTTGATGGGCTTGTCGCCGAAGCGGAGGTGCGAGATGGTCACGCCGCCGGTCTTCTTGGAGTCGTACTGGAAGTAGGCCTGCACATACTTGTCGGTATGGTCGCCGATGATCTTAATGGAGTTCTTGTTCGCGCCGACGGTGCCGTCGCCGCCCAGACCCCAGAACTTGCACTCGATGGTGCCTTCCGCGGCGGTGTTCGGGCAGTTCTTGTCCTCTTCGAGGGACAGGTTCGTCACGTCGTCGACGATGCCGATGGTGAACTCGTGCTTCGGCTCATCCTTCTTCAGTTCGTTGTAAACGGCGAAGATGGAAGCAGGAGGCGTATCCTTGGAACCGAGGCCGTAGCGACCGCCGATGATGGTCGCCTTGACGCCTGCGTTGGCCAGAGCGGTCACAACGTCCATGTACAAAGGCTCGCCCAGAGAGCCGGGCTCCTTCGTGCGGTCGAGGACTGCGATCTTCTTGGCGGTAGCCGGGATAGCCGCAACCAGCTTGTCTGCGCAGAACGGACGGTACAGGCGGACCTTGACCAGGCCGACCTTCTCGCCGTGCGCGTTCATGTAGTCGATGACTTCCTCAGCAACGTCGTTGATGGAACCCATCGCGATGATGACGCGGTCAGCGTCGGGAGCGCCGTAGTAGTTGAACAGCTGATAGTTCGTGCCGAGCTTCTCGTTGATCTTGCCCATGTACTTTTCGACGACTGCGGGCAGCTCGTCATAGTACCGGTTGCAGGCCTCACGGTGCTGGAAGAAGATATCGCCGTTTTCGTGGCAGCCGCGGGCAGCGGGATGCTCCGGGTTCAGCGCGTGCTGACGGAACTCCTCGACAGCCTTCATGTTGCACATTTCCTTGAGATCGGCGTAATCCCAGCAGGCGACCTTTTGGATCTCGTGGGAGGTACGGAAGCCGTCAAAGAAGTTCAGGAACGGAACCTTGCCCTCGATCGCGGCCAGATGTGCGACGGGGGACAGATCCATGACTTCCTGCGGGTTGGTCTCGCAGAGCATGGCGAAGCCGGTCTGACGGCAGGCCATGACGTCAGAATGATCGCCGAAAATGTTCAGCGCATGGGTCGAGACGGTACGAGCCGAGACGTGGAACACACAGGGCAGCTGCTCCGCCGCGATCTTGTACATATTCGGGATCATCAGCAGCAGACCCTGAGACGCCGTATAGGTGGTCGTCAGAGCGCCTGCGCCGAGGGAGCCGTGAACCGTACCGGCCGCACCGGCCTCAGACTGCATCTCAGCAACCTTGACGCGGGTGCCGAAGATGTTCTTCAGACCTGCAGCAGACCACTGGTCGACAAAGTCCGCCATCGGGGAGGACGGCGTAATGGGATAAATACCGGCGACTTCGGTATACGCATAGGATACGTGAGCCGCGGCATTATTGCCGTCCATGGTTTTGAATTTACGAACCAAAACAATTACCTCCTAAAAGTAATTACATATTCATGCATAATGACTATATCACATTTTCTTGTCAATGTAAATCAAATTTGAGATAAGCTTTTTGGATTTGGCGGAAATCTTTCGAAAATCTGCCGCGCATTCCGGCAAGTTTTGAAAAACCTGTTGGTTTTTGACGCAAAATGCGCTATGATAGATGCGAAGAAAAAAGCGGAGGGATGCAGATGCTCAGTAAAGTGCTCTCGCTCGGCCTGTCCGGCGTCAACGGATACGAGGTGCAGACGGAATGCTACATCGGTACGGGGCTTCCGGCGTTCGATCTGGTCGGTCTGCCGGACGCGTCCGTCAAGGAGGCGCGCGAACGCGTGCGCGCCGCGATCAAAAACTGCGGCTTCCGGTTCCCGGTCAGCCGCATCATCGTGAACCTCGCTCCGGCGGGTACGAAGAAATCCGGCACGCTCTACGATCTGCCGATCCTCCTGTCTATTCTGGCTGCCTCCGAGCAGGTAAAGCTTCCGAAGAAACGCTGCGCGTTCCTCGGTGAGCTGAGTCTGGAGGGGGCGCTGCGCGCCGTTCCCGGCGTCCTGCCGATGGCGCTGGCCGCGAAGCGGCTCGGCTATGAGGAGCTGTACGTCCCGGAGGATAACGCGCGCGAGGCCACGCTGGCTGGCGGTCTGGCCGTCTACGGCGTAAAGGACATCCGGCAGCTGACCGCGCACCTGACCGGCCAGACGCCGATCGATCCCGCGCCCATCTGGCAGCCGGAGCACAAAACACAGCAGCTTTTGGACTTCAAGGATGTAAAAGGGCAGGAAAATGCAAAGCGCGCCCTTGAAATTGCGGCGGCAGGCGGGCATAATATTCTTCTGGTAGGCCCTCCCGGCTCCGGCAAGAGTATGCTCTCAAAGCGCCTGCCGTCCATCCTGCCCGATATGACGCGGCAGGAGCAGCTGGACGTCACGCAGATCTATTCCGTCATGGGTCTTCTGCGCCCGGATCATCCGCTCATCGAATCGCGTCCGTTCCGCAGCCCGCACCATACCGTCTCCGCAGCTGCACTGGCCGGAGGCGGGGCGAATGTCCGGCCCGGCGAGATTTCTCTCGCGCACAAGGGCGTGCTGTTCCTCGACGAGCTGCCGGAGTTCCGCCGGGACGCCATCGAATCCATGCGCCAGCCGCTTGAGGACGGACAGGTCACCATTTCACGGGTGCAGGGCTCGCAGACATTCCCGTGCGAGTTCATGCTGGTCTGCGCTATGAACCCCTGTCCCTGCGGTTGGTACGGCGACCCCAGCGGCCGGTGCACCTGCTCACAGGCAGCGGTCGACCGGTATTTAAGCCGCATTTCTGGCCCGATGCTCGACCGTGTGGACATGATCGTCGAGGTCAGCTCCGTCAAGTTTGACGAGCTGCGCTCCCGGTCAGAGGCGGAGCCGTCGTCCGCCATCAAGGCCAGAGTCGACGCGGCAAGAAGCATCCAGAACACACGCTACAGCGGCACGTCGACTCGCTGCAACGCCTATATGCAGCCCGCGCAGCTGCGCACGTTCTGCCAGCTGGACGAGGACTGCACCGCCCTTATGAAGCAGGCGTTCGACGCGCTCGGCATGACGGCCCGCAGCTATGACCGTGTGCTGAAGGTCGCAAGAACCATCGCCGATCTTGCCGGCAGCGACCAGATCCGCCCTGAACACATCGCCGAGGCTGTCCAGTACCGCTCCTTCCAGCTCGGCGGAGAAAACGCAAGATAATTTTATAAAACCAAATTCATTTTTATAGAATAGGACACATATCATGAAAGAACTTTTTTTACTGAAATTGGGCGAGATCGTCCTGAAGGGACAGAACCGCCGCGTCTTTGAGGATAAGCTCAAGACCGTCACCCGCCGCCGCATGGCGAAATTCGGCGAATTCAAGGTCAATATCGTCCAGTCGACGCTCTATGTCGAGCCGCTGACCGAGGACTGCGATCTGGACGGCGCGTGGGAGGCCTGCGGCACGATCTTCGGCGTGGCCCAGATGTGCCGCTGCCGTGCCTGCGAAAAAAATCTCGACGCCATGTTTAACGCCGTCTGCGAGTATCTGGGCGATGAGCTGTCCGCAGCCAAAAGCTTCAAGGTCGAATCCAAGCGCTCGGATAAGCGCTTCCCGCTGAACTCCATCCAGATCTCGCAGGAGATCGGCGGACGGCTGGCAGAGGAATTCCCGAACGTTCTGGTCGACGTCCACAACCCCGACTTCACCGTCCATGTGGAGGTGCGCGACCATCTTGCCTTTGTCCACGGCGACGCGGACCCTGCCGCAGGCGGCCTTCCCGTCTCCTCCAGTGGAAGGGGCACCCTCATGCTGTCGGGCGGCATCGACTCGCCTGTTGCGGGCTACCTCATGGCCCGGCGCGGTCTACGCGTTGACGCGGTGCATTTCCACAGCTTCCCCTACACGGGCGAGCGTGCGCGCCAGAAGGTGGAGGAGCTGGCCCGTCTCGTGGGCCGCTACGCCGGCGATGTGGACTTCTTCGTGGTGCCCTTCACCCATGTGCAGGAGGTGCTGCGCGACACCTGCTCCCCCGAATACTTTACCATTTTAACCCGCCGCTTCATG
>OGYF01001394.1_pt1 | contig 20613 bp, 19 predicted proteins | sample 1576451 | NCBI WGS metagenome assembly OGYF01 (sample SAMEA3541505, study PRJEB24748) | human gut metagenome | biome: human gut; feature: human-associated habitat; material: faeces | place: China | collected 2012
ATACTCCCGCGTTGAACGCCCTCACAGCATTGCGCGGCGCACCCACAAGCATGGGACGGGGTGAAACTCCCGTGGAGCTGTTGCCAGCAGCCGTCCGATGAAAAGCCCATTTTTCGCTGAATAGTGGACTTGCCCCTATTCATAAACTGTATTATCCGATTGCGAAAGAAAGGGGGCTTTTCTTTGATGCAACACATTGCACCCGTTACTACAACGGAACATAAAATTGGAAAAGTAACATATCTTGTTTGTTCGTCGGCAAGTGAACGAGCAACGGACACGCTGGATAAAAAGATAAAAAAGCTCATTCGTAAAGACATGGAGCAAAATGCTGGAAACGCCCGAAAATAGGGCGTTTCTTTACATTTTTGAGATGACAACGGGCAGCGGTGCGTGGTATAATCTAAACAGTACAAATACCACGCTTGTCTGCCGCTGGAAAGGAGGACGAAATGTTACAGGCAGACAAGATCACCGCATTGTATTGTAGACTTAGCCAGGAAGATATGCAAGCTGGCGAAAGCGAAAGTATACAAAATCAAAAGCTCATTTTGCAAAAATACGCAGACGAACATCACTTTTTTAACACACGCTTTTTTGTTGACGACGGTTTTTCCGGCGTGAGTTTTGAGCGCGAAGGGCTACAAGCAATGTTGCAGGAAGTGGAAGCCGGACGAGTGGCAACAGTTATTACCAAAGATTGTTGTGCGATAATGGGACTAAATCAGAAAGACCTTGAAAATCAAGGGATTCTGGCTTAGTCCCTTCTTTTTTGACCTAAAAGAGGAACAATCGCTCAACAATCGGCGCACAGGATCAAAACCGGCTGGCGGTGGCTATGGAGGTACACTGCATAAGCCCTTCCCGTTGCGCTGCCCACAACGAAAGGAGTCCATCATGAAACAGGGAACTTTGGTTTATGACCACGCAACGGATCGGTACGACATTCGCTTTGACCTTGACTGCTACTACGGCGGTCTGCACTGCGGGGAATGCTTCGATGTCATGGTCAGGGGCAAGTGGAAACCCACCCGGATCGAAATGGCTGCGGACTGGTATCTGGTCGGCATCCGCACGGACGATTTGCAGGGATTGAGGGTGAGGATGTGAAGACTTTTCTCAAGGAAGTGCTGCTTCCTCTGCTGATTGCCCTTTGTCTTGCCGCATTCTTCAAGCCGGTCTATATGGCGGACGGCGTATGTGACTACTTCCTGATGTGGCTCTGTGTCGGCTTCCCATTCGGCATCCGCAGGATGTGTCTCTGGCTCGTCCCCTTCGGTTACGGCATATCCGGCACAGTAGGAATCTTCGCACTCAACATCATCATCGGCGGTCTTATCGGCGGACTCGCCCTGATTGTTGGGCTGCTGCTCGGCATCATCCATACCATCCGAGAAATCATCTGAATATCTGAAAAGCTAAGAGGGTTTGTTTCATTCTCCAATTCGGAGCATGAAGCAAACCCTCTTTTTTTGTTGCCCGAAAGCTGGAACAATCTGCCTCTTGCAGATGACGGCGGTGCGGCGAGGAAAGGAGAGAAAACAAAATGAGCTACATGACAGCCGGTAAGCTGCAAGCCTTTGAAGCCCTCATGAAGGAGGTACCCGGCCACAACCACTATGACAGCGGATGCGACGGGATCTGCCCGGAATGTCGGTCGTGCTGTTTCCATCGTCCCTACTGGAAATATCAAACCTGTGTCTTCGAGGAATGTCCCTATTCCCCGGTGAAGCTGTCAACGCTGCGCTGTCAGCCGGTGATGGCAAGGGAGGGATAACCGCATGGCAGTCTATCGCGTCAACAAAAACCGTGGCTACACGGTCATGGCAAATTACCATCTCAGGGATAAAACCCTGTCCCTCAAGGCCGTGGGGCTACTCTCCAAAATGCTGTCCTTCAACGATGGCTGGCAGTTCTCAACGAAAGGTCTTTCGGCGATCTGCAAGGAAGGCCCCGATGCTGTTCTGGCAGCTCTCAGGGAGCTTGAAGATCACGGCTACCTTATCCGTCACAGGCAACGCGACGCCAAGGGCAGGATGAGCAACACGGTCTTTGAGATTTACGAACAGCCACAACCGGTTTCTCCACACAGGGAAAATCCAGATGTGGATAATCCAGATATGGATAATCCACACATGGAAAACCCACATGGGGAAAATCCCGCACAATTAAATACCAATCAAGTAATTAACAACCAAAGAAATAACTCTCTGAATAAGTATCAATCTATCAATCTTGATGGGATGGACAGGATGGATGAACGGGAGCAATACAGGGAATTGATCCGGGATAACCTTGAGATCGACATCCGCTCTCAGGACAGGCACTATGACCTTGACCGGGTAAATGAAATTGTCGAGATCATGCTGGATGCCGTCTGCTCCACAAGCCCCACCATCCGTATCAACGGAGAAGATATGCCGCAGCCGGTGGTCAAATCACGCTTCCTCAAGCTGGACAGCGGCCACATTGACTATGTGCTCCAAGCGATGAACGATTGCCCTTCCGACATTCGGAACATCCGGGCATATCTGCTTACGGCGTTGTATAACGCTTCACTGACCATAGACAACTACTATTCAGCCCGCGTGAACTACGATTTTCACGGGAAAGGCTGATGCGTAAGCATTCTTAATCAACTTCAAGGGGGTGAGATGAAAACATGATCCACATTTTACACGGTGTCCCGCCTTAGTGACGGGATTGCCCCGCAAATCTCAGAAAGGAGGTCCCCATGCAGGATGAAGTAAATACCAAAGTTGTTGCGATTGCCATTAAGGGCGGCAGGATCACTGCGGAAGTGCTGAAAAAGGCGCTCGCCAAATTCATTGAGGAAATTGAAAAGGCCGAAAAGCAAGCCTCTCAGCCCAAGACCTACCGGGGCAAGCAGTCCATCAAGCACCTTGTCGAGCAGAACGCCGCAATCAGCAACATCGAAGTGACCGACGGAAACATCAAGTCTTTCGAGCGTACAGCGAACAAGTACGGGATCGACTACGCGCTCAAGAAAGACACCTCTGAGCAGCCGCCGCGCTATCTCGTCTTCTTCAAAGGCCGGGATGTGGATGTGATGACTCAGGCGTTCAAGGAGTTTTCCGCCAAGACGGTCAAGCAGAAAGAAAAGCAATCCCTCAAGCAGAAGCTCTCCCGCAGCAGGGAGCAGTCTAAAGCCCAGCACAAGGAGAAGGTCAAGGTTAAGACGAAGGATCGGGGCGTTGAGCTATGAAAAAGAAACTCGACATCAAAAAGCTCGTCCTTCTCAATCTCCCGTATGTGTTCGCCTTCTACTTTGTGGATAAGCTGGCGGCAGTCTTCCGGCTGGCTCCCGGCACAGAGTTCATCGACAAGCTCACCGGCGGCTTTGCCAATTTCGGCGCAGCGTTCGCCAATCCGTTCCCCAGCTTTCATCCAGTAGACCTTCTCATTGGTGTGGCCGGAGGCGCGTTGCTCAAGCTGGCCGTCTACATCAAAGGCAAAAACCGCAAGAAATTCCGCCAAGGGGAGGAATACGGGTCAGCGCGTTGGGGACGACCGGAAGACATCCGGCCTTACATGGATGATGACTTTTCCAACAATGTCATTCTCACCCAGACCGAAGGGCTGACCATGAACAGCCGTCCGAAGCAGCCGAAGTACGCGAGGAATAAGAACATCCTTGTCATCGGTGGTTCCGGCTCGGGTAAGACCCGCTTCTTCGTGAAGCCCAACCTGATGCAGATGCACAGCTCCTATGTGGTCACTGATCCCAAGGGTACAGTGTTGGTCGAATGCGGAAAGATGCTTGAGAAAAACGGTTATATCATCAAGTCGCTGAATACGATCAACTTCCGTAAATCCATGCACTACAACCCGTTCGCTTACATCAGGTCAGAGAAGGACATCCTCAAACTGGTCAATACGATCATCGTCAACACGAAGGGAGATGGCGATAAGTCCGGGGAGGATTTCTGGGTCAAGGCTGAAAAGCTCTACTATACCGCCCTCATCGGCTATATCTGGTACGAAGCGCCAGAACACGAGAAAAACTTCACTACCTTGCTCGAATTGATCAACGCTTCGGAGGCCAGAGAGGATGACGAGACTTTCAAAAATCCCGTTGACCTCATGTTCGATGAGCTGGAAGAGCGCGACCCTGACCACTTCGCGGTCAAGCAATACCGTAAATATAAGTTAGCCGCTGGCAAAACCGCCAAGTCGATCCTGATTAGCTGCGGCGCACGGCTCGCCCCGTTTGACATCGCGGAGCTGCGGGAGCTGATGAGTTACGACGAGATGGAGCTGGATTGCATCGGCGACCGCAAGACGGCGCTGTTCGTCATTATCTCTGATACCGACGATACCTTCAACTTTGTCGTGGCGATTATGTACTCCCAGCTTTTTAACTTGCTCTGCGACAAGGCGGATGATGTCTACAATGGGCGGCTTCCCGTCCATGTGCGCTGTCTGCTCGACGAGTTTGCGAACATCGGTCAAATCCCGAAATTCGACAAACTGATTGCTACGATCCGAAGCCGGGAAATCTCAGCATCCATCATCTTGCAGTCCCAGAGCCAGCTCAAGACCATCTACAAGGACGCGGCGGACACGATTGTCGGCAACTGCGACTGTACCCTCTTCCTTGGCGGCAAGGAAAAATCCACTTTGAAGGAACTCAGTGAAATCCTCGGCAAGGAGACAATCGACCTATATAACACATCAGAAACCCGTTCAACCAACAACTCATACGGCCTGAACTATCAGAAGACCGGCAAGCAGCTCATGTCGGAGGACGAAATCGCTGTCATGGACGGCGGCAAATGTATTTTGCAGCTTAGAGGCGTGAGACCTTTTCTCAGTGACAAGTACGACATTACGAAGCATCCAAAATACAAAATGCTGTCCGACTACGATAAGCGCAACGCCTTTGACATCGAGAAATACCGTTCTCACAAGCTGGTAGTCAAGCCCACCCAAACCTTCGACCTCTATGACATGGGAGAGGTTGAAGCCGATTGAAGCCCCGTCATGCACTGCGCATGGGCAATGCCCAAAGCAGAACAATGACGGGGCTTCTATTTTTTTACCCATTTTCAATAATTCACACTCAAAAATCAAGGAGGTCACTCTATGGAATTTATCAATCAGGCGGTTACGGTCCTTCAGACGCTCGTTGTTGCCCTCGGTGCCGGTCTGGCTGTGTGGGGTGTGGTCAACCTCATGGAGGGGTACGGCAATGACAATCCCGGTGCCAAGAGCCAGGGCATCAAGCAGTTGATGGCCGGTGGCGGCGTGGTACTCATCGGCACGACCCTCATCCCCCTGCTGTCCGGTTTGTTCTGATCACCGGTTCGCGTGTCCACATGGGAGGGCGCGAAATGCCGCGCTCTCCCTTCATTTTTAATCAATTTCCAACATAAGGAGGTCATTTATGGAATTTATCAATCAGGCAGTTACCGTTTTGCAGACCCTCGTTGTCGCCCTTGGCGCTGGCCTTGCCGTGTGGGGCGTGGTCAACCTCATGGAGGGGTACGGCAATGACAATCCCGGTGCCAAGAGCCAAGGAATCAAGCAGTTGATGGCCGGTGGTGGTGTGGTACTCATCGGCACGACCCTTATCCCGCTCCTGTCTGGCCTGTTCTGATCCGGCAGCCCCAGCATAACCGAAAGGTGGTGAAATATTGGGATTTATCCTTGAAAAAATCGAGGAAGCCATAAAAGAGCTTCTGATCGGCTGGATTGAAAGCAACATGACCAATATGTTCACCGATGTCAACGACAAGGTAGGGACGATAGCTGCTGAGGTAGGCAAAACGCCCTCTTCATGGGATAGCAGCATATACCAGATGATCCGGGGACTATCCGAAAATGTGATAGTCCCCATCGCTGGTATCATCATCACCTTTGTCCTGTGTTACGAGCTGATCTCCATGATCACCGAGAAAAACAACTTGCATGACATGGACACATGGATGTTCTTCAAGTGGTTCTTCAAGGCGGCTGTGGCGATCTACCTCGTTACCAATACCTTTGACATTGTGATGGCGGTCTTCGACATCGGTCAGAATGTCGTAGCCGGTGCAGCCGGTGTCATAAGCGGCGACACGAACATCGACATCGAATCCACTCTTGAACAAATGCGCGCCAGCATGGAACCGATGGGTATTGGCGAACTGCTTGGCCTGTCCATAGAGACGCTGCTGATCAGCCTGTGCCTCAAGATCATGTCCATTCTCATCACGGTCATTCTCTATGGCCGTATGATTGAGATTTATTGCACCGTGAGCATCGCGCCCATTCCCATTGCGACGATGAGCAACCGCGAATGGGGCAGCATCGGCACGAACTACCTCAAAGGGCTGTTCGCGCTGGCATTCCAAGGCTTCCTCATCATGGTGTGCGTTGCGATCTATGCCGTGCTCATCAACAACATGATCATCGCAGCCAATATCCACTCGGCGCTATTCTCGGTGGCAGCTTATACGGTCATTCTTTGCTTCTCCCTGTTCAAGACAGGTTCGCTTGCAAAGTCACTATTCAATGCCCACTGAGAAAGGAGGGTCAACTTGAAGAAATACTCCGTGATCTACGCCGACCCTCCGTGGCGGTACAAGGTCTACTCAAAGAAGGGGCTTGGCCGCTCAGCGGAAAGCCATTACCCGACCATGAGCCTTGAAGACATCAAGGCTCTGCCTATTGGAGAGCTTGCAGCAAAAGACTGTGCGCTCTTCATGTGGATTACCTTCCCCTGTATGCAGGAGGCGTTCCAAGTCCTTGAAGCATGGGGATTTGAATACAAAACGACGGCTTTTGTCTGGATCAAGCAGAACCGGGTGTCCGACAGTCTCTTTTGGGGCATGGGGTACTGGACACGGGCAAACGCTGAACTCTGCATCCTTGCAACGAAAGGCCATCCCAAACGGGCAAGCCCCGGTGTGCATCAGGTCATCATGAGCCACATCGAAGAGCACTCCAAGAAACCGGAGGAAGCCCGCAACCGCATCGTCCAGCTCATGGGCGATGTCCCGCGCATCGAACTTTTCGCCCGCCAGTCCCCCGAAGGCTGGGATGTATGGGGCAATGAGGTCGAATGCAGCATCACTCTTGGAAAGGAGGTTCCCAATGGCGTTTGTACCGGTTCCGAAGGATCTGAATCGTGTCAAGACGAAGGTCATGTTCAACCTGACAAAGCGGCAGCTCATCTGCTTTGCGCTGGCTGCGGCAGCGGGTGTCCCGATCTTCTTCCTAACTAAGCCCAGCCTCGGCATCTCCACCTCGGCAATGCTGATGGTGGTCATCATGCTCCCGTTTATCTTCTTCGCTCTCTATGAGAAGGACGGGCAACCGGCTGAAAAAATCCTCGGTCATGTGATCAAGTCCATGTTTCTGAGGGATAAAGTGCGGCCATACCGCACGAACAACCTATACGCTGCGATCCAGCAGGAAATCAAAGAGAAGGAGGAATTGCAGATTGCACAGCAGCACGAAAAAGGCCGCAGAGCCTAAGCGGCTTACCAAAAACGGCAAGGTGTACGGCGATCTTCTCTCCGCTGAGGAAAAGAAGAAGCTGGTCCTGCAGAAGAAAAAGGACAAGAAGGCAAAGAAAGTCCGCAAATCGGCGCAGCAGACCATCCCCTATGTGGAGATGTGCCGCGACGGCATCTGCAAGGTCAACAGCCGTCTTTATACAAAGACTATCCGTTTCAACGACATCAACTATCAGCTCGCCCAGAACGAGGACAAGACGGCTATCTTCGAGAACTGGTGCGACTTTCTGAACTACTTTGACAGCTCGATTTTTGTCCAGTTCTCTTTCATCAACCAGAGGACGAGCATCAGCGAGTTCAAGAAGCAGATCAACATCCCGGAGCAGGATGACGAGTTCAACGACATCCGCAGCGAGTATTCCGAGATGCTGCAAAACCAGCTCACGAAGGGCAACAACGGCCTCATCAAGCGCAAGTACATTACTTTCGGCATTGAGGCCGACTCCCTGCGCATGGCGAAGGCCAAGCTGGATCGGATTGAGACGGACATCCTCAACAATTTCAAAACCCTCGGTGTGAAGACCGAGCCGCTGTCCGGCTACGAACGGCTGAAAGTGCTCCATGATGTGTTCAACATGGACTCGAACGAGCCGTTCCGCTTCTCCTTTGACATGGTAGCCCGGACGGGACTCAGCAGCAAAGATTTCATCGCGCCCACTTCCTTCGACTTCCGTGAAGGCAAGTGCTTCAAGATGGGCAAGGCCATCGGCGCAGTGAGCTTCCTGCAAATCCTCGCGCCGGAACTCAATGACCGGATGCTGGCTGACTTCCTCGACATGGACAGCAACATCACGGTCAATCTTCATATCCGCACGATTGATCAGGCGAAAGCCATCAAGAGCATCAAGATGAAGATTACCGACCTCGATAAGATGAAAATTGAAGAGCAGAAGAAGGCCGTGAGAAGCGGATATGACATGGAAATTATCCCGTCCGACCTTGCCACCTACGGCGGTGAGGCCAAGCGCCTGTTGCAGGACCTTCAGACGCGCAACGAGAGAATGTTCCTTGTGACCATCCTCATCATGAATACCGCTGCCTCCCGCCAGAAGCTCGAAAACGCCATCTTCCAGACGGCTTCCATTGCCCAGAAATACAACTGTGCGCTCAAGCGGCTGGACTTCCAGCAGGAAGAAGGGCTGATGTCCTCTCTTCCGATTGGCCTGAATCAGATCGAGATTGAGCGCGGGCTGACCACCTCTTCGACGGCGGTGTTCGTCCCGTTCACGACGCAGGAGCTTTTTCAGAGCGGCGAGGCGCTGTATTACGGGCTGAACGCGCTCTCCAACAACATGATCATGGTTGACCGCAAACAGCTCAAAAACCCGAACGGTCTGATCCTCGGCACCCCCGGCTCCGGCAAGAGCTTTTCGGCGAAGCGGGAAATGACCAACGCCTTCCTCATCACAGAAGATGACATCATCGTCTGCGATCCCGAGGCGGAGTATTATCCCCTTGTGCAGAAGCTCGGCGGTCAGGTCATCCGCATCTCGCCGGTAAGCACCGACTACATCAACCCGCTGGACATCAATGTGAACTACTCGGAAGAGGAAAACCCGCTGACTTTGAAGTCTGACTTCATCCTCTCCATGTGTGAGCTGATTGTGGGCGGCAAGGACGGGCTGCAACCGGTGGAAAAGACCATCATCGACCGAAGCGTCCGTAAGGTGTATCAGGACTACCTTGCCGATCCGGTCCCTGAGAAGATGCCTATTCTCGAAGACCTCTACAACATCCTGCGCAGTCAGAGTGAGCCGGAGGCACAGCGTATCGCCACTGCCCTTGAAATCTATGTGCATGGCTCGCTGAATGTCTTCAATCACCGGACGAATGTGGATGTGAATAATCGCTTCGTCTGCTATGACATCAAGCAGCTCGGAAAGCAGCTCAAGAAGCTTGGGATGCTCATTGTGCAGGATCAGGTCTGGAACCGTGTGACCATCAACCGCGCCCAGCACAAAGCGACGCGCTACTACATGGACGAGTTCCACCTTCTGCTCAAGGAAGAACAGACAGCCGCCTATTCCGTCGAAATCTGGAAGCGGTTCAGAAAATGGGGCGGGATTCCGACCGGGATCACCCAGAATGTCAAGGATTTGCTGGCTTCTCGTGAGATTGAGAACATCTTTGAGAACTCCGACTTCGTTTACCTTCTGAACCAGGCATCCGGCGACCGGCAGATCCTCTCAAAGGCACTGAACATCTCGCCCAGCCAGCAGAACTACATCACCAATTCCAACGCCGGTGAAGGCTTGATCTTCTACGGCTCGACCATCGTCCCCTTCAAGGATGACTTCCCGAAGGACACGATGCTCTATCGTTACATGACCACCAAACCCGAAGAAACCTTGCAGAATTAAGGAGGACTACCTTTATGAAAAAGAATATGAATGAGAACTTTGAGATCACCGTTGACGAGATGACCGAGATTTTCGGCGATACGCCGGTTGAGATGAGCTTCCGCGAGGTCAAGGAAGGCATGGACAGCTTCTTTGGCCTGATGGGGCTGACCGTGGAGCTGGTCAACCTGATCCGCAAGGAGGACGAGCTGAAAAAGCACCACCGCGCTTACCTCCATGTCCGCGAGGAAATCGCCGAGTGCGCCAATGAGGCGACGGAGGTCATCGGCGGTATTCTCGACTCCATTCAGGAGAAAGAACACATCTACCGTGTGTCCGGCACTCCTTCCGCTTTTGATATGGATGAGGAAGACGAGTATGAGGATGATTTCGTCACCATCCCCAAGGAGAAGTATGACAGCATGATTGAGGATCTGCTGACGATGGCCGAGCTGATCGACATGGTATCGGATATGCGCACCAAGGATGTCCGCACCATTCAGGAGTTTGGCAAGTTCATCCCGGCCTATGCCGCCTATGAGCGCAATCGTCTTTCCCTGTACCGCGAAGCGGCGAAGGAGGCCGAGTCCATCATCGACCGCTGGGAGGATGAGCTGGACGATGACGAGGACTACGAGCCGGACGAGTATTTCTCCGACTGATTGCGCATCAAGTCTCGCAGAAAGGAGGGAGTCCCCATACAGCTTGATCACATTTACACCGGCGATTGTCTCGAAGTCCTCAAAACGCTGCCCGATGAAAGCGTCCATTGCTGCATCACCTCCCCGCCGTATTACGCGCTGCGCGATTACGGTGTGGACGGGCAGATCGGCAGAGAGGCAACGCCAAAGGAATACATCTCGCGCCTGACGGAAGTGTTCGCCGAAGTCAGGCGCGTACTGCGCTCAGATGGGACGCTCTGGCTTAACATCTCCGACACCTATGCCGGGAAAGGCAATCAGGGCGGCTATGTGGACGCAAAAAATCCCAAGGGCAGAAATGGTCAGGCTGTGGCTCTTAACTACAAGGTTAAGGACTGCAAGCCCAAGGACATGATCGGCATCCCGTGGATGCTGGCCTTTTCGCTCCGCGACTCCGGCTGGTATTTGCGCAATGACATTATCTGGATGAAAGAAAACCCGATGCCGGAGAGTGTCAAAGACCGCTGCGCCCGCTGCTATGAACACATCTTCCTGTTCTCAAAGTCACGGAAGTATTTCTTTGACTACAAGGCCATTTCCGAGCCGATTGCTCCCGGAACAGCGAGCAGGCTCAAGCGTGGGGTCAAGGGAAGCAACAAATACGGGGAACCTATCCCCGGACAGGCAAAGCAGCAAACCATCAATCTTTGCCGGGAACATGGCGAGATCACCGATGGCATGATAAACCCGCTGCGCAACAAGCGGGATGTCTGGATTATCAACACCGTCCCCTTCAAAGGCGGTCACTATGCCGCATACCCGCCGAAGCTGGTTGAAACCTGTCTGCTTGCCGGATGCCCGAAAGACGGCGTTGTCCTTGATCCCTTCATAGGCAGCGGCACAACCGGTATGGTCGCAAAGCAGCTTGACCGTCACTATGTCGGAATTGAGTTAAACCCTGAATACAAGGAACTTGCCGAGGCGCGGATTGGAGGTGAAATCTGATGCCTCATGATGAATTGAAGCCCAAAGACCGGGTTGTCCTGCGGATGACCAGAGACGGCGCAGTGGAAGAAAACCTCACCGAAGGCACCTCAGAAAAAGTGTCAAAACGGCTTGAGGACGCCCAGCTTGTTGCACCCCACGACACGGAAACCGGCGATATTGCCGAAGAGGTCAAGAAGCGGCGGCAGCTTCGTCCTGATGAGCTGGAAGACGCAGAGAGTCAGGCTCAGGCCGAAACACAGTCCGCAGATGCGGCGCAAGAGTACAAGCCGGGTGATCTGCCCGTCAGCGATGATCCCACATCTCACACTCTGCACTCTGAGACATACCGCACCCATTCCGTTGACTACGGAAAAGCATTTGCCGATACCGCTGTCACCGGCAAGGTCAGCAGACCTCGCGCTGAAAGGCAGATTGATGGAGAGTCCGTTCTGGAAAGAGCGGCGGAAACCTCCGCAGAGATGCCGGACCTTGACGGCGATGCCCCAGCTTCCCGGCGGATTGAACGGTTGGAGCGAAAATCTCAGAAGGCGCATGAGCGTCTGGATGCCGCCCGTGAGAAGCTGCCCACCAAGAAGGTGCTGAAAAAAGAGCGCGTCTTTGACGAGGAAACCGGTAAAGGCAAAACCCGCCTCTACTTTGAAGACGAGCTGAAAGTCCCCAAGGGACAGAGCAAATTGCAGTTTGAGGCAGACAAGACCGTCCGTAAGGTCGGCGATACTCTTGCCTCTGGCATTCACGGCAAAATCCATGAGGTTGAGCAGGAAAACTCCGGTGTGGAAGCCGCCCATAAGACGGAGATTGCCGCCGAGTCCGTTGTCCGCCACTACCAGCATCACACAGAGCGCAGTGCAAACAAGCCGTTCGAGAAGGTGTCCAAGCTGGAGCAGAAGGCCGAGGCCGCTGATCGGAAGCTCCATTTTGAGAAGACGGTCGCCGAAAATCCTGAGATGAAGACTTCCCGTGCCAATATGAATAAGCACTACCAGAAGCAGCACATCAAGAAGGAATACGCCGCGGCTCGCAAGGCAGGGGCGCAAACGGCCTCCACCGCCACCAAGTCCACCGGTAAAACCGTCCGGGAGAAAGCGTCGGATAAGGTCAAGGACTTTATCTCCAAGAACAAGAAGGTTTTTGCGTGGCTGGGCGTAGGACTAATGATCCTGATTCTGTTGTCCGCCGGGATTAGCTCCTGCACAGCAATGTTCACCTCTACTACCTCGTCTGTCATCGCCACTTCCTACCTCAGTGAGGACGATGCCATGACCGGTGCGGAGGCGCAGTATTGTCAGATGGAGGCGGAGCTGCAATCGTATCTGGATAACTACGAGAGCACACACGACTACGACGAGTACCACTTTGACCTTGACGCGATTGAGCACGATCCCTATGTGCTGATCTCCATTCTATCCGCCTTCAATGAGGGAGAGTTCACACTGGACGAAGTTCAGGGACTTCTTCAAACGCTCTTTGACCAGCAATATATCCTCACTGAGGATGTGGAGGTTGAGGTACGCTACCGGACAGAGACCCGTACCGGGACAACGACTGTCACCGATCCAGAAACCGGTGAAACCAGCACGGAAACTTACACTTATGAGGTCGAAGTCCCATACAACTACTACATCTGTACCGTTACGCTGGAAAACTTTGACCTCTCCCATTTGCCGGTCTACATCATGAATGAAGACCAGCTCTCCATGTACTCAGCCTATATGTCAACGCTGGGCAACCGCGAGGATTTGTTCCCCGGCTCCGGCTATGTGGACAAGTACATTGAAAACCCACCCGATGACTACACGGTCAATGCGGAGTATCTGACGGACGAGAAGTTCGCAACTCTCATCGCAGAGGCAGAAAAATATCTCGGCTACCCGTATGTTTGGGGCGGCTCAAATCCGTCCACTTCCTTTGACTGTTCGGGATTCGTCAGTTATGTCCTCACCAACAGCGGTCTTGTCAACACCGGGCGGCTGGGTGCGCAGGGGCTTTACAATGTCTGTTCGCCTGTTTCCAGCGCTGATGTGAAGCCGGGGGATCTTGTCTTCTTTGTCGGCACATACGACACACCGGGCGTTTCCCATGTGGGAATCTATGTGGGCGACAATGTGATGTTGCACTGCGGCGATCCCATCCAGTACACATCCATCAACACTTCCTATTGGCAGTCTCACTTTTATGCCTTTGGAAGACCCAACTACTAAGCGAAAGGAGCGTTTTTATGAACCCGAAATATCAGAAGATTTGCGCGGAAATCGCCAAAACCGAGAAGAAGGTCGAGGACCTGCAGGGGCAACTCAAGGAACTGTACGACAAGAAAACCGAGCTGGAAAACCTTGAAATCGTCAACACCGTCCGTGCAATGGTCATGGACAAGGATCAGATCATGGCATTCCTTGCCGCGATGAAGGACAGCAAGGCGGAAAAGCCTACCACTACCCAGCAGGAGGTGACGGACAATGACTAAGAGAAAAGGAATCCGCCTTTTGGCGGCACTTGCACTGTGCTTCACGCTTTGTATCTCGTTCACTGTACCCGCATTCGCCTATGCGGATGATACCGAGCAGGAGCTTCCGGTCACGGAGGCGACCCAGCCCGAAGCAACACCGGAAACCGCAGCACCCGAAGAGCCTGAACCGTATGAGGGCGAGCCGATTGACGGTGAAGGCAACGCTTATACCCGTGATCTGCTCTATGACAAGGCGACGAATAAGCAGTTCATCACAGTACAGACCAAGACCGGCAACACCTTCTATGTCGTGATCGATTACGATGCGCCCATCAACGAGGAAGAGGAACAGTATCAGACCTATTTCCTCAACATGGTGGACGAGGCCGATCTGCTTGCCCTGTTGGATGAGGAAACGGCATCTTCGCTTACTACCTGTAACTGCGATACCCGCTGCGAGGCCGGAGCTGTCAATACGGAATGCCCTGTCTGCAAAACAAACATGAGCGAGTGTACCGGCGCTGTGCCTGAGCCGGAAGAGCCGGTCGAGGACGCGGAGGTCGAAACGCCCGAAGAGCCGGAAAGCTCTTCCCCGAACATTGCCCTGATCATCGGTATCATCGCGCTGGTCGGCATCGGCGGTGGTGCATATTACTACATCAAGTTCGTTCGCGGTAAGAAGCAGAAGGACGAGGATCTGGATTTCTTCGATGACGAGGGCTATGAGGAAGAGCCGTATATCAACGAGGATGAAGAGCCTGTCATTGCAGACGATGAGGATGACGAGGCTGAAACCAAAGAAACGGAGGAATCGATTTGATCTTAGTGATTGCGGAAAAACCGAGTGTTGGAGCCGCCATCGGGAAGGTTCTGGGCGCAACCTCCCGTAAGGACGGCTATCTCGAAGGAAACAACTACATCGTCTCGTGGTGCGTTGGTCATCTGGTGGGGCTTGCAGACGCAAGCTCCTATGATGAGCGCTTTGCCAAGTGGCGGTACAGCGATCTTCCCATCGTCCCGGAGGAATGGCTGTTTGAAATCCCGAAGGACAAGCAGAAGCAGTTCAAGGTGCTGCGTGACCTTATGCGCGATAAGCGTGTAACCGAGCTTGTCTGCGCCACCGATGCGGGGCGCGAGGGCGAGTTGATTTTTCGGTTGGTCTACAAGAAAGCCGGTTGCACGAAGCCTTTCAAACGCCTGTGGATCAGCTCGTTGGAAGACAGCGCAATCCGAGAGGGCTTTGACCATCTGCGGGACAGCAGCGAGTATGACCGGCTCTACGAAGCCGCCCTTGCCCGTTCCAAGGCGGACTGGATTGTTGGGATCAACGGTACAAGGCTGTTCTCGACGCTCTATCATAAGAAGCTGGTGGTCGGGCGCGTCCAAACGCCTACGCTGGCAATGCTGGTGGAGCGAGAAGGCAAAATCTCCACTTTCCACAAGGAGAAATACTTCAATGTCCATATCAGCAAAGACAACCTGACGGCGGAATTGGAGAATGTCAAAACAGAAGATGAGGCGAAGGCGATTGCGGCGGCTTGCGACAAAAAGCAAGCCGTCGTTTCTTCTCTTAAGAAGGAGACAAAGACGGTCAACCCGCCGAGGCTCTATGATCTGACCACCTTGCAGCGGGAAGCCAACCGCTACTATGGCTTTACCGCCCAGCAGACGCTCGATCTGGTGCAGTCCCTCTATGAGAAAAAGCTGCTTACCTATCCCCGAACGGACAGTCAGTTCATCACTGAGGATATGGAGAGCACCGCCCGTCAGGTGATCGGCATTGTCTCCCGCAAGCTGCCTCTCTTCCAGCGCATTACCCATGAGCCGGACATCGGGCGAATTACCAACAACGCCAAGGTCACTGACCATCATGCCATTATCCCCACCGTCCAACTTGAAAATCAGGACCTCGCCGAGCTGCCGGAGTCGGAGCAGAAAATTATCCGGCTTGTCGCCATGCGCCTTCTGAGCGCTACCGGTGAGAAGCACATCTATGATGAGACTTCGGTCACGCTCACCTGTGAGGGTTACGAGTTCAAGGCAAAGGGCAAAACGGTCGTGCAGGATGGATGGAAAGCCATTGAGCGCTGCTTCAAGGAAACACTCAAGAGCAAGGAAAAGGACGAGCCGGAGCGCTCGCTGCCATCTCTGAATGAGAAGGATATTCTCTCTTCTGTCGATTCCAGCGTCACCGAACATTACACATCCCCACCGAAGCCCTACACCGAAGACTCCCTTCTGTCGGCTATGGAGACTGCGGGAAATGATGCGTTTGATGATGATACCGAAAAGAAGGGACTTGGCACTCCTGCCACCCGCGCCGGTATCATCGAAAAGCTGGTCAAAGGTGGCTTCGTTGAGCGCAAGGGCAAATCTCTCGTGCCTACAAAGGACGGCAACAACCTTGTATGCGTCCTGCCTGAACAAATTACTTCCCCCTCCATGACGGCGGAATGGGAAAATACTCTGATGCAGATCGAGCGTGGCAATGCGGATGCGGACAAGTTCCTTTCCGGCATTGTGGGGATGACCTCCGATTTGGTCAAAGCCTATCCCTTCCTCTCTGACGCCGAGGCAAACCGCTTCGATACCGGCAGAGAGTCCATCGGCAAATGTCCGCGCTGCGGATCGCCGGTCTATGTAGGCAAGGGCAACTACTACTGCTCGAACAAGGAATGCTCTTTCTGTATGTGGGAGGACAACAAGTTTTTCTCTTCCAAGAAAAAGAAGCTGACCAAGAAAATCGCCGCCGAACTGCTGGACAAGGGTTGGTGCAGAGTGACCGGGCTTTATACGCCAAAGCGCCCGCAGCTCTATGATGCGGTGATCCGTCTGGATGACACAGGCGGCAAGTATGTCAGCTTCAAGATGGAGTTCGACCGATGACGCGCCCGCGATACATTGCCTCATGCAGCGGAGGCAAGGACAGCGTGGCAACAATTCTTCTTGCTGCGGAGAAAAACGAGCCGTTGGATGAGGTCATTTACAGTGAGGTGATGTTCGATCAGGAGATCAGTGGAGAAGTCCCGGAGCATCGGGACTTTATCCACCAAAAGCTCAAACCGTTCGTTGAAAATGAACTCGGATGCAAATTCACGGTTCTGCGAAGTGACAAAACTTACGATGATGTGTTCCATCACATTATCACAAGAGGACCTTATGAAGGGCTGATCCGAGGTTTTGTCTGGCCGGGAAAGTGCGCGGTAAATCGGGACTGTAAAATGCCTCCGCTCCGCAAGTACCATAAGGCTCAACCTGATGACACCCGCAGCTATGTAGGTATTGCATTGGACGAGCCAAAGCGTCTTGCCAGACTGAATAAGGAGAAGGACATCAGCCTTCTTGCAAAGTATGGCATGACGGAAGCGGATGCTCGGCGGCTTTGCGAGAAATACGATATGCTCTCTCCCTGTTATCAACATTCCAAACGCAACGGTTGTTGGTTCTGCCCGAACGCATCGACTTCTGAGCTTTCCCACATGGTCAACCGTCACCCTGACTTGTTTGGGAAGTTGATTGAATGGGAACATACAGATAATTTGTATCATCGCAGATTGACCAGAACGGAAACTCCGTCTGAGGTAAAAGCCCGTCTTTGGGGCAAATCTCAGCCGGAGTTTTCTATTTCAAATCAGTAAGATTGGAGGTTAGAAATGGCTGAAAACAGAAACGCCCAGCAAGTCCGGGAAATCACCGACAAGCTGGAACAGGGACTCAAGGAACTGTTTGAATCCGAACGCTTCAAAGAGTACCTGAAAACGATGTCCAAGTTCTACAACTACTCGTTTAACAATACGCTTCTCATCGCCATGCAGAAGCCGGATGCGACGCTGATCGCCGGTTACACGGCATGGCAGCGCAACTTCGACCGCCATGTGATGAAGGGCGAAAAGGGCATCAAAATCCTTGCCCCCGCGCCTTACAAGGTGCAGGAAGAGCGGGAAAAACTCGACCCGGCAACGCAGAAGCCCGTTCTCGACAAGGACGGCAAGCCGGTCACTGAGACGGTTGAAGTGACCCGTCCCGCCTTCAAGGTGGTGAGCGTCTTCGATGTGTCCCAGACGGACGGCAAAGAGCTTCCCGATATTGCCGTGGACGAGCTGACAGGCAGCGTGGAAAACTACGCCGCCTTTTTTGATGCTCTCAAAGAGCTGTCTCCGGTCCCCATTGCCTTTGAAAACATCACCGATGGCGCAAAAGGCTACTTCTCTCATGTAGAAAACCGCATTGCCATTCAGGAGGGTATGAGTGAAATCCAGACCATCAAGACGGCGATCCACGAGATTGCCCATGCCAAGCTTCACGCCGTCACTCCCGGCGAGAAGGTTGCTCCCGAGGACAAGAAAGACCGGCGCACTAAGGAGGTCGAGGCAGAAAGCGTCGCCTATACCGTCTGCCAGCGGTACGGTATTGAAACCTCTGATTATTCCTTCGGCTATATCGCCGGTTGGTCCTCCGACAAGGAGACCAAGGAGCTGAAAGGCTCGCTGGAAACCATCCGCAAAACGGCGGCTGAGATGATCACCGGTATTGATGAAAAGCTCAAAGAGCGGCTTGCCGTGAAAGAACAGGAAGCCCCTACGCCGCTGCGGGATGCGGCGATTCCGGTTTATCGGGAAGCTGCGATGTATGCCTTTGAAGCCGGTGAGCTGAGTGCTTACCGTACTTCGATGCAAGCGAACATGGACTGTAAAGAGGCGATTGAGCAGACCATCAACGACTACTACGGCAACAACCGCCTTGCGGCGGAGTCCGCCGTTAAGAGTATCCTTGAGAAATTCTCGCCTGAGCGCGTCGCTTATGTCCTTGCGAATACCATCCAGCAGAAAGACCATGACGGGCATATCTCCCGTGATTGCAAGGAATGGGCAAAGGGCATGGATGCCAGCCCGGATCATGCAACTCAACTCATTATTGACAGTGTAAATCCGGGGCTTGTCAGTCTTTTCACCGAAGAGTTCGTCCGGCAGACCGCTATCGGTAAGGCGCAGGAGCAGACACCGGCTGAACAGAGCAAAACGGCTGTCCCGGAGGAAGGTCCCGAAACTCCGGCTCCCAAAGAGCCGGAACAGGCGGCACCGGTGAAGCATCGCCTCACACCGGAGGAAAAGAAAATTAAGGAAGCCGTCATGGACACGCTCAAAGCGCAGATCGCCGGTCGCAACGACGGGATGCTGTCTACCTACCGCTCGTCCAATCAGTCCTTCAAGGTGATGGTGGAGTACAAGGTCAGGATTGAGGGCAACACCGTTACCCGGGATGGCGAGCCGATGTTCACCATTCACCGCCGCCATTCTGCCAAGAAGGTGCAAGGCTGCTATCGAGAGCTGACACCGACGCTTGAATATATCGGAAAAGAGAAGACTCAGGAAGCAGCGCGGGAAAAGCCTTCTATCCGGGAACAGCTCCGTGCTGCGGCAAAGAGCCAGCCTGAGCGGAAAACGCCGGTTAAGCAGAAGTCCCACGATGTCGGTTTGGAGTGATGCCTATGAAGTTTGAAAACATCGATCTTGTGGATGCCCTTCGCCGGATTATGGACATCCACACCCAGAACTACAAGGAGGATTTTGAGCTGGACGCCGGGCTGCTTCACAGCCTTGCCGCTTCCCAATCCTCCGAGGACAAGCACCTTCTCTGGATGTCCCGTCCGAACGGCACTTACCTCCTGCCTGAGCGTGAAGTCTATGTGGAGGATTCCTACGAAAACAAAGTGTGGGAGTTTTACCATGAGCAAACCCGCGATCCCATACTTGCCTACGCGGTTGAGATCAAAAGCGTAGAGGGAGATACCGTCAGAGGCGACCTCATTGAGCTGGACTATGCCGCCCATGTGGAGAGGATGCAAAAGCTCACCGTTCCGGTTGAGACAGTGGCAGTCTCCTTTAAGGACGATGCCACCTTTTATCTGCCTTTCCGCAGCTACCGGCGCGAAGCGATCCCGCTGGAAGAAAAGCACGGCGAGGTTGTGTCGGTGAGTTATCTGCCTGAGAATGCGGTTGAGCTTGACATGATTCTTCGCCGTGAGCGCTTCAAAACGAGCTACCATGCGAAAACCGGCAGTATTGAGGATCACATTCACAAGCTTGCCGTCCAGCATGGCGTGACAGAAAAGCTTGGCATATTGCCCCTTGAAGCGCAGACCGCCTACAATGCCGTCAAGGAAGCCCATCCCGAAGCGATTGTCTGCTTTGCCCAGAACAGTTACTTCGAGATTTACGGTGAAGATGCGAAGAAGGCAGCGCCCGCGCTCGGCACAAAGCTCCTGATGAAAGAGCTGGAAGGCGGCGGACAGGTCGCCGTGACCGGCTTTCGGGAAGATCAGTGGGTTGCCAAGGCAAAGGCTCTGTGGGGACAAGGCAACGATGTCCTTGTCACGCAATCCGGTGAAGACGGTAGACAGGAAACCGTCAAGCACCTTCTCGCTGAGGACTATATCCCTGTTGGCATGGTGATGGATATGGACGGCAAAACTGTCCGCGTTGACAAAGTTGATTTTCCAAATGAAGAAGTCAGCCTGACGGACATCACGGACAGGAAAAATCCCGTTCCATTCCATGAGCGGCTGTCTATTGTCCGCTCCTATGTGGAGGAAGCTCCGGCTGAAAGCCTCTGGAAAGCAATGGATCGCAGAGAGCATCCCTCTCAGAAGAAGACTT
>OGYF01001398.1_pt1 | contig 20565 bp, 19 predicted proteins | sample 1576451 | NCBI WGS metagenome assembly OGYF01 (sample SAMEA3541505, study PRJEB24748) | human gut metagenome | biome: human gut; feature: human-associated habitat; material: faeces | place: China | collected 2012
AACTGGGGGCCGACTATACGGAGGAGGAGATACGTCTGGTGCGTATCAAATTCATCTGCGAGCAGGGCAACTGACGCCCTGGACACCTGCCATCCCACGGCTGTTGCGTCACTGTTCCGAGGATTGACACTAACTTAATAATACGCCTATGAACAAAAAGACTTTTACTGTTGCCGTGATTTTCCTGATCGTGACACTCGTGTGGCTCGGAGTCAATATATTCTGGGCCTTGTCGAACAGCAATTGTATATTCGACCTTGTCGTGGCCGTATTGTTCGTGCTTGCAGGCGTCGGGATGGTGTACAACGAATGCCACAAGCGCAAACGCAAGCACCTCGACGAGGTGAACAAATACAAAATACCGTAACCTATGTGTGCCATGCAACGGTTCCTGACGATCATGTCCGTGTTTTTCTTCGTGTGCGGCGTCGTTTCGTTGTGGCGGATCCTGTCCGACGACGGGCGGGATATCTGGTACGTGCCGCTCGTACTGATCGGTGCGTCGGGGATTCTGGCCGTCCGCGCCCGGAGCATGGGCCGCAAAAATACGCAAAACGAAGACTGATATGAAAACCAATGTGATGCAGATAGTCCGCCTTGTGATGATGATCGTGGCGGTGGCCGGGATAATCTACGCCCTGGAGTATATGGAGCGCGGCATTGCCGTGTGGTTCTGGATCACGCTGCTCGGCGTGGGTTTCGTGGGGCTGCTCTATACGTTCCGCCTGACGCAACGCCGCGTGCGGCTCGAACGCCGTGCCCGGGAGCGGCAGGAAAAGAAAAAATCCCGCCGGTCGAAACGCTGACCTTCATCCGCCGGACATCGTTGCCCGGCGGTTCGGTTTCCGGGCGGAGGCTTGCGGTTTCCGATGGGGCGGTTTTCCCGGGGCGGCAGTTTTATTCCGGAAGAGCGGGCTTGTTTCCTGCCGCTGGATTTCGCTGTCTTGGCAGACGGCAAGTCCGTGGGCGGCGTGGAGTTCGTGCCTGGGATGGATGTCGAACGCTTCGGCGCCGAAATCGGCTTCTGGCTCTCAAGCCGCTGCCGGGGCGGGGCATGATGACGGCGGCCGTCCGGCAGGCCGTGGAGTGGATGTTCGCAAATACCCCGGTAATTCGTATCTTTGCCGCGGCTTATGCCACCAATTCCGCATCGCAGCGGGTGTTGGTGAAAACCGGGTTCCGGCATGTCGGGACGTTCCGCAAGGCTTTTTTCAAGAACGGGGCGTTCGTGGACGGCTGTTATTACGAATTATTGAAAGACGAAAATGAGTGAAGTAAGGGCAAAAAAGGCGCTGGGACAGCATTTCCTGGTCGACCTCAATATCGCGCGCAAGATTTGCGATGCGCTTTCGGGGGGCGTGAGGCCGGGGACAAGTGCCGGGGAATCCGCCCCGGCAGATATGGCTGGAAATGCCGGTGCCGGTGCGGATACCCGGGTGGGGACGGATGGATGTGCCGATGCCGGGGTCGGATCCCTGAACGGTGGCGGTGCCGGGTTGGCTGCCGGGGCCGATGCCCGGATCGCGGCGGATACGACCGCTGCCGGTGCACCGGCGGCCGCGGAGGCGGGACGGGGCGGTGCAGTCCCCTGCGACGTGCTGGAGGTCGGCTGCGGGATGGGGGTGCTGACGCAGTTCCTGCTCAGGCGCGGCGACATCACCACCTACGGTGCCGAAATCGACCCGGAGAGCGTCGAATACCTGCATGCGCATTTCCCCGAGTTCGCACCGCGGCTGATCGAGGGCGATTTCCTGAAGATGAACCTGCGCGAGCGTTTTCCGCGGGGACTGAAGATCATCGGGAATTTCCCCTACAACATCTCCTCGCAGATATTTTTCAAGGTGCTTGAGAATCGCGACCTGGTGCCCGAATGCGTCGGCATGATCCAGAAGGAGGTCGCCGTACGGATCGCGGAGCCTCCGGGGTCGAAGGAATACGGCATCCTGAGCGTGTTGTTGCAGGCGTGGTACGACATCGAATACCTCTTTACGGTCAACGAAACGGTTTTCAACCCGCCGCCCAAGGTCAAAAGCGCCGTTATCCGCCTGCGCCGCAACCGCGTCGGGCGGCTCGGCTGCGACGAGGCGCTGTTCGTGAAGGTGGTGAAAGCGTCATTCGGCCAGCGCCGCAAGATGATCCGCAACTCGCTGCGGGCGGTGTTCGGCGATTTCGGCGGCGCAGAACATCCCTTTTTTACGCAGCGCGCCGAGCAGCTCTCGGTCGCCGATTTCGTGCAGCTGACCGACTGGGTCGCGGCCAACCGGAAATAATCGCGGCGGGTCGTGGACGTCGGATACCGCAGTTTGGGTGCGGGTTCGAGTCGTCGGATGCCGGGCCGGGAAGGGCGGACAGTGTGTACTGGAGGCGGAAATGGAAAAGCACCGGGAGCCCGGTGCTTTTTTCGTGCCGTTCTGCGGGCGGGGTATTGCTCCGCAGCCGCAATGCGCAGGCGTCTATTTTCGCAGGTCTCCCGCAATGACCGTCACCAGTTCTTCGCGGGAGAGGTATTTCCGAGCCAGTTGCTGCACGTCGGCCGGCGTCATGGCCTGTATGCGGCGGATGTTCTCGTTGATGACGGTATGGTCGCGGCCGCAGAGGATGTTCTCGATCGTAACGTCGGCAATGCCGAACGGCCCGTCGAGGATACGCATCATCTCGCCGACCATGATGTTCTTCACGAGCGAAAGTTCGCCCTCGGGCATCGGCTCGGCGCGCAGCCGTTCGATTTCGGTGTAAATCTCGCGCAGGGCGTCCTGCGTGACCTCCGTCCCGACCTGTGCCGCTACGGCGAAATAGCCCTCCCGTTCGAAGTTGACCATGGCGGCCACTACGCCGTACGTATAGCCGTGCTCCTCGCGCAGGTTCTGCATCAGGCGCGAACCGAAATAACCGCCCAGGGCGGATGCCACGACTTGCATGCCGAGGAAATCGGGATGCTGGCGCGGGAAAAGCAGCCTTCCGATGCGGATCGACGACTGTACGGCGCCCGGATGGTCGACCCGCACTTCGTGCTGCGTCACGGGTGCCGGGAACGGGATGCCGGCCTGGGGTTCGCGCCGCGGCAACCGTTCCGCCAGCGCCGCGACGGCCTGCCGTTCGTGGTCGCCGATGCGCCCGCTGCATATCGTGAACCCGTTGTCCGCCGTGTAGTGGCTTTCATAAAACGCCGCTACATCCCCGCGCGTGAGTTTATCGTATTGGGCTTCGTCGGCCGAGATGCCGTAGGGGTGCGAGGGCCCGAAAAGGGCGCGGGCGAAAGCCTCGCGGGCCTGGGTGTCGACCTTCGTGCGTTCGACGGCCAGCCGCTGCTTGCGCTTGGCGCAGTAGGTGCGCAGTTCCTCCTCGGGGAAAACGGGGTGCAGGAGTATCTGTTCTGCTACGGCGAGCGTTTCGTCGAAGAATTTGGAGAGCATGCAGAAACTGATGTAGGCATAGTCGCGGTCGATGTTGACGTCGTAGTACGAGCCGTAATAGTCGAGCCGTTCGGCGATCTGGTGCGCCGTCATGTCGCGTGTCCCCTCGGCGAGCATGTTGGCGGCGGCCGACGCCGAGAAAGGAACCCGTTGCATGGCCGATCCGGCGCGGAACACGAAGGTGACGCGCAGCACTTCGAAGTCGTCAGAGGCGAGCGTGTAGAGCGCCGAGCCGTTTGCCAGCAGGCTCTTCCCGGCTTGTGCGACCTCGACGTCGGAGGGTATTACGAGGGGTGGTTGTGTCATTTTTTCGCTTTGTAAATAAGGATGGAACAGTTTTCGGGGCGGAAGGTGCGGCGGCTGAAGGCGAGGATGTCGCCGGTCGTGACGGCACGGTAGGCCGCCACCTCGCCGTTGATGAGCGGCAGGTCGCCCAGCATCTCGTAGAAGCCCAGGTTCATCGCCTTGTTCATCACGTTCAACTCGCCGAAGAGCGTGTTAGCCTCGAACTTGTTTTTGACCTTCTCGACCTCGTAGTCCGATGCCGGGACGCTCTGCAATGCCTCGATTTCGGCACGGAAAGCCGCTTCGGCCTGTTCGGGAGTGGTATCCGGCAGCAGTTGCCCCGTAAAGACGAACAACCCCGGGTCGACGTCGCCCGAAATGTAGGCGTTGACCGAGGCCAGCAGGCGCTGTTCCTGCACCAGGTGTTTGTAGAGACGCGACGAGTCGCCGCCCGACAGGAGGTCGGAGACCAGGTCGGCGGTATAGAAATCCTGCGAGGTGCGGCCGCCCATGTGGAATGCCAGCGACAGGGTCGTGGCGGGCACGTCGCGTTCGACCGTCTCCCGGCGGGGCGCCTCCTGCTGCGGTTCCCGGGGGATGGGCTGAGGAGTCACGGTGCGGTCGGCGAGCGGGGCGAACCATTTTTCGGCAAGGTCGAGCATGCGCTCCTCGTCGAAGTCGGCCGAGACGGACAGGATGGCGTTCGAAGGGTGGTAGTGGGTGCGGTAGAAGGCCTGTACGTCGTCGAGTGTCGCTCCGGCGATGTGGTCGGGCGTGAGCCCGATGGTCGCCCAGCGGTAGGGGTGGACTTTGTAGGCCAGTGCCCGCAGCAGCATCGGCTGGTCGCCGTAGGGCTGGTTGAGGTAGCGCTGGCGGAACTCCTCGATCACCACGCGTTTCTCCGCCTCGAGTTTTTCGGGGGTGATGTCCAGCCCCTCCATGCGGTCGCTTTCGAGCCACAGTGCGGTCTCGATGTTGTCCTTCGGGAGGGTGATGTAGAAATCCGTATAGTCGTTGTTGGTGAAGGCGTTGTTGTCGCCGCAGGCCATCTGCACGGGCAGGTCGAAATTCGGGATTTCGCGCGTGCCGCGGAACATCAGGTGTTCGAACAGATGGGCGAAACCCGTGCGCGCGGGGTTCTCGTTGCGCGCCCCGACCTTATATAATATGTTTACTGCGGCGAGTTTCGAAGCCTTATCCCGGTTGACGACGACCGTCAGGCCGTTCGCCAGTGTTCTCTTCTTGTATTCGATCATGGATGCAAAGATAGTAAAAAAGCAGCGGCAGGAAAATTTAGTGACGCCTCATTTGAAGATGGATTCGAAGACTATGAAGTTTGGGGATTGGAATCCATTACCCTGCCGCTGCGTGTGGAAAACGCTTCGGCAGAAAACGGGAAGAGTGGTGCCGAACCTGTGGCCCATGGCTCTGGTCAGCCTCTATCCCACAAATCACAGCACGCACCCTTCTGGGTACGATCTGTATTGTGGGATAACAAAAAATTTACCAGATTTTAGGGCCCCAATACTATCGTTTATACACGATGATATGTAAAGAACGAATTATGGAACAAAATTAGGAAAAAAATCCCGATTTGCAATCGCCGCGCCCGAACAACCTATTTATCGGCCTTTATTTCCCAGTGTTTCGCCGCGTAAAATTTGTTGACGGCCAAAAAATTATCTGTTTTCTCAACCGCCAATGTGCCTGTGAAAAAATTCCGCAGCTTTTTCCGGCCCGGGATTTGCCTTGCCGGCAGGGGTGGCGCTCCGGCCCCGTGCACGCACAGCCCGGACTGTGCCCGCGAGGGCGTGGCAGGTAATCCGCTATCGGATAATAAGTTCGGCAAGTCGGTGATTATCCGCGAGTTCGCTGTTAAATAAATAACAACCCCGTTGTTATTCCAATAACATCCTGCGTAGTGAAAAAACCGGATGATTTGTCAGAAAATCGGACTGATTTTTCCGCCGGAATTGTTATCTTTGCAACGCATTTTGTCCCGAATCCAGGAAAAACACACAATATCATCTAAAATTTCAACAAAATGGCAGAAAAGAAATTTATCACTTGTGATGGTAACTACGCTGCGGCACATGTTGCATACATGTTCTCGGAAGTTGCGGCGATCTATCCCATCACGCCGTCGTCGACCATGGCCGAACTCGTGGACGAGTGGGCCGCACAGGGTCGCAAAAATATTTTCGGCGAAACGGTGAAAGTTGTCGAGATGCAGTCCGAAGCCGGTGCTGCAGGCGCCGTACACGGTTCGTTGCAGAGCGGTGCCCTGACGTCGACGTTCACCGCGTCGCAGGGTTTGCTGCTGATGATCCCCAATATGTATAAGATCTCCGGCGAATTGCTGCCGGGCGTGTTCCACGTTTCGGCGCGTGCGCTGGCCGCACAGTCGCTGTCGATTTTCGGAGACCACCAGGACGTCATGGCCACCCGCCAGACGGGATTCGCCATGCTGGCGACTTCGTCGGTGCAGGAGGTGATGGATCTGGCGGGCGTGGCGCACATCGTGTCGCTCAAATCGCGCGTGCCGTTCCTGCACTTCTTCGACGGCTTCCGTACCTCGCACGAGATCCAGAAGATTGAGCTGATCGACGAGGCCGCTCTGACGGCGATGCTTGACCGCGATGCGCTGGCTGAGTTCCGCCGGCGGGCGCTCAACCCCGAGCACCCCGTCACCCGCGGTACGGCGCAGAACCCCGACATCTATTTCCAGACCCGCGAGGCCGCCAACCGCTTCTACGACGCCGTGCCCGACATGGTTGCTGAGGCGATGCGCGAGATTTCGAAGATCACCGGCCGCGAGTACAAGCCGTTCGTATATTACGGAGCTGCGGACGCCGAGAACATCGTGATCGCGATGGGGTCGGTGACCGAAACCCTCCGGGAGACGGTCGACTACCTGAACGCCCGTGGCGGGAAGGTGGGCGTCGTGACCGTTCACCTCTATCGTCCCTTCTCGGTGAAATATCTGGGCGAGGTGCTGCCCGAAACGGTGAAGCGCATCTGTGTGCTCGACCGTACTAAGGAACCGGGTGCAAACGGCGACCCGCTCTACCTGGATGTCGTCGAGGCATTTGCCAACTGCAAGGATATTCCGGCCGACCGCAAACCGCTCATCATCGGTGGCCGCTACGGCCTTTCGTCCAAGGATACCACGCCGGCGCAGATGCTGGCCGTGTTCGCCAACCTCGGGGCCAACGAGCCCAAGAACCAGTTCACGGTGGGCATCGTGGACGACGTGACCTTCCGCTCGCTGCCCGTGGGCGAGGAGATTTCGCTCGCCAAGCCCGGTACGTTCGAGGCGCTCTTCTTCGGCCTGGGTGCCGACGGTACGGTAGGCGCCAACAAGAACTCGATCAAGATCATCGGCGGCACGACGAACAAATATTGCCAGGCATACTTCTCGTACGACTCGAAGAAGTCGGGCGGTTACACCTCGTCGCACCTGCGTTTCGGCGACCTGCCGATCACTTCGCCCTATCTGGTCACCACGCCCGACTTCGTGGCGTGCCACGTGCCTTCGTACGTCGACAAGTACGACGTGCTGAAAGGGCTGAAAGCCGGCGGTTCGTTCCTGCTCAACTCGGTGCACGACGCGGCTACGACCTGCGCCACGCTGCCCGACCACATGAAAGCCTATCTGGCCAAGAACAAGATCAATTTCTATATCATCAACGCTACGAAGATCGCCGCAGAACTCGGACTGGGCTCGCGTACGAATACCATCATGCAGTCGGCATTCTTCAAGATCGCCAACGTTATCCCGTTCGACAAGGCTGTCGACGAGATGAAGCATGCCATCCTGAAATCCTACGGCAAGAAGGGCGAGGACATCGTCAACATGAACTATGCGGCCGTCGACGCCGGCGGCAACGCCGTGGTGAAGGTCGAGGTGCCGGCCGAATGGGCGCAGATCGACGACAACGGCTTCGCACATGTTTCGGATGCGTCGTATCCCGAGTTCGTGCGCAAGATCGTCGAGCCGATCAACGGGCTGAAGGGCGATGACCTGCCGGTATCGGCTTTCACGGGCCGTGAGGACGGTACGTGGGAGAACGGCACGGCCGCCTACGAGAAGCGCGGCATCGCCGTGAATGTCCCCGAGTGGAAGATCGAGAACTGTATCCAGTGCAACCAGTGCGCCTATGTCTGCCCGCACGCCGTGATCCGTCCGTTCCTCGCGACGGAGGCCGAGGCTGCCGCATCGGGCGTGGAATGGAAGCAGGGGCTGGGCGAGACCAAGGAGTACAAGTTCCGCATCCAGATCTCGCCGCTCGACTGTACGGGCTGCTCGAACTGCGTCGACGTCTGCCCGGCCAAGGAGAAGGCGCTGGTAATGCGTCCTCTGGAGGAGCAGATGCCCCAGCAGAAGAACTGGGACTACATCACCAAGCATATCGGCTACAAGCAGGTCGTCGACAAGACCAAGTCGGTGAAGAACCTCCAGTTCGCACAGCCGCTGTTCGAGTTCTCGGGCGCCTGCGCCGGTTGCGGCGAGACCCCCTATATCAAGGCTATCTCGCAGCTGTTCGGCGACAAGATGATGGTTGCCAACGCCACGGGCTGTACCTCGATCTATTCGGGTTCGGCACCGTCGACCCCGTACTGCACCAACGACAAGGGCCAGGGCCCGGCATGGGCGAACTCGCTTTTCGAGGACAACGCCGAATTCGGCCTGGGTATGCACCTCGGTGTCGAGAAACTCCGCGACCGTATCCAGAATACGATGGAGCAGGCTATTGCCAACTGTACGAAATGCTCCGACGAGCTGAAGGGCGTCATGCAGGAGTGGATCGCTTCGCGCGGTTCGTCGGCCAAATCGGCCGAGGTCTCGGCGCGCCTCGTCCCGATGATGGAGGCCTGCGGCTGCGATTACTGCAAGGATATCCTGGAGATGAAGGACTGGCTGGTGAAGAAGTCGCAGTGGATCATCGGCGGCGACGGCTGGGGGTACGATATCGGCTTCGGCGGTGTCGATCACGTGCTGGCATCGGGCCAGGATGTGAACATTCTGGTCGTGGATACCGAGGTTTACTCGAATACCGGCGGACAGTCGTCGAAATCGACGCCCGTGGGTGCCGTCGCCAAGTTCGCTTCGGCCGGCAAGCGTATCCGCAAGAAAGACCTCGGCGCCATCGCCATGACCTACGGCTACGTATACGTGGCGCAGGTTTCGATCGGCGCTTCGCAGATGCAGTTGTTCAACGTGCTCAAGGAGGCCGAGGCCTATCCCGGCCCGTCGCTCGTGATCGCCTATGCTCCGTGTATCAACCACGGCATCAAGGGCGGCATGACGCGCACGCAGACCGTGGGCAAGGAGGCCGTAGCCTGCGGTTACTGGCACCTGTGGCACTACAACCCGCAGCTCGAGGAGCAGGGCAAGAACCCGTTCGTGATGGACTCGAAGGAGCCCGACTGGTCGAAGTTCCGCGACTTCCTGATGAAGGAGGTGCGTTACACTTCGCTCAAAAAGTCGTTCCCGGCCGAGGCCGACGAGCTGTTCGCAGCCGCCGAGGAGAACGCCAAATGGCGTTACAACGGCTACCAGCGCCTTGCGAAGATGGAATACTAATTATATTATACGTTATGCGGAGGGCCGCGGCATTGTGCCGCGGCCCTTTTTGTATATCCGGAAAATGCTTCGTGATGAAAAAACGCGCGTTCGTTTTTGAAATCCCCCCCCCGAGTGAATTTATTTGTCCATATAGACCTGAGAGGATAAATTTGCACACATTTGAATTACAAACAAGTATCTCACTTATGAAAAATTTTGTGCACAAAATTACCTGTGTGCTCGTCATGTGCGCTGCCACGGTAGCGTTTACGGCATGTAGCGACAGCGACAACAAGGGCGACGGCCCGGTTACCGGTACCCTCAGTGTGGAAACCGGCGCCCTGAAATTTACGAGCGGAGCCTATTCGAAGGGATTCGAGGTGGAAACCGACGGTACGGTCGGCGCGATCCAGGTCGATGTGAACTACAAGGGTGCCGAAACCGGATGGATCACCGCGAAAGTGAACGACGGCGACGTGGTGGTCACCGTGGCGCGGAATACGGGCGATGCACGTACGGCGGATGTCGTCCTGAGCGCCAAGGGCGCCGAGTCGGTGACCGTTTCCATCAGCCAGAAGGCCGTGTTCTCGTCGGATCTGGTGGGCCGGTATACGCCCTATGTTCCCGATCCCGAAAATCCGATCGCTAATTTCTTCATCAACCCCGTATATGCTGATATGGATCCGGAAAAGGTGCCGCAGATCGACATGGGTTTCCTTTTCCCCGGATTTATCATGCCCGTTACCACCGTCACCGGTCTGGCCAACCAGCTCGTGGGGATGATGTATGGCGGCGGCCTCACCTATTTCGATTTCAAGGACGACGGGACGATCGGCGCGGGTTACCGCGACATGCTCGGGTTCGACATGAATGCCGGCCCTACGTTTGGCTCCGAGGTCGAATTCCCCAATGCCGAGACGCTGGAGGTGCTGCCTGTCGATGCGATTACCTATTACACCAAGGACGGCAAGGTCTATTTCGCCATCGACAAGGAGTACCTGACCTATATCGGCCAGGCGGAGCTCGAAATGAACCTGCCCCAGATCATCGACGCCCTGCTGGCGCAGTATCCGGGCCTGGGGATCGAAGCGACCGACGATTACTATGCCATCCCGCTCAAGTACGCGGTCAAGGACGGCGTTACGACGCTGAAGGTCGACAAGGAGATGATGATGCCTTACATGCCGCTGATTACTTCGCTGGTCGATGCTTTCCTCCCCGACGGGGATATCGAGGTGTCGCTCGACCCCGAATCCGACCCGATGAAGATCCCGGCAAAGGCGTTGGTCAACTCGTTGCTCGATGCGCTCTTCAACCAGAGCCAATCCATCGAGATCGGCATCGGCCTTACGAAATAGGCGGACACGATAACAAACCCTTTCCAGGCAGGTTGCGGAAACTCCGCAATCTGCTTTTTTTCTTTTGTAATCTTGTCTGTCCGAATAATATTTCCTATTTTTGCTTTCGGTAACCTAAAATGAATCAATTATGAAGAAAAGTTTTCTTTTGTTGGCTGCAATGCTCCTTTGCTATTGTGGTACGGCATTCGGCTGGGGCAAGTCGGGGCATGACGCCATCGCTTATATCGCCGAGTGCAACCTGACGCCCAAGGCCAGGAAGAACATCGAGAAATACCTCGACGGCCGTTCGATCGTCTATTATGCCTCGTGGATGGATGTGTACCGCCATACGCCGGCTTACAAGGTGACTTCGGGCTGGCACGGCGATACGGTCGACGCCGACGGAAAGTACGTTCCCAACGCAAAGGGCGATGCGGTGCAGTGCATCGAGGAGGCGATCGCCAGGCTGAAGGATTACCGCAGCCTGGACGATTCGACGGTGCTGGTGTCGATCAAATACCTCGTGCACCTGGTGGGCGACATGCATTGCCCCGTGCACGTGAAATACCCTTGGTATAAGAATTTCAAGTTCGACCTGAACGGGAGGCCCAGCGAATTCCATAGTTTTTGGGACAGCGGGGTGCTCGACCTGAACCATCGCTGGGGATACGTGGAGTACCGCCACCAGTTGGATCGCCTTACGAAGAAGGAGATCCGTGCAGTCACCGCCGGGACGCCCCGCGACTGGCTCGAAGAGAGCGCCCGGGATTGCCGCGTGATTTACGAGTGGACGAAGCCCGGCCAGAAGTTTACCAAGACCGAGGCCCGCGACCTGCTCAACACGGTTCATCCGTTCGCCGAGGAGCAAATCCTCAAGGCGGGCTACCGTTTGGCTGCCGTACTTAACCAACTATTCGGTTAATTTTGTAATTTTGCAGACGTGAGGCGGTTTTGTGCGATTCTTGCAGGGGCCGCCATGTTATTAATTTTTACAGGTACGTTATGAAAAAGTATTTTGCAGCCGCTGCGCTGCTTATGATGATGGCCGCCTGCGGAAGCGCCGGCCAGGACAAGAAGCTCGAAGGCACGACATGGAAACTCGCCAAGATGGAGGCAATCCCGGCCGCGGCCGTCGGTAAGGAGGCCGATTTCTTCACCCTGGAGTTCAATGCCGCCGATACGATGGTCGCAGGGCGTACGAACTGCAACCGCTTCTTCGGCAAGTATGAGCTCAAAGGCAAGGAACTCGAACTCAAGAACCTGGGCATGACCCGGATGGCCTGCCCCGACATGCAGTACGAGGATGCCTTTGTCAAGATGCTCGACGAGGTAGACCGTTTCGAGATCAAGGGTGCGGAGCTGACCCTCTTCGACGACCACAAAGCGCTGGCCGTGTTCAAGGCCGTCGAAAAAGAGCCTGCGAAGCAGTAATTCCGCCGACGCGGAATATTTGCGGCAGTCCCCGACGGGGCTGCCGTTTTTTTTTTTGTATAAGGCGGAATGAAACGACGGTTTGGTGGAGAACCGCTCCCGGTATGGATGCCGGGAAATAGCCGAACGGCCGGATGCGGGAGCTATGTGGCGGGAGGGGGGATTGTTTTACGGCCGGATGCGGGGGCGGCCGGAGCGGGCAAAAAAAGAACGGCGGCAGGAAAAAAAGTGACGCAACTCTCTTTTTGTATGAAGAATCCGGTTACCGGAAAAGTATCCTGCCGCCGCATAGGATTCGATTGCATCGGCAGGAGCGCGACAAATGGGGTTCATTTGTGCAAAAAAGAAAGGGCAGCGCCGAATTCCGACTGCTCTGGGTTCTGGTAAACCTGCGACACCGAAAAACAACGCGTACCCTTTCGGGTGCGGTTGTATAAGGTGTCTTCAAAAAATTTACCAGATTCAGAGCAGACAAATACAATCGTTTATACTCAATATGTTAAGAACGCATGCAATTACGGTGTACTGCATAGCAAAGGTAGTCAAATTTCCGCAATCTGCAACTACTTATTTGTATTGGAGCCGGGCAGCGGAACCGATAGCTGAAAAACGGCATGAGGGAGGCGTATATGGCCGTATCGTGTCTCCCCGTGTGTTTCGCGCATGGGGATTCGCCGCATGGCTTCGGGGCTCAAAGAAACAAGCGGCCTCCCGAAAGGGGAAGCCGCTTGTCTTGTGTCTCTTATCGGAACGCTTACTCGCTCAGGGGAGTTACGCTCACATAGGATTTGCCTGCGCCTTTCTTGCAGAATTCGACGGTGCCGTCTACAAGGGCGAAGAGCGTGTGGTCTTTACCGATACCCACGTTTTCACCGGGGTTGTGAACCGTGCCGCGCTGACGAACGATAATGTTGCCCGCCTTAGCGAACTGGCCACCGAATAACTTGACGCCGAGTCGCTTGCTTTCCGACTCGCGGCCGTTCTTCGAACTACCTACACCTTTCTTGTGTGCCATTTCTCTTCAGTTTTAAAGGTTATGCAACAATTTCCTCGACAAGGACCTGTGTCAGATACTGACGGTGGCCGTTGCACTTCTGATATCCCGTTCTGCGCTTTTTCTTGAAGACCAGGACTTTTTCGTCCTTCAGATGCTTCAGGATCTTGCACTTCACCGAGGCGCCTTTCACTACAGGTGCACCTACTTTGACCTGACCGTCGTTGTCTGTGAGCAGGACTTTGTCGAAACTTACGGACGAATTTTCTTCGCCCTGAAGACGGTGGACATAAAGTTTCCGACCTTTCTCAGCTTTAAATTGCTGACCTGCAATCTCTACTATAACGTACATTTAATGCGATATATGTATTTGAACATAATTCAGAGTGCAAATATACGCATATTTATTTTATAAGCAACATCCCGCGCGAATTTTTTTCGGCACGGTCGGCTCTGGCATGGTTTTGGGCGGGGTCGCCGCGGACAGTGCCGCATGACGCCGTGCCGTCCCTGCAACAGCGGGCGCCCCGCACAGGAGGTTTTGTCTTGCGCCGAAGCTGCCCGGGGAGGTTCGGCGTGAAATAGCTGTTAAAAATTTCACAATGTCATAAATTCTTGTTACCTTTACCATGGCAACCGAAGTTACCGAACTCAAAAGAAGAGCTACGATGATAAACGACAAGGTGAGGATGTACCTGCTGCCGCCGCTCATCAATGCGGCAGTCAGGGCCGGAGCCTCGATAATGAATGTCTATAAAAACCTCGACGATTACGATATAAGCCTCAAAGACGACAAGACGCCGATCACGCTCGCCGACCGGCTGGCGCACAAAACCATCCGCGAATACCTGGGCCCGACGCGCATCCCGATCCTGAGCGAGGAGGGGCGCGAGATGCTCTACGACGAGCGCCGCAACTGGGAGCTCTACTGGCTGGTCGACCCGCTCGACGGGACGGTCGAATTTATCAAGGGGAACAATGAATTTACGGTCAACATCGCCCTGATGGAGAACAATGTCTGCATGGGGGCGGTGATTTACGTGCCCTATTTCGAGAAGCTGTATATCGCGGGGCGGGATGCAGGCTCGTATGTCAAGGAGCATGTGGCGCCCGATTCCGGGGCGGAATATACCTACGACGAGATCGTCACCGGGTGGACGCGCCTGCCGTTGGAGTGCGAGGCCGTGCGTCCGCATCCCCGCCTGCGTGTGGCCGTGTCGCGCTCGCACCAGACACCCGAGACCGCCGAGCATATCGCCCGCCTGCGCGCGACGCACCCCGACCTGGAGATCGTCGAACAGGGCAGTTCGTATAAGTTCTGCCTGCTGGCCGAGGGGCGGGTCGACTATTATGTCCGCACGACGCATACTTACGAGTGGGACACGGCGGCCGGGGAGCTGATCCTCGCCGAGGCCGGCGGCCGGACGCGCACGCTGCCCGACGACGGGGTGCTGCGCTACAACGAAAAAGACCTGCGCAACCCGTGGTTCGTCTGCCGGTCGAAGTACTGCGTGATATAAAACGGCTCGGGCGACGGAGCCGCAGGCAATTCGGATACGGCCGAACGCCGGGCCGGTAATCCTGTGCGGCATGATGCGTTGCCAAAGAGCGCCCGGCATAACGGGGCGTACCGATATGAAAAAGAGGAGCGTCACTCCTCTTTTTTCGTTGTCTGTTCGATGTCGCACGCCGAGCAGTTGCCCGAACAGCCCGCGTCGGCGCAGTCTGTTTGTCCGGAGTCCTCGCGCGATTCCTGCACGGCGCACCGGATGCCCAGCCGCTGCATGTTCTTGTTGGTCGATATTTCCGAGTCGATATGGTGTCCCTTGATCATCAGCGTCAGCGACATGCCCACGACGAAGAGGGCTACGGCGCCCAGGGCGAAGAGGAAAACGATTAACCACGTTGGCATAACGGTAAGGTATTTTTATGTGCTGAAATTTTGGCTTTCGGTCACAAATGTATACATTTGTAAGATAAATTGCAAAAATGCTGCCTTATCCTGTCGGCGGGCGGCGCAGAAACGAAACGACAACAGACGCAATACTATGAAAATCGTGATAGCGGGTGCGGGCGAGATGGGGAGCCATCTGGCGAAAATGCTCAGTGGCAACGGCCACGACATCACCATCATCGACGCCGACCAGAAGCTGCTTTCCGACGTGGGGAGCCTTGCCGACGTGATTTCGGTCGAGGGTGATTCGACGACCTTTGCCGTGCTCCGCAAGGCGCAGGTGCGCAAGTGCGACCTGTTCATCGCCGTGAACCACGTGGAGAACGACAATGTCGTGGCGGCGATGCTGGCCAAGAAGCTCGGGGCCAAGAAAGCCATCGCCCGCATCGACAACAACGAATACCTGGAACCCAACAACAAGGAGATGTTCATCGACATGGGCATCGACTACCTGTTCTACCCCGAGAAGGTTGCGGCCAGCGAGGTCATCAACCTCCTGGGGCATACCTCGACCACGGAGTTCGTCGATTTTTCGAGCGGCAAGCTCTCGCTGGTGGTTTTTCACCTGGAGCCGACCTCGCCCCTGGTGGGCAAGCCGCTGGAGGGGTTCGACGACGACGAGGCCCCGCTGAGCTACCGCACGGTGGCCATCACGCGCGGCGGGCAGACGATCATCCCGCGCCGCGGCGAATTGTTCATGGAGGGCGATGCGATCTATGTGATCGCCCGCCAGGATGCCGTGAAACAGGTCATGGAGTTTTCGGGACAGTCGAATATCGAGATCAAGAACATGATGATTCTGGGCGGGTCGCGCATCGGCATCCGCATCGCCACGGAGCTGCAGGACGAGGTGAACATCAAGCTCATCGACTACAACGCCGAGAAGGCCTACCGGCTGGCGGAGATGCTCGAAAAGACCCTCATCATCAACGAGGACGGCCGCAACACCGAGGCCATGATGGAAGAGGGGCTTTCGAACATGGACGCCTTCGTGGCCGTGACGGGGCGCAGCGAAACCAACATCCTCGCGGCGATGCTCGCCAAGCGCATGGGCGTCAAGAAGGTGATCGCCGAGGTCGAGAACCTCAATTACATCAACCTGGCCGAGTCGATCGGCATCGACACGATCATCAACAAGAAACTGGTGACGGCGTCGAACATCTTCCGCTTCACGATGTCGACCGACGTGCAGGCCATCAAGTGCCTTACGGGCAGCGACGCCGAGGTGCTGGAATTCATCGTCAAGCCCAATGCGCCGGCCGTGAAGAGCCGCATCAAAGACCTGGGGCTGCCCGAGGACACGATCATCGGCGGCATCGTGCGCGGCGACAAGGTCTTCATCGCCGTGGACAACATGGAAATCAACCCCTACGACCGCGTGGTGGTCTTCGCCATGCCTGCGTCGGTGGGCAAAGTGGGATACTTTTTTAACTGACGACGGTGCTGTCGGGCCCGGCGTGCGCCGGGGCCCGCACACCGGCGGAAAATGAAACCGAACAGACAAGTGTCGTTTAGAAGCATATTATTCAAGGCCTGGTTTTCGCAGCGCGAGCGGGCTATCGACCGTTTCCGGCGCCGTCCTGCCGAGACGCAGGAGCGTATCTTCAGGCAGCTGCTGCGCCGCGGGCGCGGGACGGAATTCGGATGGAGGTACGACCTGGGGCATGTCCGCAGCGTGGAACAGTTCCAGTCGATGGTCGAGACGTTCGATTACGAAACCTTCAAACCCTATATCGAAAAGATGCTGGCCGGGGAGCGCAACGTCACCGCGCCGGGGCGGGTGAAACTCTTTGCCCGCTCGTCGGGCACGACTTCCGACCGGAGCAAGTACATCCCCGTCACGGAGGAGTCGCTCTGGTGGAACCACACGCTCGGCATGCGGGACGTGGCGACGGTATTCGCGGCCAACAACCCGAAAACGAAGGTCTTCGACGGCAAGACGCTGACTCTCGGCGGGTCGTGCAGCCGCGAGGGGCGCAACCTTGTGGGCGACCTGTCGGCGGTGCTGATCCACGAAACGACGTTCTGGAGCGGCTGGTTCCGGGCGCCGCGCACCGCCACGGCGATCATCCCCGATTTCGACCGCAAGGTCGAGGCCATCTGCCGCGAGTGCACGGGCGAAAATATCACGGCCTTCGCCGGGGTGCCGTCGTGGAACCTGGCGATGATGCGCCGCGTGCTGGATTATACGGGGCGGGAGAACCTGCTCGAAGTGTGGCCCAACCTCTGCATGTTCGCCCACGGAGGCGTGGAGTTCGCACCCTACCGCCGTTCGTTCGAGGCGCTGATCCCTTCGGACAGGATGCAGTACATGGAGACCTACAATGCCTCGGAAGGGTTCTTCGCGCTGGCCGACGACCCGTCGCGGAGCGACATGCTGCTGATGCTCGACTACGGCAATTTCTTCGAGTTCCGCAGCGGGGATACCGTCGTGCCGCTCGAAGGCGTGGAATGCGGCAAGGTCTACGCCATGCTCATCACGTCGAACAACGGCCTGTGGCGCTACGAGATCGGCGATACGGTGGAATTCACTTCGACGAATCCCTACCGCATTCGTTTCGCGGGGCGTACGAGGCAGTATATCAATGTCTTCGGTGAGGAATTGATCGTCGACAACGCCGACCGCGCACTGCTGGCCGCCTGCAACGAAACGGGGGCCGTGGTCGGGGAATATACCGTGGCGCCGTGCTACATGTCGCTGCGCGAGCGGGGTGCCCACGAATGGATCCTGGAGTTCGAGCGCGAGCCCGACAGCCGCGAGCATTTCGCCGAGGCGCTCGACCGCGAACTGCGGGCCGTGAATTCGGACTACGACGCCAAACGCCGCACGACGCTCGAGCGGCAGCGGCTGACGGTCGTCGGCCACGGCCGTTTCCTCGCGTGGATGCGTGCCCGGGGCAAGAACAAGGTGCCGCGGCTGGTCAACGACCGCCGTGTGGCCGACGAGATACTGGCGTTCGGCGGGGAAGCGAAGTGACGGCGTGTGTTGCTGCGGCGTAATGCCGTGATGTACCGCTGCGGAGCACTCCGGTGGCCGTCCGGAGCGGCCGGGCAGTATTTAGGATGTAAAACAAATATCGTATAATATGTATATAGCCATTGCAGGCAATATCGGAAGCGGGAAGACCACGCTGACCCGGATTCTGACCGAGCGTTACAACGCCAAAGCCTACCTCGAGGAGTGCAACAACCCCTACATCGGCGATTTCTACGAGGACATGAACCGCTGGTCGTTCAATTTGCAGATTTATTTCCTCGGGAGCCGCATCCAGCAGACGATGGACATGCTGGCCGACAACCGCGATTCGGGGGCGATCTTCCAGGATCGCACGATCTACGAGGATGCGCATATCTTCGCGGACAACCTCCACGAAATGGGGCTGATGGCCTCGCGCGACATCGAAACCTACATGAAACTGTTCCGGCTGATGACCACGCTCATCCCCAAACCCGACCTGCTGATCTACCTCAAGGCGAGCGTGCCGACGCTCATTTCGCAGATCCGCAAGCGCGGCCGCGAATACGAGATGAACATCGACGAATTATACCTCAAGCGTCTGAACGACAAGTATAACAACTGGATCGACAACATCTACGAAGGCGATGTGCTGGTCGTCGACAAAGACCATGAGGATTTCGTCTCCGACCCTACGGTGCTGGAGAAGATATGTGCGCGCCTCGATGCGCTCGAAAACAGATAGCGACGCATGACGCTGCCTGAGAAATTCGCCGCACGCGTCCTTTCGGAGCTGGGGCCGGAAGAGGGGGCGGCGCTGTGCGCCGTACTCGATACCGAGCCGCCCGTGTCCGTGCGGCTGAACCCTGCCAAATGTGCCGGTGCGGCCGAACCCGGAGCGGTGCAGGACGGCACCGGGGCGGCACCGGGAGGATACGGATCGCCGCAGGGGAACTCCGGGACGGATGTGCCCGCCCCGCTTCCGGTTTTGCAAAACGCCGACGGCCGTGTACCCTGGTGCGCCGACGGGTATTACCTGGCGGTGCGGCCGCAGTTCACCTTCGACAGCGATTTCCATGCCGGGGCATATTACGTGCAGGAGGCGTCGTCGCAGTTCGTGGGGCGCCTGATGGGTGGAGAGGGGGTTGCGGGGAAGCGAATCCTCGACCTTTGCGCCGCCCCGGGCGGCAAGACGACGCTCTATGCCTCGCTCGCGGGGCCCGACGGGCTGGTCGTCGCCAATGAGATCGACCGCCGCCGTGCGCAGGTACTGGCGGACAACGTCCGCAAGTGGGGTACGGGCAATGTCGCCGTGACGACCTGCGAACCCCGGCAACTGGGCGACTTCGAGGCGTGGTTCGACATGGTGGCCGTGGATGCCCCCTGCTCGGGCGAAGGGATGTTCCGCAAGGATGCACAGGCCCGCGCCGAATGGAGCGAGGGGAATGTAAAGCTCTGTGCTGCAAGGCAGGACGGGATATTACGTGAAGCATGGCGTGCGCTCAAACCCGGTGGCAGGCTGATATACAGCACCTGCACCTTCAACCGCGACGAGGACGAAGGCGCTTTGGAGCGTATGCTCGCATGGGCGGGCGACGAGGTCGCAGAGGCGGAAGACATGGCTGTCGACGGGGCGTGGGGGATCGTCTGCGGCCGGGTGGGGGCTTTCCGCACCTACCGGTTCTATCCCTACCGGGCACGCGGCGAGGGTTTTTTCGCCGCCGTGGCCTGCAAGGCTTATGATGCCGGCGGCCGTTGCCGCACCCCGAAGGCGCGGCGCACGGTATTTGCGCAGGTGGACAAGGCGTCCGCGGCTGAGTTGCGCCGTTGGGTGCGCACGCCGGAGCGGATGTGCTTCGCGGCGGTGGGCGATACCTGCTACGGATATTACGTCGCGCAGGCCGAGGCCGTGAAGGCGCTCGGCGAAGCGCTGCCCGTGATCTATGCGGGCGTGGCGATGGGGCAGTTCTTCAAGGGAAGCCTTCGGCCCGATCCGGCGCTGGCGTTCTTCTGCGGGTTGAACCGCGAGGCGGTGTCCGCGGCGGAGCTGGACGAGGCGCAGGCGCTGTGCTACCTGCGCAGGCAGGAGGTCGCCGCCGGGGCGTTTGCCGAAGGGGTGAACCTGGTGTGTGCCCGCGGGCGGGCGCTCGGGTTTGCGAAGCGGATCGGTAACCGGGTGAATAACATGTACCCCAATACATTGCGAATTATTAAACGATAGATATGGCCGAGAAACTTTTTTATTCGATGGGCGAAGTGGCCGAGATGTTCGACGTCAATGCGTCGCTGATCCGCCACTGGGAGTCGCAGTTCAGCGTTATCCGCCCCAAGCGCAACAAGAAAGGCAACCGTCTCTTCTCGCCGCAGGATGTGGAGAACCTCAAACTGATCTACCACCTGGTCAAGGAGCGGGGCATGACCCTCGAGGGCGCCAAGAAAGCCCTGAAACAGAAGCCTGCGGCCGAGGGCGGCGTGCAGCGCGATGCCGAGCTGATGGAGCGCCTGCAACGCATCCGTGCGCTGCTGGCCGAGGTGCGTGAAGACCTGAAGGCCGGCGAGGGCGAGATCCTTGCCGGCGCGGATGCCGAAGTTCCGGCGGCGGAGGCCGGAGCGACAGTGCCCC
>OGYF01001407.1_pt1 | contig 20473 bp, 19 predicted proteins | sample 1576451 | NCBI WGS metagenome assembly OGYF01 (sample SAMEA3541505, study PRJEB24748) | human gut metagenome | biome: human gut; feature: human-associated habitat; material: faeces | place: China | collected 2012
CGCGAGCTGGGTTCAGAACGTCGTGAGACAGTTCGGTCCCTATCCATCGTGGGCGTAGGAATCATGAGAGGAGCTGTTCCTAGTACGAGAGGACCGGAATGGACGCACCACTGGTGCAACTGTTGTCGTGCCAACGGCATAGCAGGGAAGCGAAGTGCGGATGGGATAAACGCTGAAGGCATCTAAGCGTGAAGCCCACCTCGAGAATAAGATTCCAGGCAGCAATGCGAGAGACCCCTGGAAGACTACCAGGTGATAGGTCGTCGGTGGAAGCGCAGCAATGTGTGTAGCTTGACGATACTAATCGGTCGATAGCTTGATTTAGTCGATCCAAGACCAAGAGAAGAAATGATGAAAGATCTCGTTTAAAGGCTCATATGCAGTTGTCAGGGCGCGGGGCGCCCGCTAAAGAAGTTCACCCTTTGCGGTGGCAATGGCCTGGGGGTTCCACCTGTTCCCATTCCGAACACAGAAGTTAAGCCCCAGCACGCCGATGGTACTTGGCTGGAGACGGCCCGGGAGAGTAGGTCGCTGCCGCATCCCTCTTCCCCGCCTGCTGTTGCAGGCGGGGCTTTTTTGTGCTTTGATGCGCCAGGCCCCCAACTGTGCCAATATGCGCAGGAAGCGGAAACGCCCTTTGTTCATTATGGGAAACCTCCTATGCGCTGCTTTTCAACATCACACAGGAGGCTCCCACAAAATCATTTGTCCAACTGCGGGTTCGAGCAACCGGAGCAAAGAAACCCGGCGGAATGGGGTATCAAGCCCCGAATGATCCCAGTTATGCCCGTGGCTCCAAAGCGGCGCCGTTCGTTTGTCGCTCCGCTTCAAAACGGATTCTGCCGCCATATGTCGCGCGCCGCGCCATCCGGTCTTCTGCGAAGCCCTTCTGCACCGTTTCAACCGTATCAAGGACACTGGACCGCCGCACCGCCTCCACCGTTCGCATCACAGCGCAGGCTTCGGCCAGGGTGGGCGCATCGCTGGGTTTCCCCTCCAAGGCGTCCAGCATGGCCTCAAACTGATAAACGTACATGTCTCGCAAAGAATAACGACAGGGAATAGGCTTATATGGCTCTTTTCCGGTACCGAGCCACAGGCCCGCACGGTCCAGCCCGTTCTCCTTCCAGCTCATCCGAATGCTTCCGCGCTCGAAGGTCAACTGGACAACGCTTTCCTGCGGAAGGTAGTACCCACCGCACTGCATCGTATAAGTCGCTTCGCCTGCACGGCCCATGACCTGATAGCCGCCATCGAGCGCCGGATAACCCTCGGCGGGTTCCAGACGGGCGTATACGCGCTCCGTATTTCTACCCATCAGTACATGCAAACGGTCAATCTGGTGTACTCCATGGTTCAGCAGCAGCCCGCCGCCTGCCTGAAGCGGATCGAAAAACCAGGAGGGTCTGTTCTGATGAAAGTAATGCAGATCCACAGTATCCCGGATATGGCGCAGCGCGCCCAGACTCCGGGCTTCTTCACACTCCAGAAAATCACGGAGGGCAAGCATCGGCGCCAGATATCGTTGGGTATGGCATACAAGGGCGGCAATATTCGCCTGTTTGGCTGCTATCGCCATTCGCTCGCCGTCGGCTTGGGTGGTTGCAAGCGGCTTTTCAACCATGATATTGACGCCGGCCTCACAGCAGGCCAGGAAGGCTTCGTAATGATGCCCGTGAGGCGTGTTGATCAGCACGGCGTCCATCTTTTCCCTGGAGAGCAGATCCATGTAGTTTTCATACACGGGCACCTGCAATCCATGGATGCGGGCAAACGCCTCGCCTTTGGCCAGCGTGCGGTTGCACAGGGCTACAATCTGCACCCGCCCCGTCCTTTGCAATGCGGTTACATTTTCATGAGCGATCTGCCCGGTTCCCATCACGCCGACGCGCAAGCCGGTTCCTCCTTTCCCTTTTGCGGCGCCCGCTTTTACACGCTTTCCAGCGTGCACCCGACAACCTTCCCAGGATTGAGAATCCCCTTGGGATCAAATATGGATTTGATTCCCTGCATCAGCGCCATCTGCGTGGAACCGACGCTTTTCTCCAAAAAGCTTCGCTTTGCATGACCGATCCCATGCTCGCCGCTGACTTCGCCCTGCAGCAGGCGGGATTGCTCATAGAGGGAGTTCATCAGGTTTTCTACGCGGCGCTTCCACACATCGTCCTCCAGCGCATCCTGACAGGCGTAGATGTGGAGATTTCCATCACCGGCATGGCCAAAGGAACATACCCGTATGCCCTGTTGCCGGCCCAGTTCCATGCTTCGCTTGACAAACTGGGCGATTCTGTCGCGGGGAACCACCACATCGCATTCGTCCATGCTGGGAGTGCTGCCTTTGATCGCCTCCAAAAAGGCGCCGCGCGCATCCCAGATGCTGTCTTTTCGTTCGTCCGTATCGGCCAGCAGCACATCCTTTGCCCCCAGCCCAAGCGCAACGTCTGTCAACTGCTCGATGGCAGGCTGAAGCGCGCTGCTGCTGGCGCCATCCAGGCGAACCAGCAGATACGCATCGGCGCTGGTGTCTGGAAACTGCTTGCCCAGGTATTCTTCGGCACAGGCGATGACCTCGCGCTCCATGAATTCTACTGCGGTCGGCTCACAGCCGCATCCAAGCACCGCCGGCACAGCCTCGATGCATTTTTCGAGGGAATCAAAAGGAATCAGCAGGCTGGTGTTGACCTTGGGTTCCGGAATCAGCTTCACCGTAACCTTCGTGACAATGCCCAGCGTTCCCTCGCTTCCGATCATAAGCTGAAGCAGGCTGTATCCACTGGATGTTTTTACGTTTTTTCCGCCAAGCGTCAAAATTTCGCCGCTTGGCAGCACAACTTCCATTCCCAGCACATAGTCCCGCGTAACGCCATAGCGCACGGCACGCATTCCGCCCGCGTTGGTCATCACGTTCCCTCCGATGGTCGCCGTTTTTTCGCCGGGATCGGGCGGATAAAACAGCCCTGTCCCCTCCAGCAGCTTGGGCATCTCCATCAGCAGTACGCCCGGCTCCAGGGTAGCGGTCATGTTCTGTGTGTCAATTTCAAGCAGGCCTTTCATCTTTTCCGTTGAAAGCACCACTCCCCCCAGTATGGCTACACAGCCGCCGCACAGGCCTGTACCCGCGCCCCTTGGCGTCACGGGGATGTTCTTTTCGCAGCAATAGCGCATCACGGCGCTGATTTCCTGCGCCGACTGCGCCTGAAGTACGGCATCCGGCATAAAATGACCGTATTCAGTCATTTCGTCATGGTCGTAATCGGTTGAAATGGCGCTTCCGGAAAAAACTCGGCCGGGCATCACGTTTTCAAAATATGCAATGTCCGCCGCCTCCACCTGATGGAACGGTTTCATGCGCATCTCTCCTTCAAGGTTCGAATCAGCTGTGGAACAATATCATACAGGTCTCCCACCAGCCCTACATGCGCAACCTCAAAGATGGGCGCATTTGGATCGCTGTTAATGGCGACGATGTGTTCGGCGGCATTCATGCAGGCGGTGAACTGAATGGCCCCGCTGACGCCGCAGGTGATGATGAGGCGCGGACGCACGGTGCGTCCGCTAAGGCCAATCTGCCGGGCATTCGTGGCCCAGCCTTTTTCGACCAGCGGGCGCGAAACAGCCCAGTCGCCGCCCAGAAGGCTTGCAAGCGCTTTGACCATCTCCAGATCCGCTTCTTTTTGCAGGCCGCGTCCGCCAACGACCAGGATTTCCGCATCAGAAATGGTTTTTTCGGAAGAGACGGGCATGGTGCTCACATGCGACACGCCGGAGGCCGCCGCCTGCTTCGGAAGCGGGCGTGCGACGATCCGTCCCTGCGCCTGACTGTTTCGCACCGGCCCATCCATCACCTTGTAGCGCACGGTGGCGAACTGCGGCCTGGTGTACGGCGTCACGATCTGCGCCATGATATTGCCCCCGAACGCCGGGCGGATCTGCACCAGATCGGTATTTTCACGCATCTCCAGGCGTGTGCAGTCGGCGGTCAGCCCGGTATGAAACCGGGTAGACAGGCGCGGGGCGAGGCTGCGGCCCAGAGACGTTGCGCCGATGAGCACAACGCTGGGCCTGCAGGTTCTGATGTAATCCTCAATGCAGCAGGCAAAAACGTCGGTCCGGAAAAAGGACAGTGCGGGATCGTCATACACGGCCACTTCATCGATCCCATAATGACACAGTTCCTGCGCTTGCTCCGCCACGCCGTCGCCCAGCAAAACCGCCTTGACCACAAAGCCTTTGGCGCCCTTGGCGAGCTCCTGCGCTTTTCCGATCAGTTCCAGGCTGACCGGATGCAGCCTTCCGCCTGAAAATTCGGCAAAGACCAGAATATCCTTCCATTGCGATTTGTCCACGGAGTCCACCTTGGTTTCCAGGCGGATGATGGCCTGCTGCGGGCAGTTTTTGACACACAGGCCGCATACCCTGCACGCGGCGTTAAGCTGCGGTTTCCCGTTTTCAAAATCAATCGCGCCGAAGGGGCAACTTTTTGCGCAAAGGCCGCAGCCCGTGCACTTGCGTTCCAGTATCGCAATTTGAGCCATGCCCTAGCCCTCCTCAGATGAATTTCCAGCGTTCAAGAAGCGATAGCAGGCGCTGGGCTACGTTGGTACCCGTCCAGATTTCATGGGTGGTATCGTTGACGGGAGGGAAAATTCTTTCCACCTGCGTAGGGCTGCCTGTCAGGCCGTAGTGGTTGGGATTGGTATCCAGAAAGGAGTCCAGCCCCAGCACATGAATGGGCCTGTCCGCAACTTTGCGCGCCGTTTTGAGCGACGGGAGGCGGGGAACATAAATATCCTGTTCAACGGTTACAAGGCAGGGGAAAGGCATGAATACCGTTTCAACCACGTTTTGCAGTTGCTGTTCAACGCAGATGCCCCCGCGTGCGACCTCAATGCGCGATACCCACGCCGCATGAGGAATGCCCATATGCTCGGCGATCGCAGGGCCCACTTGGGCAGTATCGCCGTCTGTGGTCTGTTTTCCGCACAGAATCAAGTCAAAGTCGCCGACGCTGCGTATGGCCTGCGACAGGGTATAGCTCGTCGCCAGCACATCCGCGCCGCCCAGCCTGCGATCCGAAAAGACATACCCTTCATCCGCCCCCATCATGTACGCTTCACGGATGATCGCCTGTGCCTGAGGCGGTCCCATGGTACCGACCGTCACCGTTCCTCCATGTTCCTGCTTCAGCCGCAACGCGGTCTCTATGGCAAAGAGGTCATAGGGATTCATTTTGCTGGCGATTCCATCCCGCTTCAGCACGCCTGTCTTTTCATCCACCTGCACCTTGTTGGTAGACGGCACCTGCTTTATGCATACGAATATTTCCATAGCTACGGTTTCTCCACCTTCCTGCCGGCTGGACCCTACAAAATGACCTGATAGGCTTCATACAGCCGCCTGGCTTCCTCTTCGGACATGCCGTTGGTATTGATCGTGCGTTGTGCCAGCAGATCCACATTCTCCCGGGTGGGCTCGATGCCGATATCGGCCAGCTTCATGGGAATCTCCATATCCTGCATCAGCTGTTCAAAGGCCGTCAGCTCTTCCTGGGAGACGCCGTTATAGCGCATTTGCAGCCGCAGGCCCAGGCCCACGATCTCGCCATGCAGCTTGTTTTTGGTCTCCTGCGGGAAGAAGCGCTTGGATGCATCATACAGGCCGTGCGCCAGCGCAAGCTGTCCCGTGCCGCTGGAAAAGCCGCTGATCATGGAAGTGATCAGGGTGATGATGAGCGCCATATCGTCAAAGCGCTGAACGTTGCCAATGGGATCACGGTATAGTTCCAAGGCGTTGTTCATCAGAAAATCATAAATCATTTTGGAATTGCAAAATGCAGCGAGTTTCTTGATCTCGCCATCTCGGTACGACAAATCATTCGCACCGTTGACGATCTCAGGCAGCTTGGCCAGCGTATCCATGATGCCGGCGGCCGTGAGGCGTTTGGGGCTGCTGGCCACGATGTCCAGGTCAAGCAGCACGGATTCAATTTCATGATCTTTGGGCACGGAGCAATCATAGCGGCCCTCATCCTTGGTATACAGAATGGATACCGCAGAGCATCCGGCACAGGTGGCAATTGACGTGGGAACGGTGACCATGGGCAGTTTCGCAACGTCCGCGAACAGCTTGCACACATCCATGCAGCGCCCGCCCCCAATGGCGACCACCACTTCACTGCCGGCCTTTTGGGCATCTTCTGCCAGCCTGTGGGCAAGATCGACGGAGTTGGGTTCAGCCAGCGTATGCGTAGCGATTTCAATCTTTTCCTGACGCAAATCCTTCTCCGTCAGGGACAGGACCATGGGAAGCGTGGTCTTGCCGCCCACGAGGTATGCTTTGGAGCCGTAACGTTTGATTTCCCCTGCCAATTGGGAGATGATGCCATGTCCATACAAAAACCGACCACAACCAATTTTCAGACAATCCATAATTCCACCTCAATAGTGCTATTTATCGCTTCCTGCCGTCAGACCGCCAATCAGATAGCGCTGTGCCAGCAGATAGATAATAATGGGCGGGATAATGGCAATAACCGTACCTGCCATAATCCAGTTCCAGGGCGTTACGATATCCACCATGCGCGACAGGCCCACAGCCATGGGAACCTTGTCGTTTGAAGAGGTAAGAATCATCGGGTAGAGATAGGTATCCCATCCCGAAAAAAACGATAGGGAGAAAGCCGTTGCCAGCGCCGGAAGCGAAACGGGCAGAACAACGCGGATCAGGGCGGAGAACTGCGTACAGCCGTCCACCAGCGCGGCGTCCTCCAGCGAGCGGTTGATCGTGTCGAAAAATCCTTTCAGCAGCAATATGGGATTTGCAATCGCTGTCGCAACCATCATGAAGATAACCAGCGAGTAGGTATCGTACAGGCCGGTGCGGAATGAAAGGGAATACATCGGCGTAACGATCACAATCTGGGGGACAACCTGAATAGCCACGATGGTCATCAGGAAGGGAAGCTTTCCTTTGAATTCAAACCGGGAGCACGCATAGGCGGCGGCAACGGAGACCACAAGGCTGATCACGCTGGTTCCCAGGGCATAGATGAACGTCGCCTTTATATACTTGAGCAGATCCGTCTGCTCAAACAGCTCCTGATAGTTTTGCCACTGGAAGTATTTCGGAAGGATCATTGCCTCTCCGAGCTTCTCAAAAGGCGTGAGGGACGTTTTGACGGCTTCAAAAATGGGCAGGATGGACACCAGGCACCATGCCAACACAACGATGTACCTGATCGTATAATGATTTTTTCTCATATCGAATTCTCCTTTATATTCTTCCTCATCAAGAAGAACGCGATAATCGCCACAAGCACCATGGTAAAGACGGCAACAGCTGAGGCGGTGCCCAATTTGTTGTTTACAAAAGCCTGCTTGTAGATAAAGATGCTCAGCAGAGTCGTTCTGCCCAGAGGGCCGCCTCCCGTGATGACGTAGACAAGGTCGAAGATGGTGATGGACCATGCCAGCAGAATGGTGCCGCTCATAACCAGCACGGACTTGAGCAGCGGCAGAATGACGTGGAAAAAGTAATGAAGCCCGGTGGAACCGTCAATCATGGCGGCTTCCTCCACCTCTGCCGGAATGGTTTGCAGCGCGGAAAGCTCGCTCATCACAAGGAACGGAACGCCCTTCCAGATTCGAATAAATATGACCGTGAACAGCGCCAGGTCTGCGCCCAGGAAGCTGATGGGCTGCTGGATAACCCCCAATTTCAGCAGCACATTGTTGATGATGCCGCTGTTGGAATTAAATACCCAGGCCCACATCGTGCCCGCAAATACATGTGGAATCACCCAGGGAATAATCACGATTGCGCGGAGCAATCCCCGGCCCGCAATGGGCTTGTTGAGCGCCATGGCCAGGATCGTACCCACGATCATAATACCCGTGAGCCCCAGCGCAATCCACACGGCCGTGATTCCCAGCGATTTTTGAAAGCTGGAGGTAAGCAGAATCTCATAATTCTCCGTGCCGACCCATTTGTCAATTTTTCCAATCAGATTCACCTGTGCGAAGGAAAATACGACCAGATTCACAAGCGGGATGACAAAGATGGCAAATATGATGGCTATTGCCGGCGTGATATACCCATATGCAATTTTACCTCTCATCAATCGTTTCATCATATCCTCTGCCTCCGTTTCGGAGAGAACGGCATGGTCCGCCAGGCCGCAGAACGAAGCCTTATACAAGCCGAACGTTTGGAGGACTGCCAGCCGCTTTGTGAACGCTCACCGACAGTCCCCCCATTGGTTTACTCTCCGATATCAGTTGTTCAGCTCATATCAGTCGACAAGGTTGTCCTGTACGTAAACGATCATTTCATCGATCGCTTCTTCCGGAGACAGCACTCCCAGCGCGGCAGCCTGCGCATACTCGGCGATGGCCAACTCGATCATAGCGACCTGCTTGTCCTTGGGACGGCCGGAAACCGTTTCCGTCTGCTTGATCATGGCCTGCCAGTAGGGATCCGAGAATTCTTCCTTGCCGTTTTCGGACTTCAGAATCGGCAGCAGGCCCCATTGGGTGGCATGGCGCGTTTGATTATCAGACTGCATCAGGTAGGTCAGCAGCTTCCAGCTGCCCTCCGGATCGGCGGCCGACGCGGGAATGGCCCATCCATCGCACCCCATCATGGGATGACTGCCGGCAGGACCTGCGGGGAACAGCGCGGTATTGAATTTGCTATCCTCGCCCTTGTCCAGCTCGGTCAGCAACTCTTTCACCGCCCACACGCCGTCGATGTACATAGCCACTTGACCGTCGCGGAACAGCGGACGCACGCCATAGGGGTTGAGCTCCACGGGGTTGGGCTGGGTGATGCCGTATTCATTGGTGATTTTGTACATTTCCGTCAGGGCCTGCGCAAAGAGATCCTTGTATTCCTCATTGTTTTCGAAAGTAAACGTGCGGGTGGCGTCATCCCAAATGTCAACGCCCGTATAGCTGGAATAGAAGCTCATCACCACGTGCGCGAAGTCCTCCATCGCGTTGATGCCCCATCCCAGACCGGGTACGCCGGTTTTCTCGGTGATCTGCTTCGCGTATTCGATCATTTCCTCAATCGTCTCGGGCGGGGAATCGGGGTCCAGGCCCGCCTGCTCAAAGAGCTCCTTGTTGTACCACAGGCCGAACGCGCCGGTGGCGGCAGGCACCCAGTACAGCTTTCCGTCCGCCGTGGTGACGGTGTCCAGCACGGACTGGGAGAGCTCCTCGCTGAGCACGGGGTCCTGCGCTACAAGCTCGGAAAGATCGGCCAGATAGCCCTCGTTGGCCAGATCCCATCCGTTGATGATATTGATAAACAGAACGTCTGGCAACTGCTGCTGCGCACCGAGCAGCTTGAGCTTGGTTGTCGCTTCATTCCAGGACATGGCGCTGAAATCCACGGTATAATCGCTGTATTCCTCCTCGAAACCTTCGATAATCGGAGCAAAAATGGGTTCTGCTTTTACCAGGTCTCCCAGGCGAATGAGCGAAAGCGTTTTCTTGCCATCTTCTGCAAGCGACATGGAACAGGCAGAGAAGGTCAGCAGTAGAACCAGGAGCAGAGCTGTGAATTTTTTCATTCGAGGTTCCTCCTTACATTTTTTGATAACGTAACTATACAAAAGCGGAAGCTCCGCTTTGTTTCCGACTTCTTTGCGGATGCGTTGCCGTATGAAATAAAAACGGCACAACGCAAGGTCCGACTGCACGATAGATAAAGAGGAATCCGGGTTCAGAAACCTTTCGTCGTTTTTTAAGAAACACGATTTCGAAAATCCGTTTGGGTGCGTTTAAATAATGTATAAATATTTAACTATGATCAAGCGAAAGCTCATGAGAATCAGAAGCCGGGACTGGCAGCTTCTCAACAATACGGGAGCGCCAGTCCCGGACAAACGATCAAATCAGGCCGACCTTTTCAAGCATATTTCCGATCTTTTTATCCAGTTCCGGAGTAATCTCGGGCAGCGGGATACGTCCATAGCCGCAATCGCTCCCCGCCAGCGTGGCCGCGCGCTTCAAGATGGCCAGGACGATCGGTTCGCCGCCGGTGGCGCTTTCGGAAGCCGCCAGGTCCAAATAGGGCGTCAGCCGGTCGCGGATCTTTTTCGCCGCCACATAATCGCCTGCGCTGCGCGCCTTCCACATTTCCACGGCGATGCCGGGAGCAAAGTTGGAAGTGCTGGAAATAAAGCCAACCGTTCCGGCCAGAGCGGCAAACGGCTCCAGAAATTCGCCGTGGCCATTGATCACGGAAATCATGTTGCCAACACGGCGTACCATACGCTCCATCTTGACGAAGTTGGGGGTGCACTCCTTGATGCCCACCACGTTTGACTCGTTTACAAGCTCTTCAATCACATATTCGGGCACGTCCTTATGGGTAACCTCCAGGTTGTTGTACAGCAGGATTCCCAGGCCGCTGGCCTTGGAAATTTCCTTGTAAAAGCGAGCGACGGTTCCGTCGGTCGGCACATAATAGTAGGGCGACAGCACCATGGCGCCCGCGGCCTTGGCGGCTTCGGCGTCCTCAAGCAGGTCCATGACATCCTTCGTGCAGCTGTGATTGCATCCGGCGATGATGGGAAGATCCTCGCCTGCCGCTTCAACGGCCACCCGGATGAGACGCTTGCGTTCCTCGATGGTCATGCCCCCGCACTCGCCGGTGCTGCCCCCAACAACCAGCGTGCAGTTATTGCTCTTGTTGATTCCCTTTTCAATAAGCCAGCGGATATGCCGCGCCATTTTATCATAGTCCACGTTGAGGTTCTGGTCCATCGGCGTAACGGCAATCGCGCAAATTCCATGGAGTGCCTTCTTGAGTTCTTCCGGCGTCATTTAATTTTCCTCCCTTCAGGATTGTGACCTCATTATATCACAAATTTCTTTTTAGTCAACATAAAAATAGAAAAAAATTTTTATTTTAAACATACGGTTGAAAAATCACGATATGTTTTTCCAATGCCCGCGGCGTTTCAAGAAAATAAAATACGCCGGAAACAGCTTCTTCCGGCGGTTTCTTTTACGCAATAAGGATCGGTTTTTTGGATGGAAATCGCTACAGGCTGTCAGTAGTCCTTGTCGATCGTAGACTCCGCCACCTGAAAATTGATGGACTTGGAATAGTCAAACCGGATGCGGTATACCTGCGTATACAACAGATCCAATACATACAGTTGGGCAATCTTGGCGCAGGATGATACGCCCTCCAAGGGAGAATCATATCCTCCGCACAGCAGCAGAACATCGGAATAAGCCGCTAAAGGAGAATTGGTATGCTGCGTAATGGATATCGTTTTGGCGCCGCCTTTCTTGGCCTTTTTGGCCATTTCAACGATTTCCTTGTTGGCGCCTGACTGGGATACAAAGATGGCGACATCCTTTTCGTTCAGGGTGGACGCCCCCATGATTTGCATATGCGTATCGGACAAGCAATACACATTCGGCATGATGTGCAGAAACTTGAACATGCCCTCCATGGCCGTAATATGGGAGCCGCCCAGCCCAAAGAAGCGCACCTGGTCCGCCTGGTTTATATAGTCTGTCGCCTCCCGCAGCATTTTGGCATCCAGCATGGCATTCGTTTCGGTAATGGCATTGATATGGCTCTGCATCAATTTCTTGGCCGCAGTATCGATTGTATCGTTGATGGTGATAGCCGCAGGAAGCAATTCATTTTCGCCGTCTCCGTCATCCATCAGGCTCATGGAAAGACGGATGCGGAAATCCTGATACCCGTGCAGCTTAAGCGTTTTGCAGAAGCGAAACACGCTGGTATATCCCACATGGCATGCGTCCGCCAGATCGGTGATCGACATAAAACGCACGTTTTTGGGGTTTTCCAAGATATAATCTGCGACTTTCTTTTCGGCCTTTGTCATAGAGGAATAACGTCCACGGATGATCAATAATACGTTTTCATCTTTTTCCATTCGACTCAAGAAACATCCTCCTTAACACATGAGGAATTGCGTTCACTTTCATCGTTAGATTATAGCAAGTTTTTAAATTTTTTCAACTTGTAGAGCAGAAAAAAGGAGAAACGTTGAGCGCCGTCGGGCGATGGTTGAAGCGGGAACAATTCGGCTGGGAAGCTCAAGCCGCATGAAGCGTACCACCCGGAGCGGGATGGATTGCCATTTCATAATGGCATAGACAAAGCAGCGCGAGCCTCCAACATGGCCCTGAATTTGCGACGGGCTTGACAGGGCGGGGTACGCCCCGCGGGCATAGCCGTGAAGAAGCCTTACAGGTCCAAGTCCTGCAAACATATGCGGCCTCCCGGCCCGGCATCGCGGGTTCACAGCTGAAGCTGCATCGGCGATCCCGGTTTTTCCCTGTGGCCTTGCCGGTCGTCCCGGCCCTTGCCCCCAACCGCCGGCAGGTGTTGTTCGAAATGCCAAAAGCACGGATACTTTTCCTTGTTTTGCCGATCAAAAAGACCGTTGATCGACTTTACCAACGGTCTCTAAGGAACATGGAAGCGGATATACGCCTCGAACACGCCGGGCGGCTCAACCCGTTTCAGCCGAGCTTTCGCACCGCGTCGCCGATCATGGCGGCGCATTTTTCAATCTGCGGCAGGTCTGCCTCCGAAATGGGGGAGAGCGGCGCGCGCACGCTGCCCAGCAGCAGGCCCTCGCGCTTCTCCAGCACCTTTTTCATCACGGCGTAGAGGTTTCCGTGGCAGGCGCACAGCTGGGCGATGATGTCGTTGGCCGCGTACTGTGCCTTGCGGGCTTCCTCCAGCCTGCCTTCGCGGATCAGCCGGTCCATCGCCAGAAACAGCTCGGGCATCACCGCGTAGGTGCCGCCGATGCCGCCGTCCGCGCCGATGGCGCGGCCCGCCACAAACTGCTCGTCCGGGCCGTTGAAGACCACGAAGTTCTCCCCGCCCTCGGCCTTGAAAATCTGGATGTCCTGCGTGGGCATGGAGGAGTTTTTCACCCCGATCACGCGCGGATTTTTGCGCATCTCACGCAGCAGCGGCACGCTCAGCGCCACGCCCGCCAGCTGGGGAATGTTGTAGATGATGAAGTCCGTATGCGGCGCGGCGGCGGAAATGGCGTTCCAGTAGGCCGCGATGGCATGGTCCGGCAGATGGAAGTAGATGGGCGGGATGCTGGCGATGGCGTCCACCCCCAGGCTTTCGGCATGGGCGGCGAGCTGGCAGCTTTCGTGGGTGTTGTTGCAGGCCACATGCGCGATGACGGTGCACTCGCCCTTCACCTCGGCCATGACGGCCTCGAGGATGGCCATACGCTCCTCTTTTTCCAGGTAGATGCATTCGCCCGAGGAGCCGCCCACATACAGCCCCTTGACGCCCTTGTTGACCAGATGCCGCGCCAGCGCGCGCGTGCGCTCGCCGCTCACCTGTCCCGCTTCGTCATAGCAGGCGTAGAAGGCGGGAATGACGCCGCGGTATTTTTCAATGTCCATGGCTTGTTGCCCCCTTTGTCGGTGGTATCAGCCCTTTACCGCGCCCATGGTGATGCCGCGGGTAAAGAACTTCTGGAACATCAGGAAAATCAGGATGATCGGCACGCTGCCCAGCGCCGCGCCGGCCATGATCAGGCCGTAATCGGTGCTCAGCTCGCTTTGCAGCTTGGCGATGCCCAGGGAGATGGTCAGCACGTCCATGTCGTTGAGCATGATGAGCTGGAGGAAGTAGTCGTTCCAGGCGGTGATGAAGGTGAAGATCGCCAGCGCGCCCACGCCGGGCTTGATCATGGGAAAGACGATGTTGATGAAGGTCCTCGCCTCGCCCGCGCCGTCGATGCGCGCGGCCTCCAGCATTTCGCCGGGGATGTTTTCGGAAAACTGCTTCATCAGGAACACGCCGAAGGGCCAGCCCACCGTGGGGAAGATGACCGCCCAGAGGGTGTTGTGCAGGCGGAGAAACGCCATTTCCTTGAGCAGCGGGATCAGAATCACCTGTTTGGGAAGCGCCATGGCGCATACAAAGACGCTGAAGAGCACCACCCGGCCCGTGAAGCGCTTCTTGGCCAGCGCATACCCGCCCATGGCGGCGGCCACGCAGGTGAGCAGCATGCTCATGACGCACATGAACACGGTGTTGAACATCCAGATGCCGGCCGGGCGCTCGAACAGGCGCGTATAGTTGTCGGTCGTGGGGTTGAGCGGAAACCAGACGGGCGTGGCGCTGTTGATGGTGCGCGCATCCTTGAAGGAGCCGGTGATGATCCAGTACAGCGGGAAGATCATCAGCACGGCCAGCACGATCAGCAGGAGGATGCTGACGATCCTGTAGGGAGTGGTTTTTTGAACGCTGTGATCCATTCGGCTTCCTCCCTTACTGATCGCTCTTGGCCAGGCGGAACTGCAGCGCGCTGAACACCGCGATGATGATGGCCAGGATCACGCCCATGGCGCTGCCGTAGCCATAGCGCTGCAACTTGAAGGCCTCGTAGTAGATGTAGTACATGATGGTGCTGGTGGCGTAGTTGGGGCCGCCCGAGGTCAGCAGCTGAATCAGCGCGAAGCACTGGAAGCTGTTGATGGTGGTGATGACCAGAATGTAGAGCGTGGTGGGCATGATCTGCGGCCATTTGATGCGCCAGAATACCTGCATGTTGGTCGCGCCGTCCACCTCGGCGGCCTCCACCAGCGAGTGGTCCACATTGCTCAGCGCCGAGACGTAGAGCACGATGGGCTGACCGATGGACGTGGTGAAGAGAATCAGGATGATGCACCACAGGGCCGTGTCGGGCGAGCCCAGCCAGTTGAGGTTGCGCGAGAGGATGCCCAGCTCCTTAAAGACGTAGTTGAGCAGGCCGTAGTAGGGGTTGAACATCCACTTCCACACCACCGTCACGGCCACGGAGCCGGTGACGACGGGCAGGTAGAACACGCAGCGGTAGAAGGAGGTGTAGATGTCCCGGAGCCTGTAGATGACCGACGCCACCCACAGGGAGAAGAAGCATACGGTGGGCACGCTGGCAACCACGATGATCACGGTGTTGACGAGAGATTTTCCGAAGATGGCGTCCGAGAAGAGCTCGACGTAGTTTTGAAGCCCGATGAAGCTGAAGTCGGTCATGGTGTAGTTGAACGTGCTGGTCACCAGACACATGCCCATCGGGAAGATGACAAACCCCAGGAAAAACAGCAGGCTGGGCGCCATGAACAGATAGCCCGCAACGTTCTCGCGGCGCCGCGTGGCTTTCAGCTCACGGGAAATGCTGACGGTTTTTTGCATGCGGGTACCCCCTCGTTGACAGCATGGCGCTCCCCCTTCCTTTGGGGACGGGGGAGCGCCATGGCAAAGTGTGCGGGCTTACTGGGTGATGCTTGCGTTGGAGTTGGTCACGTACACGCCCACCTCGGTCGCCACGTCGCCGCCCGCAAAGATGCGCTGCAGCATGTTCCACCATTCGGTGCGCTGGGTGTTCCAGCCGGGCGTCACGTTGTAGTAGTCGCCCAGGTAGGGCATGAAGATGGAGAACTCGGCGTTCTCGGCCTTGTCGGTGCCGGTGTAGATGTCGCCGAAGGAGGCGCGCACCGGGAAGAAGCCCGTGGCATACACGCTCTGGGGACCCTGCTCGGCGTCGTCGCAGACGAACTTGATGAATTCCTTGGCGGCAGCGGCCTTGGCCTCGTCGCCGTTGTCGAAGATGCCGAAGCCCCAGATGCCGCCGCACAGCTCGGGCACGCCGTCATCGGAGGGGAAAGCCATGGGCAGGGGATCGATGCCCTCGGCCAGGGACGCCTTGTTGCTCACGGCCGCGGAGGCGTTCCAGCAGAAGCTCATCTTGGCCGTGCCGTTGCAGAACAGCGCGATCTCGTCGCCCGCCACGATGGAGGGATCGGCGGTCAGGACGCCCTCGTTGACCAGGTCCACCAGCAGCTGGAGGCCCTTGATGTTTTCCTCGCTGTCGGCGGTGTAGGCGGTGTGGTCGGCATTGGTGAACTGGCCGGAGTAGAGGTTGTTGACGAGGGCGCGGGTGCCCTGGTCGCCGCCCTGGCCGCCGCAGTAGACGATGCCGGTGGGATTGAAGCCCGCCTCGGTCAGCGCGCGAAGGGCGCTTACAAAGCCGTCGGTGGTCCAGGTGCGGGTCTCCTCGTCCAGATACTGAAGCGCGTCGGCAGCTTCAAAAGCGGCGCGGTCGATGACCATGCAGTGCGTGGTCATGCACAGCGGGTACTCGTAGTACTTGCCGTCCACGCCCTTGCATGCGGCCACGACGGCCTCGCTGGTGGCGCTGATGTCGGCCAGGGCCTCCTCGGTCCACAGGTCGCTCAGGTCCAGCATTTTGCCGGCGGCGCCCCAGTTGGTCACCAGGCGCTCGGGGCCTTCCATGATGATGTCGGGGGTGGTGCCGGCCTCGATGGCGCTGGTTACCTGGTCGTCGCCCGACTGGTAGTCAAGGTACTGCACCGTTACGCTGATGTTGGGATACACGGCGTTGAAGTTGGCGATGATGGCGTCCACCGTTTCGGCGTTGGTCCAGTTGCCGATGGGGTAGGTCCACAGGGTGATGTCCACCTTCTCTTCCGCCAGGGAAGCCGTGGGCAGCAGCATCATGAGGCACAGAAGCAGCGCGAACAGCTTTTTCATGGATGGGTTCCTCCTTGCCATATTTTTTTTGGAAACGGTCACATCTTCCTCGGCGAAATTTCGCGTTTCGGAAGTCCGCGTTAAATGTACTACAAACTATATTTGTTGTCAACTGCTTTTTGTGTGTTTATATATTTTTATTTGCTATCAAATTGTTGGAATTGTATATACCGTCTGTTTTTTTGATTCCGGAATAGGAATTGACAAAGGCAAAGGCAATGCTGTACAATTCAAAAGACATTGAGGACGTACATCCCCATCCTGAAAGGACATGCCCATGAAGAACCTGAAAGAGGAGAAGCTTTACATCCAGACATTTCGGGAAATCCGCAGCTATATCATCACCCACGAGCTCAAGGCCGGCGATTCGCTCCCCACGGAGCAGGCCATGTGCCAGATGCTGGGCGTCAGCCGCAACGTGCTTCGGGAAGCCATCAAAAGCATGGAGCTGATGGGCATGATCCAGTCCTGTCCCGGACGCGGCACGGTGGTGAAGGAATTCAATCTGGATTTCATTTTTCAAAACGTGCTGTTTTTTACCGTGGGCGAGGAGCGCAAGCCCATTCAGGAAATGCTCATGATTCGCAAGGCCATTGAACTCAGCTACATGCGCCAGGCCTATCTCGCCCTGACCAGCGAGGATATCCGCAACATCCGCGAAAGCCTGGAGGCCATCAAGGCCAAGTGGCAGCAGCGCATCTTTTTTCACGCCGACGACAAGGTGTTTCACATGACGCTGTTTCGCCATCTCAACAACAGCGTCCTCAACTCCCTGCTGGAGGCCATCTGGTCGGTGGATGAGAATTTTCAGCGGGAGGAAAAGAGCAAGCACCTGGATGATACCATCGGCAAGCACGAGGCCATCGTCGATGCGCTGGAGCGGCACGACTATGAAGCCTTTGCAAAAGCCATGGAGGCGCATTTTGCCTCCGGCAAATATTCCGGGCTCAACAGCTTTGAGGAGTACTAAAAGGAGGAACCCTGTATGGACAGATCGGTTTTTGAGGCCCAGCGGGAATGGGTGCGGGCGGAGCTGGAACGCTGCGCGGACTTTTGGGTGAAAAATGGCTGGGACCATGAGCATGGCGGCGTCTATACCTGCCTGGACCGCGAGGGGAAGGTGTATTCCACCGACAAGAGCGTGTGGATGCAGGGCCGCTGCGCCTGGACGTTTTCCTATCTCTGCGGCGTGTACGGCGTAAGGCAGGAATGGCTGGAGCTGGCCAGAAGCTGCCTTGCCTTCATGGAGGCGCACTGCATCAACCGTGAGAAGGGCAACCGCATGTACTTTACCGTCACCGCGGACGGAAAGCCCCTGCGCCAGCGCCGCTACTGCTTTTCCGAAGGCTTTTACGCCATCGCAAACGCCGAATATGCCGCGCTCACCGGCGATGCGGCCTGCATGCAGCGCGCCCGCGACGCCTACGACCTCATCTGGAAGCTCAATCAGGGCCTGATGGAGGACCCCGTGGGCATGGGCCCCAAGACCGACCCGGCCACGCGCCCTGGCCGCGCGCTGGCCAATCCCATGATCTACCTCAACATCAGCTCCGTTTTGCGCCGCACCGACCCGGACAACGCCGCCCTCTACAACGAGCGCTCCCGCCAGTGCGTGGAGGAGATTTTCAAATACCACCGCAAGCCGGACATGCGCTGCACGCTGGAAAGCGTGGGCCCAAACGGCGAATTCCGGGGGGATGTGACCGAGGGCCGCGTGGTCAATCCGGGCCATGATATCGAGTGCAGCTGGTTTTTGATGGAATACGCCAACTACCTGGGCGACCGGGAGCTGCACGCCCTGGCGGAAGGTGTGTTTACCGACGCCATCGAGGCCGGCTGGGACAAGGAATACGGCGGACTTCTCTACTTCATCGACTGCAAGGGCCTGCCTCCGGAGGCATACGAGCACGACATGAAGCTGTGGTGGCCGCACGACGAAATCCTCATCGCCTCCATGATGGCCTACCGCGACACCGGCAACGAAGCGTATTACGACTGGTTCACCAAAACGCTGGACTACTGCAAGCGCGTGTTCAGCGACCCGGAATACGGCGAGTGGTACGGCTACCTGCGCCGCGACGGCAAGCCCACCATGCCCTCCACCAAGGGCAGCACCTTCAAGGGCCCCTTCCATCTGCCGCGCATGCTGAGCATGGTGGACCAGATGATGGGCGAAGTGCTCGAAAAGGCGTAACGGCCCAAAGGCGCGCGGCCATTGCATGGGGCGGAACCGGCTCAAAGCCGCGGGCGGACTTTTTTTGGCAAGCCAAGAGGCCGTTGACCCGATCGGGTCAGCGGCCTCTTTTGTGCATGCCTGAAACGGGCCTCATCCTCTACGGCGGATCAGCTGCCTGTGCATGGCAAATCCGCAGGGAGGCCGAAAGCTCCGGCAGACAACGCTCGCCGGAGCTTTCGGCGGTTCCGGGGCGATGCGCGCAGACGAAACGCTATTCGTAGAGATTCGGGCAGTCGATGGCGTCCAGCGGGACCCAGACGCGGTAGCTCTGCTTCGTGGTGGTCCATTCGACCTGGGCCCAGTCGCCCTCCAGCCGCAGGAAGGATACCTTCTGCCCCTTGTCCATGGTCAGCGTGTCATAGGCGGCGTAGTCCTCGCCGGGGCCGTAGCGCGCGGGCACGGTGCGCAGGGCCTTGGCGTCGAAGTACCAGGGCAGGGCGTAGAAAATCTCGCTCGCGTCGTCGCAGTCAAAGCGCTTGAGGCCCGTGTAGACGCGCATGAGCTCTCCCTTCCAGGGAAACTCGCACTCCACCCAGCACACGCCGCCTTCGTCCTCCTCGCGGGTGAGGACGGTCACGTATTCGCCCCGCAGGTCGAAGGTGCCGGTCTCGCGGTACCTGGTGCCGGGGCCGTTGCGGGTGGAGAGCTTGTCGGTGGCCAGCAGGAGCACGCTTTCGCCGTCGTAGCCGGAGGCGAGGGCAGCGCAGGGCAGGCAGAGAATCAGCCATGCCGCGGCGCACAGGCATAGCAAACGCATCATCCGTTTCATGGAAAAAACCTCCTTTTGGATGTATGATATCATGAAGGTGAACCATTGCCAATGATTTCCGAAAACTTTTTTGGCAGGACGTTACCTTTTGCGCGTCCAATTGCTCTTTATAGATGAGAGCAAACGGGAAGGGGGATGCCCATGAGCCCCGACGAGCTGGGCAAGCGCGTATGGGAGCTGCGCGGGACGCTGCTGCGCCTGGCCTGCGCCATCGTGCGCAGCCCGCAGGACGCGGAGGACGCGGTGCAGGAGACCTATGTCAAGGCCTACCAGTCCGCGGCGCAGTACCGCTCCCAGGGCAAGCCCATGGCCTGGCTCATGACCATAGCGCGGAACGAGGCGCTTCAGCTCCTGCGCGAGCGCCGCCGCACCGTGGCCATGACGCCGGAGGACTGGCAGGAGCAGTTCTCCGACAGGCCGGACTTCTCCCAGGAAGACCTGCTGACGCTCAGGGCCCTGCTTGAGACGCTCTCGGAGGAGGAGCGGCAGATAGTCTCCCTCCACGCGCTGGGCGGCCTCAAGCACCGCGAGATCGCGGCCATGCTGGATCTTGCGCTCCCCACCGTCCTGTCGAAATACCACCGCGCCATGAAAAAACTCGGAAAAGCAGCAGAGGAGGCGGAATGATGGACAACGAGAAGCTCGAAGCGCGAATTCGCCGCCTTGCCGAGCACACGGCCCCGGAGCAGCTGACCGGCATCCTCGAAGCCTGCGAAGCCCGGAAAGGAAATGTAATAACGATGAACGAAGTCAAAAATAAGAAGAAAAAGAACCGCTATCTGCCCATAGCCGTCGCCGCCGCGCTGCTTTTGGTGTGCCTCGGCGGATATATAGGCTTCAGCTACGGGCGCGGCGCCGAATTGGGTGCCGCCTCGGTCATCACCCTGGACGTGAAC
>OGYF01001408.1_pt1 | contig 20439 bp, 24 predicted proteins | sample 1576451 | NCBI WGS metagenome assembly OGYF01 (sample SAMEA3541505, study PRJEB24748) | human gut metagenome | biome: human gut; feature: human-associated habitat; material: faeces | place: China | collected 2012
AATCCACCTTTAGAATAAGACTATTTCATTGTTTATTAATTATATTGAGTTTTTATAATAACAACTCTGATTATCTCAAAAAAGCCCGCAAATACGGGCAAATCACGGGATAGGGACACCGAATTTACTACCAAATTACTACTTTTGGAAAAAGCCTCGACACGCTTACTACTTCCCGCGAAATGCCTGCCACCCGGACGGCACATCAGACTAAAATTGAATACGACACCGCAGAAGCGGCGTTCTCTGATCCCTTGTGGGAGAAAAGGACGCCGCTTTTTTTGCGCCCAAAACCAGAAAGGAGGCGACGCCATGTATTTCACATCCGGCGGCGACCGCGCCTTTGAGAGCCTTATGCAAGGCAAGCCCGGCTTCGACCACTACGACAGCGGCGACGCCGGAGCGCCGGAGGATTGCGGCGACTGCCGTTTCTACCGTCCCGACTGGAAATATCAGTTTTGCGTTTACGCAGAATGTCCCTACCAGCCGGGCAAGCTCACCGCCCTTGACGCGGTGAAATTCCAAGTGAAAGGAGTTGACGACGAGATGGCAGTTTTTCGCGTGGAGAAAAACCGGGGCTACACGGTGATGTCCAACCACCACCTGCGGAACAAAGACCTGTCCCTGAAAGCCAAAGGGCTGCTTTCGCAAATGCTGTCCCTGCCGGAAAATTGGGACTATATCAACCTGCTTTGTGACCGTGCCGATGATAAATACGGCGGACGGCTGCCCGTCCATGTGCGGATGATTTTAGACGAGTTTGCCAATATCGGCCAGATACCGAACTTTGACAAGCTCATTGCCACCATCCGAAGCCGGGAAATCTCGGCATCTATTATTCTGCAAAGCCAATCGCAGTTAAAGGCGATTTACAAGGACGCTGCGGAAATCATTTCCGACAACTGCGATTGTACGCTTTTCCTTAGTGGGCGAGGCAAGAACGCCAAGGAGATCGCTGACGTGCTGGGCAAAGAAACCATCGACAGCTTCAATCAGAGCGAGAACCGGGGCGCACAGACTTCCCACGGACTGAATTATCAAAAATTGGGAAAGGATATGCCATACTTGTTGGTGAAGAGTTCAACTGCCTTGAATTTGACATGAACAGGGACACGATCAGCTGGATTCGGAGAAAAATCAAATACAGGAGGTCGCTTATGGAACACTTACCGAAGAAAACCTGTCAAAACGGCATCAGCTATACGCTGGTCGGTGATTACTACATTCCAGACTTACAGCTGCCGGAAGAAAACCGCCCCATTGGGATATGGGGCCGTATGCACAAAGCCTATCTGGAGCAGTGCCATCCAGCCCAGTATAATGACCTGATTTTGACCGGCAAGCTCTGGACATATCTGAGTGATTTGAACGAGCAGGCACAGAACCGGCTGGATTGTATCATTGCCCAGATGAAAGAAGTTGAGGGAATCACAGAGGAATTGAAAGCCCAAAATCAGATGGCATGGATCGGAGCCATGAACAGCATCCGGAACCGTGCGGAGGAAATTGTCCGTCACGAACTGATCTATAATGCAAAAGAGGTGCTGTGAGATGGTGTTAGATGACTTATATTGTGGTAATATCTACCCCGCAGAACAAGTAGTTCCTCATGAAAAAGAATACCGCGAGCTACATAGGCACACCGGAGAGTTGCTTACCGAGTTAGAGGAAAAACTCTCTAAAGAGCAGATGGATCTGGTCAACCAGTTTCACACTCATGTGATTGATGTTCACTGTATGGAGTTAGAAGCACACTTTCAGTACGGATTTTCTTTGGGGTTAATGCTGATGAAAGAAGTGTATGAGTTATTAGGCGATAGTTACGTGGACTGACCCAATAACTAGTGCTCATGGGAACATAAAAGGCGCTGAGTTTTTACTCTCAGCGCCTGTCAAATTATCATTTAGCTTGCCACTTGCGAATTGTACGCGGAGACATGCCATCTTTCCCTTTTGGAAGAAGAGGGGCATCTGCACTGTACTCTTCAGCATCAAATCCAAATACGATAAACGGTACTTCGTCAAGCAAAAGAAAATACGGTTCTAATTCTTCGTAATTTGAAACTCTATCGGTCAAATAAAAGGACATCTTTTTAATAGGCATCATCAGCATGGCTAGATCTAGCTCGTCTTCTTTTATGCCTACACATAATTTATTCATGGAACGATGAGCGGATGAAATGTTACCTGTTTCAAATTCCAACCCCGCTCTGAAAAAAGAGCGTCCTGTGGTAAACTCCTTATAAACATCTATAGGCCCACCTTTTTGAGCATCCTCATGAAAATATGTAAGTGGTTTTTCTCTATACCACCCAAACTCTTCTTCTAGGATTTGATAGCACCTTTCTTTAACAGGAACTACGCCATTACAGTTTTTTCGGGTACAATTTAGAATGAAATGATTAGAGCCAGGCGTGACATTGTTTAATATAGAAGAGCGAACCTCTTGAAATGCTTGGGCTGCCAGCTCATTTGTTTTAATTAAATGTTCTGCTACCACAGAAACATATTGCTTAGCTATCTCCATCTACATTCTCCCTTTCCTTTAGCAAATCAGAGGCCGTTATATGTAGAGCCTTTGCAATTTTTTCGATATTATCAATAGAAACATTTCTGTTACAACGTTCTATATCAGATATATAGGTTCGATGCAGGCCACATAGTTCCGCCAATTCTTCTTGAGAAATATGTGCTGCTAACCTTAAAACTCGAAGGTTTTCCGCCATAATCTGACGCAATGGTTTTTGCTTCCGATTTGGCATATACCTTTTCCCCCTTCTGTTGACTAGATTTTTCTTATATGGTACAATCAAAGTAGACTATACGTCTACAGACGATAAGTTACATGAGAGGACAAGGTTGCTATGCAGTTCTTTTCGATTTATGATTTAATTATTAGTAAAACTAAAGATAAAAACATGACAACCGACGAGATGCTGTCTTTTTTCAGTGCCCGGAAAATTTCCAAAGCAACTCTTATTAGTTTACAACAGACATCCTTTCTCCCTGATAAGCCCGCTTTCAAAAATGCTGTTACAGAATTTTTGGGGATGAATGAACTTGAAATTGAACTGGCGATGGGACATATTCCAGCAGAATATCGGAAGTCATATTACGACAACATCTCACATATAGCTGCACTTTTACAAAAGTCAACTGACAGCAATACCCTAAAAGATCTCAAACCTTTTTTTGAGACCGATATTGGAAAACTATACAATGGCGATTGCATTGAGATTATGAAGGGAATGCCCGACTGTTGCATTGACTTAGTATTTGCTGATCCCCCGTTTAACCTAGGGAAAACATATGATCCAGGCATTGATGATAACATGACAATGTCGAAATATATCAATTGGACATATGAGTGGTTAGATCAGTGTATTAGAATACTGAAACCGGGTGGAAGAATCTTTATTTATAATATTCCAAAATGGTGTACTTATATTGCTTCTTATCTTGGGGAACAGTTGACTTTTTGGGATTGGATTGCTGTTGATATGAAGTTTAGCTTGCCAATCCAAAATAGACTTTACCCTGCCCATTATGCGCTTGTTTCGTTCATAAAAGGCGTAAAGGCTCAAACGTACCATAATCAGCGTATACCTTTGCAGACGTGTAGACATTGTGGTGGAGAAATTAAGGATTATGGTGGCTATAAGGCTAAAATGAATCCATTGGGAGTTAATGTTTCTGATGTATGGTCAGACATTTACCCGGTAAGGCATAAAAACAGTAAAAATCGAAAATACAACGAACTCTCAGTTAAGCTCCTCGACAGAGTAATATCCATGTCAACAAATGAAGGAGACACCGTGTTTGATCCATTTGGTGGAAGTGGCACTACTTTCGCCGTGGCTCAGATGCTAAATCGAAGATGGATTGGATGTGAATTAGGAGATTGCAATGTAATTGTAAAGCGCCTTCAAAATCCAGTACGTGACCAGGAGCAGCTAAGCAAAGTGCGGGAAGAATCTGGCTGCTTATTTACTGAGAAAGTTCAAGAATTACGCAAAAAGAACGGCTTTTGGGTTTGTTCTGACTATGAAGAAGATAAAGATTGCGCTGGAGGAACGCAAACAAGCCTCTACTCCGACAATTAACTTTCAAAGAAAGAGGTGTTCAAAATTAACGAAATGCAGTCTTTAGGACCGGACTGGTGGACTTTTGGTGCCACGATATTTTCCGGTGTCATCACCGCTTTGGCTACAATGGCAGCTGTAATTTACACCAATCGAAAAAGCAACGCTCAATTAAAAGCTCAAGAAGAAAAATACGCATTGGAGCGGAAGCAGCAATTTCAGCAAAGCAAATATGTCGTTTTGAAGCCAACTCTATTACTGATGCCTCTATTCGGGTTATTGGATCGGCTCATTGTTCAAAACGACTACAATCGTGTTCTGCTTTATTCTGGTGAAGATGGATTTGAATTTTTTGATGATAGTCAAAAAAGGGATACTCAGACATGTCGCCTACTGTTAATAGAAAATAAAGCTGATCTTGATATAAAAGATGTTTCCATCTCCACAAAAACCATATTAAGAAATATGAGTACCGATGAGCAAATCACATACACAACAAAAAATTGTGCTAGCTTTTTGCGTGGACATGAGAGCATAGTACTTAGGCTTGCAAATCAGCGACAATATGAAATGATTCTCTCTATGAATGAAAAAAAGCTGCCTAGTTTGCTCAAGTTTGAATGTGTGATTGAGTACCTAACGCTTGCGAATCAGCGGATTAAGTATGTCTATCGAATCAACATCAATAATGACCGTCGGATTGAAGTGGAAAACGATGGTATTGAATTAGTTCAGGATGATTCCGAACCTCTTAACCAAACAACAACCATTTTTAGAAATCTTCAAGACTATATTTCCGGGGTTGACCGGAATTCTTACGCTTGGGAGAAAATGGGACAAGCTCAGATGAAAGGTATACTGTCGCAGTATAATCCTCAAAATGAGAGGCAATCAACTTCCGATAAAAAAGATACGCAGTAATTCCCAGTATTCAGCTAACTTGGCATATATAAAAAACTTAAATCAAGTTATTTATAAAAGACCGTTACCCACAAGAGGGCAACGGTCTTTTCTGCTATCTGCGTTTTTTCTTCTTTGTCGTCCCACGGTGCGCCTGCGGCCGGGCTTTTCCCCTCATATTGTTGGGATTTTTCAACAGTTTAGACAGGCTCAGTATCCGCATAAATGCCGAGAAACCTTCGGACGCAATCTTGTCAAAGGGAATCTGCATCTGATCGCAAAACTCGTGGATTACCCGTTCCTCATTACAGCCTAACTGCATGGCACGGTCAAACTTTTCCTTGACCTCCGTGAAAGTCGGCTGTGGATCGGCGGTGGTGCGGTCGGTGACATGGGCCTGACGAATATCCTGAACGATACTGTCCAGATCATCATGAATTGTGTGGCTGAAAAAGTCGCTCTCCTGCACCTGTCCAAGCTCCAGCGTGCGGACATAAAGGTCGTTTTCCCCCGGCGCATGGCTGCGGATTACTTCCTGCCGGGTGGCCTCCAGAACCAAATTCATTTGGGCAATCCGCATATCGGCAATCCGATCAACGAAAATCTCAATATCCGTCATCAGTCGCTGGAAGTTCTCATGTGTGGCAATCTCACACAGCAGCCGGTTGTTGATTTTTCCGCTGCTCAATAATGTAACTATATCATCACTCAAATGCAGGGCCTGAAGCTCTGTGTTTGGGTGATTTTTATTTTCCGATAACCCCATCAGGTAATCGGTGGACACCCCATAAAATTCCGCCAGCGTAGCGATGGCAAAGGGACTAATGTCCTTATAGTCGTCGCTCTCATATTTGCTGAGAGCAGATTTGGAAAGCCCGGTCTGCTCGGCCAGCTGTTCCAGGGTCAGGTGCTTATCCACCACCCGCAAATCCTTTAATCGTTCCGGGATAGACAGCTTTGTGTGCATCTACAATCCCCCTCTCGTCAGGAAAATCCTGCCGTTTTCAACCATTATACCATGATTCCATAAGCGTGGAAATATGCTGATTTTGAGCCGTTTTCCATCGTTTTGGACATACGGGAGAGGGCCTGTTTTTTCGGTAAAATGAGTTTTGTCAGGAGACACAGAACCTTGAAAATTGAATGACCGGCTGCAAGGGGTATGACCTCTGGGGAAGTGACGCCATGACAGAAGCGCACCAAGGAGGACAAAACGCCGGGAAAATTCGGGCAGGAGCGATTGCAGGAAAACCGGCAACTAACACATGGAAAATATGTCTGGCTTTTCTGATCTATGGAGGTAGCCTATGGAGAAAAACCAAAAGCAAGAAAACAAGCAGAGCAAAAAAGTAAAGTTTATCGTGATACGGGAGTTTTCCGGTGAGAAAACCATGCAGGAAGCCTTTGAACAGCTCATTGAACGGCAAACCTGCGAACACTTTGAAGAATGGCTGGAACGCAAGGCAAGCTGAGGGAATTGGTTGAAGGAAAAACAGGTACATGGTATAATATGTATATCGTGTCCCTGTTCATAGAAGGAGATTACTATGAGCAGGAAAAAACAAGTCAATCAGAAAATCACAGCCCTCTATTGCCGTATTTCTCTGGACGATGGCGGCGATAACGAGAGCATGAGTATCAGCAATCAAAAAATCATGCTTCGGGACTTTGCCGAGAAAAACGGGATGTTCCAGTATGAATATTATGTGGACGATGGTTACACAGGACGCAATTTCAATCGTCCGGCTTTTCAGCGTATGATTGCCGATATTGAGGCTGGCAAAATTGGCTGTGTCATTACCAAAGACCTGTCCAGACTGGGAAGAAATTATATTGAAGCCGGCAGCTATATTGAAATCTTCTTCCCTAAACACAATGTCCGCTATGTTGCCATTACAGATGGCGTGGACAGTTTGACTCGTCAGGAAATGGACATCACGCCCTTCAAGAATATCCTGAATGATATGTATAGCCGGGATATTTCCAAGAAAGTGCTGGCGGGGCGTATGACCCGTTCCCGGCAGGGAAAGTTCTGTGGTGGACAGCCTCCCCTGGGGCTGATGCGTGACCCGGAGGATCGGGGGCATTTGATCCTTGACCCGGAGACTGCGCCGGTGATTCGCAAAATCTATGACCTGGCACTGGATGGCTGGGGCTGTATGCGGATTGCCAAACAGCTGATGGAGGACAAGGTTCCCATCACCAGAGTAAAAGGAACTACCGCCTGCGATGTCAACTACTATGCGTGGGGCGGTGCAAGAATCAGCCATATCCTGCGTAACCCCTTTTATAAGGGCGCTCATCTGGTTTGCCGGACACACCAGAAAGGGATTCGCTCCAACACCTACGACATCATTCCCCGTGAGGACTGGGAAATCATTGAGGGCTGTCATGAAGCGATTGTGACACCGGAGGAATGGGAGCAGGTACAGGCCATCGTAGATCGCAGGCCACCTATTATGAAAGGCAATGCCTGCCCTTTCTACAATTTGTTCCACGGCATTATCTACTGCGCCACCTGTGGGAAATCTATGCAGGTGCGGTATGAGAAGGTCGGCAGAACTGGCAAAAACCGCTTTACCGGCGAACAGCGGGAGCCGATTGATAAGGCGTATTATATTTGCCAGACCTACAACCGGTTGGGCAAAAACGCCTGCACCAGTCACAAAATCGAAGCCAGGGATTTGTATAATCTCGTTCTGAAGGACATTCAGGAACTGGCAGCGATGGCGCTCAAAGATGCCGATACCTTTTATCAGCGGTTGAGCAGCCGTATGGAGCGCCGGTATATGGCGGATGCTTCTGAGATGCAGAAAGAGCGTGAGCGTCTGGAAGCCCGAAACAGGGAAATCGATGATATGTTCCTGAGTCTTTACACTGACAAGACCAAAGGTGTACTCTCTGAGCAGCGGTTTGTGAAGCTGAACGCCGCTATGGAGCAGGAGCAGGAAGAAAATCAGCGCCGGTTGCAGGAACTGATGCGAATGCTTCAGCAGTCTGACGCTCAGGAAAGTGAAGTCCGCACCTTTATCCGAGAGATTCGGCAGTATGCCACCATACAGGAATTGGATGAAACGTTGCTGAACCGCCTGATTAGCCGGATTTTGGTGGGAGAGGTCAAGAAAATTGATGGGAAAAAGACGCAGAAAGTCCGGATTATCTATAACTTTGTCGGAGAAATATTAAACAGCAGGAACTAAACATGGTTTTAAAGTATGCACGATATACATCGCAGAAGTCAAAGAAAAATACTGTATTGCCACATGCTATGATCCAAATGCAGTTACGGTATTAAAACTGCCAAGAAAACATCTAACAGCGACAAAAAGCTGGAGTATCAAAGAATATGTTGACCTTTTTTATTTTATCTAAAACAACGGATATATTATAAAAGATTACGCTATGAGGCAGATATAATGAAAACATCAATTTTTCTAATTCGGCACGGTGAGGCACTAAAAAACACCTTAAATGCCTACTCCACTCTCTCAGGTCAAGAGCCATTAACAAAATTCGGAAAATATCAATCGGAGTGTTCTGCTAACTTTTTGTTGCAGTATTACAGGAATCATAAACCTCAAAATGTAGAAATTTATGCAGCAAATGATAAACGTTCAATAGAATCAGCGGAAGTTATTTCAAAAAAACTTTTTATCCAGTATAAAAAAACTGATGAACTGTTGGCATTTATAGGAAGAGAATCAGATGGAAAACTTGCAGACGATCTTTATACGGAGAAACCGGAATTTGGAAAGAAAGTTCAGCTATATCGCGCTGGACTTTTATCGGGCTATGACGTTCCTTGGCCAGCAGGAAACACAAAAAGCATGGAAAAAAAGATGCAACTATTTTTTGAACGCAACCTTTTGAATGATAATAGCATGTCAATAGTTGTCACTCATAAATCAATTATTACATGTTTATCGATGATAATCTTAAAAAGATATAACAACTACCCAAAAGACTATTATGGGTATATTGACATTCCTGTTGGAACTGGATTCCTTTTTGAAATTAGTGATGATATGCTTACTGTTTCAATGTTAAACTTTTCACAAGCTAAAAAGGAATCCAAAACTGACGTTATCCTGCGAGATGGTATAATTGTATTTCCAAAATCCGCCTGCGCTGTTTGTTGGAAAGATGATTGTCTACTATTAGTTTACCAAGTTCGGCCAAATAAAAAAACATTTGAATTGCCCGGAGGAAAAATTGAATTACTAGAATCTCCTATTGCGGCTGCAGCCAGAGAGCTAAAAGAAGAAACAGGAATTAATGCCGTGGAGGGGCAATTGATATATAGTCTAGACTTAGATCAGTCAATTTCATTTCATCGTACATATTTGGTAGAATTTAAAGGCATTAAGACCCTAAATGAATGTACCCAAAACGCCAAGTGGATTCCATTTGAAGAAGTCGAACAAATGATTAATGTGGGTGAAATTACACATGCACCAACTATAGTGGCATTTTTAAAGAGGAGTATTTGGAGAAAAGAAAGGAAGGAGTTCAATGACACCTATATATGATATAGCAATTAATTTAGGCTGTGCTCTATTATCGTTTGTATTTGGTGTTTTTGCTCACAAAGCGTTGCTAAAATGGAAACAACGTGGGAAAATGGTGATTTGGAATATTTTAAAAAATGGTAATGATCTATCAATTGCAATTACTATGAGAGATGCTCCCCATACAACGAGCACCCCTAGAGTAGCATTGGCGGAAGTATTAGCATTAGCTGATATATTTCCTATATTGCAACAATTGTCATTAACCTATAATATTATAAATGATAACAAAAATTATAGAATTAATAACTCCTCAAACTTGTTGTGCATTGGTGGTCAAAGAGCCAATGCAGTGACGGCTAAGCTTTTTGCGCAGTATGGCAATACCTTGCCAATCAAGATAGAAGATAATCCTTTTTGCATTGAAGTTGGGAATAAGAAATATTTTACTGAGTACTCTGAAAATAATTTGCACATTATAGCTGATTACGGTGTTGTACTGGTTATTTGTAGTCAGGATGATATGGGCAAGAGCAAATGTCGAATTGCTGCTTTTGGAGGAAGAGGCTTTGGAACACGTGGGGCGCTACAGTGCCTTTCTAGTTCTGATTTAGTGAAGCGATTTAAAAGATATTCAAAAAACAGTTCTTTTTTAGCCATCATACGTATTAGTGGTAATACCGACGAAATTCAGACATCAGTTATAGATTTTTATCCGCTTGATGCATATATATGAAAATTCATACATATTAAAATCGGCATCATATGCTTTTCAATCTCCATTATAATTTTCACTCTTGGTTAGATACAACTATAGCGCAACAACACGTCCATCTAACCTGTGGAATGTAAAAATAATATCGTGTATATACCAATAATGCCCTCCTCTTAACCGAGGAGGGTTATTTTTTGCCCAGTTTGAATTCATCACTTGACATTGTGGTAAAGAGTTGATGTCACAGGACGAAATTGCAACGATGGACGGAGGCAAGTGTATTTTGCAGGTGCGGGGTGTGAGGCCGTTTTTCAGTGAGAAATACGACATTACAAAGCATCCCCGGTATAAATACCTTTCCGACGCCGACAAGAAGAACACCTTTGACGTGGACAGGTACTTATCGTCCATGCGCCGGAAGAAAAAGCGCGTGGTACTATCACCTGACGGAAAAGCGGATCGCCATTCAGGAGAACATGAGCGAGCTGCAAACCTTAAAGACGGCCATTCACGAAATCGCCCACGCCAAGCTCCATGCCATTGACCCGGAGGCCCCCGCCGCCGAGCAGCAAAACCGGCCCGACAGCCGCACCCGCGAAGTGCAGGCCGAAAGCGTGGCCTATACTGTCTGCCAGCATTACGGGCTGGACACGTCCGATTATAGCAGGGATTCCCCTCCGTCATATCCGGAGCGGAGGAGGACTTTTGCACCGCCACGCTGCCGGTGGGGTCAGGCTCCGGTTCAGGCTCAGGATCGGGCTCCCAGGAAGCAGGCGTATACTGCCAGCCTACGAGGGGCTGGTTGTTGCCGCCGGTATTGTATACAAAGCATTCGAAGCCGCTGGGGACGGCCGGAAGGGAGCGGACGATATTGGCTACCTGTACGAGCTGGCCGGTGAGGGTATCATCCAGGCCCTTGAATGCATCCAGGCTGCCCATGTAGGCATAGCTGGCCACAGCATGGCACATGCCGTAGGCCCACAGGGCGTCCGGGTCCTCAAATACATTCTTTACACTACCGTAGCCCGGCCCGCCGTAGAGGTAGTAGCAGCACTTCACCAGGAAATCGTTTGGGTCGTCCAGCCAGTAGTCTATGGCGTAAACGCCTGCATTCAGGCCGCTGACGGTAGGGTCCAGGCAGAAGGCCGGATTGCCATTGGCCGTATAATAGCTTGTGTAATAGCCATAGTAGATCTGGTCTGCGCTGCGGGTATGGGTAACGGTAGTAGGTCGGGAACTGGCGCTGCGGGCCAGCATGCGGCGCTGGGAGCCGGCTGCGTATGCCGTGACGGTAATATCCCCGCCCAGAGGAGAAGCCTGCACATATAGGACGCCATCCTCGATGGAATAGGCACTCTCGGGGAGGTCAATCCCGCACTGGGAAACTACAGGGTTACTGCCATACGCCAAGGGAACGGCGATTTCCGTGGCATTGGAAGGCAGCGTCAGGATGTAGCTGGTTTTCTCAAACACGCTGCCCGTTTTTACGCTGATATTCGCTGAGATGGCGATATCCGCAACGCTGCTTTTCTCCAGCGTCCAGGTTACCGTTACCCTATGGCCCATATACCGGGCAGGCAAATACAGCTTGCCGGTGGCAGGATCATATTCCGCATCCATGGTCACATCCATGCTGCCGTCCAGCAGGACATTGAGGTTTTCCGCATTGACGGGAATCTCACCGGGGAAATGGTTTGCGATAATCTCCATGCTGTCCCCATTCACCATGCCGAGGGCATAAAAGGAATGGCTGGAGGCGACTGTAAGATTAATGGGAGAGGCAACGTCATATCCGCTGCCATATTGATATACCACCTTCACCAGCGGCTCGTCCACTACCGCATATGAGATGGGGTCGATGTCCAGGCCTATGGATATCGACTGGGGTTCTCCTGTGGGGAGGATCTCCGGTAATTCGGGATTTTCCTCAACGGGGAGGGGTTCCTCTGTTTCTTCCACAGGGATCAGTTCTTCCGCCTGTTCTACGGGAGCGGGGGTGCCTTGCGGTTCGTCCTGCGCATCCGGGGCTTCCGATTCTACGGGTGTTTCACTGTCTGAGCCGGCTACATCCGTTGGCGCAGGTGTAGGTTCCGGGGCAGGCATAGGCTCCGGCATGGATGTAGATTCCACCGCAGGGCTTTCCGTACCTTCCGGGGCGCTGCTATTCGCTTCCAGCTGCAATTCTTCCGTCTGCTGCGATTCCTCTGCAGCCGCATCTCCTTCCGTTGCCAGTGCGGGCAGGGGCAATACGGAGAGGCATAATAGGATGATAAGGAGGAAACTGATCATTTGCTTCGACATTGTTTTCATGCGGTATTCCTTTCTTTTTTTTAGTTTTATAGTTGAAATGGGGGAAAAGGCAAAAAGAAAGGGTCCGCAGATGCGGACCCTTGTAGGAGGAGGTCAGTAGGCTACATAGCTGTGGTTCTCACCGTTCAAGGCGTGGGCTTTCATGTGGGGAACCAGTTCATCCGTGGTAAGTGTTGTCCCACAGGAGCAAAGGGCATATCCTCCTGCCGGGATGGGCGTTGGCTCCGGCATGGCCGTGGGCGTTTCCACCCGCTCCGGTTCAGGGGTTGGCGCCGGTGTAGGGTCAGGCGCCGGAGGAACCGGCGTGGGTACTGGCGTTGGGTCTGGCTTCGTGGGTGTTGGTGATTCCGGCCATTCCGGTTGGGGCATGGGGGCCGGCTCCGGCGGACAGGTGATGGCGGGATACGGCCAATCGATCTTTGGAGCCGGTGTTGCTTCCGGTGGGCAAGTGATGTACGGCCACTCGCTTCTTGGGATGGGAGCCGGTTCAGCCGGAGCCGAAGCGCTTTCCTCCTTTACCGCAGGCGTGGGGGGTGACGCAGGCACCGCTTTACTGCTTGCCATCTCCATGACCGTCAGCGGCTGCTGCGGTTCGATTTCCCGTAGCTCCATTTCCTCCGACTCCGACCCTGCTTGGTCTTCTATCATTTCGGGTGCATGAGCAGCGGCGGGTTCTGCCATTCTTTCGATCTCCGGCTCGTCCACCTGGGTTTCTTCCAGCTTTTTCCGCCATGCTGCGCTTTGTTGCACCGCCATGGCCTGGGCCGTATACCCTTCCGCCGTCCATGCGGACAGGGCTTCCGTTTCCTGCCGGCTCATGCAGCCCGTCAGCAGCATTGCCGCGCTTGCGGCGATCAAGATGATCTTTGCTTTCTTCATGTACTGTCACCTTCCTTTCAAGGCAACAATAGCTGTAAACCGGTCGCAGGGGAACCCCCAATTCACAAACAGCTTGGCGCTTTTCCCGCACAACGCTTGCAATCTGCACTCCGAAGAGGGATGAATAGCACATCACATATTCGGGAGGGTTGTAATATGAAAATTAGGTTCGGATTGGAAAACGGAAAGCGCAGGCCGCTGGCCAATGCGCTGGGGGAAGCAATGAATACGGAAGTGCATTATCTGGGTGCTCCCACATTCTGCTTTGAGGTTGGCGGATGTCTGCTGGATAAGGATGGTGTATTGGATATCCCGGAGACAGTGACTATTGTTGCGGTGCTTGGGAAATTAGCGGCGGCCGGATTTCACGCGGAGGGGATTGGCCCAAGGCTGAAGGCTCCAGCGCAGGAGAAGCCCATGCATGCGGAGGCGGAGCAGGCGCAACCTGCCGGGAAGGGGTTCATAATCCCAATCCCCGCACAGGATTTCAATGCCCGAACAAGGGATAACCTGGACAAGCTGCTTGCAGCCAAAGGCGGCCTGATCATGACGGCCCTCGGCGTGGACAGGGTTGCATACACCGAAAAGGATGGGGTTCTCGCTTTCGATATTTTCGATGCAGAACCCGAGAAAAGGGAACTTTTAGCTTGTACCGATCTTCTGTATGCACTCTACAGAACGGCCGGAGAACAGGTGCGGGTCACGGCAAAGGCGCAGGACTCAATCGAAAACCCCAAGTATGCTATGCGTTGCTTCCTGCTGAAACTGGGATTCATAGGGTCAGAGTATAAAGAGACCAGGTCAGTGCTGCTTTCCCGGCTTCCAGGCAACGGCAGCTTCAAAAACGGAAAATAGGGCTTGCCGCCTGCTTCACCGTTCCCGGCCCCTGGAGTTCTTCTGGGGGCCGGGCTTTTCCTGCGCAGAGAAAGATTCCCGCATCCTTTTCGCATACAACTCGTCCACCTGTCGCTCCGTTTTATACAGGGCGTCATATAACGGGCGGGTATCCATGTTGTTCTGCCGGTAGCCCTCCGCAATGCCGCCCAAGTAAGAAAACGAGGGTAAGGAAGGCTCACGGTACCTTTCGTCCATCTCATACATCATGGGATAGTAGATTTTCCCCGTTTCAGGATCGGTCACCGCGATATCGACCTTGTGGTAGTAGTTGGGGTATCCTTCATACCGATCCAGGCTCTTTTCACACTCCGGCGTGATGGACCACAGGAGGCCTGGGGCAACCGCATCTTCCTTTGGGATCACAGTTGCCACGCCGCCACCCCGGAAGGTTAACTCATATCCGTGGAGCATTACCGGCATAAGGGGAATGGCGTCCGGGCATCTATACTCCATTTGGGTCAGGTTGATGTTGCTCCCGTAGGCAAAATACAGGCGTCCGTCACGCATCTTCCAGTACCTCCAGCGCATCGATTTCCGCAAGGGCTGCAATAAGCGCCCTTGCCTGGGCATGGATGTCCCGCTCATATTGGCAGGGGATGTCCGTCATACGGATGAAGATCCTGTACTGATAGCGGATATATGCCTCGATGTTGGGGAATTGCTCCTGATCGAAGGAACCCTCCCAGAGCTGCTCCATGATCTCCATGGGCGTCCCTTCATACACATCATTTTCTATGCGTATGCGCACATGCTCACCTCTCCATCTCTCGTTTCTTCTTTTTCTTTTTGTTTACTTCATAGCTGTCCTTATCGTGCCGCCATGCCTTATCCCCTTCAAGATGAGCAAGGAGATGATCCCTGGTATTCTTGAATTCCTCCCCATTGAGCCCCATGCGCACCAGCCAGACCCGGAAGGTGAACAGCTCATTGTCGGATACTGTCCTGCGCATGACCGTGCTGCGCTGGGCGATGGCCTGTGCTGACATGGCGAGGCAGAGGTGGACATACGCCTTTGCAAGCCCTGCGTGGAGGGTGGCGTTGAAGCAACGGAATTCTACTGTGCCGCGATAAAAAACGGAATGCAGGTTGAGGGCATAGTACCGCGTCTGGTCATAGTGGTCATTTGCTCCGTTCCGCCCTTCGTACCAAATGCTCTCCAGCCGGGTCAGGTCCTTCGTTTCATCCGCCGACAGCTTTCTTGCCTTTTCCAGCATGGGCTCACGCACCTTCTGGCAATATTCACGAGCCCGGCCTTCGTTGACCTGCAGGGCTTTAAACAGGATATCTTCCTTGGAAAACATGATAGAGAGCAGATTTTTTAAGCTCTGCCTGTTGTGATTGGCAGCGTCGATATGAATATGGAGGCCGCAGCTATTGTTTACTTTGGCGCCTGCATGGCGCAGAGCGCGGATCGCTTCCTGCAGCTTTGGTATTTCCTCGTACGTGAGCTTAGGGGTGACCAGCTCCACCTTGTATTCTCTGTCATTTACAAACACATACCGCCCGTCGCGCTTCTTTTCCGCCTTTATACTGCCATCGCTCTTAAGGGCCCAGATTTTTCCCTCTGGGTCATTCACCGTCCATTTCCCATATGTGCCGCCCGTATATTTCGCCTGTGTCCCAAACAACGCAGCGAGTGCCTTCGCCGCTTCTTCGCGAGTGATGCCGGTCATCTCATCCTCCAGCCCGAAGCATTGGTTCTTGATGGTAATCTCACGCATGGGTAGCGCCTGCTTTCACTTCCTCATCCACGGCCCGGAGCCGCTTGCCTATGGCCGCCACCACATTCACGGTGACGGAATTGCCCGCTTGCTTATATGCCTGGGCATCCGAGGTGATGGCAAGGATACGGTCGATCATGTCCTCCGGGAAGCCCTGCAGGCGGAAGCACTCCCGGGGCATGAGACGGCGGATGCGGCCTTTTAATACCACACCCTGGGAGCTGCCCGTGTCCAGGGTATGGGCGAACGCCGAGCCCACGCGGGCCCGGCGCTTGTTGGTAGTGGGGTAACCGAGATACACGCTGTCCCCGTTATATGCTTCCTTGTATCCTCGCTTTGTTGCTTCTTTTATAAGCAAATAATTACTTTTGCCGCTATCGTTGGCATCTTCGGAATTGTTTATTGTCAACTGTCCATTGTCAATTGTGAGTACCCCGGACATCTCACCTTTGCGGTTGGACATCTGAGCCTTGCCATAGTCTGCGGTAACGCACCGGGCCTGCTCCGTCACCCGGGGGTTCCCGGCGCTCAGATCCACAAACACCGCATTCTGGGTCTGATTGCGGTTGAGGCCCCGGAAATCTCCGGCCTGCAGGGTGCAGGCTTCGGTAAGTTCTCCGGTGACGCCGCCCTTACGGTTAAAGCCCACCAGGTACAGGCCGCAGCCTTTCCCAAGACCCCCGGTGTTTACCGTCTGGGTGCAGGCTAAGCCTTTGGAGTCGTAGACGGTGTATCCCTGCTTGCAGCCTGCGACCCGCATAAGAGTCGCTGGGTTTGCCGCTCCGTCAGGTAGTATTTTTCCGGCGCATCCTGGATTAATATATCCGACAATAAACACCCTGCGCCTTGACTGTGGGACTCCGTAATCCTTGCTGTTAAGCACAGCCCATTCCACGCAATACCCCAATTCGCAAAGCGTATCGAGGATGACGGAGAAGGTTTTCCCTTGATCATGCGATAGCAGGCCGGGTACATTTTCAAGCAGCAGATATGCAGGCTTTTTGCATCGAAGGATTCGGGCAATTTCAAAGAACAGAGCACCTCTTGTATCGGCAAAGCCCTGTCGCTTACCAGCGACAGAAAAGCTCTGGCAGGGGAAGCCTGCGCAGAGGAGGTCAAAGTCCGGCATTCCATTTGGGTCGATGATTCGTGCATCCTGGTAGTACACCTCGCTTTCATGTGGTGCATGCGCTGCCATGTAGCTTGAATTGGCGTACTTATCTATCTCGCAATGCCCGATACAGGTGAATCCGCCCGCTTTGGTGAGCCCGGCTCGAAAACCGCCTACGCCTGCGAACATATCAAAATAGAGTATCAATCTTCATCCTCTCCTTCATCTTCCAGGGTAGATAGAAAGCCGAGGAAGTTCTTTCTGGCTTCCCCGGCTTCACCCGGTTGTTGGACAGACGGCAGAGCGGCAGGGGCCTGTATTGGCCCGTATTCCCGCAGTGCTTTTTGAATGCATTCGGATATGGCGTTTAATACGGCGGGAGGCAGTTCGTAAAGCTGCTCCCCGGCAGCGATCCTTTCGCATACGAACCCGGTGCGCTTGCCCTTGGGGATGTTTTGTAGTTTTGCGTATGCCGCCGCCTGCAGCGGGATTTTCATATTCAGGGTCAGTGCGATCTTTCTGATATGATTATCCTCCATGGTGCGCTCCCTCCGTAAGCGCTCCGCAAAGCTGTTCATATCCTTTGGCGTTTAAGGATGCGTCCGGCAGGATAATGGGGCGGGACAGGGCGAACCGTGGGGCGACACGGCCTTTCATGAGCCCGGCTCCGCCGCCCATGAAGATAATGGGCATCGCGCCGGGGTCAAAACCGCTCTCCGTAATGGCGGAAATGAGCCTTGCGGCATATGCTTCACCCTCACGCTGGATCACGGTTTTGGCCTTCCCGTCCAGGGTGCAGGGTTTGTCCTTCAGCACCGTTTCGATCTGGGCCGGAGTCACCGACAGGCCCACCGAGCGGCGCACCTGCTCCGCAATCTCGTCCATACAGCGGATCATGCCCAATTCCAGGCTGCGGCAGCTTGCGGCGTCCGGGGTGCCGGTATCCAGGCGCATGACGTCCACCGTCCACCCACCAATATCCGCTACGATCACAGAAGGCTCGTTTTCGAACAATTCCGTGTGCATGAAGATGGCGGCATATGCCTGGGGATACAACGCTGCATCCCGGATGCGGATTTCATACTGCCTGCCCGCATATTTGAAGAGCACAGGGTCGGGGCCGGAGAGAAGGTATCTCCTGAACTTTCTCTTATCTCTGCCGAAGCTGGTCAGGGGGAGCCCCGCTGCAATGCGGATATCCACAGGGGACTTCAGTCCCCTCTTTTCTAGTTCCTTCGCTATGGCTGCCAGTGTCAGCAGGTAATACCTTCCTGTGGCGGTCTTATCCCGCTGGTAAGGCTGCCTGCCGGTGCCGCAGATGTAGTACCTGCCGTTGTATTCCAGCACATCCTTCTTTGTATACGGCTCATGCTCGTATTCCACAACCCCGGATGGGAAGCAGAAGCTTCTCGTTTTCATCGCTGCATTTCCATGGTCAATGCCGATGATCTCCATATACTTACCTTGCCCTTTCATGGTTTTTTGTTCTGGGATTATGCTGTTTTTCCATCTGCCTGCCTTTGAGCTCCTGCTCTGTCAGGATGCAATAATCATCCCCGCTGTGCCAGAAATGGATATACAGGTCGCCATATTCCGTTTTTTGCCTTCGCTGTTCGAAGCCCTCTCCATATCCATCCGAGTATTGGCCTGTCGCATATTCTTTGAGCGCAGCGATTTCCTGTTTTGCGAGAGGCTCTTTTAATGTGCATTTCAATACACCCCAGAGCTCATTGTTATATATCTCCGCATCTACAAAAGCGGAGAGTACCTTTTCGTTCACAGAGGCCGGTTCACCCCAGTAGTATTCCATGAGGCCCCGCTCCGTTTCTTCGGGCAGCTTTTCATCGTCTATGGCCTTCTTTACAACAGTTTCAAAGGCTGCCATCTCATATGAGGAAAGGGGCGCCCCTTCATGATCGTAAAATGATACGTCGAAATCGTCCGCATCCCAATTGTCCTCCATGAGATGCCCGGTGATGGGGCTGTAGAGCTTCAGTTCATTGGTTTCCCCGCTCATGTTTTACCATCCTTTCCGCGCCGGGTTCTTGAACCGCTCCAGGAAGCGGATGCGGGATTCCACTTTGCCTGCGGTTATGCCGATGGTGAGCACGCCGCTGTCCACAGCGTCCTTCACATTCTGTGGCGCTTCATCCTCAATCTTCATGGCACGGCCCATGGTGACCTCGCCAACGCCAACGGTTTTAGCAAGCTCCTTGCGGGTATCCAAAGTCTCCAGAACAGATTTTGACACCGGTGTCGAAATCTGTTCATTGGTATTATTGGGATTAAACTGACGGTTTTCGGCCATAACCATAGCCATTTTTTCCTTTTCGGGCCGCAGCTTCAGGGCGATCTTGCATAGCTCGTTGATACTCAGATTTCTTCTGGATTTCTGAGTGTCCAGCGCCCACTGCTTGGCAGTGAGGTCATCTTCAAAAGAAAACACGGCCATCCTGTATGGAATGCCGTGCTTATCACAGATGCTGGCCCGGTTGTGGCCGTCCACGACCACCATGTTCTCGTTGACGATGACCGGGGCGTAGCAGCCATTCTTGAGGATGTCCGCTTCCAAAAGAAAGAGCTGCTCGTTGCTGAGGGGCGGTAGCAGCTCCGCAAAATCAGGCCGTACCGTAGGGGTGCGCTCCGTACTCATGTATTCAGTTCCGGTATTCTTCATATGCTGGGCGTTCCTCGCATATTTTATATTTCTTTACACAGCAGCTTCTTCGGGTTCCGCTTCGGGCTTGGGAGAGAGGAACTGGACATCATTTGCCTTGATGAGGAATCCCGCCTGGCGCAGGACGCCGCTCTCATCCGGGGCGGAGATGGTTTCGAAATCCCCGGTGGCGGCGATCTTATCGCCCTTTTTTAGGCGCTCCACGCACAGCTCCGCCAAACTCCCGCGAACCTTCACCGATACAAAGTCGGTCAGCTTATTACCCTCCCGGTCCCGATAACGGCGGTCGGATGCGATGCGGATAATGGCATACGGGATCTCGTCACCAGGCTTGCTGCGAAGCTGGAAATCAGAGGTGATGTTGCCGATGGCAGTGATTTTTAACATGGGTTTTTATCTCCTTTTTGTGTTTTAAATTGATTTGTATGAATTAGCTCGGATCGTAGTTTTGAGCCTGTATTGAATTACCATGACATGGAAACCGCAAGGCGGCAGAGAATCAGATTTTCTTTAGCGGGCATCACCCCTTTCCCTGGATTTTTGCTTTTTAGGCACAGGTATTCGTTCCAGTCCTTTCCCTGGGGTGGGGCAAAGTCGCGGACTTTGTACCCGCACGCTTCAAACTTTTTCTTCATCCGC